>MKWU01006270.1_pt1 | contig 12233 bp, 18 predicted proteins | sample 809101 | NCBI WGS metagenome assembly MKWU01 (sample SAMN05860141, study PRJNA318959) | sponge metagenome | host: Aplysina aerophoba | place: Slovenia: Piran, Adriatic Sea, Gulf of Piran | collected 2013-05-07
CAAAGTGTCTGCTTTGAGTGTGGTAGGAACATGGTTGGCATGTGTGGGGAACGTGCTGAATCTATCAATGAGCTTCACAAGCCAATACGTGAATGATAATGCCATGGTGCCATCATGAGTCAATAGCTGTATCACTCAAGTATTAGCCAGGGAAGTCCATTGATAGACTATGCATGTACGTCCCCACTAGCCACAAAGGACTCTTTCATGTGTAGGGCACCCGTACATTTTCACCAGATCACCGTCCTTCAGCTCTACAGGAGGATCGGACTTGAGAGGTGAGAAGTTTCCCACACAGTGGTCCAGTGACAGGCAGGTGGGGAACGCTATACCTGGACAGGGAGGGGGAGGGAAGAGAAGTAACTAAGCATACTTTACAGTACAGAGCCTGATTCGCAGACAGGGTGATATTAGCACATTAGCTGCATGTGCCCAGGTACAGAGGCACCCCACACTCAAGGAGTAACAAAGCCACTTCTGCACAGTCTATTCGCTGACAATGAACAAAACAATGAACTACAGTCTGCCATAAAGAAACTACCAGTCCCACTGCCCTGTGAACTATGCACGTAACTCGCGTCTACGTACCTTTCTTGATATCCTTTTTGTTCTTAAACACTTGGTCAGTTTCTTGCAGGATGAACTGGTCACCAAACGCGCACATGTCCACAATCTGAGCCCCAGCCACCGTCTGCTGTACCACCTTTGCAATGGCTCCTACATACATTGCAGGAGAACAGGGATGCACAACACATGGTGCACGAGTATCACCCATTCTGGCCACTGTTGCACCACGAGCCGCACCATCACACAGTGCCCCCCTTATGCCAGAGTGGCATAACACTGCTAAGGTGCGCACATCTGTTCCTCCTCATATACTGGTGCTTAAATCAACAATAAAACTGTCAACAAAAGATTAACCAATCTTCTTCTTAATGGTGCCTTGGACTATACTAATTATTGTGCACCCTGGGCAGATAGGCAACTCGCCGCTTGTTCATGCACTTCATATGTGCAAACAAGAGCAAGCCCTGAGAGTCTAACATGTCTATGTGTAAACAATTGTTCTTGCTGCCCTCAACTACTAATTATTCATACTGTTGACATAACCGCCACATGTACAACCCCCTTCACCCACGGTTAGCGATATCAGCTGCCATTTTGTACTTGGTCACGACCACATCTTGAGCTATCGTCTCCTCCTCCTCCGAAGATGACCCCACTCTCTCTGCCATTGCAGACACTAAAGAGAGGAGTGAGGGGGTGAAGGAAGAGGAGGTAGGGAGACAGGGAGCAGGGGAGAACAATGTGGGAGAGAGGCAAGAGACAATCTGCTCTGCACCAGTCCAGTCCAGCAAGCTCAGTACAAGAGGGCCAAACCTACTAAGGAGAATGAAGCACGAGACGAATATCTCGCACTGAGGACTAGCATATGTCGCAGACCCCACATGCAACCAGATACGATGTCGATTCACAAGTACTTGAAACTACAACGCGCACATTCAATCGGCCTAGCACTACCTACGCACCTAACTCGCTGCGGGATAGCGTATACCGTCCACGTGTCCAGTAATCGTTTATATCCGTATACTCTCCGTTCAGGGAGGCTAGCGAGATCTCGAGGGGTTTCCCCAAGACCGCGCGCATAATTACACACGAATTTACACAAAACGACTGCAGTATGGCAGAAACATGCATAAAGAATATCAAAAGACCACGGCTTAACATGCAATATGGGCACATTCTTACCAAACATTCACAAAAATTTGCAAGTGACTGGTGTAACTACAGACGTCAAAATGTGCATAGAGAATGGATAAGAAGGTTACAATGTCATCGGTAGCCAATCAGGTAGACTTCGCCCAGCAATTGTCCCAACATCTTTCCCTGCTGCAAACGATCCAACACCTCAACATACACTTCTCGTCTATGTGCATCTGTTCCAACTGGTAGCCACATGCTATTCGAGTTTGTCATCCATGCAGTCCTCATGGACCGAAAAATATTTGTGCTCTCTGTGAAGGTATGTAGGGCAATGTACTTGGCACATTGCATCCCTTTAACCTGTGTAAAAACTTTAACAAATCTCTTCTTGTTGTTTGGGGTAGAATTGCTTATGTCCACAAATACAAACAGAAGCAGCTCTTTAACATCATCTGGGACAGATACAGGAAGGGTCAGTCTTTGAGTGTCTTGTGCAGCAAAGTCTATCTGGCCCAAAGATTGCTTCGGCTCAATGGGTCTCCACGTGACAGGTTTCTGTACAAGTACGTGCATGAAATAAAACATACTGTGTTGAATTGTCTATGAGCACACAGCTAGCTAAGATGCCAAGCAGACTACTGACAATTGCTTCATAGCAGACTAAACTTCCACACCATAACACTTGATCCGGAAAAAGGCATACCCCAGCCCACCCAATGAATCATGCTCCGCCGCTCTCTATTCAATGCTAACACTACCAGCGGCCAAACACTGCTCGCCCACTAGTAGCCATTACCCAAACTGAACCTGAAAGTAGCGAGAGTAATGGTAACAATTTCAAACAAACCTGTTGGTCGTCTTCGGACGGCTGTACGCCACCATATAGCTTAATGGGATAACCATCCTTATCAGAACGGAAAAGGCGATCCTCAGCGGCCATTTTGTCTAGATTAGCGTAATGACGTCATGGCACAAATGAATATTAGTACATGTGATTGTGCGTGGGAGAGATGTATATATGGAGCAGAAGAAACCTTACAGCTGCTGGCAGAGCAGGTGGAGAAATTTGGCTTATTGGGCCCACTCGTAATGTGTGGAGACTTCAATGCAAAGTGTGGAGATTTGGACATGGACTGCAGTGAAGGTGTACCAGCGCGGAATGTGATTGATGTCGTGAAGAACAGCCAGGGTGAAGCCTTTGTGGACTTCCTTAGGGGCGGCAATATGACAGTGTGAAAGGGAGGAAGGGAAGGGATGCCTTCACCTGTGTATCTGGTAGGGGCTGCTCAGTGGTGGACTACTGCATAGTTGGGAAGGAAGACTTTGACATGATAGAAGGGTTCAAAGTGACAACCATGTCAGAGAAGTTGTTGAGGAGATGAGGTGTGAGGGAGTGGCACCTACCAGAGTACCTGATCACTCATTAATGCATTGGGAAGTGGTAGTGGATTGGGCGAGTGAGGTGACAGGGGAGGCTGGTGAAACTGTGGTGGAGAAGAGGTACAGAGTTCCGGAGGGGTATTTGGAAGATGAGGTGGAAAGAGTGAGGATGCTGATAGGCCAGATAGAAGCTGCTGGGGATGACCAGATGGCTATTGATGGAGTTTATGACAAGTTGGTGGTGATGATGAAAGAGAGGTAGGTGGAGGTGAAGGCGAGGAGAAAGGGGGGCAGCCATGGTTTACAAGAGAGATTGCAAAACTGAGGAAGATTGCCAATGGTGCGGAGAGGGAGTGGTTAAGATGTAGTGATAAGGAGGCAAAAAGGGAAAAAGGAGAGAGTATGTCAAGAAGAGGAGGATTTACAAGAGAGCAGTGGGCAGAGCCAAAAGAAAGTTTGAAGAGAGTAGAATGAATGAGCTGGAGAATATGTTGAGGAGCCCCAGGAGAATATGGTGGAAAATGGTGAGGAAGCTGGGTATGACGGGTGGTAGAGAAAGGAGTGGCATTGGCAAGGTGTATGATGAGGCTGGTGTAGTAAGGCAGGGGAAAGAAGCTGTTGAGGTGTGGAGAAAATATTTTGAGAAGGTATTGAATGACGGTGGTAGCTTGGAGGCGCATGATGAAGTAGGGAGTGACAAAGCAAGTCATGGGAATGAGTTGATGAGCGAGTGTCTAACGAGAGAAGAGGTGGAGCAAGCCCTGGGTAGCTTAAAAAAGAAATCAGCCCCGGGAAGTGATGGATTAACAGCAGAGATGGTCTGCTGTTAAGTTCTGGTGGACTTGTGGTGCATCCTGTTCAATTGGTGCTGGAGGTATGGGATGATTCCCTCGGAGTGGAGAAAGAATGTAGTAGTCTCTATACCGAAGAAGAGGAGTCGGGGTGTGTGCAAGACAGATGACTATCGGGGTATATCTCTGACGTCAGTTGCATAGAAGGCAATGTGCAGTGTGGTCCACAGAAGGCTGTTGCATATGGTGGAGGAAAAGCAGTTGGTGGCGGAGGAGCAAGGAGGTTGCAGGAAGGGAAGAGGGTGCAGAGACCAGCTAATGACATTGGTATTGCTGGGGCAGATGAAGACAGTGACGGGAAGAGGGATGTTTGCCAGGTTCATAGACTTCAAAAAAGCATATGACAGAGTAGATCGAGGGAAGTTGTGGGGGTGTTTGAAGGGGATGGGAATAGGAGGTTGAACCCTAGCCTTTCTGAAGGCAGCATATACTGATTTGAGTTGTGATGTAAAGGTTGGGGCAGGACGCAGTGACCCATTTGAAGTGTCGTGTGGTTTGAGGCAAGGGTGCATTCTGTCTCCTCTGTTATTCTCGCTTTTCATCAACTTGGTTGTCGCTAGGTTGAAGGAGGCTGAAGTTGGAGTGAAATGTGGGAGTAAGCTGATCTCCGTGTTATTGTACGCAGATGATGCGGTAATATTTGCAGAGGATGAAAGGTCAATGAGGTTGGGGTTGGATGTGCTAATGGGATGGTGCCGGGAATGGTCAATTGAAGTGAATGGTGAGAAGTGTGGAGATATGCATATGAGGAGGAAGGGCATTAAGAGAACTGAAGAGAAGTTCTGTGTGGGTGAAGAACAGATTGCCGTAGTTGAAGAATATAAGTACCTTGGTTGCGTAGTGGATGAACATGGACAATGCAGGAGTATGGTGAAAGAAAGAGCGAAGGCAGGAGCAAGAGCCCTGAGTGACTGGCTCAGGAGATGCAGGGCCTCAGTGGGGGAAGTTAGAGGGGAGACATTTAGGAGGTTATTGGAAATGCTTGTTGGCTCGGTGTTGCTGTATGGAGTTGAGGTGTGGGGATGTGGAAGGCAGCTTGGACCGGTAGAGAATGTGCAGATGAGAGCAGTGAGGATATTTATGGGGTGGGACGGCTGCACCCACTAGCTTCCCTGCAGTTTGAATTGAATGTGCTGCCAGTGAAGTGGGAGGCAATGAAAAGAGGCATTGAATTTTGGGTGCATGTAATGAGGGTGGGTGAAGGCAGGTTGTTGAAGGAGGTCATGAGGGAAGCCATGAAGTTGGGCAGAGTGAAATGGGTGAGAGATCTGAGGATGGGTTTGGACGTATTTGGGTGGCAAGGAGTGGACATGCAGGCATTGAGTGGACTGTCGATGAATGAAGTGAAGCACATACTGAAGTGTATGGCATGGAGGAGAGCTAGGGAAGGGTGCTCCCTAGATGCCTATACGTTAAGCCACTTGGTAGGACAGCAGAAGGCCATAAGATCGCAGAGAGTACTGCCCACAAGTTCTTAGGTGCCCGCATCCAGGATTGCTACCGTAAGACCCGCCAGCTTGAAAACGACTTATTCTTTCAACGACGCCAGTTAGAGTTTGCCCTGCAGCCCCAGCACTTCCAAGTTTTAGAGGAGTTTCGCCTAAGCCAAAAGCCAGTTTGAATCAGATACTGCCAGAAATAGGCAAAAGCTCAAGTTTGATGCTTTACTAGATAAGAGAAATAGGTGCCACCCACCCCCCTCAAACCAATGGTAGTGAACCTTTCCTCCAAACCACTCACACAGCCTCAAACATCTGTCCTCGCTAAAGGTCTCAATTTTGCCCTTCCACCCAAGCAGATCCCCACAGCAGAGATATATATATATAGTTACCTGCACTGAGACAGCCCTTACAAGAGCTGGAGCCCCACAAGAAATCACAGATAGAGCCCGCACCCAGGTCGTAGGAATTCTCAGTAAAGCCAAGTCTCCCAGTACTAACCTCTCCCCTGCTGAATCCAAAGCCCTTAAAGAACTCCGTAATGAGACCAGCCTTGTAATAATTCCAGCTGACAAAGGTCGTGCCACTGTAGTTATGGATAGAGAGACCTACGACACCAAAGTCACCACCATGTTGTCTGATCCTGCCACCTACAAACCTGTAACCAAAGACCCCACTGCCACACTTCAACGACGTATGAATGCCCTTCTTCTGTCCCTAAGACGCTCAAACCATATATCAGAGTCCCTCTACAATCGACTGCGCTGCTCAGCAGGACGCATCCCTCTACTGTATGCCCTCCCCAAAATTCATAAGCCTGAAACCCCTCTCAGACCTATAGTCTCCTTTGTATCCTCCCCCACGTACCAATTGTCCAAACACCTCTCTAAGATCTTAGCCCCACTAGTTGGTAACACCAGTCACAGTGTACGCAACTCCACAGATTTTGCCACACTCATACCCTCACAGACCCTTAATGATGACGAAACCCTAATTTCCTTTGATGTTGTTTCCCTTTTCACTAAGGTTCCCACGAGCCTCGCCATCCAGGTTGCCCGTCAGCGCCTTCTAGACGACACTTCCTTAACCGGGCGCATCTCACTAACAACAGACGAAATCACCACCTTGCTCGAATTTTGCCTGAATGCCACTTATTTTGCCTTCCATAACTCCCTCTACCAACAGGTCCATGGCACAGCCATGGGTTCCCCAGTCTCTGTAGTGGTAGCTGACCTTGTAATGGAAGATATTGAGTCTAGAGCCCTAACTTCTTTCCCCTCCCCACCTCGTTTCTGGAAAAGGTATGTAGACGACACGTGTTGCACCATTAGAACTGATTCTGTAGAGAACTTTCACCGCCACCTCAACTCCATAGAACCCAGTATTCAATTTACCCTAGAGGCCGAATCTGAAGGACAACTTGCCTTCCTAGACGTCCTAATCTCTCGCAATCCAGATGGATCCATGGATACGACTGTGAATAGAAAGCCCACCCACACAAACAAGCACCTTGACTTTTCTTCTCATCACCCCCTAGCCCACAAGATAGTAGTAGTACGAACCTTGTACTCCAGGGCACAGGCTCTCACGTCATCAGCTGTCACTAGGACTCAGGAACAGCACACCATTGCCAGAGCCTTAGCCCAGAATGGCTACCCAGCCACTTTTATTCACCGCCATTCTCAACCCTCGCATGATCCAGCTCCTCTTTCACAGCCCCCCAATGTCACTACCTCAGCCACAATACCATACATCAAAGGGACCTCAGAGGCCATCAGACGAGTCCTGACCCCCCCTAGGCATTAGAACCACTTTCCGCCCTATTAACACTTTACGACAACTTCTAGTACACCCTAAGGACCAAGTCCCCCAACAAGAAAGGCCAGGTGTAGTATACCGCATTCCCTGCACAAATTGCCCTCGAACATACATAGGACAAACAGGTAGGACCTTAACACAGCGCCTTAAAGAACACCAAAGAGCAGTACGAAATGTCGACACAGCCACCTCGGCCCTAGCAGAACATGCTCACTCCACTGGTCATCCTGTTAACTGGACTGAGGCTCGTGTGATTGACACCTGTTCCTACACCTCCAGACGATGCCTCCCCGAGTCCTGGATGATCCACAAGGAGACCAACCACCTGAACAGAGAACTAGGTACACTGGCCCACATCTATAAGACCCTCATTAAGCACCCATAGTTCCTAAGTCACCCACAGACTGTTCCATTGACAAACAACCATGTAATATTCATTTTCAATTCATTTTATCTTCACCTCACATCATCAGCTGTCACCCTTACACATTTAACACATGCACACTCTGTAAGCCACTACCACTGATGAAGCCAGCAGCAAGCTGCCGAAACGTTTGGTATTTCAAAGAAAATCTTTGGTTGGTGATTTCCGCAAGAGAACCCTGGGTGTTTATATATTATATTGTATATGAACACAATGTGCACTTGAATTATGAATTATGAATTATGAATTATGAATTATGAATTATGAATTATATATAGAGAAGAGTTTCTGTCCACAAATCAACGATGGCCAATCAAGTAGACTGATCCTTCTGTACCGCATTCAAATTTGTGTGGAACGTCCACATACACTTTCCTATCACTTCCCATGGGCAGCCAAACATTGTCAGAGTTAGTGGAGAAGGAATTCTGCTCATATGTGTGCATAGCTATGTAATGTGAATGATGCGTGCCATCCACTTTAGTGAAGACTTTAATGAAGCTACATCTGCTGGGTTTAGACCAGCCAATGTCCAGAAAGACAAACAAGAGGATCTCGCGTGTGTCCTTGGGGACATCATCTGGAAGACTGAAGTTAAACAATTGTGGTTGGTTAAACGAGAAACTTCCCAGGGGGTCCTCAGTGTTGAGAGGCATCGGATTCCAGGCCCCCGGAGGAAGTGAGTTCTACATAAAAAGGGATAGAAAAACATTTGTGCTAATAAGTCTAAACTTAACAATCTGTGCTTTCCATTGAGAAAATCACTGGACACACTCTCACGCTGCAGTGTAGTGGCTGTCGGTTACAGCGTTCAAGGCCATACTATTGCTGAGGAGTTTTATCATACAGTCAGTACGGCGGCGGACAGGTGATACTCGGAAAAGCGTGCAGCGCTACCGCGCATGCAGGGGCCCGAAACTCTCTTAACTATCATCAGAAATGACCCCAGTCTACAGTAGCATACCGGTTTGTCTTTCAACGATAAACCTGGAAATAATTGTTCATAAGTAGGCGGTTCTGCATCCGGATCTTCGGCCATTTTCTTGTGTGACGTAATACAGGGTATATAGTGTCACTTCAAAGTTATTACACGCATAGTAGGATGATTATTTTGGACAATGAAGCACGCCAACTAATGACTCGTCACTTCTAATTGTCACTTCAATGCCACGCCAACAAGTCATCACTTCTACTTGTCACTTCAATGTCACTTCAATGCATTGAAGTGACAATTAGAAGTGACAGTGCTGGGTTCTATGCTAGAACAGTCAGCACATTGTCTACCTTATCCAGAGCTTCCTAAGCTCTGTGTCATGTGGGTCTTCGACTCAGGATGTCACAGGGACCTGCATTGTGTCAACACACACCACCGCAAGGCAGAGTTACAGTGTGGCATCTATAGCACTTTGAGCACTAGGTGCGTGGGCTGCATCTGTTACAGTGACAATGTGTGGTCAGACAGGCTCCAAGGAGAGACCTGGTCTTCACTTCAGAAAGTGCCCATTGGTACAGCACAGCACTATCCAGCTAGACTCTCAGCATCGCTCGCACTGTGCATACTGCACCCAACACTGAAGGGTGGGGAGCCTAGCAAGGGGAACTGAGACATAACAAACACATGGGTGTGCATTGCAACTTGCACTGTGGGGTGGCAACATATAAATCATACTGAAGTTGAAACGTAAGTAGAAGCACTGTTCGAAGTGACAGCTTTCAGAATACATGTAAAGCAGATTTAACAAATATGCAGTGAGCATGTGTGTTTTGAATGCAAACTCCCTGTGAATCCCCATTGGCCAGTTGTACTGCTGTGAGACTTGAGTGTACTTGCCACACCTTTCTCAAGGCCGCCCAAGCAGGACCACTCTTTGCCTACTCTCCCCTCTCCTCCCCTCTCATCACTCACAACAGCTACGTACACGTACTTCTACACGTTCGCCCAATTGCCAGGCAATGTCTACAAGCATTAGGCACTATAACCATGGCATTTGGACTTTACACCTTTATGCCCCCGTGAAACCACAATTGTGCACCAGCACCACAGCAGAACCCCCTTTATACCTCACACTTCCACAGGCCGCGAGTGCCTGAGGGAAAAGAGCATGAAATCACCAGGCTTTTGTTTGTTTACAAAATTTGAATTGCGACAGCTGTTCTAGGGCTTCTCTACACTAGAACTATAGCTAAAACAATAGAACGTTAAACGCTGCAAGCCAAGACACTGGTGGCGAACAAAGGTTCCACTGAGTAGCATTTGAAGCGTTGGGGGCCGTGACTTACCAGAAGCTTGCCTGTAGGTGTTTAACTGGTCGTCTTCCCTCGTCACCTGAGTGATGATGGACTGCTGATCGACAACTGACATGACGCGCTCCTCGCTCACTGGCACCGCGTGTGTGGCGGACAGGGCCGCTGTACAGCCGGGAGCGATGAGGCTCGCACGCACACTTGCGGTTTGGAGCGCACTTTTAGCTGATGTAAAGTGATCTTGCGTATCAGGGTGTGGTTTGCTGTTTCCAGCAGTCCTGTGCTGAGGATTGAACTCTTCTCCGGTCAAGGATGAGATAGGAAAGGGTTGTACAGATCGGGGGCGGATGAGGCAACAAGTGCGTATCTGCAGCTGCGGGCGGTTGAGCTGGCTAGAGAGGGCAGTGGGAGGGGGCATCTCCCGTGTTCACGCCCACATTCCATATTTGGCAGCTCTCTGAATGCGGAAACGATGAATGAGATTATTCTTTCGATTGGATATGATTACAGGGTTGCACTCCCCCTTGACTCTAATTGCAGCATGGGAGGGATAAAGGCAATAATCCTTATTGGCGGCCCGCAGAAGGGTGAGCTTTCGTGAGCCAGCACGGCTAGCTTGGCTGACACATAGAGCTTCCTCAAACTCATGCTTTCATTCATAATTGAGTCAGTTTCGAAACCGCCTGTGCCCACCGTGACTGCCTGCCTGTGCCCACCGTGACAGAGCATGAGCGGCTTCATTCAGTGCGTGGCGTTATCCTACAACTACTGGCACTCCTCGGTCTACCCCTTCACTGGTACTACAAACCTTCACCTCTTTGCATATTTGAAGTACGTCATCTCTGTACTATGTTGGCACACATCTGGCCCTGTGACCATAGACAGTAGAGGGATAGAACTATGTCTATGTCTATGCTGTGACACAGGCTCACTGTGTGGAGGTCACGGTAGAACCCAACGAAGGCATGCTTCACAAAGCACCAGTTCTCCCTCCCAGCTCCTTCCCTTTCCAGCCCCTCCCCTGTCATCCCACCCCTCCCTCTCGTCTTCCCACAATGTAGGCACACGCTTCAGACCCCTGTCCTTCCAGGTCCCCAAACCAGTCTTCCCCATTGCCGGCTTTCCAATGGTGCAGCACCAGATTGAAGCATGTGCCAAGCTGGCGGGCTGCAAGGAGGTGCTGCTCCTTGGGTACTTCCAACCTTGGCAAGAACTGAAGACGTTTCTTAAAGCAGTTCAGAAAGACTACAATTTGTCTGTGAGGTGAGAAGAGGGAGGAATGAAGGGGTGCTACTTAAGCGTTACAAGGTATCTGTTTTGCTCCTGACAACTAGCATCCCCTCTGCCATACTGATGTATTCTCATTCAGGTGCTCTTCCACATTATTTATATATAATTACAAGTAATATAGCTCTGCATTTAGTAACACTGCCATAGATAGAAGCTACTACGTATTGTGTTGTGTTGTGTTGTGTTGTGTTGTGTTGTATTGTGTTGTATTGTATTGTGTTGTGTTGTCTTGTATTGTATTGTATTGTATTGTATTGTGTATACTTTAGGCATACTTCAGTGCTAACTTTGAGCTGTAATAGCCCTCCCCTTCTCCTGCCCCTCCCCTGCCCCTCCCCCTGCCCCTCCTCCACTTGCAGGTACCTGCAGGAGTACTGCCCTCTCGGGACGGCCGGTGGATTGTACCACTTCAGGGACCAGATCCAGAGAGGAGACCCCTCTGCTTTCTTTGTTTTCAACTCTGACGTCCACTGCGACTTTCCCCTTGAGGAGATGCTTCGCACTCAGCAGGAGAGGACGGGGGGCAAGGGCCATGTCATCTTGGGCTGTGGGGCCAGCGACTCTCAAGCACCCAGTTACGGCTGCATCGTCCACAACCAGGACACTGCAGAGGTCTCGTGTGTGTGTGTGCGTATGTGTGTGCGTGTGCGTGTATGTAAGAGAGAGTGCTTGGGTGGCAGTATAATCTCGGTGCTCCCTTTCTGTAGGTCACGCACTATGTGGAGAAGCCAGAGTCGTACGTCAGCAGCACCATCAATGCTGGTGTGTACCTCTTTGCATCCAGCATCTTTGAAAACTTCAAGCAAGCTTTGCAAGTGAGAACGTGGAGGGAGGGTTGACTGTGAGGGGACAGTCTGTGAGTTTGAGCAGAGGGTCTGTGAGTGTGAGCGGAGTGCAAACTGTCTCCATTTGGCTCCTTGCAGGCAAACTTCAACACGGACAGCGCACATCTTGCTCCAGACAGCATCTGCCTGGAGAGGGGCGTGCTGCCTAAACTGGCCAACACTAGGACCTTCTTTGTGTACCTGCTTCCTCGAGGCAACAACTGGTGCCAGATCAAGAATGGAGGGTGAGGGGGAGGGG
>MKWU01006271.1_pt1 | contig 12232 bp, 7 predicted proteins | sample 809101 | NCBI WGS metagenome assembly MKWU01 (sample SAMN05860141, study PRJNA318959) | sponge metagenome | host: Aplysina aerophoba | place: Slovenia: Piran, Adriatic Sea, Gulf of Piran | collected 2013-05-07
GGAACCGACAACATTTGGCTATGCCTTGGCACTCTATATCAGCCGTCTCGGCACCCGAATCGAGAAGATCCATGAGGCAGGCCAAAATCTGCGCGGTCAATTTTCAGGGGCAGTTGGTGCGTTTAATGGGCTCACACTGATTCATGAACAACCAGAGCAGATTGAGCGAGATTTTCTTGCACTGCTCGGTTTGAAACCGTCCGACACACATACATCAACCCAGTGCGTGGAACCGGAGTTTATCTCGGATTTGGCATACCATATTACGGCGGCGTATACGGTGCTTGCGAATTTCGCGGATGATATGCGACACCTCTACCGCACCGAAATTGCCGAGGTTGGCAGGAAATATAACCCACAACTGGTAGGTTCATCAACAATGCCGCATAAAGTGAATCCAGAGGCGTACGAGAACATCAAAAGTTTATGGAAGGCGTTTGTGCCGCGCATGCAGACTGTTTTTATGGATAGTATCTTAGAACATCAACGCGACCTGACGAACTCGGCATCCAGTCGTTTTTTGACAGAACTGTTTACAGCGTTTGATTATTCGATTTATCGACTCCGACGTGCATTGGACGAGATGGATGTCAAAGCAGACAACATGCGACACAACCTCACGCTGAGTGCAGAGGACACGATTGCAGAACCGATCTATCTGTTAATGGCATATTACGGGTTTCCCGATGCGTACGATCACACCCGGAAGTTAATCGGACAGGTACATCAGACAGGAAAAAGCCTGACAACGCTGCTGTGGGAAGATGAAACCTTTCGTCCGTTCCTCGACAAGCTAACGGAACCACAGCGTGAGGCACTCCGAGATCCGACGAACTATATTGGTGCCTCGGTACGGTGCACCCACGCGACGTGTGACGAATGGGAGAAACGGATCTTTAATTTACCTTGCGGTTAAACTTCGTGCGTTTAGACTTTCGTGTCCGTTCCTTAAATCCGCACTCCACTTCGTTACGTGCTACGGTCTTGAAACTGTTTAGAGCAGATTTCTAATTTACCTTGCGGTTAAACTTCGTGCGTTTAGACTTTCGTGCCCGTTCCTTAAATCCGCACTCCACTTTGTTACGTGCTACGGTCTTGAAACTGTTTAGAGCAGATTTCTAATTTACCTTGCGGTTAAACTTCGTGCGTTTAGACTTTCGTGTCCGTTCCTTAAATCCGCACTCCACTTTGTTACGTGCTACGGTCTTGAAACTGTTTAGAGTGGGGGAAAAAATGTTTGATATTACCTACTTAGGACGGCGATGTTTCCGTTTCATTAAACGCTATCCACGCATATCAACAACCGTGAGTTTGCTGTTGGTTTTCTGCGTCGGCATTTGGGCAGGACGGGTCATTCAGTTTAGCAAGATAACTGACTATTTCCGTTCCTATACCGATCCCGAGATGAGCGATGTGACGAAACCGGTTGTGCGGGGAATTACCCATCGACAGATATTAGATAATGGCGTACTGACGAATATTCTTGCCATATCACCAGATGCGGCGGATATTCGTCCATATCGTGCGTTGAGTGCGGGTATCGGTACGGAATCGTTGATGTCACTTGCCCAACGGCATAAGGCACTCGCTGCGATAAACGGCGGTTTCTTTGAGATGGCGGGTACGTTCCGTGGGGAGTCTGTTGGTGCTCTGAAAATTGATGGCGAATGGATAAGCGAACCAGAGCAAGGTAGAGCCGCCATCGGATTTAGGACAGTTGATGGGAAAATTGAGTCATATATCGACAGGATCGCTTTACGGCAGGAACTCGTTCGGCCGAGTGGGCAAACGTTGTCAATTGATGGTATGAATCGGAATCGTGGTCGAAATGAATTGATTATTTATCGTCCACAGTTCCACGCCGTAACGTTGACAACGCCCAATGGTGTGGAAGTTATCGTCCGAAATGGTGCAGTAACCGGTATCTACGATAAACAGGGCAGTTCACGCATTCCAGCCGATGGTTATATCCTTTCCGCAAGTGGTAAAAAACACAGAGACTTATTGGCACACCTCAAGCAGGGTGATACTGTCGAGATTCGTGAGACGGTAATCCCTGAACGCGTCGGGGATAGTAACTTATGGGCAAGTTTTGTGCATATTATCGGCGGCGGTCCCTTGCTACTACGAGATGGAATTTCATCTTCTACAGAAGCATACGAGCGTGAGGGGTTTGACCAAGCGTTTCATAGTTTTTGGCATCCGCGTACGGCAATTGGTAAAAAGGCAGATGGCACGCTCCTGTTTGTAACAATAACGGCAGCAGCGGCAGGTGTCCGACGGGGTGTTATATTACCGCGACTCTCGGAACTTTTTCTGGAATGGGGTGCGACGGATGCACTTAATCTTGACGGCGGCAATTCGTCAATGTTAGTCATTCAGGACAAAGTCGTGAGCGTCAAGCAGATGGACTCTGCTACTAAGCCTCGTTCTGAGAATCAATTAAAACGGACTCCGCGTGGCAGACCGCCTCCAGAATCTGCGGATCAACGACAACAGATTTCGCGTGGCAAACCAATTCCAGAAAAGGCGCGAGTCGATGGAAACACGAAGCCAGCTCGTGGGAATCGCCGAATTCGTCCGATGCCGAAGCAACAGGGACGTGCAATTGCAGATGCGATCTTGATTTTTTCAAAACCTTAGGTTATAATGTAAGAGTTGATGAGAAATTGAAACGGAAGATTAAGCGGAAAATCTGAGATCACACAAGAAAAATTAGGTTGGAATAGGAGGAGAAAAAGCCGTGTTAGACAATAGCAGAACCCCGAAATCTATAGAAAAGAAATCTATCTCTGGCGTGGGACCGAAGTCAGATTTACTGTCGCGACGCTCCTTCTTGAAGGGTACGGTTGGGCTTGCTGCCTCCGCGGTCGCTGCCGGTGGGTTAATCCTGCCAGCCCATGCCCAATACGGATTCAGAGAATATATCCCTTACGACGCGGTCCGGGATATCCATTACGGCACGCGATACGGAGAGATTGAACACCATTATCCTGAGATGAACCCAACAGGCGAGAAGTTCACCTTTGTCCGACTGAAGTATCCGGGTGGCGATTGGTACACAAATATCGTCAACTATTATCGCTGGCCATCGGATCACGAATTCACCAAGGTTCTTGCTAAAAATACGACAATTGATGTTGACCTTCGCGAGAACCCACAATATGTCGACATTGATGATGAAGGCCTATTTGCCTATCCGTTCCTCTACATGACAGGTCATCGCGGGATACGACTCTCTAGCGAACAGGTGCGTAAACTGCGAGATTATTTTGAGCGTGGCGGTTTTCTTCACGTTGAAGATTGTGATGCGCGCCTCAACGGTGGGCGCGGTGGTTTACGTCCACATATCTATGAGATGTTACGTAAGGTTTTTCCGGAAAAGAAGCTGGAACCTTTAGAGATGAGCCATCCGATTTATCACACGCTCTATGGACACGATGAGTACCTCGGCGGCGATAAACTTATTCCGGGTATCTCGGATCACGACGAAGCGATCATGGACAACGACCGCGTGATGGTCTACTTCTGTCCGAGTGATCTGAATTGTGCGTGGGAAGGTAGACCGTGCAGTCCTGGTGGCGAGGAGCAGCGAAAATGGGCATTTAAACAGGGGATGAACGTCGTCGCTTATGCCCTTACACGGTAAAGAGCGATCAGCAATCGGCAGTTAGCAAGTCCTTTGTGGCAGCCACAAACTCTTAACTGAAAGCCGATGGTTTTCGATAGCCATTAAGATAACGATTAAAAACGAGGGGAAATCATGAAAAGAAATTTTAGGTTGGCTTGCAAGCAATTTTCAAAATGTACGCTGTTTTGTCTGGTGACGCTGCTCATTTTTCTTGGCTTGCATGCGAATGCACAAGAACGGTTTTCAGATGCGGTTGGTCCTGTTACCGTTCAAGAAGTGACGGCGATAACACCGCTGGTCGTACCCTATATCACATGGGGTGGCGAAGCGGCACTTTTCCATGCCAACGGCGGACTGACGACGCGTCCGGGTACGCTTATGGCGGAACTCGGTATGAATCTCAAACTGGTACCGGGTGATAATTTTCAGCAGCAGGTCCGCGACTATATTTCAGGCAAATCGCCCTTCCTACGTGGGACATTTAGAATGATAGCACAAGCAAGCGAAGCCGTCGGGAAGGATGCCCGCACAAAACCTGTCGTTTTTGGGCAGCTGACCTGGTCGGCAGGTGACCATTTTGTTGGACGTTCTAATATCCGAAAAATTTCTGACCTCAGGGGCAAAAAGATCGCTATCCAAAAGGGTGGACCGCATGTAGGGATGCTCTATGATATGTTGAAGACTGCTCGGCTTTCAAAATCAAATGTGGAAATTGTTTGGGTGGACGAGTTAACAGGTGCCAAGGGCCCCGCAGAAAGGTTTCGCAACGACGCTACTATCGCAGGCTGCTTTGTGATAACGCCTGATATGATTGGATTAACAGGGGGTCCTGAGAACACGGGTACCGGAGCCGAAGGGACTGTCAAAGGTGCAAGCGTTGTCGTTAGCACCGCGACGCTTTCTCGTTCTATTGCAGATGTTTATGCCTGTCGTAAAGATTTCTACGATGCTTACAAACCGTTTGTTGAACGCTTCTTCGCCGGTTATCTGAAGGGTGCCGAAGAGGTTGTGGCTCTGAAAAAAACCTACGAAGCAAGCGGTTCCGCAAAATATACGCAGCTGCTGACGACGATGCAAAATATCTACGGTAAAGAGGTGTTACCGACGCTTGAAGAGGATGCGCACGGCTTAATCGCGGATTGCACGTTCGTTGGACAACCCGGAAATATCGCTTTCTTCAACGATCCGAGCAATACTATTAGCGGTTTTGAAGGCTTCAACAAAGCAGGATTGGATATGGCTGTGAACTGGGGGTTTGCGAGGCAGCGATATGCGATGATACCCTCCGATTTAAATTTTAACTCCTCAACTTTCAAGAATTTGCTCACGACAACCGTGACGGCTCCGACGCAATTAAAACAGACCCGTTTCAAAAAGGAGACGGTGCGTGCGGAGATCGAGTCGTTCAACGAAGACGCTGTGTTAGACGAAAAGACGCTTATCTCGTTCACGATTCAATTTGATGCGAACCAAGACACCTTTAGCGATAATAAATACCGAGAAGAATTTGACAGGGTTGTTGAATTGGCTTCAAAATACGGGAATGCTGCTATAGCGATAAAAGGACACAGCGACCCGTCTCGCACCCTGAGCGTATTGGTTAAAACAGGACTTCAAACAGGTATTCTGAAGCGGACCGGCACGCGAGGCAGTTACAAATATTTTATGGACGGCAAGCCGTTTAGCCTGGAAAACACAGCGAACCTGATTCGTCTGGTCCAGGAAAAAAAGTTTGACGATGGCAGCAACGTCGAGAGTCCGTACCAAGTGATGCGGGCTGCACTAAAACTCTCCGAGCAGCGCGGTCAAGCGGTTAAAGCGTCAATTATCAGTTATGCGCGTCGGAAAAACGCACGTATCGATCCGGACCAGATTGTGCCAGTAGGTGTCGGAATTAAAGAGCCTGTTATTGCCAAGCCGACGAGTCCGTCTGAAGCAGCAGAAAATCGGCGTGTTGAATTTGCACTGATTAAAGTTTCAGCGGAAGCTGTTGCGGTCTCCGATTTTGATTTTTAGCGGGAATAGCAGTCAGCCATGAGCCATCAGTTATCAGAAAGAGAAGCGTTCGTTGATCGAAACCTTTTGCTGACAGTTTCGGATGGCTCCAAAAGTTGACGGTTCCATGACATAGATAGGGAATTTTATGAGATGTATTCTAACTGCCGGGTCCAGCATGGTATTTATTTTAGTATTGGGTCTATTCGCTTTCGGTGTTCAGATTTGCAGTGCTGACGATGACATTCATAAAGATAATATTGTTGTGATTCTCGATGCCTCAGGTTCAATGCAGGATAAGTTTAGCGGTGACCAGACGAAATCGAAGATGGAAGCGGCGAAGGCAGCATTACAAGAAGTGCTTTCTAAAGTGCCAGACGATACACAGATCGGATTGCTGGTGTTTAGCGGTGCCAACATCCAGAATGACTGGGTGTACCCATTAGGACCAAAAGACACGCAAAAATTGATAGCAGCCATCCATTTACCGCAACCGAGTGGGAACACGCCTTTAGGGAAATATATCCGAATTGGGGCAAATCGCCTCCTTGAGCAACGCGAAAAACAGTACAACTACGGAAACTATCGGTTGTTAGTTGTCACGGATGGTGAGGCTTCGGATACCGACAAAGTTAAGCATTATACGCCGGCAATCCTCAACCGTCAGATTCGCGTTGATGTTATCGGTGTTGATATGAAGACCGATCACATGTTGGCAAAGGTCGTAGATAGCTACCGCAAGGCAGATAATCCTGGAGAGTTAGTGGCAGCAGTGTCACAGATTCTTGCGGAAACCGGCGATACGGGTACAGATGTTGGAGGCGAAGATGCCTTTGAATATATTGCGCCGCTTTCATCGGAAATCGCTGCGGATCTGATTCAGCGGCTCACAACGCCGCCGAGTAATACATCAATCGGTGTAAAGCAGGCAGAGGCGACACCGACACGAACGACGCCACCGAGAAAGGCGCCGACACCACAGCAACGTGATACTGACTTTAGATCGGGGGGAGGCACCGTATGGTTTGTTGTGGTTCTGATTGTGTTATCCGTTATCGGTTTCTTGATTTTCAGAAATAGGAAATAGCAACTATGGACGCTGGGAAGAAAAAACGCATCATCATCATGGTAGCGAGCTGGCTCGTTATTATTGGGGTCATCGGGTTAGTCTATAAGTTTGTCGTTGAACCGTGGATCCGAGGTGATCTTGTCAAAGAGACGAGCACGCAACGTTATGCCCATAACATCAAGGTAGCACACGACTCGTTTCCGGGATATGCGATCCTCCGTTCTCCGGCTGTTCAGAATCTCCTGGACCGTCAAGGGATTAAACTTACGTTCGTTGACGATAAAGCCGATTACGTAGGACGGATACGCGCGCTGAAAAGTGGTAAGGTTCAGATGGCGGTTTTCACGATCGATGCCTACCTTAAGGCGGGCAGTGTTATCGGTGAGTTCCCGGGTTCAATTGTCCTTGTGATTGATGAATCTAAAGGTGCAGATGCGATTGTTGCGTATAAGCGAGGCGTTCCGCAAATACCGAACTTGAGTAATCCGCGGGCGCGTATCGTGCTGACTCCGGATTCGCCGAGTGAAACGCTTGCCCGAATTATGATCAATAAGATGAGCCTACCGAGTTTGCCTTCTTCGTGGGCAGTTGAGACGAACGGTGCTGAAGATGCCTATAAGAAACTCAAGTCCGCTGATCCAGATGAGCCACACGCTTATGTTATTTGGGAACCTTATGTGACAAAAGCACTTGCCATTGAAGGTGTGCATCTGCTGTTAGACAGTTCAAAGCTCAAGGGTTATATTGTTGATGTGTTAGTGGTTCAGCGCGAATTTTTGGATTCACAACGGGAACTCGTCACGCACGTTGTGCAAGCGTATCTTCGGGCAAACTATGATTACAATAACCAGCCCGATGGGTTAGCCGCCTTGATTCAATCAGATGCGAAGCAGTATGGAGATTCGCTAAACCGAAATGAGACGGATAAGTTAGTAAAGGGAATTGAATGGCGGAACACTGTTGAGAATTATGCACATTTCGGCGTAATTCCGTCAGCGGAGGCGAAAGGTGCCGAGAGACTCGAAGCGATGATCGCTAAAATTGCACAGGTGCTGGTGCAGACGAATTCAATGTCTACCGATCCAGTGTCAGGCAATTACGAGCAGCTATTCTTTGAGGGGATTTTGCGGTCCCTGCACCACGATAAATTCCATCCGGGTGTCATGAACGCAAGTGGTAATGACGGGTTAGACGGTATATTCGTTGGCTCAACCCCGATGGAACAGGTTCGAGAAGAGGCATCACTGAATCCGCTTTCAAATGCGAACTGGAATTCGCTCGCGCCTGTGGCGGCGATGAAAGTCGAACCGATCCAATTTGGACGCGGGAACGCTCGGATCCTTCCAGGTAGTAAACGCGCCCTGCAAGAACTTGCTGCAAATCTGAAATCTTTCCCTCAGTACTATCTCAGAGTCGTAGGGCACACGCGCCAAGAGGGGGATCCAGCGGCGAATCGGATTCTTGCTTTACAACGTGCTGAGGCGGCGGCAGCATCCTTGAGAAATTTTGGTATTGCTAACCACCGCATCCGTGCCATAGCGAGCAACCAGACCTCCTCGCAGATGCGGGGTGCAGCAGCACAAAGCGTTACATTCGAGCTTCTCGGAAAACCGTATTGAGGAAGAAATTGATTGATAGGAAATTGTTTCGGAAGAAATTCCTTCTTCATCTTCTTGGCAACTCTTATGTTATCTTCCCCTTTGCCGCGGGATGCTCTATCGCTTTTGCATCCTGGGTATTCAATTTAGAACCGAAGATTCTTTATCTATTCGGGAGTGCTATCCTCAGCATTTTGATGCCTATCGGGACTCTGATTAGTAAATGGGCAACGGGTACTGATGACATTGCCAAACAGGTTCATAGTGAGATTCTGAAGGAAGTCCACCAAAAACAAGAAGCAGAACTCAACATCTTACATGAACAACTTGAAGCGGATGGCGATGCTCGAACAGAAACAATGCTTGGTGAACTTCGCGCCTTGCACACATCCTTCCAGGAGGAAGCCGGTAGCGACGGATGGATGGGAACGTTGCCTATTACCGTTAAAGCCGACATTACAAACAAAGTTTCTGAACTCTTTACCCAGGCAGTAGAATGCTTGAAAGACACACTTAAGATGCACCAAAAATCAACGGGGACGCAATTGGGAACCACGGTCAAAAGTGTGCTTCAACAACACCGGGAACAACAGATTAAAGACGTTCAGCAGACGATTGTTCAGCTCTCACACCTCTACGCTCGGGTCCTCACACTCAATCCTGAAAGCGATGAGACAGAACTCACACGTCTTCGCGCTGAACTTGACGAAAGCCTCAGTTTTGCGAAACAAGTCGATGCAAAGATACGTGAATTAACACCGCTACATGATAATCCTGATGCCCTTGAAACAAAAAATGAAGAATAGTAGAAAAAATAAAGAAAAGGACAAAATTTATGGCGCGCCACATACGGCATTACGACAACATTCCGAGCAGTTGGGAACCTGTTTTAGAACGTTTAAAGAAATTCGAAGCACTCGCGCAGCAAATCAATAAAGCCAAAAAGGAACAGGGAACCGACTCAACCGAAACGCTTAAAACGTTTCATACACAACATGACGCATTGATGTCGGATACGTGTGCGCGCTTACAGCACGCGCCAACACACTGTGATGAGAAAACTTTAGACCCTGCATTTATTGAGGCTGTTTGGCTGTCCCTTGACCACTATCCGGCTTTAGTGCATCATCCAGAGATTGAAAATTTGGACACTGCTGGTTCTAAGATCTTCACGCTTTTTATGCCGGATGCACCAAGGACCTTGGATAAACGCGAAAGTTTAAAAACTCACCTCCAACGGACATTTAATTTGGATTCGGGAACAGTGGATAGACTAACCGAGCAACTGTCCGTACGGACAAGCCCGCTCCGCCATCGACACCAAATTATGAAAAGTTTAGAAACTCGCTTTAATCTGGTATCCGATAATCCGAAACTGGACGCAGATATTTTACAACTTTTTCAGTCTTTATATCCGGGCGCGCCTTTTGAAACAGGCGAGGTAAAGTTGGTAAAAACATCCTCCGCACTCTATTTTTGCCTACCTACTGAACAACAAGAGAAGGCAAAGGATCCGAATATTCACACGGATGAACAGAGTGAAGAGAACAAGGTATCCCAACGCCCGAAAATCTATTATGAAAAGTTTCTGCGAAAAATTTGGGAGGTTGAACCGTTTGCACATTTCCCTGTGTTCGGAACCTTTGATGCAGAATACTTAGATTTAACTTTGCGTCAGCAGATATCTACTGACACTGAGCTGCCTTTGGAACTGGTCACGTCAACGTTGACGCGTATGATCGGTGTGCTGCCTTTAGAGGAACTCGACAAATATCTAATTCACGATACTTGGGGACATCAGTGGCAAGAAAGTCTCCTTGATTTTGAGGAATCTTACACGGAATTGACCTTATTCAAACGTCCACTATCCTTAACAGAAACGGCTTCCGTTCTGGGGGAACAGACTTCGTTCGCAGACACATTCGTCAAAACTGAGACTGGGGCAATAGAACTGGATGCAGCCAAGTTACAGCAATTTATTGATGCGGAATTATACGAACGCGCGATTATCGCCTTTACGCCGATTCTTGCTGAAATGTTGGCGGACGTTGTGGAATACAAGTTCTTAGAACTATATCCTGAACAGGCACATCTACTGCCGAGTTCTTCCTTACTCAAAGCGTTTCCGAGCAAACTGGATTTGACGCTCGTAGACCTGCGGACTTGCTTTGCACATGCCTCCGAAATTTTCCAAAACTGGGTGGCTTCTGAATCAACACAACGGGAATTACACAAGGAAATATGCGAGAAACTTGATATTCCAAACGATGAGATAAGACACAAGGAACTCTCGCAAGTCCTCAGCACCGCGGTCGAACTTTGTAAAGCGCAGCTTCACGCCTTTTATCAACCGGAATGGTCTTGGGAACAAACCGAGGATAGTCGATTGAAACTGAACGCTTTTAGCTTCGCGGCACTGAACTTTCTCCGAATTCATACAGCACTTATTCAGACATACAAAGATCTTTCACAGATTGAGAATCCGTGTGGTTTCAAGGATATCTTGGTATTAGCGATAGGCACCTATTTTGAAAGAAATCCACAGCAGAATATCTGGCAACTTGATAGTTTCTTAACAGAAGCGTTTCTCCCGCGTTGGCAGAAATTGGCTGCTGCGGATTCAAGCACTTAAAAAAAACAATTGAGAATTGCATCTACAGACATAAGCGCAATTTTTCGCGAAGGCGTTCATAAGCGAGGCTTGCCCCAGCGATGTTGCCGGAAGCCGGTCCTATTTGAAGCTGTGCTATGGTGCCGGAACAGAATAGATTCTGGATCGGATGGAGTTGTAAATCGTCATCAAGATGTGGTAAACCTCGGACGAGTGGGATCTGATGTTGCGCGACCAATTCTTTTAGAAAGCCGTAACGACGTAGATTGAATTGATACCCTGTCGCCAAGATGACGCGAGAGACTTCCGTAATGACATCTTGTGTTGTTTCAACCTGTAAGTGCTGTGCTTGCCCCTTCCTATCCACCGAAACTATGTTATGGATACAGGTTTCAGGATAGAGATCAATGTTCGGTGCATTCATCAACGCCTCCATCACATCGGGTGTAATACTCCCTTCCCCCCTATTCCGCTGGATAATGTCGTAACGCCGCTGAAAATCGGCTTCATTTGCAAACTCGGCGAGTGCTTTGGGACCTAACCAAACCGGCGGAAAATCAAACTGTTCTGTCCTCAACTGCTTTCGAGCGATCAATGCCACGCTATGTCCGCGTTCACTGAGGCTTTTGGCAAGTGTCCCTGCTGTTAATCCACCACCAACGACGACAATTTTTGCTGGCGTAGTTCCAAATTCTTTCGACACAGAAAATTGGGAGGCGTGTATAACCCTGTCAGAGTATTGGCGTTGCCATTGTGTGAACTCCGGTGGTACGTAGGCACAATCGTCAGCACCGATGGCGAGGATAACACAACTGCTCCGAAATCCTTCATTTCCCGTTGAAATTAGACGGAACGGAAACGGACCGGCACCTTTATCCCACCGTAATTTTGCCACCTCAAACTGATAGTAGACTTGATGATTTGCGAGTTCAGCAAGCGCATCGTTGCAGAAATCCCAAAAGAGCTGAGTGGAGGGTTGTGAGTATGGAGGTGCTAACTCACTCGTTCGGTTATGACGTTCCGCGTATTCAACGATACCGAGTGCATCGGGGGAAATGTGGTGAACAGCGGGAGAGCGAAGAAACGCCATGCCTTGACGTTCTATCTTGTCTCGCCATTGGGTGAGAGGTCGCGGATGCCGATCAACGATCGCGAGGTGTTTCGCTGCTGTCGGCATTTCGCGGAGCAGTCGCAGCGCAATAGACACGCCGTGTATTCCCGCGCCGATAATAGTAATTGGGATGTTTCGGTGTGCTAAGCAGTCGTCGGTTGTCAGTTGTCGGTTGTCAGTTAAAGAGGAGCTCTGTAACAATTCACCACTTCCTGAA
>MKWU01006273.1_pt1 | contig 12231 bp, 11 predicted proteins | sample 809101 | NCBI WGS metagenome assembly MKWU01 (sample SAMN05860141, study PRJNA318959) | sponge metagenome | host: Aplysina aerophoba | place: Slovenia: Piran, Adriatic Sea, Gulf of Piran | collected 2013-05-07
CCGATATCGAGCGTCAATGCAGGCCGTGCGCGTCAAACTCAACCGCGATGAACAGTCGCTGTCAGCGCATCCACGCAGTCGGCGCCACGACCGCATCCTCGCTGACGTGGCCCGCGGCCCTTTCGCTTATCCGCTTCCGCTGTCCGGAATTTCCATCGCCCCCGCAGCCCTCGTGCCTCGGCGACGCGCCAAGGGCGAACAGGACGCCGCGATGCTCGAACGCCTCGGCAACGTCACCGCCCGGCACGTCAATCGAGAGCCATTCGAGCGCCCCTCGAACGGTTGTCTCCGTGAACCCGGTACCGCAACCAACGGCTGTCGCCAGCTCATCGGGCCCCAACGCGACGAGTCCATCAGCGACGCCCGCGTCGCGAAGCGGCATTCGGCGCAAGGCTGTTGCGTCAACTCTTCGGGCATCGTCGAGGCCATCGCTGATTTCACCGCCGCGCGCAATATTCAATCCGATATTCCCCGACTGCCCACGATGCGAATCCCACCTGTCGGCGCGCTCCGTTGCACTCGCCCCAGTCACGGCACAAGAGTTGAGATCGATTGCTCCGCTACAATCCAGTCTCGGCTTGCCTCGCCGTCGGCGCGCCCGGCAGCTGCCACTTCGGCGCCATGCCGTTCGATCCAATACCGGCCTCTCGCCATCGACGCCGCTGCGTGTCTGCCACGGCATATTGCCTTGCACGCACGGCTCATCGCGCTCAAACGCCACGGCGGCTTTGCCCTGCAGAAAGCCGTCGTGAGCCTGTCTCCAGCGTTTCGGTGAAATACGCCGCCTGAGCTAACGGGCATGCGCCCGTCAAGACATCACACCATACACAGCGGGCTGTCGTGACCACGGGACCTACCCCCGGCTACGCCCGAGGTACGCTTGAACCGCCATGAGCATGACAAATGACTGGAATTACCTACAAGAACCCCTTGGGAAAAGCTGCGTCGCTCCGGGACTCATTTTGGTCCCTCGCGTATACGGTCTTCATACACGTTCGGAGAATAGATCGGAATTAGCTCATTGATTTCAGCAGGTTATGGCTGCGATTCTCTGGGGGACCGCGGTGGTACCGCCGTGATACGCGTGCGTTTTTTGTGCCGTTTCCGGTCAACTGCGAATCTCCTCCGGCATTCACCTGGAATCCACTGCTGAGCCGACCGCGGCCGCTTGGAAAAACGCCTTTGAGGCCCCACCCCGAGCCGTCAGGCGTATCTTGGGAAAAGTCCTTGACGGTCCCAGCCCGAGACGTCAAGCGTATCTTGGGAAAACTGCTCCCCGACTCTCTCCGGGCGCAACAAGCGCCCTCCCGAATACCGCTCCCGCCCATTGGCCGGTACCGGACGCGGCGTGGAACAAATGCGGACTGTTACCCGTTACCGTTACCCGCCACGCCCAGGGTTTGGGCCCGGAAACAGTCTTGGGAAACGCTTCCAGTTGCGGTTACCGCTCGACTACCTTCTGCCTGCGAACACGTCCCGGCACTTCCAGTCGCGCCGCTGCCGATCAAGGCCGCGGCGACGACGTCGCCGAGCAGGCGCAGAAAGTCCACATGCTGACAGCGATTGAAGCGTTCAGGATCGTCCTTGGCGAGGGACAGGAACCCGAGCCGCGCGTTCTCGCCCAGCGTTACCGTCGCGGCCGATTCAAACAAGCCACCGGTCTCGCCGAAGGCGAAGGTGCAGCAGCGGGCCGCAACGCGGGTGCGACGGATCGAGCCATCCGGCGAACGCCTTCAGCTGGACACGAAGACCTGATTGGGGCGGTGGCGGTCGCAAGCGATTGGCATTACGAGCTGACCGCTGAAGTTTCGAACGGTGTCAGCAGACCACGCGATTGCGCTTTCTGGACGATTTCAACGCGCACTTGGCTGAACGTGGCCATGTACCGGGTGCGCGGATCATCTTGAGCACTGGGGTGTCCCGTTTCGAGGGAGCGGCAAGAACGGGATATAACTTCGTCGTCGAAGCCTATTGCTGCCGGGTGATGGGCAAAGCGGTTGCGAATGTCATTCAACGCCTTCAGCCGGTCAAAATTCTTGCGGTCGATAAGGCCGAGAGCAAACGCATTTTGCATCTTTACCCAGAAAGATCGGTTTCGGAGAAAACCGAGTTCTCTTGCAGTCTGTTCATCTTGGCTGCTCAGAATGCTTTTCAGCAGTTCAAACAACCAGTGCTCGAATCGCGCGTGCGCGAGCACGGCTGCGCCTCGGTCGCTCTCGTCGGCGTATGCAGCGTAGAAGTCAATTTGTTTCTGCATACTTTGCGCAAATTCCTCCGACTCGAAGTAATCCTCAGTTCTCATGTTTCATTTACCTTCGGCGGATGGTATCTGGAGGTGGGGTCAATGTGTCCGAAAGACATCAATTTTACCGTTCCAGTGTTATGGCTGGAACAATTATGGCGATGTTATTCTGCGTCGACAGTTCGATAGGCACGTTTCCCCCTCAGATCTAAGGAATATGCGAAGAAGTTTCTGCACAGCGCGTGGGGAACACAAGGACTCTGGAGTCACCGAACTTGATGCTGGGTTCCAGCGCGCGTGTAACTCCATGAATTGTCGAATCGACACGACTCTGAACGATCCTGATCGAAATCCTCAAGCCCGACAAACATTTCCAATCAAAAAATTCCAGACACGCCACAGATATCTGCCGTGAAGCCGTTGGTTGTGGGGCTTGTGAGACTGGTGAAGTAAAGCATTTCACCCCAGAGACAGGTGACCAGAGCTGTTTGAGGTAAGCGGATTGATTCGGCGTTGGTTATGAAATGTCATAGGACGAAGCAGGATACGCCGCATAGCGGAGCGCGAGGGAGTGAAGTGCCAGTAGGGAACTGGCTTGCGACTGTCGGCGCAACCGACGTGCGGTTCGCGGGCGACGCCGAAGGGCCACCGGATTACCTTGTCCGATTTGGCGGAGAAGAATTGGCCGTCGAGGTTACCAGGATGCTGGACGGCAAAGGATGGTCGGAGCGTCAACGAATCGCCTTCCAGTGCGCTCCTGCCGCAGTGGTCAAAATGGTCGCGAAGGAAATTAATGCGCCGAGGTGGCACGTAGGGTGCGAGTACGATCCGAGAGTGCCGAGGCCTTCCAAGCCAAATGGCGCGCGGAACGAATTCGTCAAAGAGAGTTTTCGAGCGCCAGGGCCGGGCGGCGCGGTTCAGATGATCCCCGATGGATTGAGAGTCGGACGGGGTGTCGTGCTGGGGTACACGCCCGCCGGAAACGCTGGCGGATTTTCAGGGGTGAGCATGGATACCGGAAACCGTCCCGCCAGCACTGCGGGTGATCGCATTGTGGACGTTACGGGCGCTTCGGTCTCAGAAGCGCGTGAGCCCGCTTTTCATGTTCAGGGGTGGCTCCCTTCAGGTCGCGTTTGGGATCGAGAACGGCTCTCATTCGGGCCTCCCACACCTGAACACATAAACGACCGCTTTATTTGGGCGCGTTGCGCTCGCAAGACTTGGCTGGAGCGCTCCATCGATCAGTCGGCACGCCTGTCGCGCGCGGCGCATCACGGTTTCGTCCGGCTCCAGTGAGGCGAGCGGCCCGAAATAGGTGTAGCCTCGGATGACGACGGTCTGGCGGTCATGTTCCACCGAATCAATCTGTGCCAGGGTCGACGGCGTCGAACTGCACGCAACAAGTGCGCCGCCACATAGAAGCGTGCCGACTGATAACATCCCCTTTAGGGTTCGTTTGAGGTCAAGTGTGGCTTTCATGGTTGTGGCCTCGTTATTGACGGTAACAAAATGTATTTCCCGTGGATCGGATATGCAGCGTTGACAGATCCCATAAGCTCGATCCAGTTCGTCGATATCCGGGCCAACGTCAACAGCGAGGCGATGTGTTTGGTCAACTCAAGCGCCGCCTCGTCGCGCAAGTGCTGATGATGCCGTAACGCTCGCTCGCCCGATTTCCGTTTCGGGTTTCGGTGTTACAGCTCGGCATGCATCTCGACAAACATTCTATCCCAGATGATGTGATTGGTGACTTTTGCCGACATCCCGATAGCGGTTCAAGCCCATGCCATGCCAAGTCCACCCCTTGAGCCAGTAGATCTCCCGATAGAGTTCGTCGGGGAAACGCTTCGTCCAGTCTGCCGGGTCGGAGAGCAATACTCGTTCCATCGCACGATGGCGAGGCAACCCGCTCATCCAGTTCTCGACGATGCTGGAAACCCGGACGGCGAACTGCGGAGACAACCACGGGCCCAGATGATTGGCTACATGCGAATGGACACACGTGCCCTGCAATTCGGGAAAACCACCCTTAACTATTTGAATTCGTTCCGAAACGTTTATACGCGCATCGGCCCCACGAGCTCTTAGGAACGCATTGGTTGGCTCAGATATCAGGTAGTTGTTGATCCGCGTCCCCGCTGCTTGGCAGAGAGGTGTCACATGGATGTATCCATCCATCGCCCGCTGCATAATAACGTGACCTTGGACATCGTGAGAAACAAGCGACTTCATGCGTCGATTGCGCGCCGCTCGCCTTTTGCGCACCTACGGCATCGACTCTTGCGGACAGGCCAGAAGTCGTCTGGCAACTTGACTTGACGGTGTTTCGGCCCACGCGCCACTTGCCAATGCCAGCAGGTAGCACGCCAGTGCCATAGCGGCCTGCCGCACATTTGCCTGATTTCTCTCATCGGCTTAGTGTGTCAAGCTATAGCCAGTCCGTCAGTAAGGTTTACAATCCCCAACCGATTCACCGGGAGTTGACGAGCTTTTCATGAACGCGACGGTGAGCCTGTCTTGCCTGTCTGCGGGCCGAAACATGCGATCATAAACATCAGGCCCGAGTGCGTCTCGAAAGGCTACAGCTGGCCAAAGTTTTGCGTTAGTGGGAACGCTCCTCAGTAGGATACAGATTGAGCAGGTTGTCGGAAGAGACTTCAATAGCTCTGCGCGGTTCGTTTAATACGTGATATTCATGTAGAACCGATGCTCAAGGAGGACAAGTCATGGGGAAAATGCAAACACTTTGGGCTGTTGAGATCGACAGGATGTCGCCCCAAGAGAGAGTGCAATCAACTAGATTCCACCCTTTTGGCGTTACTCGAGATGGGGCGCTGAGGCTTCCATTGGAAGCGATACCGATTGACACAAGAGATTCCCAGTGGCCAATAGGTGAAGCGCCAGGATGGGACAGGCGGGGCGCAGGCAATACCAAGGGTCAATGGTTAGCATTAGGATCAGAGTTTTACTTTGATCGCAAGACTCACCAGAATGAGAAGCTCTTGTGTTGCATACCGTCCACTTGGCCTCCCGAGGCCAAGGATGTAGTTAGGAAAAATCTGCATAGCCTCGTAAGGAAAGGTCATGCCATTCCGTTTTGCGGAAGAATACTTATTCTCCCAGACCCTGAGTCATTCCCCATGAACACCTTCACGTTCGAGTTCGCTGACATGGAGTCAATGAGCATTTTCGTTGGATACCGCGGACAGTCCAAGGGATACCCAGAGGCAATTACGCCTGGACTTTATCGAAGAAATAACCGGCGCCACTTAGGATACTGGATGAGCAAATCTCGCGTGTGTGGAAACATTCTGAAGCAGAGATTTGTAGAGAACACAAACAAAGTGCTAACTGACCTCGAAGCTGTCGGCGTGATGCAGCACTATGGTCTATTGGGTCCAACAGACTTGCTGGATCTGACATTCAAGGCAGATATTGCGAAGTGGTTCGCTCTGAACGAACGTGTAAACGGCTCGTATAGCCCCAAGAAATTTGCGCTTGTAGATAATGAGGCTGAAGCATATGTGGATGCCTGCCGAGTCTACACGGTGGCAATCAGACTAATTGACCACTTGCCGTTGGAGGCCGATGAGGCCAGGCAACTAACCTCAGGAATTCGAATGGACTGGTGGAGTGACTTGGTCGGTTCGAAGGGAAAGCCGAGCGTAGAAGCTCCTCCAGCGAATCTTGCGCCGCTGTGGTCGGAATATCCAAAGCGCCAAAGCGGTTTTGGTCTTCGAGGAGTCTTGGAGCACGACACAGATACAAATGGGTCGGTATTATCAATCGTGGAACATGTATTTCATCCTACTTGGTTTCCGGACGGGTGGAGCGACATTGGTGGCCCAGATATCGACATTGACGGAAAACAGTTCTCGTATTATGAAGATTCTTCTAGTCTGAAAGAATACTTGTTCCCCACACCTCCACACTGGTTCGATAGAACAGCGATGGAAATCAAGAGACTGTTGCATTACGAGTAGATTCTTATGCACAACGAATTACCACATGAAACACGAAGATATGCTCAATTGGAAAAGATCCACGCGAGCGAACTACAGCGGTTACGTATTCCAATCGCGCCAGTAGAAAGTTGGCAAGCCTGTGTAGTCGAAGGTGAAGGCGATCAGGATCTCCAAATCTTGCTCTGTCTAGGGGTACCTTTTTTTGGTGCAGTCATCGATGCCTCGATTTCTTCGGTTGCACAGCTGCGAGGCACCCGAGACGACAAGATCGGACTGCGTATTCCTGTTGGTGTTGCAGTCGGAATGTCGAAGAGAATCTTGCATAGCTTTGATCCAGCTGCGCTGAGGTCAAGTGATCAGCAGGACTTGCCATGAAATTCTCCCTTTGTACGCTCGGGAGCGCTAGTCAAGAAATGGTCGTCGGAGTGGCAATCGTTTCTGCTGTGCTGGTTACACCTGAGTTCGACGGTTCAAAGGGAAGCGTCAAGTTCAGTAGCTAGAGTTTGACGCGATGCTCAGTCAGAAATGGCGAAGCGTCAATCCCGCTACCGTGAGAGTTAAGGGACGGACCAATGATCGATTGGATGTCTATTGTCGATGAGACGAAAAATTACCGGTGGCCCAGGAAAGGGGATCGGCTCATCCGGAGAGGTCAGTCGTGGCCTAGCGGTGAGTTTTCGGACGACGGAACCTCCCGCCATGTCCATATTTGGGACGGCTCCATGCAAACGGGAGCGATACTCATTGGTATATGTGAAGAAGACAACTATCAATCGCACTCCCTGATTTACCCCATTCTGTCAAACTATCGTCATGCCATTGAATTAGCAATGAAATGGGTAATCAAGCAGTATGGCCGTTATTCGACCCTGGTGATCGATGACTTCGAGCATCACAACCTCTGGAAGCTATGGTCGATGTGTAGGCAGATCATTATTGAGGTCGGGTCAGAAGACGAAGCAATGCCCGTAGTCGAACAAATCATCAAGGACTTTCACGACCTGGACAAGTCGGGGCAGATTTTTCGCTATCCTAGATCCAAAGGCGGGACGGTAGTGAGACTACCAGATTTTCCGATTGATCTGTCAAACATTCGGGACGTAATGCAGGGAGTTGCCCATTTCTTCGACGGCGTGGATGGTCAACTCGACGCGCACTCATCGGCCGCAGAGCATTGAGAGCAGCAATGGGATGACAAGCGAATCATGCAGTTTTGTTGAGAGATTCTTACCAATGGCGATCATCATCTACTGCGCTTGCTGCTGATTCTGGAAGCGGGTCGTTTGCGAGATTCGGCACTTTGGAACTTGGTTTCCACCTGCGACCAGCTGCCTGCGCTAGGCCAGTCATACGACGTCCATACGCTTCGTCAGTCCAAGACTCCGAGTACCAAGACTATGGTCCGCCAATCCAGTTATCGGGCTGCTCGATCAACCGCAACAGACCGTCGCGAAGTTCTGCTGGCTCGCCCGCCAGATTGACCGTTGCGAATCGGATCGTGTGGCCCTGAATGCGTACGGCTTCATCGATATCCTCGCCGACCGATGGATGCAGTAGCAATCCGTCCGACTGCCTGCCGGCAGCGTCCCGCGCTTGTGAACGAAGATACGCATACATCTGGTAGACATAGCCACTGTGGAGAGATTCCGCACGATACCAACCTTCGGTGAGAAGCGCGGTGAATTTTGTGTCGATGACGATCTTTCGATCCGAACGGGGGGGCTCCAGGACAATGTCAGTCTTCATTGTGGGCAAGATGTCATCGATTCGTTCAGTCTTCGCGTCGACAGGCCAGCGCAATCGCATGCCTTGAGAAACTTTCCATTGCTTCGGTTTCAGTTTGACCACGTAAAAACCACCCACGGCGCGCTCGAACAATTTTTGCGCCCATTTTTTGTCTCTGCCGGGCACGGGAAGGGTTGCGCTACCTGCGTCCTCGGTCAAAAGTCTCAGATCGAATGCCAATCGTGCGGCCGCCACCATGAACCTGTCATTTGAGTCGTGCCGGCCGAACCGGTCCGCGCTCATCTGCGACGGCGTCGGTACAGCGCCCGTCACGCCCAGGCAGCGAAGGCTATGGGCCAATCTGCGGCAACGGCGCGCTAGGTCGTGATCCTTTACAATTCTCGCGATCGAATCGAGCGCTCCCCGCACGTATCGGTTGCGGGGCGTGTCGATGGTCAGTTCCTCGAAACGGCAAGCGACTTTCCCGCGCTTTAGGAGTTGCATGCGCTCTGTCCCCAACAAGTCTATCCGGCCCCGCACCCGGTTCAGAACCTCCCTGCGGGACCGATAGGCGCGGTTCAGATTTCTGCGCTGCCGTTCTTCGACAGCGTGTGAGAGGATTTCAGCAATCAAGTCCGGCAAGTCGTCTGGCAATTCTTCAAGGCGTACGCTTTCCGATTCGCGCATTCGAAAGAGGTCCGAGGCATACAGCATAAGAAGCCATAGATTGCGGACGGGAATTTGTGCAACGAATCCGCGCGGTGGGCCGCTTTCGGCTGGCGCGATCACCAGTTGGCCAGTAGCGCGTCGCGCTCTTTGTCCACACGCTTCGCGTCGTCGAACCAGTATTCCTCAAGGAGAGGCACGATCTCGGTTTCGACCACCAACTTGAACCACGCCTCGGTCTCCCCGTCAGCGAGACGCCGCGCCGGCGTCACGTAGCTGTGCCCGACACGGAATTGCTTCCCAAGCCCATCCGCTCCGGCTATCGAATCGTTCAGACTCGTCATTCGGCTCTGGATATCGTCGACCCGGTTTTCGTCGACCCCCAATTGATTGACTACCCAACTGCGCCAGCGCGCATTCAGCCTTGGCTTCAAAGTTTCAAAGGCGAAGCGGCGGCGCAGTGCCAGATCGACCAAGGCCAGGGAGCGGTCGGCAATGTTCATCGTGCCCAGCACGTATAGATTCTCCGGAACGTACACGGCGCGGGCGTTGCCTTTGTGCGCGTAAGCGAGTTCGATGGCTGCCTCATCCGTCCGCTTGTCAGATTCAAGCAGCGTGATCATCTCACCGAAGATCTGTGCCGGGTTGCCGCGGTTGATCTCCTCGATCACCACTACGTAGGGAACTAGAGGATCCGCCATGGCCGCTTCGATCGCGCGCAAAAACGTTCCATCAACCAGTTCAAGTCCATCGTCCGTTGGTCGCCAGCCATAGACAAAGTCCTCGTACGACAGTGTTGGGTGGAACTGAACCGCACGGACGCGACGAGGGTCGCGTTGTCCGATCAATGCGTACGCAAGGCGCTTGGCAAGCCATGTCTTGCCAGTACCAGGAGGCCCCTGAAGAATCAGGTTCATCTTGTCCTTCAGTCGTGATTTGAGCCGTTCCAATTCCACGTGTTCAAGAAAAGCACCGTCCTCCATGATGTTTTCAATGGAGTACAAAGGAATCTCTGGCGCGTCGTCGTCTATCCCCAGCGCGTCTTTGAATTGCTCGACCAGTTCCGGGTATTCAGTAATGTCGGTCAGCGTCTTCACCGGCAGGTCCTCATCTCTTACCAAGAGGCCTTCGGGAAAGTTGGAGCGCCATTCGACTTCCCGGACGTGCCCGTATTCCTCCCGGGTATTGTCAAAATCATATTGGGAGTCGAGCGGGACAATTCCGTGCCCGATAGCCTGACCGTCACCTCGCCTGGTGCGCTTCGAAAAAATGATGTCACCCGGTTGCATGTCGCGGCAAAACTGCCAGCACGCCAGTGCACTGGGATTCTTTAACCCTCGCGCCCGAATGTCAGCGATTGAACGGTACTGTCTCAAATCGCCAAGACGATCCCAGCCCAAACACGCGAATCCACCTTGGTAGCATTCGTTCCAAAACCTCGCGCGCTCCCCTAAGGACATGAGCCAATAGCGCGGTTCTCGGTCTGGCGTTTCTGGAACGTAGATCTGTAATCGAGACAACAAATCTCGCCCCGCTTGGGTTATGGCTCGACGCCTGTCGTCCCATTTGACCAATCCAGCGAACTCAAGCCACCGCATGCGCCTCGACACTTGGGTGGTCGCTTCCCATACAAACCCGTACTTCGATGTTGCCAGGGCATGCAACTGCTTAGTCGTCATTGGGCGATCCTTAACCTCCGCTAACAACTCGCCGATGAGTCGGATTTGGCTGTGCATGACGGCTATCAACATGGTGGCGTCCTCGCCATCCGAATTCAGCCAATTGCGCATATGGCCAGAAAGATCGACAGCGTCATTGTCTCTGACAAAAAGCCCGGCCGCTCGAAGAAACAAGAAATCGTCTACGGCTCTTTTCGCTTCGCCATAGATGCTCGGAATCGCTTCGACTAGGTCTGCGCGGGACGGCTTATGTTCATCAATATAGGCAGCAACCGCGCGAAGTCCGCTTGGCCTCAAGAACCCAGGCATACTCCTGTGCCGCTCGCTCCAGTCAAGCGGCTCCGGGATCTGCATTCCGTTCGAATCCTGGTCGGGCATTGCAATTCACTCCGTACTTGACGTAGTTGGTGGTACCGAATTAGAAGCGCAAATTCTCACACCAACGGCACCACATCAAGTTCCCGTCTGCCATTCTTATCCCCGTCTGTTTTCTTTACGAATGCCAGAACGGAATTCCAAAGTTGATCATGTCACCCGAGGTGATGTACGAATTGGTGAGGTCCAAAAAAACAAGGGGACTCCTCCAAGTGCAAGATCCCCCTGAATTCGCAGAAAGCGCCCTTATGTAGGCGTGACGGCCAAAGATCCAATCCACACGATTTTCGACGCAAAATATAGGAAAATGAGCCAAAGGGCCGATTCTGGCGGCGCAACGCGTTTACGGGTCCAACGGATGGCGAGCACAGGCAAGCAGATCGAATCATTTTCTTCCGGCGCGACGCGAGCGGTCTTAACCGACGGATCGGCGTCCTTGTGTGATATATCGACTCCGGACTCGCCCGAACACCATCTCGATATCGCTCGCTCGTTTGTATACCGCGTGGTTGTGGAGTATTGGAACCGCGCTCCGGCCGTGACCGGCAGCCCGTGGCCGCTTCGCAAGTTGCCAGCGGTCATCAGATTGGCGCCACTGACAGACAACGCTCAAGTCCTGGCCCGGAAGCTTGGGACGGCCGCGGCGCGACTCGACGTGGCGCGCGCCAGCTACAGGGTCGGAGTGATCTATACCGGTACGATGCCTGTGGAAATCCGCTCGAAGATGGGGGCGCACTATACTCCGCCTGCGCTCTGCGAACGGCTGCTGGACATGGGGACAGAGGCGGGCGTGGACTGGATGCGAGCAAAGGTTCTGGACCCGGCTTGCGGTGGCGGAGCCTTCCTTTCCCCACTGGCGCGCCGTATGGCAAAGAGCCTGGAAGGTTACGGCGCCGCAACCGTGCTGCGATCCATTCAACGCCGGCTAAAAGGGTACGAGCTGGATCCGTTCGCCGCATGGATGTCCGAGGTGTTCCTCGACGCGACGTTCGAGGATATGTGCCGCGCAGCAGGGACGCGGCTGAAGTCGGTCGTTCGTGTGTGCGATACGCTGGAACAGATCCCGGGCACGAACCAGTACGACCTGGTCGTAGGGAATCCGCCCTACGGGCGCGTCACCCTGCCAGCGAAGCTGCGGGAGCGGTTCGGCCGCAGCCTGTTCGGTCATGCCAACCTCTACGGCCTGTTCACGGATATGGCGTTGCGTTACGCGCGCCCTGGCGGGGTGATCGCCTACGTCACGCCGACGAGCTTCCTGTCGGGCGAGTATTTCAAGGCGTTGCGCGGCTTGCTCGCAACGCAGGCCCCGCCCGTCAGCATCGATTTCATCGCCGAGCGAAAGGGCGTTTTCGAAGACGTGCTTCAGGAAGCGCTACTAGCCACGTACAGGCGCGGACGGAAACCGGCCGCCGCCAGTGTGCATTGCGTGGCGCAGGAATCCGACGGCTCGATCCGGATAGCGAATACTGGCTCGTTCGAGTTGCCCGAACGGCCCGAGGAACCGTGGCTCATTCCAAGAACCGCCAGGCAGCGTGACCTGCTCGACCGCATCTCCCAGTTGCCGTACCGGCTGGCGGAC
>MKWU01006274.1_pt1 | contig 12230 bp, 18 predicted proteins | sample 809101 | NCBI WGS metagenome assembly MKWU01 (sample SAMN05860141, study PRJNA318959) | sponge metagenome | host: Aplysina aerophoba | place: Slovenia: Piran, Adriatic Sea, Gulf of Piran | collected 2013-05-07
TGAGGAATCGCAGCCACTCCAGATGGGTGTGCCGTGCCTCGGTGCGGTAGATCAGTTTGCCTTCCAGGTAGCTCATCGCCGCGAACAGGCACACCGTGCCGTGCCGAATGTAGTCGTGAGTGCGGGTGCGAATGTGTCCGACACCGAGCGGCAGGGCGGGCTGGGTGCGCTCCAGGGCCTGGCACTGGCTCTTTTCGTCGCAGCACAGCACCACGGACTTCTCGGGCGGGTCCAGGTACAAGCCGATCACATCCCAGAACTTGCTTTCGAACTGTTTGTCGCTGGAGAGTTTGAACGTCTTGGTCCGGTGCGGCTTGAGGCCCTGCTGGTGCCATATGCGCCCCACGCTGGACGGCGCGATGCCCACGGCGGCGGCCAGCGTGCGGGTGCTCCAGCGCTGCCGTCCAGGCGGCGTCCGGCCCGCTTCGGTGACGACCTTCTCCACGGTTTCCAAGGGGATCGTGGGGCGCCGTCCGCGGCCGGGCAAGTCCCGCAGGCCCGCAAGGCCTTCGCGGTCAAAGCGCTGCGACCACTTGTTCACACACGCGACGCTAACCCCGAGGCGCTCGGCGACGTCCCGTTGCTTCACGCCCTCGGCGCGCAGCAGCACGATCCGCGCGCGCTGGCAGTCGCGCCGCGAAGTGGTCGCGGCGCGGACCCGCCGTTCCAACTCCCGTTGTTCCTCGGGATGCAGATCGAGAACTGCAACCGGTCGTGCCATCGTGCTCCCTCCCGCGAGAAGCAGTATGGCACACACTGTCAATTAATTCAATCTATTTGCAGGTCAGTACACTAGGGAAAAGATATCCTAACCTCGCCGTGTCGCTCTCAGAACTTTCTAGTCGGCCCATGCATGCTGTGACACTTCCTGGTCGGCCTGCTTCAATTACTATCGCTTGTTCCTCCTAACTCCCGTGGCTGCACCTTGACCGACTCACCGCTGCTCCGGATCGACGCGCGCTAGGACCCGCTTCCTAACCGCAGTCGTTGTTTTCTGCACGATTGCCATTACGCTCGGCTTTGCCGAAGAGGGGTGCCGTACCGCATAGCTCCTGTCTTGGCCCAGCCCAAGGACCCCTGTATTGGCGGGGCGCAGGCATGACTGTGCTCACTCCAATCATCGCACTGCGTCGTCACTCGCTGCGGATTGTCCGGGCAAAACATTCTAGCCCAAGAATGTCACAGAAACCTTTCTGTCCTGTCACACGAATGGAATTTGCGAGATCGAGCCTGATGGCAAGCAACACTGCGATTGATCCCTGTTGGCCGTCTTCAGTGTCGCTGACGGTGCTTGTCCGGTGGCGGCTCGATTGGTTTCCCGGTGTCGGACGCGAGGAGGGGGAATGGAACAGCAACTGGCCTACTTGGACCGATCGCCCGAATTGGCGGATGGCCACGAGACCGTGGTGTTGCTGCACAGCCATACGCTGCACTCAAGAGAGAGCGCCCAGCCCTTGGGACGGCAGCTCCACCGGTTGGGCGTGGCCAAAGCAATCGTCCAGTGGCCCCATGATCGCTATGGAGGTAACACGCTCGAAAGCGACCTGGGTCGCATTTGATGGACCCCGCCGCTCACGCCCCGCCAGGCTCTTGATGTCGAGATTCGGCAGATACAGAACGATCTCTGTCTAGCCCCGATAGTCTCGACTTCCGACCACGACTCGATTGACGCTCCGCTGCAGCTACAACTGCTCGAACGCGCCGACACGGTCCCGATCTCGGTTGAGTGGACCACTCCGTTCCAAAACACAAACTTCCATGTCGGCGTCCACAACTTGCCCTCGCAAACGGTAACAGCCGCCATGGCGGAGATGGCCCGAGATTCACGAGCGAGCCGGACGAGGGCGTGCTGCAAGAGCTGCTGGCCGAATTCCACGCGGACCCTGGTTGCTTGGTCGTGCTCAACCATCCGTTCTGGGACCAAACCACAATTGGCGCGGATCTGCATGAAGAGCATCTCATGCAGTTCATGGTTGCCTACCGGGCTGGATTCACGCGGTCGAGGTCAACGGCCTGCGCGACTGGCGCGAGAATCAGCGCACGGTCGATCTGTCCCAGCTCTATGCTGTGCCAGTGATCTCCGGCGGCGACCGTCATAGTCGCGAGTCGAACGCAGCTCTCAACCTGACGCGTTCCGAGAGGTTCGGCGAGTTCGCGTAGGAGATCCGCGCCGGCGTCAGCCACATCGTGCTGATGCCGCAATATCGCCGTCCTCCTTCCGCTTCGGATCATCGAGAACTTCAAGGACATTGTCAGCGAGGCTTCGGACCACGGTCTGAGCTGGAACCTCTGGACTCAGAGAGTCTTCCGGCATTGCGATGACGGTGAGATTCGCTCACTGCATGGAGTGTTCGGTCCCGACCCGCCAATCTTCCTACGGCTCGTCACGTCTGGGCTCTGCTTCCAGAGCCACCGCTGGATCAAGCCGGCACTCGAATGGGCGATGCTGCAGACCAAGGCACTGTTGAGTCCGTCGAATCGCCCCGGGGGCGGCTCGCGGTGCGTATCGAGGAGGATCTTTGGCAGAACCCCGCAATTCTGCGTCACCGGTGCCTACTGCGACAGCGGTTCGAGGAATTTCGGTCGGATGTCGTGCACGTTATTTCTATGGGCGATTTCGGCGTTCTCGGCTGGATGGTGGCGAAGGAGTTTGGCAATCCGATGGTGGTCCCTTGGCATACAAATGTGCATGAGTACACCGCATGGCGGTTCGAGCAGATTGCGCAGTCCCTCCCGTCAGGGGTCCGTAGCGCCATAGCCAGCGGGATCGAGCGGCGTGCGCTTGCAATTTCAATGTGGTTCTACCGCAAGGGAGGTCTAGGATTGGCACTGAGCGAGGAACTCGTCAATCTATTGCGGGTAGGGATGGGCCAGCCGGTGTTGCAAATCGAACGTGCCGTAGACACGGTCCTGTTCGGTCCATCCAAGCGCCAGCATCGGGACGAAATCGTCGTATTTGGATACGTTGGGCGTCCAAGTGCCGACAAGAACTTTCGCAGGCTGAAGGCTCTGGCAGACGCTCTAGAGTCCGAACACCTTCTCGACTACCGCATTGACATGGTGGGCCATGGCGCGGACGCGGAGTGGCTCAGCAGCAATCTCTGGAGGTGACGGCTGCTCGGCGTTCTTCATGGGGAAGAACTGGCTCGCGTACGCCGAGATGGATGTTCTTGTCTTTCCGTCCAGGACCGACACCTACGGCAACGTAGTGTGGGAGGCCGCCGCTTCCGGCGTTCCTGCGGTCGTCACCGATCGCGGTGGCCCCAGGCACATCGTGAGGCACGGGAGGCCGGGCTTGGTCCGTCGTTCAGCCAGTGAGTTCGTGCGGAATTGCGTGGCGCTCATTTAGGATTCCAACTGTATGCAGGCGACGGGGGTAGCTGCCCGCGAAGCAGTACTTTGCCAGTCGCCGGACGCCGTGTTTGACCGGCTCTTCGGCGACGCTCACCCGGCGGCCTTAGAGAAATAGGCATTCCTAGCCCCGGTTTGGACCGATGGCCGGGAGGACCTTCCAACGAATTGTCTTAAACGGCATACCCGAGCAGCGCGACTCCCAGCCAGCGGCACTGGGACTAGGAATAACCATTCGCCCGTGCCGGAGGTGCCTTGCGGAAATACTGACGTGATCCGAACCAGGCTTGGAGCTCGGCCAGAAACATCCGGTTAGTCGATCGGGTCGTAGTGAACGCGGTGACGAGTGATCGCGTTGAGTTGGCAAGGCTCTGGCCGTGATAAGCTTCGATCTTGGTCACTCCCATCCTCTTCTCTGTGAGTTATTCGGGGTCTTGGGGACAGGCCCACCTTTCGGTCGAGCAGTTCGTCGACAAGGCCGCCGAGCTCGGGTATCAAGGCGTCATGCTCGGCGGCAAGCGCCCACACCTGAGTCCGCTTGACTGGGACGACGCCGCTCGCGCAGCCCTCCGACGGCGCATCGACGCCGCCGGTCTCGAGCACGTCGTTGTGGCGGGCTACAACAACTTCACGGCGGATCTCGAGCACGCCGAAGTTCCGATGAGGGAGATCCAGGTCGCCTACGTGAAAGAACTGTCGCGGCTGGCTCTAGAGATTGGCGGAGACAAGGTGCGGATTTTCACGGGCTACGAGCACTCGACCGCGGGATACCTGCCTCAATGGAACCTCGTGGTCGATTGCCTCAAGGAATGTGCCCAGAACGCCGCGGAGTTCGGGATCACGCTGGCTGTGCAGAATCACCACGACCTCGGGGCTGACTTCCGTTCGCATAAAGACCTGCTCGAAGCGGTGGGAGAGCCGAACTGCCGCGCAGGATTTGACGCATGGTCGCCGGCCTTGCACGGCGTGGACCTGGCAGAGGCGGCGACGGCGATGGCCTCTCTGACGGTTCACACGACCGTTGCCGACTATCAGCGCCGGCCTCGCTTCGTGTACGAGCCAGACGCCGTCAACTACCGATCCGTGACGCCGTACTCTCAGGCCGTTCCGATGGGGGAGGGCTTCTTGGACTACGAAGGCTTTTTCTCGGCGTTGCAGGCCGGCGGATTCGATGGGACGGTGGCGTACGAGATGTGCTCACCTCTACTGGGAGGCGGATCTGAGGAGAATCTCGACCGGCATGCGACGAGGTTCTTGGAATACCTGAAGGCGTTGCCCCCGAGCTGAACCGGTATCAATGGCAACCGAAGACTGGGCACTTTCGGCAATCGAAAATTGCACACATTTCGGGAGAGAGCCGCCGCGGGTTTCGCGGACCTACCCCAACAGCTCCGGGGCGGTACTAGGTTTCGGACAGAGGGAGTGGAGCACATCGAACGCGAGAATCAGGTAGGCTCGTCCGAGTCACCAGTGTAGAAGGCCGTCGTGCGCCTTGCCGCTGCACGTGCGACGTCCGGTTCCATGCCGAAAGCGACGGCGGCTCGCTCCCACCGCTCGCTGCTGCCCTTGATGAAGGCCTTGCCAGCCCTTGAAGTAGCAAAAGCGGCTTCGTCTGGCTTTGGCTTGGTGGGTTCCGAGAGATGAATCGCGAGGCCCATCAAACCCAATTCCCAGCCGACGCCGACCGCGCCTGGTCCGTAATTTCCCCAGTGCGCCGAATCATGCGCGGTGTGCGTGAGTGTAAGGCGTGCGCTGGCGGATTCCTCGTCTGAGAAACATACCTCCACCCAGCTGACCTCCTCACCGAATTCCCAAGTGAGTGCGAAACGTGACGGTCGCTCGCAAGCTGTGATCAGGCCGCCCGCATTGCCTTCCAACTGATAGCGCCCGCCAAGTTCAAGCGCACCGCTGACTGGCAGAAACCAGCGCGGAATACGCTCCCCGTTCGTCACAGCGTCCCACAAGTTCCGGACGGTCGTCGCGTACGTGCGGGAAAGAGTGACAGCACGAGCAGGTTGTCGCTGTCGATCTAGCGACGATACGGACCGCTCCACGGCGCCGAGGTGACCGTCAACGTCGAAACTCATGATTCCTGTCCTCCGGAATTGGAGTTGTCAGCCAAATGAACATTTACAAGCAGTCGGTTAAGAGGGATGTGGCTCGCCAGAACCACCGTCCGACGGTTGGACCGTCCACACTCTAGGTGCGAGACGGCATCCGATGCGCGAGGCTTCAACTTCAACACTGAGCGTACCGAAGATGCTCTCGAAATCGCAGTCCGATCGGTCGTGAGGCCCTTCGTGTGCTCACCGCCATCCCCCCTATGACAGTTGGCGGTGGATTTCGGTCTCACGTGCTGGAAGGCACCACAGCGCGTGATATCGGCCTCGCCGTTTTCTGGGCCTCAGCGCGTTCACGAACGAAGACTTCTGCGGCCCGAACGATCGTCGCGAGCCGTTGGGATCAGGTCGACACCGCGCCCTGTCACCGGTACTCGCAATGGCCTCCGTTTCCAGAGCCGCTGCCGCTGCCTGACGATCAGGCGGGACTTAGATGGTCTAGTTTGCTGTGGATTCTATCCGGACGGGGACTAGCCAATATCAAACTCGGAGGCCGAGAGCAGCTAGAAGGGAGGGCCGTGACTCATTGCAAATACGGCAAATCCTACGGCACCCCGAATGGGTTTCCAATCTGGGCTTTGTGTAAACCAGACGGGCCGTTTGAGTCTATCCGGCCACTGAGCTTGGCTCCCCGTGCGCAACCCTCTTCATAACCACTCACCGTCAAGCTCTGGAGAATAGGTCGTTATTTTCCAATGACTCACGAAAAGCTGTCGGCTCGCGAGAGGCGGGAGCGCGGTTGCCGCCGATTTCCCTTTTTCCGATCAAGCAAGTTCGAGGCGGAAGCGTTGGCAAGCACATTTCCGCCCCCTCCGGTCAGAACAGCCTCCTTTCCGGCATCGCGGCCAGGATGACAGAGTCTACCTAGCCGCAGGCCTTTCCGGTGAGGTAGGACTTCCGTCGGGCGGGCTCCAGTTTCTCAATCGCGTAGCGCAACATCGTCCGCGGCATCTGCCGGTAGCGCGGGCCGAGGAACTCCTCGAGGATGGCCAAGTCGCGCTTGCCGACCTCGCGCAGCATCCACCCGACCGCCTTGTGGATGAGGTCGTGGTTGTGGGTGATGAGCTTGTCGGCGATGCGCAGTGTGTCGCCGAAGTCGCCCGCACGGATATACGCGTAGGTGGCGATGATCGCGATCCGCTGCCGCCATAGATTTCCCGAGCCGGCCAGCTCGTCGAGGAGGCTGCGGTCCCGCTCCCTCAGATGGAGCCCCAGTATCTTGTGGGCTGAGGCATCGACCAAGTCCCAATTGTTCACGCGGTCTAGGTGCTCTAGGTAGAACTCGGCGACGCGCCGGCGTCCGGCCGCGTCGGCCCGCTGGAACTGATCCACGAGGATAAACAGTGCGGTGAGCCGGTGCTCATGCATAGGAGAGTGCAGCAGTTTCGTGAGCTCGCTCAGGGCAAGAGCGCGAAAGCGCCGAGCGATCTTACGCTGGTTGGTTACCACCACGCCGACGAAGCGATCTCCCTCACCGTATTCACCCTTTCCGGTACGGAAGAAGCGGGGGTAAAAGTCCGCCTTCTTTGGGTCACGGAGTCCGGCGAGAGCTGCCTCCACCCCCGCCGCCGCCATCTCGGTCCGTTTACCTCCGGTGCTCACAGTCGCCTCGCTCTTCCGCCGGCCTCGTCCAGCAGGGCCAATAGTTCCACAGTAAACTAAGAATAAATACCCACGACCGTCTCAGCAAAGGCGGCTCGCCGGCGTTGCGAGCAGGCTATTCGGGTTGTCGGTCTGGACGCTGTTCACCCTGGTGCTGACCGGCGTGCCGCTCGGAGGGGAGACCTGCCTTGGCCACAAGCGCCATTCCCCGACACAGAGGTAGATGGCGCCGGCGTAGAACTCCTGATACAGGACCTCGTCCAGGTGCGGCCTGACTGACACCCAGGGTGTTCGCCTCGCGTAGCCAGGGCTTACTCCAAAGGGCCGGAGAACTCCAGCTCCGCAGCGAATCATCCACTCCGGCATCCCGTCCGGTCGCTTCATCTCCAAGATGGCCAGGCGTCCCCCAGGACGCAGCGCCCCCGCCGCGCTGCGGATGACACCGTCGTAGTCATCAGCCATCGTCATTGCGAAAGTTGACAGCACGCCTCCCACGTTGCCCGAAAACTCGTAGTCGGTCATGTCGGGCTCCAACAGATCGGCATTTTCCTATCCCGCGCGCTCCACGTGATGCTGGGCTTCTCGCAGCATGGCATCGGTAAGGTCGACACAGACGATGTGTCCCGAGGCGGTGACGGCACGTTCCAGCCACGGAAAGCTCCTTCCCGCGCCGCATCCAACGTCCGCCACCCTCGGCACCCTCGAGGCGAAGAGCCCGACGAGCCGATCATATCGAGGTGCGAGCCGGCGATAGAGCACGCGCGTCTGAGACGGAGTCAGTACCACGAGTTCCGGATCCTTTTCCTGCGTGAGGCGATTGCATCAGCGGTAGCGCCGCCGACGTCGATTTCCATTCTTCCGATCATGGCCGTCATTCATCATTCGCCCTACTCAGAGTGCGCCGAACACTTGCAATCTCGGCCAGGCTCACCACGATGAGAACCGCCACGATGCCCCACAGAAAGGCGGACCCTCTTGCGGAAAGAGAGAGGCCTCCGAAAAGTAGCCAAGCTGCAAGCGCCAGGGCTGCACAGAAATTGACCACGACCGCTCCACCAAGCCCCAGACCACGTCCGCTAGCACGGTCCGTTCCCCTCTCCATCCAAAGCGCAATGCCAATTCCAAACAGCACGGCGCCAAGGATGCTGGGATAGAATGCTGAGCCGGGTTGTGGAATCCCAAGAAAAGAAACGAGGTTTCTTGGAAAGACCACTAGGAGCGCACCCAGTAGTAGGTTCATGAGGCTGTCTATCGTGAGCCATAGAGAGCGTTCATGGAGTTTCATTTGATTCCTACCGGTTTCGGATAGGTCCGCGCCAGCCAGATGCTGACGTTGAGGTCCGTCTTGCGGCCCTTGATCTGCTTGACGTGCTGGGCGTGGACCAGCTCGGCACGGATCCTGGCGTCCTCCAGCGCCCGGTAGGGTGCGATCCAGTACACGCCGGTTCCTTCCATGGTGGCGGCCTCAACCTTCAGGCCGCCCAGCCAGGTGGTCAGCGGCTCAAGCCCCGGCGGGTCAGTCCCGAAGAGCTTCGTGGTGATAGCCGCGTTGGCGACGCCGGCGCACGGTGGCCGTGACTTGCATCTTGTGGACATCGATGCCAGCCGCGCGAGGCACGACGACGTACATCGAGTCGACAGTGAATTGGTCCTTTTCCAAAGTGGTTGCTCCTCTCTGGCGGGAACGGGTTGGCGTTCCCGGAACTGGACACCTGCCCCGGAGGGCTGGGCTCGTTTTACCGTGCGTCCACGCCTCCCGCGGGACCCCGCAGGAAGCCGGCACAATTCGGGGCTCGAAACGGGCACGCCTGATCAGTTTAAGCAGGGAATGATCCGCCATTGAATTAGTGCGACCAAGCCCCGTTCCCGTCGCGCTGTATTCCAGCACAACCAAGCAGTGCATTCCAGCCGCAACCGGCCCTCAGTTCCTCGCCAGCCGTTTCATGCAGTCGGGGCGAGCACCAGCCCTGTTCATGAGGGTTTAAGTCAATGCGCTTCTTTAACTAAGACAATGCCACTGGGGTCGCTCCCGCCCCGAGAATGTTGCGCAGAAGGGGTCCGGTCTGTCCCGGCCATCTGAATAACTCGCTACCTTGCAATGAGTTAGGCTACTGTCATTTGTTGCGCTGGGGACTTCCCGGCTGTCCCGGATGTGTTGCGTTGGTGCGATTTCCCCGCAACAGCGTGTCGCCTGCGCACGCGGGGCTCTCCTCGTCTCTCAAATTCGGGGGCGTGTGTCCGGGCCTGCCCCGCTTGGCGGGCCTGTAAGCCGTTCGGACCAAGTCAAGAAGACCGGAGCGCAACGAACTGCTCGAGACGGAATTCGCGCACCGGGTGTCACGGAGTACTTGGGGGATTGTCGTTCCGCTGCTACGCCGCAGGTACTCGGTCGAGTGGTAGGCGAAGTGGTTGAAGGCAGATTAACCGTTGTTATTCAACCGATTGTAGAAAAGGCTCGGCTCCTCAGATACAAGGTGGCCTCCGACACTGCGGTTTACCTCGCCTGCTCATTGACCAAGAGCCTTGCGGCCAGTTCTTCAATGGTGTCCGTAAACAACGCCCATAGTGCCATTGCGTCGCGTCCGGCTCCGCTCAACTCCGGAATCGCAGTGTCCAAGTGTCGGTTGACATCGACGAAAACAGCCTTCTGCACCATGCCATCCGCTAGTAGATCCGGGTTAGGAGTTGCTCAATCACGTCGCTGACTTGGCGCTGCCGTAGCATCCGAGCTTCGCGCTGATCAGCCTCGTCGCCTTCACCCAGTTCGAAACGGGCCACCGCGACGGGGCCGTCCTTCAGATAGCCCGCGACGTTGGCGTCCGGTGCGAAGCGATTACGAAGAATCGTCAATGAGTCCCGAACCACTGTTCCGTGACTGCCTTCCAACGTGTTTCGGAACATCTCGGCAGCGCTGTCGAAACCCTCGGGCGCATGCTCAATGCAATAGACCAAGTCATGCGCGTCCTTGCGCTCGAAGCGTTGATCGAAGGCTAGCGTCTTCAAGCAAGTAAAACTCACCAAATCGGCATGTTTGACTCTTTCGACGGCGATGCCTGCGCCGTTAAGGAGCTGGGCCTTAATCTCCGTGATTTGGTGCAGATCGAAGACCATGGACGAGTGAGGGATGTTTAGGGCGGAAATGGTCCCTTTCGTGGGCAGCGGCTGAACTCTACCACCGGCAATCTCTGGCGCGTCGGCGAGCAGTTCGAGCACCATCAACGCGCCATGTTCGGTGCGGGTCTTCCACCGCCACAAGGTCCTCTGTCCTTGGTTGTTCGTAAATGGCTCGAACCTCATTCTTCGTAGGTTTTCCTCAAGCGTGTTATAGGCATCCGTGTCGGCCAGAATCTGCAGGTCGATGACGACATCCACGTCGAGTGTCCCGGCGTGCGGCGGAACTGCCGGTGGCCTTGCCGCCACCAGGTACCTTGGCGTCAATCCGCCAACCAGGAACACCGAATCCTTCCATGGACCTAGTCCTCGCAGCAGCGTTACGAGAACGCGCTCGCAATCGACCGTGTACTGATCGGTGTAACCGTCCAGGGTCGCGGGCTTCACCATTAGAAGCCGATCCTTTCTTGGCGCAAGTGTTTTGCCAATTCCCTAGTGCGGCCCTCACCACGCATAAGGTCGAGGTAGACTTGGACAGGACTCGCCAGCCAAATCCCGTCTATTAGATAACGAAACAACAACTCGCCAGGTGACTTGACATCGATGACCGCTAGGTTCGCGCCTTGGCTCACGACGTGGGCATTGAGTGCCGCAAGTACCCCATCTGCTGGGGCACCGAGCATCATCCGACAACGGACCTGGGAGACGGCCGAAAGGAAGGGAGCGTATCTCTGTCCTGCCGCTTCATGGGTGATTGCGTATTCGGCCTCATTTGCGGTGCAGACCTGGGCGAACTTTTGGATCAGCCCCTCTGCACGCAGCGAGGGCACAAAGTAACGCCGCAATCCGAGGGGCCGCATCACTGCAAGTTGCCTAGCCCATTCGTCCAGCAAAGCGCCAGGCTCTCGTAGATGGCGTTCTTTGGTTGGTCCTTGGCCGCGCGATACCACCCAATCAAACGTTTCCAATCTCGTCAGCACCTGCGAGGCAGTCGCGGACGAGACCCGCGCCTGCTCCGCTGTCTCCTTAACTCCGAGCCACTCGGTATGCCGCATCAGGAGCACGTGCAGCACTTGCGCACGACGACCTTGGAATAAGGATCTTATCGACTTCGATAAGTTCTTCGGGGGCGGCTTAGCTACGTAGACGTATATGTCATCGGCAGGGAGAAACAGGCTGCCGCCGCTGTCGTAGTAGCCAACGCGCTCATCCTCCAGCAAGTCTTTCGCTCCAGGTGAAATCGATTGGGCAACCAAGAAAGACATAGGTTTCCGCCCGTCCGAGAATTGTCGCCATCTACGTGAGAATTCCTGGAACTGCCAAAGTGCCTGTCGCGCGTCGCGAGGATATAGGACCTTCTTCACGTCTATCAGCAGGGTGGCAGTTTTCCCACTCACCTGAAGCTCAACTCGGGCGTCATAGCCTCGAACCGGCTCATTCAAATGTAGAGGTGGATCCAACCTCGCTTGGACCCCGGGCAGCGCGTTTAGGGCTTCGAGGAACTGATCAAGCAGCTGTCGTTCCGTGACGTCTGCGGAGAGCATCGGAAGTTCACTCTTTACTGTACAGTAAATATCCGTGTTTTGGTATATATTCAAGGAAATCGGCCTATTAGCTGTACAGTGAATATGGAATCGTGCTACCTCAAGGGCTGGTGAGTGGTCTCATCAGATGAAGTCGCACTGACGTAGTGCATTCGACTTCATGCGCAACACTCCCAGCCAATCCTGTTTCACTACTCAGAATCTCCAACGCTCCCTCCCAACTCCCTATGGGAGTTGGGAGGGTTCATCGGCAGAAGGGGTGCAAAGTAGGGGCCATTCAGAGAACCGCTTGCTGAGCATGCCTGCCTTGTGCTCCTGCGCGTTCAATCATGCCCTGTCCAGCGACAATTAGAATTGCCGGGTGACGACAACTAAAAATGCCGGTTTAGCCTCACGGTTGGTGGCTATTCTCTTCCTTCCCAGGGGAGGGGGAGTTCGTGATCAAAGACCAACAAGTGAGGCTACTGATGAAGGAACTACGAAAGCAGACGCCGCTGGTCAC
>MKWU01006275.1_pt1 | contig 12227 bp, 5 predicted proteins | sample 809101 | NCBI WGS metagenome assembly MKWU01 (sample SAMN05860141, study PRJNA318959) | sponge metagenome | host: Aplysina aerophoba | place: Slovenia: Piran, Adriatic Sea, Gulf of Piran | collected 2013-05-07
TTTGTTCGACACCCATTACCTGTCCACGCCGTCCGTTCAAGTCCCCGATAATGTTACCCATAAACTGTTCCGGCACCGTGATTGTGACGTTCATAATCGGTTCCAGCAAGCCAGGATCGGCTTGTTCAACAGCGGTGGCAAACGCCATGGAACCGGCAATCTGGAACGCCATATCTGAAGAGTCAACAGGGTGGTATTTGCCGTCAAAGAGATCGATTTGGATATCGACGAGCGGGAAACCCGCAAGCAAGCCTCTGCCCATTCTCTCACGGATACCTTTTTCGACAGCCGGGATATAGTTGCGCGGGATCGCACCACCGACGATATTGTTAACAAACTCGAACCCTTCACCACGTGCCAGAGGCGCCATATTAATTGTGACATCCCCGAACTGCCCTCTACCGCCGGATTGTTTCTTGTGTCTACCTTGAACGGATTGGACGCGTCGGCGAATCGTCTCACGGTATGGCACCTTCGGCGGCTCGACAGCCGTCTCTACGCCGAATTTATCTGCCATCCGCTCGCGATTAACAGTGATGTGTTGGTCCCCAAGCCCTGATACGAGAAGCTGTTTGGTAACTTCGTTCCGTTCAATTCTAAATACCGGGTCCTCTTCAGACATGCGAGTGAGTGCTGTCATCAACTTTTCATCGTCACCTTCACGCGTCGGACGGATCGCGTAAGAGAGCACCGAATTCGGGAAGTCGATACCGTCAAGTTGAATCGAAGCATCTCTGTCACAGAGCGTATCGCCGGTTTGGGTCGCGGCAAGTTTGGTAAGTGCGCCGATGTCCCCTGCTTCTACCTGTGGCGTGCTAATCGCTTCCTTACCGTTCATGAATGTTGTTTTGCCGAGGCGTTCAATCTGTCCTCGCGTCGAATTGCTAACTTGGGTATCTGCTTGTAGCGCACCAGAATAGACGCGGAAGAAGCTCAATTGCCCGGCAAACGGGTCGGCGATCGTTTTGAAAACAACTGCGGACATTGAAGCATCTGATGACGGTTCGCGGGTTTCCTCTTCATTCTCAGCACTTTTTACCGCACCAACATCTGCGGGAGATGGACATCCGCTCACGAGTGTATCCATCAATTGCTGCACACCGGTATTGCTCAATGCCGCACCACAGAGTACGGGGGCAAACTGACTCTCAGAAATGCCGAGTTGTAAACCGTTCTGAATTTCTTCGTCAGTGAGTTCGCCTTCAAAAAACTTCTCAATGAGTTCGTCATCGCTTTCTGCGGCGACTTCAACGAGTGCTTCACGGGTCTCTTCAGCTGGTGCTTCCAATTCTCCGGGAATTTCTGCTTTCGCGGCGCGCTTGTTGCCATCGGGTTGTAGATACGCTGCCATCTGTATCACATCAACGACCCCCGCGAAATTATCTTCTTTCCCAATCGGAAGTTGGATAGGGACAGCTCGGGTCTCTAAAATATCTTCAATGCTGGCGAGCGCGTTTTCAAAACTGGCGTTCTCTTTGTCCATCTTGTTAATAAAGATGAGACGCGGGAGGCTGTATGTATCCGCGACCTCCCATACCTTTTCGGTACCACCTTCGACACCGGTTGTCGCATCAACAACAACGACAACCGCGTCAACAATTCGGAGTACGCTATAGAGGTCCCCATAAAAATCCTCAGCACCGGGGGTATCAATCAGATTTAGTTTGTGTCCTTCCCATTCTGCGATACAGACTGAACAGTTGAGAGTGGTTTTGCGTTCTATCTCGTCTGCGGCATAGTCAGCTGCAGAAGTTCCGCTATCGACAGCCCCCATGCGCTCAATCGCACCACCGTTGTAAAGCATCGCTTCAACGAGTGATGTCTTGCCTGCTCCTGAATGCGCTATAATTGCAATGTTCCGGATCTGGTCGGTTCTGTATTGTTTCATACGTCCTAAAATCTCTCCTTTTACTGTTAAGCACACGGAATAGAGCGAGCTATGCCGTTAAAATTACATCTTAGCACTATGCAACAAAAATGTCAAGAAAATATTTATTTCAATGCCATTCTTTTGCAAAAACATCTGACATGAGATTTCGGATTTAAGTTATACTTGACTGTATCCATAAATTTCTAAAAGGGGATTGCGATGCAAAATATTTTCTTTGCTCTCGGTTCGGGTTTGAGTCTACTTGGGGTTGTTTTTGGAGCGTTTGGGGCACATGCACTGAAGTCAAAACTCTCACCGGAGATGCTTGAGACGTTTGAGGTCGCGGTGCGGTATCAGATGTATCACAGTCTCGGACTGATTGCTGCGGCGTGGGCAGTCTCACAATGGCAAAACCAACTCACCGCTGCATCTGGATGGTGTTTTTTCGCTGGCATCTTAATCTTTTCAGGGAGTCTTTACGTGCTGAGTCTCGCGGGTATTCGGTGGCTCGGTGCGATTACACCCATCGGTGGCTTGGCGTTCATTATCGGTTGGGGGTGTTTGACTATTGCTGCTATCCGAGGCGGATAAGAAGAAGGTTTGACAGATTACACATTTTTATGTAGAATAATTGTACTTTTGGTGCAGTTCATAGGTTTCCGAAGTTTGTTGTGAAAACTCGTAAGAAAGCCGAACGAAAAATTTAGTGTTTAAAACACCTATAAGGAGAATATCTCATGAAGCAGCTAAACGTTCAATGCCTTTGTATATGTGTCTGTTTCGCTTTTATATTAGCGATACACCCAGCATTAGCGATTCGTTACGAGTTTGATAGTGATAAGGAGATTGCGGATTGGGAACTCGGACCGCAGGCAACGGCGGAAGTCAAAGATGGTATGCTTGAACTCACTGTTGCGGGAGGGCAGAATTCTGGTATCTACTTCGGTGAAGATAACTGGACTGATTATCGGATGGAAGTCAAAGCCCGAAAACTGGTTGGCCCCTATTTCCACCTGTTCGCACGGGTCCAGGAACCCGCAGTAGATTTCTATTTCTTGGAAATCAGTTATAACTCCCATACCACTTCGCTGTTCATGTTTAGCGGTGGAGCCGCAAATGAGATTACCGGTGGTCCCCGTCCAAAACGTCCTGATTCAAAGGATGCCAAAGGTGGCGATGCTTATACCATTGTTTTTGAAACGGAAGGAGAGACCCTTAGAACCTACATTGATGGGAAACTGATGGTTGAAAATCAGGATAAGACCTACGATAAGGGTCGCCCTGGCTTAGGGGGTAGAGATTCAACTGTCCTCTATGAATACGTCGAGATTAATGGTGACGGTATCCCACCGACAGCCGTTGAACCTATTGACAAATTAGCGATTACATGGGCTGAGTTAAAAAGTAAGTAGAGGTAGGGTGGATCACAGTGTCCGCTTATTTTAACACCTATGCACAGCAGATAGGAGGAAAAGATGTTAAAGAGACTGAGTATCCTTTTTATTATCGTTCTAAGCTCTGCTCAGGTTGAAGCCAATTTCAATTTCGCACTTCACACGGACTCGCACCCGTGGGCACGCGAAGACGCGAAAGGCGCGCAAAAGGAAATTGATAACCTAATCAAGATTCTTTCTGGAGTGAACCTGGAGGCTTTTGAACCGAAGGACATTGATGGATTAGCAGATTGGGTCGAAGCACATACGGACGGTGGCGGAAATACTTTGATCTTGACAGGTATCACCCCGTCAACAATTTATCCACCCGGCAACGCGAAACCGGATGGCTCAATTCTTGAAGAATTTCTTGATGCGGGTAATACCATTTTTAATACCGGTGAATACACCTTTTATACTTCGGAAGGCCCCGCGGAAACAAATGAATCCCCCGCGCTACAAAATATAATTGATGTCCCCAACGCTTTTGTGTGGCATGGTAAAGGTGATAATTGGCAGGAAAATCCTGTGGAAATGACACCTACACAGGCTGGCAAAGACTATGTACCCAGTCTGAAAAAGTATGGAACCTCTTACCCATTCCACACGGAGGATTACGAGAAAACACCCTGGGAGTTAGAGATCGCGCTCGCCGAAAATAAGGATGAAGATTATCGGGTCGAACCGGCTGTGATATTCAACGAAGACACCGGCGGCCGCCTCGGTATCTTCGTGCAAGCCTACGTCGGTGATATACCGCACCCCGGCGTTTCGTGGAGCGATATTATGGGTGAGTTCATCGTTAACTATTATGTACCAGAGATTCTATCCGTTGAACCGACCGGCAAATTAACAACGACTTGGGGAGAACTAAAGTCCCAACATTAAGAAGCGCAGGACCTAAACATATCGTCCTCGCACATAAAGTTAAGGAAAATTGGAGGAGAGGTGGGTGTTGCACCTGAAAGTATATTCCAAGGTGCCCTCACAGAAAATAGAGGTCAGTGACCCCCAACTGAAGTTTGGGGGCTTGTTCAATACGGCAGCCGAGTCTATAGATTGAACGGGGGTAACTCATTGTCTACAGTCATATATCGCAACGCTTAAGTGTGGCAGCTTAAACACGTCTGTAAAACGGTAAGTGTCTGTGGTGGGTGCTTACTTAAGGATGCTCCCAAAGTCTCAGGTAGCGTGGGTGTTGTGATCTGGAAGGGGCAACAAATACCTGCTTTATGCAGAGAGCCGAAAGGTCATTACCTATTTTTTCAAAGACACCGGGTCAGGTCGGATCGGGGATGGTGACAGCACTTCCGAAAAGAAGCAGCCCACTCGGAGAAAATCGCCTATGGGTTTGTGGCGAAAAAACAGCCCACACCCCACTTCGGGGAATCTAAAACTGAAACAAAGGAGCGGTGTTTCCTCCCCTGCCTAAAGTGTTTTTGCTTGGGCGTTTCTTCTAGGGGTTTCCACACCGAAGAATTTGATGAAACAATTTGTTTATTTTTTTGCAGCTGCAGTGTTCTTGATGAGTTCTATGCTCGGGCACGCGGCAGATCCAGACAAAGATTTACTGATGTACTTACCTTTTGATGAGGGGAAAGGGGACAAGGCTGGCGATACATCCCCCAACGGTTTCACAGGCGACATCAAAAACGGGAAATGGGTTGAAGGGGTCGTCGGTCAGGCACTTGAGTTTGACAATGGGTTTGTATCTTTTGATCCGCTCGACATTGATCAACCCGAAGAGATGACGATTGAGTTTTGGTTCAAACCAGCAGAGAAAATTGAGGGCGGCGCCCGCATTGATCTGCTGTACCGATTGAACGGTGGTGGACGACCCCATATCACCTTCAATCGTGGGGGTGTTTTGTTTGGATTCTATTTCGCAACGCAAGGCGCGGAGTTGGAGGTACGCAGCAATTATATAGGTTTTGAGCCGGAATGGCACTATTTCGTCGGAACGCAGAACAAAAAAACGGCTTGGCTGTATCTTAACGGCGAGCTTGACGATGAAGCTCAGTCCGGTGGCGATGCCCGTATGGATTTCGGTACCCAAGGGATGTGCATTGCTGCGAGTCAGGGTAATAGCAATTTCTTCAAAGGTGCTATTGATGAATTTAAAATTTGGAGTGTCGCTTTCACTGCGGAGGAGGTCAAAGCCAGTATGGACAGAGCCTTGGCAGTGGAGGCAGATGGAAAATTGGCGACGACTTGGGGTAAACTCAAGTCTGCGACTCAATAGTCGTCAGTTATCAGTTACAAGAGGTTTTGATTAAACCAGACTCCTCTTTAACTGAAAACTGAAGACCGATAACTGAAAACTAAAAAACTGAAATGTGGAGTGGGCGGTTTGCTGAACGTCCCTCCGCATCCACACAAGTGATTACGTGTTCCCCTTTGACAGGTGTGAGCCAGTATGGCTGCCCCGCATTCCCCTTAAAAATCAATTCACCATCCAGAAACCAAAATAGCTGCTGTGTCCGATTAGAAGTTGAGGCGGACAGTTGAATTTTTTGGTGCGCTAACGGTACACCATCCCGGATATAGTATACTGTGTCTTTTGTCGGGGATAGGATAACCGGCGCAGTCCCGGCAATTGTGCCTGTACACAATGGGTTGTGCTCCGGCAGCACTGACACAGCAAACCCATTCTTTGCCAACCATGTCGCCGCCTCGGCGGGCCACTCTTCAAATACTTTTTTATTTTTATTGGTTGTCAGTCCTCGGTTATCGGGTAAAGAAATATTTGTGGCAACCACAGAACCCTCTTGTAACTGACGACTGACAACTGATGACTGATGACTGCTATTAGAAGGAAGATTCCGGCAGTGGGAACAGAGGCTGTATCCGCTAACGTCGTCAACATAAATGCTTTTGTGAATCGCACAGACTTTAACAGGCGAGATGCCGGGAATATATACATCGTTTTTACGCGTAGGGCAGTGTCGTGAAGGAGGCGCACCTGTGAGTGCACAGACCTTTCGCATTTTCAGTTGTTCAGGCTGCGTAAACCAACGATGCGTGTCTTGTCTTGTGAGGGCAGTGAAGAGAGCAAATAGAATAGGCGTTGCCGCGTCTGCACCGCTCAACATCGGAGCTCCTTTTCCATCAAAATTGCCGAGCCATACACCGATTGTTAATTTCGGTGAATACCCGATACACCACGCATCCCGATGTCCGTAGGAGGTACCGGTTTTCCAAGCAATCTTCGGTAGGTTCATCGTCATTTCAAAGGCTTCTGGGTTTTTGACGGTGTTGACGGGTAATTGTGAGGTCGTTAGCATTTCCGTTATAATGAAACTCGTCTCTTTTCGGAGTAAATGTTGTCGGAAATGGCTCTCGGCTCTCGGCTCTCGGCTGTCAGCGAAACCGTTTTCTGGTAAAGTTACACCCTCTTGCTGACGGCTGATGGCTGACAACTGACGGCTATTCCTGCTGATGACTATTTGGTAGGGTGCGAATTCTCCCATATTTGCCAGGCCTGTGTAAAGTGTCGTCAACTCAAGCAGGTTTACTTCGCACCCACCGAGAACCATAGAGAGTCCATACTTTTTCGCAGGTGCGAGTGTGGAGATACCTGCTTGTTTAAGAAAAGCGTGCAGTGTCCTATTTTTTAGGCGCGCATGGAGATTTACGGCGGGGACATTGAGGGAGCGGGCAAGTGCCTGACGAGCAGTAATATAGCCGTTATACGTGCCATCATAGTTCACCGGCTCATATCCACTGTATGTAACAGGGACATCAAAGAGCAGGGTTTCTGGCGTAATCAAACCTTGTTCGATGCCGAGTGCGTAGACGAAAGGTTTAAGTGTGGACCCCGGGGAACGCGGGGCGAGTGTACCGTTTATCTGACCCGAGGCACTCCGATCAAAAAAATCGTGGGAACCTACCATTGCCAAGACGTGGCGACTTTGTGTATCCATAACGACGATGGCACCTGTACTTGTGGTATGCGACTGCAAGCGACGGGAATCCGCAATGCTAACAGCGGATGCATTCAGATATTCGCGAAGGATGCGCACCGCTGTCTCTTGGACCTTCGCGTCTATTGTCGTGTATATTTTCCCATCTGCTGTCGCTTCCGTGTTCCATCGGTTTCCGTTAGCCAACATACGTGAGAGATGTGGTGCTTTGAATGGAAGTGGGTGACGTTTTGTCGGTATAGGTTCTCGCAGTGCTTCTTGCCACTGCTGTTCGGAAATCTGTCCGCGTGCGCCGAGTCGGTTCAACACTTTCGCTCGCGCCTGCCGGGCATTTTCTGGAAATTTGTCTGGACGCAAACGTTCCGGTGCGTTCGGAATAGTGGCGAGGAGTGCCGCTTCACCAAGACTTATTGCGTGCTGCGGTTTGTTAAAATAAAACCGGGATGCTGCCCCTGTTCCAACGATATTCCCACCGTACGGAAGCATATTAAAGTAGAGATTTAGAATCTCAGATTTAGAATATGCCAATTCAAGTTGGATTGCACGGAACATTTCAATCAGTTTGTTTGGAACATTCCGGGCTTTCGGTTCCATCAGTCGAGCGAGCTGCATAGTGATGGTTGAACCACCGCGCACGACTTCTCCGGCTTTGACATTATCATAGAGGGCGGTTGCTATAGACACCGGATTGATCCCGCAGTGGTAGTAAAACCATCTGTCCTCTGTTGTTAGCATTGCCTCGTGTAATAGTGGGGAGATGCCAAAATCGCCATCGGCTTTCGGCTTTCGGCTTTCAGCCACAAGAGGTTTTCGATTAACAGAAAACGTTCTTTGCTGACGGCTGATTGCTGACTGCTGACTGCTAAATCGCCACATCCCGTCGTCCGCTAAGAACGCGCGAAGCCATTCCCCGTTTCGATCTAACACAATCCGAGAGGGGGGCGGATGGAGACGAGTTTTGGGCAGCGGGAAACACCAGTTCGCTATCGTAAAAAGGAGAATAATAAAGAGGGGCAGAATAGCCATCGCTTTCCATCGGTTTTCAACTATCAGTAATAGAAACTGACGAATGATGGTTAACTGTTGACGGCTATACCCCTGTCCTTTTCTTTGCTGACCGTTTACTGTTGACTGCTGATGGCTATTCCTTCTCATCACTCTGTAACCACTTTGATATTCATACTACCCGTCACAGCAGATTTTGTCGGATCGTACATTGCTTCCGCTGCGATGGGGGGCAAAGTAAATTCACCTTGTGTCACTGCCCTTAGCGCGTAATAGAATTTACGTTCACGTTGGCGCGGGAACGTACCGAAGAAGATGAGTCGATCGTCGCGAATGTCGATATAGTCGGGTTTGAAACCTTGTGCTTTCAGCCATGGAATGCCTGCTCGGGATTCCAAGCGCGGGTTCTCAATCTCAAAGCCTGTTGGTAACATATCGACGACGACGACATTTTCCAGATTAGCTGTCAGTGCTTTGACCGTTATTTCTGAGACGATTAAGTCGCCGTGTACAAACGTGCCAGTGAGTTCCTCACCATTTTTGTTAAAATACCGACGGCGGACCTGTAATTCACGTTCATATTCTTCAATAAACGAATCGCGTTGGATGCCGAACGCACTCCAATAATAGTAGCAACTCCCTTCGCCTTCAATGTTGAGTTGTATACGCGCACCGTCCCATGCGGCATCGGTGTAGCGCGTCTCAGTCGCATCAAAGTCAGCGAAGTGTTCGCCGTTGAGTTTGAAGGCACCAGTATAATTCCTGTCTGCTTGTTTTTTCATAATCTTACCGAGTGCAAGGAACGCGAAGGCATTATCTTGTGTTGTCCGCCATCGCTTTCCGTCGGAGGCTGCTTCACTCAGGTTCTTGACGAGCATCGGAATGGACGGATGGTTTTCGTTAACTTCGGCAAGGACATCCAACATAATCGCTTGTGCGCGAATCGGTGAATTAAATGTTCCACCGGTTTCCCATCCTGGGTTACTCTTACCATTAAAACTCGGCGATACTGATACCGGTAGCATTGAAAGGGCAGTTTCCAATTCGCCACTGAGAGCAAATGCCCCGGCAAGTTGAAAGTGACTGTAATCACTGAGACCACTTGCCCCTCTGTTTTTCAGATAGTGCATCGTGCCACGATCCGGTTGTCCAGCTGCTGCCAAAACATAAGACGCATAGGTCGCGAGCGCGATGTTTGCCCTTACCTTTTTAGCACTGTTTTCGCCTTCCATGTCAGGTGAAAATTTTGCCCGTGTTTTTAAACCTTCGAGCATCGCGTCATAAACACGGTCTGCTACTTCGTAGCCAGCTTTTCGGGCTTCAACAAGAAAGTGAGATGCGTAGATACTGCTCCACGGATTAACATAAGTGCCACCGGGCCAGTACGAAAACTGATCGTTCGACATCAGCATACTTTCAAGTTTTGTGATACCTGATGTAATATAGTAATCCACCGAATCTTCTGCTGCAAGCATCGGTTCGACGCTCCGCGCCAAGTCACTGAAATAGAGCAACGGGAAAACCTTACTTGTTGTCTGCTCCAGACATCCGTGTGGATAGCGGACAAGATAACGGAGACTGTCCGAAAACGCGATATTTGGAAACGGTGACAGGGTCAAACTAAAATCGGACGAATTTGCTATTAAATTCGCAGGAAGAATAAAATCGACCGGTTCGCCCGCGCGTACCACCCCGTGTCCTGTTTGTGTGACCGGTGGCGCAACAGAGCGCAGCGGCAGCTTCACAGCCATTTGCGTTGTTTCAGTATTACCTTCAGCAAATAGATTGAAATTGACGGCTCCGAGCGCATCCTGAGCACGGATGTCGAAAAAGACTTGTGCCTCCGTGCCTGCTTCAACTTTTTTGTCCACACTTAGTTCATATAGTAGAGGTTCTGTTTTTGACGGTTGTGCCGGTTGTTCTGGTATCTTCTCAGGCGTTGTCTCAGCGGTATTGATGGTACTAGCTGAGAGTAGTTGTATGTCCCCCGATGCTTGCAATTTGACAGTGAATTCTCCATCCTCACCTGTGCCGTTGAAAAGAGTAACTGGCACCCGGATCTTATCGCCGCCTGCAAGGAATCGTGGGAAAGTCGGTGTTAAGACGATAGGTTCACGGACGGTCAAGTACGCGTCCGTGGCACCGTAGTCTGCTCCAGCGAAAGCCACTGCCATCAACCTCAATTTTCCGTTGAACTGTGGAATCTTGAATTTGATAGTACCGCGCCCATTTCCATCGGTTTGCACGAATCCTGACCAGAGTGAAACCGGTTTTACACGCCTGATACTGCTCGTATTAAGCCGCTTCCTTCCTAATCGACGTGCGGTTGCTCCATCACCACCTGTGCTTGAGTTATCGCTGACATTCGCGATTTCAGGTAAAATCCCACTATACAGATCAAAAGAGCGTGTCTTTAACCCGCGTTGTTGATAGAAAAAGTCGTGGGGGTTAGGTGTTTGGAAGTCGGTTAACGCGAGGATCCCCTCATCAACCGCTGCGATACAGACCTCGTATTTCTGCCAAGAGCGTCTGCCATGGACCTCGAATGCGATGTTTATCTCGCTGTTTGGACGAACAGCTGCCTCCAATTGGCTATCGGAAACCATCTGTCCTCGGCTATCAGTAAGAGGTGTGTGTTCTTGCTGATCGCTATCAGGCTTGAGCGACATTTCAATTGAGAGTCGTCTTCGCGTCGCATCTATTTTCAAAGGAATCACACCAAACGCGCGGGCAGGGAGAAGCGACTTGTTGTCGGGTTGTGATACCCTATCCATCGGGATGGCTCGCTTCAGCGTTGCTGAGAGGTAGACGTTCGGTTTATAACCCTCGCGTACCGGAATTGACACGGTTGCTGTATTTTCTTTCATTACTATTGTCCGGTGACTGAGCACTCGTTCTCGTTCGACAGTGAGCAGAAGTGTACCCGGAAACGGTGCCTTGATATTCAGTTTTGCTGTCTGTCCCGGACGATAGGCTGACTTGTCAAGCACTAAGTCTAATCGGGTAGGATGTTCCATAGAGACCGGGGTATTCCGCCATCCACTCACGTAGAATCCTATTTCTGCTGTTGCCGTTGATTCGATGTCCTCAAGGCGAGCGCGGTATTCACCATAGCCTGTAGGGGTGAATGTCGCTGTTTGTTCTGTTTCCGCCGAGGTGAGTGCGTATGTTTTCACCTCTGTCATTTGTGGTTCGGAGACGTACGCGTAACGTCCCGCCGCGTTCTGCCGAAGTATCGTATTCCAATGGACTTTGTGGAGACTTAGTTTTAAGGCTCTACCCGGTGTAACTGCCATGGTATCGTCAACGGCTACGTAATCGAAGCGAAGCGGTTGGTTAATTTTAACCGCTCCAGTAGTTGCCCGCCGAACCCCGGCGTAATGTGAGTACGGATGGATAACAACTCGGTTTGAAGCAGTGACGGCTCTGCCACCAACCTCGCTAACAGTTGCTGTTAGGATACCGTTGAGCAAAGAGGGTGCTTTCAATGTTTCAGGAATAGTGAATTGGTAACGTGCTTTACCCTCTGCATCGGTTTTAGCTTCTCCTAATTCAATCCGTTGGCTTTCAAATTGTCTGGTATTGCCAAAGACGAAGGAACGCCATTTTGTAGCATCCGTCGCATCATCGGAAACGACAAACGGAACTGCTTGCAGTTGGCATGAAGCCTGAACTTTCCGTCCGACGGCTGGTGGCCCGAACAGATTCATAGCGTTGATTTCAATGCTGAGCTCTTCTCCAAGTTTATAAGAGGATTTATCAACGGTTATGGCGACTTTCATGCGGTCTGGCATGAATTCCTCGACCTGAAATTGCACGCTGCCAACGACGCGATCAGCAATTTGCATCTTAGCAATATAGTTGCCTGTTAGCGCGTAGTCAGGAATCGGAATTTTTACCTCACAGGCACCACTTTTGTTCGTCTGCTGCCTTAATTCTTTCATGATTCTGCCGTCTGGTGAGAGAATGTTGATGCGGGTAGGGATCGGTTCGGGT
>MKWU01006276.1_pt1 | contig 12227 bp, 8 predicted proteins | sample 809101 | NCBI WGS metagenome assembly MKWU01 (sample SAMN05860141, study PRJNA318959) | sponge metagenome | host: Aplysina aerophoba | place: Slovenia: Piran, Adriatic Sea, Gulf of Piran | collected 2013-05-07
GCGGCCATCGGGCTCGCGGCCCTGGGCGCCGCGCCGGGGCTCGGTGCTGCGCCGGCGTTCGCCGAGCCGCCGGCCGCCGGTGCTGCGGGCGAGGTGGCAGCGACCGCCGAGCGAGCCTTGCTCGACCGCTACTGCGTCACCTGCCACAACGCACGGCTCCAGACCGCCGGTCTCGAGCTCGACGCCGCCGACATCGATCAGGTGGCAGCCGATCCGGAGCTCTGGGAGAAGGTGGCCCGGAAGCTGCGCGCGGGGGCGATGCCGCCCGCGCCCCGGCCGCGCCCGGACGAGGCGACCTACGCGCGGTTCATCGGTTACCTCGAGACGGAGCTCGATGCGGCGGCCGCCGCCCACCCCGACCCGGGGCGGACGGAAGCGTTCCACCGGCTGAACCGGGCCGAATACCACAACGTCGTCCGCGATCTGCTGGCGCTCGAGGTCGACGTGGCGGAGCTGCTGCCGGCCGACGACGGGAGCTACGGCTTCGACAACATCGCTGGCGTCCTCGGCATGTCGCCGACGCTGCTGGAGCGGTACCTCTCGGCGGCCAAGAAGGTGAGCCGCCTCGCGGTGGGCAACCCGGGCCTCCCGCCGACCGCGGAGACGTTCCACCTCGCGGCCGACTACGCGCAGGACGAGCGGATCGACGGGCTGCCGTTCGGCAGCCGCGGCGGGATCGCGATCCCATACACGTTCCCGGTCGATGCGGAGTACGTCGTCCGCCTGCGGCTCGGGCGGGACACCCTCGACACGCTGGCCACGTTCGAGGTGCCGCACGATCTCGAGGTGAGCCTGGACGGCGACCTCCTGGAGACGTTCCGCGTCGGCGAGCCGCCGCCCGACGCCGACCGGGGGAGCGACGAGTACCGCGCCTGGCGCGACCGGCAGCGGAGCGCGGACGAGAACTGGGTGCTGCGCGTGCCGGTGCTCGCCGGGCAGCGCACGCTGCGCGCCACCTTCCGCAAAAAGACCTCTGCGTACCCCGAGACGCTGCGGCAACCGTACCTCCGCCCCTACACCAACACGACGGGCGGCGACACCCGCTACCAGCCGTACCTGGCGAGCGTGGTGATCACGGGGCCCTACGAGGCGAGCGACGCGCCGCCGACCGAGGAGACGCCGAGCCGCGCACGCATCTTCACCTGCCGGCCTGCCGGCGGCGACGCGGCGGCGGCGCGGGAATGCGCGAGCGGGATCCTCTCGACGCTGGCCCGCCGCGCCTACCGGCGGCCCGTGACGGATCGCGATCTCGACGTGCTGCTCGGCTTCTACGACCGGGGGAGCGCCGGCGGCTTCGAGGCGGGGATCGAGCTGGCGCTCCGGCGGCTGCTGGTCAGCCCGGAGTTCCTGTTCCGCGTCGTCCGCGACCCGGTCGGGCTGGCGCCCGCGACCGCCTACCGGCTGAGCGACCTGGAGCTGGCGTCCCGCCTGTCGTTCTTCCTCTGGAGCAGCATCCCGGACGAGGAGCTCATCGATCTCGCGGCGGCGCGCCGCCTGCGCGACCCGGCGGTGCTCGAGGCGCAGGTCCGCCGCATGCTGGCCGACGAGCGGGCCGCGGCGGTGGTCGAGAACTTCGCCGGGCAGTGGCTCTACCTGCGCAACATCCCGGCCCTCGTCCCCGACGAGAACCGCTTCCCCGACTTCGGCGAGGCGTTGCGGCAGGCGATGCGGCAGGAGACCGAGCTCTTCGTCACCAGCGTGATGCGCGAAGACCGGAACGTCCTCGACCTGCTGACCGCCGACTACACATTCGTGAACGAGCGGCTCGCGCGCCACTACGGCATACCGAACGTCTACGGCAGCCACTTCCGGCGCGTCGAGCTCCCCGGCGAGGCGCGCCGCGGCCTGCTCGGCCACGGCAGTATCCTGGCCGCGACCGCCTACCCGACGCGCACGTCGCCCGTGCTGCGCGGCAAGTGGGTGCTCGAGAACCTGCTGGGCACGCCGCCGCCGCTCCCGCCGCCCGATGTTCCGTCGCTCGAGGAGACGAGCTCCGGGCGCGCGCTCTCGATGCGGGAGGCGATGGAGCAGCACCGGGCGAACCCGGTCTGCTCGAGCTGCCACCGGCTGATGGACCCGCCCGGCTTCGCCCTCGAGCAGTTCGACGCGTCGGGCCGCTACCGGACGCACAACGAGGCCAACGCGCCGATCGACGCTTCGGGCGTGCTGCCCGACGGCACGGCGTTCGAGGGCGCGGCGGGGCTTCGCGACGCCCTGATGCAGCGCCCCGATCTGTTCGTCACCACCATGACCGAGAAGCTGATGACGTACGCGCTTGGGCGCGGCGTCGAGGCCCACGACGCGCCGGCCGTCCGGGCCATCACGCGCGAGGCGGCCCGCGACGGGAACCGGTTCTCGTCGCTCGTCCTCGGCATCGTCCGCAGCGCGCCGTTCCAGATGAGGAGAACGCCATCATGATGATCAGGAAGCTCTCGCTGCCGCGCCGCACGTTCCTGCGCGGGATGGGCGCGGCGGTGGCGTTGCCGCTGCTCGACGCCATGGTGCCGGCGCTCACGGCGAGCGCGGCCACGGCGGCGAAGCCGGTCAAGCGGCTCGGCTTCATCTACCTCCCGAACGGGGCGGTGATGCAGTCGTGGACGCCGAAGCGCGAGGGTCCGCTGGAGCTCTCCCCGTCGCTGAGCCCGCTCGCGGCGCACCGCGATCAGACCGTCGTCCTGTCGCGTCTCGCGCACGGGCAGGCGGAGCCTCTCGGGGACGGCAACGGGGAGCACTCGCGCGCCACCTCGGTCTGGCTGAACGGCGTGCATCCGAAGCACACGGAAGGCGCCGACGTCCGCGCCGGCATCACGGCCGACCAAGTCGCCGCCTCCACCATCGGCCGCGAGACGCCGCTGCCGTCGCTCGAGCTCGCCATCGACCTCGACTTCCTGGTCGGCAACTGCGAGAACGGCTACAGCTGCGTCTACATGAACACCGTGGCGTGGCGCACGGCGACGACGCCGCTCCCGATGGAGAACAACCCACGCGTCGTCTTCGAGCGGCTGTTCGGCGACGGCGGCACGCGTGCCGAGCGCCTGGCGGAGATGCGCACCGACCGGAGCATTCTCGACTCGGTGGGCGACGACCTCGCGCACCTCGAGCGCGATCTCGGCACGGCCGACCGGCACCGCCTCGACCAGTACCTCGACGCCGTGCGGGCCATCGAGCGGCGGATCCAGCTCGCCGAGGTCCAGGGCGCGGACACCGAGCTGCCGGAGAACCTGCTGCGGCCGGCCGGCATCCCCGATTCGTACGAGGAGCACGTCGCGCTGATGTACGACCTGCTGGCGCTGGCGTTCCAGACCGACCTGACCCGCGTGTTCACGTTCATGGTCGGCCGCGAGCTGGGCGGGCGCCCCTACCCGCAGATTGGCGTGCCGGATCCGCACCACGGGCTGTCGCACCACCGCAACGACCCGGAGAAGCTGGCCAAGCTGACGCGGATCAACACGCACCACGCGACGCTCTTCTCGCAGTTCCTGGACCGCCTGCAGGCGACGCCGGACGGCGAGGGATCGCTGCTCGACACCTCGCTCGTGCTCTACGGCGCCGGGCTCGGCGACAGCAACGACCACCTGCACTACGACCTGCCGGTGGCGGTCGTCGGCGGCGAGGGCGCGGGCTGGCGCGGCGGCCGGCACCTGCGCTACCCGAAGGACACGCCGCTGACCAACCTGCTGATCAGCATGCTGGGCAAGGCGGGCGTGCCGGCGGAGCAGCTCGGCGACAGCACCGGACGGCTGACGGCGCTGACCGACGTGTAGCGGGGCGGGGGAACGGCGGAGTCGGTGAGCCGAGGCTCGAACGGGAGACCGATGCGCAATCTGGCAGAGAGGCTCGTGTTCGTGGCGGCGGCGGTCGCCGTCGCCTTGCCGGGGGCCGTGGGTCTCAGTGCCGCCTCCGGGGCCGCGGCCGACGCCCCGCTCGTCGAGGCCGCTCGGGGCGGCAACGCGGAACGCGTCCGCGCCTTGCTGGCGGAGGGGCTCGACGCCAACGCCACCGACGGGGACGGCACGACGGGGCTCCACTGGGCGGCCCTCAATGACGACGTAGCCAGCGCCGAGGCCCTGCTCGCCGCGGGGGCGCGCGCGGATGCCGCCAACCGCTTCGACGCTACGCCGCTCGCCGTCGCCTGCGAGAACGGGAGCGCGGCCTTCATCGAGCTCCTTCTCGATGCGGGCGCGGATCCGAACTGGGCGACGCCGGAGGGCGAGACCGCGCTGATGACCGCGGCCCGCACCGGCCGCGCCGACGCCGTGGGCCTCCTCCTCGACCGCGGGGCGGATCCGAACCGGCGCGAAGGCTGGCGGGGCCAGACCGCCTTGATGTGGGCCGCGGCCGAGAACCACCTGGCCGCCGCGGACGCGCTGATCGAGGCGGGAGCAGACATCGGCGCCGGCTCCGACGGCGGCTTCACGCCGCTCCCGTTCGCCGGTCGGGCGGGGTACCTCCAGACGGCCCGGCAGCGGCGCGGCCGCCGCCGCCGGCTGCACGCCGCTCCTGTTCGCGGTGCGGGCGGGCTACCTCGAGATGGCCCGCAAGCTGCTCGCGGCCGGCGCCAGCGCGGACGAGACGCTTCCGGACGGGACCAGCGCCCTTGTCCTCGCGACCAAGAACGCCCACTACGAGCTGGGCGGGTTGCTGCTCGACGCCGGGGCCGACCCGAATGCCGACGCCCAGGGTTGGACCGCCCTCCACGAGATCAAGTGGACGCGCCGCCCCAACCTGGGCTACAACAACCCGCCGCCCATCGTCACCGGCGCGGTTTCCGACCTCGACTTCATCCGCCTGCTCGCCGCGCACGGCGCGGACCTCGACGCCCGGATGACGAAGGAGCCGAACAACCGCTACCGCAACGTCCTCAACCGCATCGGCTCGACGCCCTTCCTGCTCGCGGCGAAGGCGGCCGACGTCGAGATGATGCGTCTGCTCGTCGAGCTCGGCGCCGACCCGCAGCTCCCGAACGAGGACGGCACGACGCCGCTGATGGTCGCCGCCGGCGTCGGCATCTGGGCGGTGGGCGAGAGCCCCGGCACGAACGAGGAGGCGTTCGCGGCGACGCAGTACGCACTTGCTCTCGGCGGTGACGTGACGACCATCGACGACAACGGCGACACGGCTCTCCACGGCGCCGTCATCCGCGGCTCCGAGCCGCTGGTCCGCTTCCTCCTGGAGCAGGGCGCCGAGCTCGAGGCGACCAACGAGAAGGGCTGGACCCCGCTGCGCATCGCCAAGGGCGTCTTCTACTCCAACACCGGCAAGCGCTGGCCCGAGATGGAGACCCTCCTTCTCGCGCTCGGCGCCGATCCCTCCCGCGCCACCGGCGCCGACAACACCGTCTCCGACTGGTCAGCCGAGGAAGCACCGCCGGACGTGCGCTGACGGCGCTGGCGAATCACCTGGGCGCAGTACGCAGGCGCACGCATTCGGGCGTTGCCAAGTTGCCGATCTGCCTATGGTGGTCCGATGGGCACCATGAACATATCGTTGCCGGATGCGCTGAAGTCCTTCCGGCCGCCCCGTCTTCGCGCCCGGCGCCCGCGTCGTGATCCGCGACGCGGAGTGGGTGATCCGCCGCGGGGAGCGCTCGCCGGACGGCGGGTACCAGCTCGTATGCGACGGGATCACGACAGCATGGGTGTCATAGAGATACTGGACTCGGATGAGCCGAGGCTGGCGGCTCGCGGCAGGTCAGTCGCTGCGACCCTCTGGCGCGATTGCCTCGAAGGCGGACAGCAGGTCGCTCTGGCCAAGCGCCTCCTCGATCGATCGCAGCAACCGCCGGATGCGGCGGCGGTCCACCCGGGGTCCGTGCAGGCGACAAAGCGTGCGCGCGTCTTCGATGTCCTTCGGGCGGCCTGCGAGGATCTTCGCGATCAGGAGATCATCGAGGTGGATCAGCGGGACGCTGACGCCGGCGATGTCCGTTGCCGCCGCACGGGCGAGAAACTCGTCCTCGAGCCCGGATCCCGCCAGCACGACATCGAGTGGCATGCCGGTGGCGACATGAACGAACGGCATCACGCGCGTCCGTCGCACGAAATCGGGGTCGTCGGCCCGAAGCTGGAAGCCCCCGGCCTCCATGTCGCGAATGAAGCGCTCCGGTTCCTCCGGTTCGAGCTGGACCGTGACGTCGACATCGGCACTGAAACGAGGCACGCCGTACGCGACGACCGCCTGCGCCCCGAAGAGGTACCAGCGCCCCCAGCGGTCGAGCACTGCCGCCAGCGCCTTGAGGAGATCAAGCGCGGCGGGCTGCATCGGCACGTGCCAACAGCTCCGTCATCCGCGCGTGGTGACGAAGGTCATCGCGCCGGCTTGCGGCGTCCGGCCAGTCCGGATGCTGCAACCGGGCCTGCCGCCGCAGCTCGTCGGCGATCCGCAGAGCTTCCAGCGGTCCGAGACGTCCGACCCGCTCGGCCCAGTAGGCGTCCTTGGCGTCGCGCGCGCCTCGCCAATCGCGCGCCATGAACGCGCGAAGGCCGCGGGTGATCGGCGGTGACGTCGCGCCGCCTCGATAGGACGGGGTCCGACACGCCGAGCGGGCAGGCGCACCGGGTTCCTTGCGCGTGGCCCTACGGTCGACGAGCCAGATTGCCTCGGCGGCCAGCGTGCGGGCGAAGCGGCCGCCGTCCTGTTGCAGCGATTCCCATTCGTCGACGGTGTAGACCAGCAGATCGGTCGGGACCGGCAGAGCCTCCGTCTTCCAGGCGCAAGGCCGTTCCGCCCGAGCCAGAGGACTCTCGGCGACGACGGCGACGAGATCGAGGTCGCTGCCGAAGCCCTCGTCGCCGCGGGCGTAGGAGCCGAAGTAGCCGAGAGCCTCGAGTTCGGGTCGCCTCAGAGCCTCGACGTCCGCCCAGTCGCGCAACGCGCGGAGGACGGCCTCAGTCGCGGGCCAGCGCTTGACGGACGAACTCGACGATGTCACCGGCATGGCGTAGCGCCTGCTCGGACGCCGCGGGTGGACTTGCGGCCGGTCCAGTGCCGGCGGCGCGCGGTCGTCTACCGCGCCTGGCAGACGAAGTTCGCCGCGTCGTCCGTGCTGCCGCTGCCGGTATAGACCGCCTGCTCGGGATAGGCGCAGAGCGGCCGGGTCCGGTCCACCTGGCCGTCCCGCACGCGCGACGCGATGATCTGGTCGGGCGCCTCGCCCTCCTCGACCCACTGCTCGAGCGCCGCCAGCATGTCGAAGCGGCTCGGTCCGGCGCCGCCGCCGCAGTGGCCCATCCCCGGCGCCATGAAGAGGCGGAAGGAGTCGTGGACGTCGTCGCGGCTGCCGATCGTGTCGACGACCCGTCCGTAGTACTGCGTGATGTTGGCGGGGGAGATCTGCGGGTCCGCCCAGCCGTGGTACGAGAGGAGCTTGCCGCCGCGATCGAAGAACGGCTGCAGGTTCGGGTCGAGGGCGTTCAGCGTGTCGTTGTCCCGCTCCTCGGCGAGCACGATGTCGGTCTCGAAGTTGAAGCGGTCGATGGTCCACTCCGGGTCGGCGAAGGTCAGGTAGCGGAACTGCTCCAGCCCCGTCGCCCGCGCCGAGCGGGTCCAGCCCAGGTCCGTCCAGCCAAGCTCGCTTCCCGGGAGGAGGCCGGTGATGGGGCGGCCGGTCTTCGGATTCTCGGGGGACGCGTAGAGCATGCGGACCGCGCTGACCTGGGCCGCGCTGAGGCACCCCTCGCCGCCGTTGCCCTCGCAGGCGAGGATGGCCGGATCGAATTCGCAGCGCTCCGGGTCGCCGACCACGCCGTCGGTCACGCCGTCCGCGGCATCGCAGGCGGCGAGCACGGCCTCGTGCACGATCTGCCGCGCCTCGGCCGGAAGCTGCATCGCCTCGTCGGCCTCGAGCGGCTTCGCCACCCGCAGCGAGCCTCCCGCGCGGCCTGTCCAGTCGAGGCCGGGCGCCCCGGCGATGATGCCGTCGAAGTCCTCCGGGAAGCGCTGCGCCGCCTTCATCGCCTGCCGCCCGCCGGCCGAGCAGCCGTTCCAGTACGAGTAGCGCGGGGCGTCCCCGTAGTGCGCCTCGATGGCCTGCTTGGCGAAGACGGTCATCTCGTGCAGCGAGCGGTAGCCGAAGTCGATCACTTTCTCGGGGTGGCCGAGCCCGAAGCTGGCCGTGTTGCCGACGTGGCCGGTGTCGGTCGAGCTGCTCGCGTAGCCCCGCGCGAGTGCCGTGGCCATCGAGTTGTGGCGGATCGACCCGGTGAAGGCGCCGTTCCCGACCGCCTGGTACTTGCCGTTCCAGCCCTCGGACGGCATCCAGACCTCGACCTTGATGTCGGAGTCGTCCGACGGCGTCAGCGTCGCCGATACCCGGCAAAACGCCGGCAGCTCGGCGTAGGGGCGGAGTTGCGCCGCGCTCGGCGCCCGCCCGCCGGTCGGCGGGGTGAATTTGCCCGCGGCGACCATCTCGGCGCCGGTTACCGCCGTGTTCGGCAGCGAGAGATCCAGCAGCCGGCTGCAGGCGTCGGCCTGCGCCGCGCCGAGGACTGCCGGGCTCCCCCCGCTCGCGACAGTGTTGACCCCGGCCGCGACGCCCAGGACGATTGCGGCGGTAGTGGCACACGCAGTGGCGAACACACGCGTCATGTCCGGCCTTCCTTTCTTCACGGGTCTCTTCTTCAGGGATTCTTCTATTCAGGGATTCTTCGCGAAGGGTCTCTTCGTGACACGACTATCTGGTTGCGTCCGGGCGTCGGCAAGCCTTCTGCCGCTCGCACATCAACCCCACCCCAGGACGGCGCGAGACCGTGCGCCGACAGCAGTCGCATGCTGGCGCGGCGGTGGGAATGCGCGCGCATTACCGCCTCAGACGTCCGGGTGCCTGCGGTGCCATTCGGTCGCCTGCTCATAGGCGTGGGCGATCCGGCAGAGCGTTGCCTCGCCGCGGTCGCGCCCCACGAGCTGCAGGCTGAGGGGCGCCCCGTCCGCGTTGAAGCCGCACGGCACGGAAATGGTCGGCGTCCCGGCGAAGTCGGCCGGCGCCGTGAATCGCTGAATGCCGGTGAGCGGAGGGTCGAAGCGCTGGGCGATGGAGACCAGCGCTCTCCCGAACGCGTCGATGGTGTCGTAGGCCATGCCGTCCAGCACCGGGATTGGCGTGGTCGTCGACGGGCAGACGAGCGCGTCGACCGTGCCCAGCATCGCCTCGTAGCGCGCGGTGAAGTCGTCCCGCCGTTCCATCGCGGCGGCGTACTCGGCGTCCGAAACCGCCGCTCCGTTCGCCAGGACCTCACCGAAGTAGGGCCCGTACTCGGACGCCCGGAGGGGGTAGTGATCCGCGTGAGCCCGGACCGCCTCGTAGAAGCAGATGGTGCCCCAGTCGCCGAACGGGGCTTCCGGCACCTCGACCTCTACCGTTTCTGCGCCGAGCCCCACGAGGATTGCGAGCGCCTCCTCGACCGCCCCGGACACCGCCGGATCGACGCCCTCCGCGGCGTAGCGCCGGTCGTAGCCGAGCCGCAGGCCGGCGACGCCGCCGTCGAGCCCGTCGAGCAGGCGCGGGGCCGGCCCCGGCAGCGACGTCGGGTCGTTGGGGTCCGCGCCGGCTATCGCCTCCAGCATGATCGCGGCGTCGGCGACGGTGCGCGTCATCGGACCGACATGGTCGAGCGAGCCGGCGAGCTCGAGGACGCCGTAGCGGCTGACGAGCCCCCAGGTCGGCTTGATCCCCACGATGCCGCACTGCGCCGACGGGAAGCGGATGGATCCGCCGGTGTCGGAGCCGAGCGAACCGAAGCAGAGGCCGGCGGCGGTGGCGACGCCGGAGCCGCTCGACGAGACGCCCGGCCAGAGTCCCTCGTCCCAGGGGTTGACCGGGATGTCGAAGTCGGGGTGGTAGGCGGCCATCGCCCCTTCGGTCAGGTTCAGCTTGCCGAGCAGCACCGCCCCCGCGCCGGTGAGACGCGCCACGACGGTCGCGTCGTAGTCGGGCACGAAGTCGGCCAGAACCGGCGTGGCCCCCATCGTCCGGACGCCGCGCGTGTAGCACAGGTCCTTCACCGCGATCGGCACGCCGTGCAGCGGCCCGCGGTAGTTCCCGGCGCCGATCTCGCGATCCGCTGCGGCGGCGGCGGCGCGCGCCTGGTCCGCCATCACCGTCGCGTAGCTCTTGAGGCGCCCGTCGATGGCCGCGATCCGGTCGAGAAGAGTCTCGGTGAGCTCCGTAGACGAGAGCTCCCGCGCCTCGATCCGCCGGGCGGCGTCGCGCAGACTCAGGTAGTGGAGAGGCACGTCGCTCGCGCCGGCTGCACCTCCGCTCGCCTGGGTGGAGCCCGGACGCGATCGTCCCGAGGCGGCGCGCGAGCCCAGGAACGGAGCGGCGGCACCGGCGCCGAGCGCCGCCAGCACAGCTCGTCTTGACAGGGTTGCCTTCATCGATCTGTACCTCCCCGACACTGGATGCGCGCTGCCGGAGCGGGTCTGCCTCACAGCTCCGCCGTACCGAACACGGACGAGTCCGGCCCACCCGGCGCCCGGCCCGCCAATCGTCGCGTGACGGTTCCGCCCGGCGCTCCGCCAACCGCCAGGCGTCCGCGCCGTCCCGGGGCGCGACTCCTAGAACATCGCGATCGGGTTCACCGGGCTGCCCGTGCCGCGCGCGACCTTGAGCGGCAGCCCCATGAACAGGAACTCGTACCGCCCTTCCTCGGCGCAGGCGTCGGCCAGCGGCTCGAGCAGGGCGTTGTCGAGGAGCGCCACACCGTAATTGAAGAGCACGCCGTGCACCGGGAACGCCAGGCCGTACGGATCCGGGCGCGCGTCCATCATGTCCCAGCCGAGCAGGGACACGTCGTGGTCGCGGATGAACTTGGCGCACGTCACGCCCAGCCCCGGCCGGTCACCGCCGGCGTACTCGCCCCCAGCGGCCAGGAAGCGCTCGCGCCCGCTGTAGACGAGCAGCGCGTCGCCCGGCTCCACCGCGACACCCTGCGCCTCTGCCGCCTCCTCGAGCTCCCAGCCCTGGACGGGGTTGCCCGGGGTGACGTGCGACTCGCCGCGATGCCGCGGGACGTCGATCAGGACGCCGCGGGTGACGATGCCGTCGCTCCAGGCGTCGATGGCGCCGAACGCGGCGCCCTGCGTGGTCAGCTCGACGTCCGGGTCGCGGCCCTGCCACATGCCGTCCACGTCCCACATGTGGCACAGCGCATCGATGTGCGTGATGGTCTGGCCGTGGTAGATGAAGCCGTAGTAGTCGACGACGGCGCCGGAGCCGCCGGGCCGGTCGCTCTTGCGGAGGAACTGCTGCGGCGGCTCGAACACGCGGCTCATCGACACGCGGCGTCCGTTGCGGACCAGCGCCGCCGCGGCGGCGCTCTTCTCCGCCGTAATCAGGTTGACGGCGCCCTTCTGGTCGTCGTCGCCCCAGCGCCCCCAATTGCGCCGGTCGGTGTACCACGACCGCACCTCGGCTTCCGTCGGCATCCGCGGATCCGTCTGCGCCGCGCTCGGGGCCGCGGCGCCGGCTGCCGCGTGCTCGTCGGCGTGCCGGGCCAGCAGCTCGGACGGCGAGATGCTGTTGGCGGGGGGCGCGGGGGGGGCGCGCGCGGGCGCCCCCCCGGCCGCGGGCCGCCGCGCCCGTCAGAAACCGTCGTCGTGAAGAGGCCATGTCTCCCATCCTTTCCGCAACGTCCTCCCGTCCGATCCCTGCAAGTGACCAAGCCTACAGGAGTCCGCGCCATTCTGGCGGGCGCAGACTCCGGTCACGCGCCGAGACGAGGCGAGACGACCGCGGGACGTTGACACCCTTGGCGCGGTTCGGAGAGACTAGGCTGCTTGTTGGTCTCCCGGCGCAGGCCGTCCCCCGGTCTTCCCGGCATCGTGACCGCGGGTCCGACGAACGCGAGAGAGCAATGAAGAGGATGCGGCGTCGTGTCCGGACCGGCGCGCTGGCCGGTGTACTTCTCGTCGCCGCGGGCGGCGTTCCGGAGGGGTTGCCCGGGGGAGCGGCCGCCCTGCAGGGCGCAGCGGCTCCGCAGGGCGCGACGGCCCCGCAACCCGGCGGCGCTCCCGCGCCCGAGGCGGGCGCGTCCATCAGAATCGAGCAGCGCGCCCTGCTCGACAGCTACTGCGTGACGTGCCACAACGACCGGCTGCAGACCGGCGGCCTGACGCGGGCCGCCGACGCCGTCGACGTCGGCGACGTCGCCGCACACGCGGAGGTCTGGGAGAAGGTCGTCCGCAAGCTGCGCGCGGGCGCCATGCCGCCGCGCCCGCGGCCCCGCCCG
>MKWU01006278.1_pt1 | contig 12224 bp, 10 predicted proteins | sample 809101 | NCBI WGS metagenome assembly MKWU01 (sample SAMN05860141, study PRJNA318959) | sponge metagenome | host: Aplysina aerophoba | place: Slovenia: Piran, Adriatic Sea, Gulf of Piran | collected 2013-05-07
GACTGCGACACACCGTCAGCGGCAAGGCCACAGATGGTCATAGCCTCTCAGATCCGCCTCATTCCGCCGTCATCACTGGCGACTCGACGGCGCGGGCGTGGAGGTCGGCGAATTCGGCGCTGCCGTCGTTGTCGACTAGCTCGGTATTCGATCCCCATTCGTCAACGGGGTGATTGCCGCCTTGGAAGAAAGTCCACTTCTGTCCCGAGTTGGCGAAGTAGATGTTGATGCCGCCGGCGCGGGCTACCTTAACCAGCCGTTTGGGCAGGCTGTGGTCGGCTTGATCGACGCGGTACTTTGCCAGCGCCTCTTCGTCGATTTCAATGCCCAAGCCCGGCGCTTCGGGCACCCGGGCGTGGCCGCCGATGACCTCGATCCGCTGTTTGAGCAGGCTGTGCTCGTACAGCTCGTGGCAGGTGATGGTCGGCCACTGGGCTTGGACTAGCACTGCGCTCAGGTGCAGCGAAAGGGCGGTGGTCGGCCCGGCTCCGACCATTTGCAGGAAGAAGGGCATGCGCAGCGCCTCGCATGTGCGGCCTTGGCTGGTGATCGCGTTGACGCCGCCGCCCAAGATCCAGCCGTCGCAGACGCCGCCTAGCTCCATGGCCTCGCGGGGGTGGATCACGCCGTAGTGATGGGCGATGGCGGTGCTGATCTGGGTGCGTAGGAAGCGGTTGCCGGAGGCGTCGTGGCGCGGGATGGGGTCTTCGAAAATTTTGATTTTGGGGAAGGTTTGCTCCAACTCGCGCAGCAGGGGGATGGCGTTGGAGGCGTTGTTCAAAAAGGCGTTCCAGTCGGCGTCGATGCGGAAGTGATCGGGGGTGACGGCGCTGATTTGGCGGATGGTTTCGCGGACGTCGAACCACGGCCGGGTCTTGATCTTGATGCTGGTGTAGCCGAGCTCAACGGCGGTTTGCGCTTCAATGGCGTAGCGCTCCGGCGACATATCGTGGTCCCAAAACGAAATGGCACACCAGTCGCGGCACTTGGTGCCCAACAGCTTGTAGAGCGGCACGCCGGCCAGTTTGCCCGCGGCGTCGAAAAGGGCCATCTGCAAGCCGGCACCCAAGGAGTCGTCCCACATGATGGCAAAGGGCGATTGGCCGAGGACGCGCTCGTGGGTTTGGACGCGGCCCCAGGTGTAGTTCTGAATGGTCTCGCCCCAGCCGACGACGCCAGCGTCGGTTTCGACGCGGGTGATCTCAAGCTCGGACCAAGTGTGGATGCCAGCGCGTTCCATTTCGCGACGGACGCGCTCGACAAACGGCACCTGTAGGGTGAAGCGTTCGACGCGGGTGATTTTGGCAGTCATGGTGGGCCTTCCTTCATAAGATAATCCGCAGATAGACGCAGATGGACGCAGAATAGTGGGAACAGGACGATCTGTATCTCGAATCGTTCAAGTCATTCAGGATTGCTATATCTGCGTTGATCTGCGGATACGTTGCCGTTGAGGTTTAAGACTTCTCAGCGCGGATCCTGCTCGAGGTCGAGCGGCACCGCGTAACGTGGCTCGGCGACCGGCCGGCCGGGTAGCGGATCTTCCAGAAAGGTGATACTCTCGTAGTAATCGTCTAGGGCGATAAACCGGCCCACATTTTCGGCCCATTCCCGCATTCGACGATTGCAACTGTGCCGCCACGACAGCACTTCAATGAGCCAGCCTCTGCCGTGCATGCGTTCTAGGTCGGCGTGAAAGCCGACGCCGTCGGCAAAGCCGCTGCCATCTCCGGTCAGCAGCACGGCGATGCCGGGGTCGCCGTTGTAGTCAACTGTGTCGCGGAGCATCTGCGTCTGCAAGAGTTGATCCACACCCTGCTCGCCGCCTTGTACCTGACCGCGCTCCAGCAGTTCAACGGTAACGCCCTCGTTTTCGAGGCGATTCCACACTTGGCGCATCTCCGGGGGAATGGAGCCAACTGCGACCGCGTGTTGGACCGGCCGGTTGGCGTGTGCCAACGCCAGCAGGTTGCGGAAGTGAATGTGCATCCGCGAGCGCACCTGTTCGCCTTCCCGTTCCGCCGCCGCCTCTTGGGCGCTGATGAAGATGTTGGAGGTGTCCCAATAAATAAATACCTTGGCCATTACTGTCCTCTGTGCCGGGGGTTAGAAGTGATAATTTAATCTAGCCCGCGCTGTCGCCTAACGCAATGCGGTCCGATTGACGGGCCAAACGCTCTTCCCTTAATTCCCGGCCTCACATAGCCGAAGGAATGTCCTATGCCTACCACTACTTGGCGGGATCACCCGTGGACGGGTGTGTTTCCCGCGACCTTGTGCCCTTTCCACGCCGACGAGTCGATTGACGAAGAGGGGCTGCGGGACTATATCGCCGAATTAGCCGCGGTCGATGGCGTCGATGGCTTGACCTGCAATGGCCATACCGGCGAGATCATGTCGTTGCGTCCGGCCGAGCGCAATCGGGTGACGCAGCTTGTGGCCGAGACGGTCAAGGCTGCTGGGTGCGCGGTGAAGACGATCTCCGGCGTGTCGGTTGAGGGCAGCTTGGAGGGCATTGACCACGCACTGGCGGCCAAGGAAGCTGGGGCCGATGCGATCTTGTTGATGCCGCCGCACCACTGGTTGCGCTTCGGCCGATCGAGCCAGACCGCGGTGGGCTTTTTTGAGGATGTGGCCTCGGCCGGGATCGACATTGTGGTGCATCAGTATCCGGCGTGGACCAAGGCTGGCTATACGCTCGCCGAGATGAAGGAGCTCGTGCAGATTCCCAGAGTCAAGTGCATCAAGATGGGCACCCGCGATATGAGCCGCTGGCTCTACGACTACCAAGAGTTGAAAAAAGTCAATGCGGACGTGCCGATCATCACCTGCCACGACGAATTCTTGCTGCCCAGTTTGCTGGAGGCGGCCGATGGGGCGTTGGTCGGCTTTGCCGGTTTTGTGCCCGAGTTGATCGTCGAGTTGGTGCAGCGGGCATTGGACGGGGATTTGGCTGGGGCCAAGGAGGTGCAGAAAAAGGTCGAGCCGCTCAATCGCATCGTCTATGCTTTTGGCGAGCCATCGTCGAGCGCCCACCAGCGCATGAAGTGCGCCCGCTGGCTGTTGGGCAAGTTCCCCTCGCCCAAGATGCGGCGGCCCCTGCGGGACTTGGCCCCGGCGGAGATCGCGGGCATTCGGCAGGGGTTGGAGGCGCTTGGTTACGAGTGCGTGCGTAAATAAAGAGAAGGTCTGTCATGGAAGTTCCCAAGTTAGATGATCCAGTAAAAGTCGCCCTGATCGGCACGGGCAATCGCGCCAGCACTATTTATCAGCCCTTGCTGCCGGTGCTTAAAGACTGGGTCGAGGTGGTGGCCTGCGTCGATCCGGTCCGGGAGCATTGCGACCGGGCGGCTGCCGCGCTCGGCGCGCGGGCTTATTACGACGTCCGCGAATTGGTCAAAGACGGGATTGCCGAGGCCGCATTGGTAGTAACGCCGATGCCGTCGCACTACGCGTATTCGATATACCTGTCGAGCCACGGCATGCACAACATGTGCGAGACGACTTGGTGCAATTTGATAGCGCAGGCGCGGGAGATGATCCGGGTGGCGCGGGAACAGGGGGTGGTGGTGCGCGTGGCGGACAACTTCTTCCGCTTTGCCTGCGACCGCTTCGCTCTGACGGTGAAGGACAGCGGGTTTATCGGCCGCATTGGTCGCATCTTCAGCTACGCCGACCACACCGGGTATCACAACAACTCGCGCTGGGTGCGCTTTTTTGGCCATCCGGTGTGGGCGCAGGCTATTGAGCATCCGATGGAGACGCCGTCCTTCCGCTCGATGCCGCACCGCTTTCACTCCGGCGAGCATTTCACGGCGCATTACTTCGGCTTTGCCGATGGCGAGATGGTCGCCGATCAGCTCGCCAATGGCAAGGGCTGGTTGGGGCGGCATCCGCGGCCTGGGTACACCGAATGGCAGGGCGAGCGGGGGACGCTGCTCTACCGAGCGCAGGATCCGGGGGTGGGAGCGAGCAAGGGGGGCTTTACGATCGCCAAGATGCAGCTTCGGCGCTGTTCGGACGCTGGGATTGACCCTGAGCACGGGGTGGAGACAATCCGCTCGCTCGCCGACGAGATCATCGACGTCATCGACGAGGACGATGGCTATAGCTGGACCCGGAGCTATGCAGACACCAGCCTAGGCCGGATCGAATACGAAAATCCCTTTCGCACCAATGAGTATTCGAATCTGCGCAAGGACTACGGCGCGTCGGCGATGAGCCACATTGCCGACTTCGCGCTCGCCGTGCGGGGGGTGCAGCAGAGCGAGTTCGACGACGAAGATGCGTTGATGTCGTTGGTGATGAATATGGCCTGCGATTTGTCGGCGCAGAACGAGGGGCAGCGGATAGCCCTGCCATTGGCCGACGAGGCGGCCGCGGATGCTCCGATGCACCAGCATCTCACCAAACAATACGGCGTCGATCCCATGGATGTAGAGGGCATGATGTCGGTCAACTACGCCCAGCCCTGACGTGGGACGGGGCACGCTTTATCCGCCCGAGTCGCGGACCCTGCGCGACGCACAGACGGGTGCCGAAGTCCGCCAAGTTACCGCGCACGCGTCCATTCACCACCATCCGTTCTATTATATTCCCGCGTACGACGATGCAATGCGGCATCTGGTGTTTGTCTCGCACCGCACGGGCCGACCGGAACTTTTCTTGGAATTGCGCGATTCCGGGCAGTTGCTGCAGCTAACTGAGCACGAGGGGCTGGCCGAGTTTTCGATCGCGCCGTCGCACGATGGCCGCTATGTCTATTTCACCGACGGGCAAGGGGCTTGGCGAGTAGATACTGAAACTTGTCGGGAAGAGCAGTTGGCTTCTTTTGCCACCGAGGCCATGCGCGAAAAAGGCATGGTTGCAGCGGCGATGGGGACGACGGCGCTTAGTTACGACGACCAGTGGTGGGCGGTGCCGGTGAAGATGGGCGATGTGACGCGTTTGGTGGTGATCGATACCTGTAGCGGTGAGAGTGAGGTGATTGTGGAGCGGGATTCGATTGGTCACCCAGAATTTCATCCGAATGACAGTTCGCTGTTGCGCTACGCCGGGCCGTATTACGAGCGGATGTGGGTGGTAAACCGGGATGGAAGCGACCATCGGTTGGCGTACGCGCGCGAGGGGCGCGAGTGGATCGTCCACGAGACTTGGCACCCGCGCAAGCGCGAGTTGCTGACGACGCGCTGGCCGCACGGGATTATCGGCGTCGATGTCGATACTGGGGCCGTGCGCCCGGTCTGTTCGTTCAACGCTTGGCATCCGATGGTCAGCCGCGATGGCGCGCGGATGGTGGCGGATACGACGTTTCCCGATAGCGGCTTGCAGGTGTTTGACCCCAACGATGGGGTCGGTGCGCCGCAACTGCTCTGCCGGTCGCAGTCTAGCAACGAGGGCAAGCACTGGAACACTGACCACTGTCCGTACGACGACGGCCCGGTCGAGGTCTATGCGCCGCAGCACACGCATCCGCACCCGAATTTTTCGCCGGATGGACGCTACGTGGTCTTTGCGTCGGATCGGAGCGGGTGGGCGCAGGTGTACGAGTGTAGGTTGCCGAATGAGATCTGATTATCTTCAAATGGTTGGAGAGGAGCACCAGAAGCGATTTGGACAGTTTTTTACTCCAGATGCAGTAGCCGCTTTTATGGCGGATTGGGTGCTGGATTCGGAGGCGAATGAGGTGTTTGATCCAGCTTTTGGGTTAGGGGCGTTTCGAGCAGCGATTGATGATCGCTCTGACGTTCAGTTCACAGGATGTGAAGTGGATGCTACCATTGTCGATTTCTGGGAGCGAAACACAGGGAAACGTGCAGATTTTATTGCAATTGAGGATTACTTGCTTTCTTGGGGTGGCCAATACGCTAGTATCGTTTGTAACCCGCCGTACATGCGCTTTCAGAAGTTTCTTAATAGGGATGTAGTCATTCGAGAGTTTAAGAAAAATATCGGCATCAAGCTCTCTGGATATATGAATACTGCTTCGGCCTTTCTACTCAAGTCACTTTCTGAACTTTCTGAGCGCGGCCGCTTGGCGTATATCATGCCACTCGAGTTTTTGAATGCGGGATACGGCACGTTGGTAAAGCAGAAACTCGTTGAATCCGGGCACTTGTGCAGCATTATCAGCTTCGATTGCGAGAAAGACATTTTCCCGGACGCCACTACGTCTGTGGGCATCATTTTATACGACAAAGCGGTTTATCACATCGCCGTCCCGTTTTTCCGCCTTCAATCTATAGACGAACTCGCCGCATTCGAGAGTCTGCAACCAGTTGCTGAAGTTCCTCGCTCGGCATTGGATCCGCAGGCCAAGTGGCTGCCTCATCTCCAGGGAACAGCGTTCAGCGTTGATCGCCAAAAGACTACCACTCTTGCACACTTTGGAAAATTTAGCCGAGGCATTGCCACAGGTGCGAATGCGTTCTTCGTCCTAAATCCTACGAGTGTAGCAGCAAGACGCCTCGGCAGGACCGAGCGCGTGCCTTGCATCGCCAAGAGTTCGCAGATTAAAACGGCCGTTTTTCGGGATGCGGATTTTTCGAATAACCCTGTCTTCCTATTCTCGGTTACTGGGAATCCCTCCAAGGCTGCTGAAGATTACATCAGGTTTGGGGAGAGCGAGGGCTATCACGAGCGATTTTTGACGAAAAACAGAACGCCGTGGTACAAAACAGAGACGCGAAGTCCGTCGCCTCTCTTATTAGGTGTGTTCTCGCGTAACGGCTACAAAGTCGTATTAAACAAGACCAAGGCATTGAACTTGACTTGCTACCATGGATTCCAACCCAACCTGTTGGGTGTCGCATACATAGAGCACTTATTTCTCTATTTGTCGTCGCAAACAGGAAGGCAGATAATCGCTCGCTCTATGCGCCAATACGGCCGGGGGCTGGACAAATTTGAACCCAATGATTTGAATGACGCTCTGGTACCCACGACGGCTTTCTTCGATACCATACCCAAGGAGAAAATTGCCGAAGCCGTCCGGTCGTTGGAGGGAAACGGAGAGTTGCCGGAGTGGATGGAAGCGGTCTTCGCACCATTGAAGTGTGAAGAATGAAAGATAAATCACTGGTCTCTCATATATAAATAGAGGAAGGATTATGCTACCTATCGTCGATACGCATCAACACATGTGGGATTTGGCGCAGTTCGCGCTGCCGTGGCTGGAGGGCGAAGGAATGGATCCGCTGCGGAAAAATTACTTGATGAGCGATTACTTGGCAGCGGGTGCTGGGGCTGGTATCGCTCGCACCGTCTATATGGAAGTCGATGTCGCCGCTGCGCAGCACATTGCGGAAGCAGAGTTTGTGGCCGGCCTGTGCAGGGCCGACGACAATCCAATGGCCGGGGCGGTGATCGGCGGCAGCCTGGGGGAGGAGGGTTTCTGCGCTTATATCGACCGCTTTAAGGACGAGGACTCTATCAAGGGCGTGCGGCAGGTGTTGCACGTGCCCGACGCCAAGCCGGGGCATTGTCTGCAGGAAAGTTTCGTCCGGGATGTGCAGTACCTGGGCGAGATCGGCATGAGCTTTGATTTATGTCTGCGACCGGGCGAGTTGGGGGATGTGGTCGGCTTGGTGGATCAATGCCCAGATACGCTCTTCATCGTCGATCACTGCGGCAATGCCGACCCGCAAATCGTCAACGGCGCGGCGGAACACGATCCGGCCAATCCTTTTAGCCACACCAAAGAGCAGTGGCAGCACGACATGGCGGCTTTGGCCGAGCGCGAGCACGTGGTGTGCAAAATATCCGGTATTATCGCCCGGGCACCCGCAGGGTGGAGCGCCGACACGCTGGCACCGACGGTCAATCACTGCTTGGACAGCTTTGGGTCGGACCGAGTGGTGTTCGGCGGAGACTGGCCGGTGTGCAACTTTGGGGCGAGTTTGGGGGCGTGGGTGGCTGCGCTGCGGGAGATCGTCTCCGGGCGGCCGGATAAAGAGCAGGCCAAATTGCTCGCTGGCAATGCCGAGCGGCTCTACGGATTGGAGTGAGTATGGACCCTTTTGAAAAGGTAGCGATTGGCAATACGGGCGTGGAGGTGACGCGGCTGGGGTTGGGTGGTGCGCCGTTGGGTGGGATGATTCTAGCTGACGGGATTTTTGTGGGCAGCGGCTACGACGAGGCGTTGGCCATCATCCGCCGGGCCTATGAAATGGGCGTGCGCTATTTTGACACCGCGCCGATGTACGGCGACGGGCGTAGTGAGGTGCGCTACGGGCGGGTGCTCGGCGAGTTCCCGCGCGAGTCGTTCGCCATCTCGACCAAGGGATCGCGGGTGTTGCGGCCTGAAAACCCGGACGATTTGGAACCTTACAGCGAAGACGGGATCCCGCACTATACCTACGATTTCGATTTCAGCACCGAGGGCCTGCGGGCCTCGCTCGATTCGAGCTTGGCACGGTTGGGATTGGCCGCGGTGGATATTTTCTTTGTCCACGACAGCGACTTCAAAGGGCAACACACGGATGAGGCCTTTATCGAAGCACTGGAGGCCGCGGTCGAATTGCGGGCAACCGGCACGGTCAAGGCCATTGGCATGGGTATGAACGAGTGGGAGCGCACTGGGCGGATGGTCGAGCGCTTTGACTTGGATTACATCCTGTTGGCCGGGCGCTACACGCTGCTGGACCAATCGGCGCTGCCCGAGTTTTTGCCGCTGTGCGTAGAGCGCGGAGTAAAGCTGACCATGGGTGGGCCGTACAACAGCGGCATTCTCGCCCGCGATTTGAGCCAGCCGGTGTCTTTTGATTACCTACCCGCGCCTGAGCATCTGGTGCAACAGGCCAAGGCGCTCAAGGCCGTCTGCGACCGGCACGGCGTTGAACTGCGGGCCGCGGCATTGCAATTTCCCTTTGGGCACGAGGCGGTGATTTCGGTGGTGCCCGGTGCGGCGTCGGTGGCTGAGCTGGAGGACAACGCGCGCGTGATGCAGGTGGAGATTCCGTCGGCTCTGTGGGACGAGTTCAAGGCCGAAGGGCTGTTGCCAGAGGGGGCACCGACGCCCTAGCCGACTGCGGCGAATACCTTATTTGCGAATAACTTGTAGAGATATAAATTCAAAGAAGTATTCCTAATTATGGTTATGGACGACATGCAAAATCAGCTCAATAAGTATTACAAGAAAGCTCGTATTTCACCTGTGAAGAATACGGGTAACTTCAACAATATGTTCAACGAGTTTGGTTGCCCCATGAAGAAGGACTGTCGGGCTGCGGCAGCTTTGGACGGAGCCGAGGACTTTATCTTTTCGCCTCGGACCGAGGGGGTTTACGTCAGCAAATACTACGCAGATGGGGAATACAAAGGAGACCGAATCCCCCGTATCGTGGTTATCTCTCTGTCTGCTCCGAGGCCAGATATTTCCATTGCCAAGAACGAGACTCGCTCACAAGCGAAGAAAAAGGTACAAAACTATCACTGGCCGGAAACTCTGATGACAGTTCGGAGCCTCCTTTACTCATTCATTGCAGATGAAAAATTTCCCAAGCCAGAGTCAATAGAGAAATTCTTCGTCCATCTTAGAACAGCGAAGTGCTGCTCCAATGCTAAAGGAGGAACTCAAGAACACGGTCGAATGTACGAGAATTGCGGCAAGTATCTCGGTGAGGAAGTAAGAATTCTTGAGCCCGACGTAATCGTTACACAAGGCGACCATGCACACTGGCAAGCAAAAAAGCATGTTTTTGATGAAAATGCTGCTAATACCGCAGTCGAAAAAGTAGAGGGTATCGACGATTCCATAGCACGTATTGTGAATCTAAAGGAAGACAATCGGAGCGTCTATTGGCTGTGGACGAGATTCCCGACGCCTTTATATGGGCATATGAAAAAATGGCATGAGCAAGCAGGGCCAGAAGTTAAAGTTGAGGGCAATCTAAAGGGCACAATGCGGAAGAATCTCGTGTGCTACAGCGAGAAGATAAAGAAGTACCTTCAATCGAGACGGTTGAGTGAGTTGGACTGGGAGAATTGGGATCGGCAGATTGAAGCGGATTCAGAAAGCGGAAAATTAGATTTCTTGATTGCCGAAGCCTTTGAGGCCAAAGAAAAAGGTACGCTCAAAGAGCTTTAGATGCACCGAACAGACCCCCGCTTCTGGAGACATTTTGAGCGACTTCCAGAATCTGTTCAAAGAGCTGCGCGACGAAATTTTCGCCTGCTCAAAGCCAACCCGAATCAACCTTCTCTTTATTTCAAAAAGTCGGCAAACTTTGGTCAATCCGCGTGGGATTGGATCACAGAGCACTCGCCGTTAAAGACGGCAGCGACTCCATCTGGTTTTGGGTTGGCAAGCACGACGAATACGACCGGCTGATTCGGTCTTAACCAGAGTTTAAGTCATTCCGATCACCGCAAGGTGAACCCCCCGTTATTGCCATTATTCTTTTACCCAATATAACCTCCAACCCATTATGGAGATCTCCGAGGAGATGGGGCTTTCGGTGGGGGCGGTGAAGGCCCGACTCTTTCAGGGGCGCAAAAGATTGAGAAAGGAGTTGGAGAACATGGCACCCGAGACGACGATGCCAATGGAAACACCCGAGACGCTTGATATCGAGGTCATAGGTTCGTGCGAAAACCCGCATGACCCGCTGCATCCGCTGCGGCAGACGGACAACTTGTTGGCCAAGCGCTTGCTCTACTTCTGTCGCAAGGGTGCAAAAAGCGTTGGGGAGTTAGCCCGTCTGTTGCACGCCGACAGGGCCTATGTGCAGGACATCGTGCCGAGCTTAGTGGAAGGAGAAATGCTGGAGGAGCCCTTTCCGGGTCGTTATCAGACGGCCTTTCTCTTTATGTCGCGCCAAGAGTACTTACCGCTGTTAGAGAGCGTGCATTCGGTGCGGGAAGGCATAGCCATCCTCAAGCGCCGTCTGCCGCAACTAAGAGAGGCCCTAAGCCATACTTCGTTGTGTGGCTGGCAGGGATTTAGTTGGGAAGAACTAGCTTGGATTGCGTTGCCGCAGTGGATTATCATGCGTGGTCTGGGGCGGCAAGTGTCGTCGCTGCCCAATTGGGGCAAACATCGCATTCTGACCTATCCACTCAGGCCGGTGGACTTTTGGTATCTGCTAGGCAATTGCGGTGCCGAAAAGGAGCCTTCTCTTTGGTTTGCCGGGATGATGACGGAAGGGGACGATATGGGCATGGGTAATGTAGCGGAACCTCGCCTTAGGGTCGGAGGCGATTATAGGAAGACTCTGCGCTACGAAGACCTGGATCGATTTGTCGGCCGCTTGTGCGGGGGACCTATAAGTGAGGGGGATTTGCTTGACGACGCGGATGAGGAGGATTCGCTTGACGACGCGGACGAGGGAGCGAGATCGAGACTGGCGGAATACAGCGAGGAGGGCTATTTAGTCCAGTTAGAAGACGGGCGCTGGCAGTTGGGCATGCCGGTTGTGACTGGAGCAGACGAGGAGCGGTTGATGGGAACGATCGATGCGATCTGCGCCGCACTCGCCGGCAACGTGCTCGACGGTGCGATAACGGCTTTTGCCGAGAAGGTGGACGAGTTGGAGTTTTCACACTTGCTGGGACAGCCTCACTATCTGGGCTTTTTGGGCTTTCTGGCGGTGTGTAGGGAACTGATGGTCGCCTGTCGCGAAGAAGGGCTGATACCCGATCCGGTCGATCCGCCCAAGGGCTTCGGCTGCCATGCGTGGTACGGGGCACCGCGGATCATGCGAGCGTGGAGCAAGGGGCGATAACGGGGTATTGGGGTCGGCTCCAGCGAAAAGCGCTGTCTTCGGCGCGGCTATTTAATATTCGAATTTCAAACTATACCAGATCGTTTTAGGCCAGATAGCCTTTGACCTTTCGGGCAAGGGCTATCTGGCCTTTCTTTACGGCTGGAGGGTGGTAGCGGATTGACCGCTCATATCATAGGGAGGCAGCTATGGCCAAACGACTGGTTTATTTCAACGGCGAGTTCGTCCCCGAGCCGGAGGCGCGGATCTCGATTTTCGACTGCGCGCTGATGTATGGGGACATGGTTTTTGAGATGACGCGGAGCTTTGGGCAACAGCCCTTTCGGCTGCGCGAGCATCTGGAGCGGCTCTACGGCTCGCTCAAATACGCGCAGATCGACTGCGGGATGGACATCGACGCGATGGAGGAGGCGACCCACGAGACCATTGCCCGCAACCTGCCTGCAATCGGTGCACTGGACTTCCAGATCATGCACGACGTCACGCGCGGTGCCCTGCCGC
>MKWU01006280.1_pt1 | contig 12214 bp, 12 predicted proteins | sample 809101 | NCBI WGS metagenome assembly MKWU01 (sample SAMN05860141, study PRJNA318959) | sponge metagenome | host: Aplysina aerophoba | place: Slovenia: Piran, Adriatic Sea, Gulf of Piran | collected 2013-05-07
TTCGTGCTGCGCGCCTACTCGCCGCCGGTCACCATCGCCGGCGGCACGGTGCTCGACCCGCGACCCCGCGGGGGCGGCTGGGGGCTTGCGCGGGGGGGGGGGGCGCTGGGCGGGGTGTGGCCTGTCGACGCTGAGGGGCTGCGCCGGCGGGCGAGCGCGGCGGTGTTCGATCACGTGGTTGCGGAGCTGGTCCGCGACGGCACGCTGGTCGCCACCGGCCATCTGGCCCTGGCCTCGCATCGGGTCTCGCTGACGGCGGACGAGCAGCGGGTCCACGACGTCCTGGACCGGCTGTTCCAGGACTCCGCTCTGACGCCGCCGGATCGTGCCGCCCTGTCCACGGCGACCGGCGCGGACGGCGAGGTGCTCGACCGGATGATCCGCCTGCTGCTGCGCGCGGGCCGACTGGAGCGCGTCGACGCCCTGATTTTCTCGGCCGCCGCGCTGGCCCGACTGCGCCGTGAGATCGCCGCGCTCGGCCGTGGGGCGGAGCCCGTGCGCATCGACGTGGCCGCCTTCAAGGAGCGCTTCGGGGTGACCCGGAAGTTCGCGATCCCGCTGCTGGAGTACCTCGACCGGGCGCGCGTGACGCGGCGCGTGGGCTCCGATCGGATCGTGCTGTGATGGCGGCCCGACGATCGATGCTCCGTCGGGCGGCCGCCGGCCCCGCCGGGGCGGTGCAACAGTGCTAAACTCCCGCGTCCGGATGTGCGTCGCACCCGCCTTCTCGCGGGCGTGTACACGCGCAGCGGGGCCGGGCGCCGGCAGCGGAAGACGGGCGGGGAGACAGGCGAGCGCATGGCACAGGACGACGAGAACGGTTGCTTCACCATCGGCGTGTTCGCGGACACATCGTGGGCGTCCCGCGGGCTCGAGGCGCTGGCGCGCGACGGATTCGAGCCCGGCATGCTGTCGATCGTGGCGAGGGAGACGTCCGAGGCCGCCTCGCTGGTCGAGAGGACCTTCGGTGAGCGTGCGGGTGGCGGCGAGCTCGACCTGCGCGGGATCGGGCGCGTGCTCGCGCACGGCACTCTGGTGGGCGCCCTGCAGGGCGAGGACCAGGGCCTCGCCAGGACCGGACTGGCTGCAACGCTGCGGCGGGCCGGGTTCCAGGCCCATGACGGGTTCATCTTCGAGACGCTGACCGCGCGCGGGGGTGTCCTCGTCGCGATCGACAGCGAGCCGCGCGCCGCGGACGCGCTGGCGCTGCTGCACGCCTACGGCGGCGGCAACGCGGCGATCGGCGCGTGGTCCGGACGGGTGTAGGAGCTCCGTCCGCCACCCCGGCGGAGCGCCGGACGCCCGGGAACGCTCGGCGCCAGCCGTTGCCCAACGCAAACACGTTGACTACAATGGGTTGCGGGGGGTACTGGGCAAATGCATGGCCTCAGCCTCGGTCCGGTCAGGTTCGCGCCGTCGTACACGCCAAGCCGGCGGGCGGAGGAGCGGCGCGAGCGTCGTGCCGTCGCAGGAGGAGCCACGCCCTCGCGCCCGAGGAGCGCCGCGCCGCGCCGCGCGTCGGCAGCCGGCGATTCGCAGGCCAGCGTCCTCTCCATCCTCCCCGATGACCTCGCAGCGGTAGACGTTCGCCTCTTCGCGGGGCCGAGCCACCAGCGGATCGCACGCTCGTTCGCCGGGTCGCTGGCCAGTCACGCGGTCGGTATCGCGGTGGTGGCCCTGCTGCTCAGTCTGGCGCCGGCGCGCGTGTACGAGGTGGTCGAGGCCAATCGGGACAACTACGGCATCGTGTGGATTCCCGACGAAGGGCCGGGCGGCGGAGGTGGCGGCGGCGGCAACGAGTCGCTGGAGTTGCCGTCCCAGTTGCTGGTCGAGGGGACCGACCCGGTCGAGATCAGCCTGCCGATCGAGGAACCGCCGGAGGTCGATCAGCCGGAGCCGGAGCCCGAGGAGCGCGTGATCGAGACCCAGCAGATCGCCATCCCGGCCATGGCCATGGCCTCCGCCGTCGAGACCCGGTCCGGAATCCTGGACGGGCTCATGGCTTCCGCCAACCTGTCGCGCGGGTCGGGTGCGGGGCCGGGAGCGGGGAGCGGCCAGGGCGCCGGTATCGGTTCCGGCGAAGGCGCCGGCCTCGGACGGGGCCAGGGCGGCGGCGTCGGCGGCGGCCCCTTCCGTCCCGGCAACGGCGTCGCTCCGCCGCGACTCCTGCGGGAGGTGAAACCGCAGTACACGGCGGAGGCGATGCGCGCCAAGATTCAGGGAACCGTCTGGCTCGAGGTGGTCGTCCTGCCGGACGGCACCGTGGGCGACGTACGGATTACCAAGTCCCTCGACCCGGTGTTCGGGCTCGACCAGCAGGCGATGGACGCCGCCCGGCAGTGGCGCTTCGCGCCCGGCACCCGCTTCGGAGAGCCGGTCCCGGTGCTCGTCGGCCTCGAGCTCTACTTCAACCTTCGCTAGAAAAAAAGCCCGGAGGGCGTGGGCCCCCCGGGCTTGGCGTTGGCTGGCATCCGCCGTCGGCGCTAGTACATCCCGCCCATTCCGGGAGGTCCGCCGGGCGCCGGAGCTTCCTTCTTGTCTTCCGGGATCTCCGAGACGAGTGCTTCGGTGGTCAGCAGGAGGGACGCGATGGAGCCCGAGTTCTGGAGCGCCGTGCGCACGACCTTCGTCGGATCGATGACGCCCGCCTCGACCAGATTCTCGTAAGCCTCGTTCTGCGCGTTGAAACCCTCTTCGGCGTTGCTGGTCTCGCGCACCTTCTGCACGACGATCGAGCCCTCGAAGCCGGCGTTGTGCGAGATCCAGCGCATCGGCTCCTCGAGGGCGCGCTTGATGATGTTGACGCCGATCTGCTGGTCGCCGGAGAGAGAAACCTCCTCGAGCGCGCACGACGCACGGAGCAGGGCGACGCCGCCGCCCGGCACGATGCCCTCCTCCACGGCCGCCTTGGTGGCGTGCATCGCGTCCTCGACGCGCGCCTTCTTCTCCTTCATCTCGGTCTCGGTGGCGGCGCCGACCTTGATGACCGCGACCCCGCCGACCAGCTTCGCCAGCCGCTCCTGCAGCTTCTCGCGGTCGTAGTCGGAGGTCGTCTCCTCGATCTGGGCGCGAATCTGCTTGACGCGGCCCTCGATGGCACCCTGCTCGCCGTCGCCCTCGACGATCGTCGTGTTGTCCTTGTCGATCGTCACCTTCTTGGCCTTGCCGAGATCCTCGACGCGGATGTTCTCGAGCTTGAGGCCGAGGTCCTCGGTGATCGCCTTGCCGTTGGTCAGGATGGCGATGTCCTCGAGCATGGCCTTGCGGCGGTCGCCGAAGCCCGGGGCCTTGACGGCCGCGCCCTGCAGAGTGCCGCGCAGCTTGTTGACGACCAGGGTCGCCAGCGCCTCGCCCTCGATGTCCTCCGCGATGATCAGCAGCGGTCGACCGAGCCGCGCCACCTGCTCCAGAAGTGGCAGCAGGTCCTTCATGTTGCTGATCTTCTTCTCGTGGATGAGGATGACCGGATTCTCGAGCACCGTCTCCATGCGCTCCGCGTCGGTCACGAAGTACGGAGAGAGGTAACCGCGGTCGAACTGCATCCCCTCGACGACCTCGAGCGAGGTCTCCAGCGTCCGCGCCTCCTCGACGGTGATGACGCCGTCCTTGCCGACCTTGTCCATGGCCTCGGCAATGATGGTGCCGATCGTCGAGTCGTTGTTGGCGGAGATGGTGCCGACCTGGGCGATCATGCCGCCGCTCACCGACTTCGACATCTGCTCGAGCTGCTTCACGACGGAGTCGACCGCGTACTCGATGCCGCGCTTGATCTCCATCGGGTTGGCGCCGGCGACGACGTTCTTGGCGCCCTCGCGGTAGATCGCCTGGGCCAGCACGGTCGCGGTCGTGGTGCCGTCGCCGGCGATGTCCGACGTCTTGCTGGCCACCTCGCGCACCATCTGCGCGCCCATGTTCTCGAGCGGGTCCTTCAGCTCGATCTCCTTGGCCACCGTCACGCCGTCCTTGGTGATGGTGGGAGATCCGAACTTCTTGTCCAGGACCACGTTGCGCCCCTTCGGGCCGAGGGTCACCTTGACCGCGTTCGCGAGCTGGTTGACCCCCTCGATAATCTTCTGCCGCGCCTTCTCACCGTAAACGATCTGCTTGGCCATGTGTCTCGAACTCCAATTCGTGGAAGCGTTCCGTCCTTCGCCTACCCCTCGACGACGCCGAGAATCTCGTCCTCGCGCATGATGAGATACTCGTCGCCGTCGAGCTTGATCTCCTGGCCGGAGTACTTGCCGAACAGCACCTTGTCGCCCGCCTTGACATCGAGGGGCGTCACCGTGCCGTCGTCCTTGATCTTGCCCTTGCCGGCGGCGATCACCTTGCCCTGCTGCGGCTTCTCCTTCGCCGTGTCCGGGATGATGATGCCGCCGACCTGTTGCTCGGATTCCTCGATCCGTTCGACGATGATGCGGTCGTGGAGCGGTCGTACCTTGACAGCCATGTACCTCAGACTCCTTCAGAAAGTGGGTGGAACAACCGTTGCGCGAGGCGAGGTGCCGCGAAGGGCTCCGCCGTGCGCGCTGGCAGTCGCCTAACAGGACTGCTAGTCTAGCGCCCGCTCCGGCCGGCGTCAAGGCGCCGCCGCGGTCCCGGAAAGGCCGTTGCACAAGGCCGCGGCAAGGCCGTTGGCATGACGCCGTCCGAGGCCTGCGGAGGTCGCGTGGGGTACGGGGCCGGACCGGACCCCGGGGTGGGCGCGGCGCCGGTCAGTCGAGCTCCCGGCCGGCAAGAGACCGGAACGCCTCCCGGTACTTCTCGCGCGTGCCCTCGACGACGCTGGTCGGAAGGGTGGGGGCCGGGGGCTGTCGGTTCCACCCCACCGCGTCGAGGTGGTCGCGCACGAATTGCTTGTCGAAGCTCGGTTGCGGGCCGCCCGGCGCGTACCGGTCCGCCGGCCAGAAGCGCGAGGAATCCGGGGTGAGCGCCTCGTCGATGAGGATGATCGATTCCGCGTCGTCGCCCGGGACGAGGCCGAACTCGAACTTGGTGTCCGCGACGATGATCCCGCACGACTCGGCGTGCGCCGCGCCGTGGGCATAGAGGGCGAGCGTCAGGTCGCGCAAGCGGGTGACCAGGTCCCGCCCGACGAGATCCGCCGCCTCGTCCTCGCTGATGTTGACGTCGTGCCCGGTTTCCGCCTTCGTCGCCGGCGTGAAGATCGGTTGCGGTAGGCGCTCCGATTCCCGCAGGCCGGCCGGCAGATCGATCCCGCACACCCGCCCGGTCTCGCGGTACTCCTTCCAGCCGGAGCCCGACAGGTACCCGCGCGCCACGCACTCGATGAGCACCGGTCTCGTCCGGCGGACGAGCATCGAGCGGCCGGCGAGAATCGACTGCTGCTCGCGCAAGGCGGCCGGGTAGGACGCCGGATCGGTCGACACCATGTGGTTCGGCACGATGTGACCCGTTCGGGCGAACCAGAACGCCGACAGTTGCGTGAGCACCTTGCCCTTGTCGGGAATGACCGACTCGAGCACCACGTCGTAGGCCGAGATGCGGTCCGTGGCCACGATCAGCAGGTGGTCGCCGACCGCGTACAGATCGCGCACCTTGCCGCGGTGCAGAATCGTGGCGCCGTGGAGCGAAGTCTCGAAGATCGGAGCGGGGGACATCAGGAGGCCTCGCGTCGGTTCCGGGCGGACGAGGGAGCTTACCCGGCCGGCGGCGGCGACGGCAAGCAGGCAAGTGCAGTGGCGACGGCAAGCAGGCAAGTGTAGTACGGTCGCGTCGCCCATGCGCAGACGCCTCCGCACCGTCGCCGTCCTCGCGCTCGCGGTGGGCCTCATGGCCTTCTTCCTGCGCTCCGCCGACCTCGAACGCGTCGCCGCGGCGGTGCGCGGCGCGCGCTGGGATCTGCTCGGCGCGGCCCTCGTGTTGACCTGCGCCACGTACGTCGTGCGGGCGATCCGATGGTGCTGGCTGCTCCGCCCGCTCGGGGCCGTTCGCTTCCGGGTGGCGCTGCGCGCAACGGTGGTCGGGTTCGCGGCATCGGCGATCCTGCCCGGGCGTGTCGGCGAAGTGCTCCGCCCGTACGTCCTCGCGCGGCGGGAGGGTCTGAGCGTCTCGGCCGCGCTCGCGACGATAGTGCTCGAACGTCTTCTGGATGTCCTTGCCGTGTTGGCCCTGCTCGGAGTCGCGGTCCTGATCGGGGCGCCGGGCAGCGCTGCCGGAACCGGACTGCTGGGCACGGTGCGATCGGGCGCCGCCCTCGCAGGCCTGGCCGCCGCCGCGGCGGTTGGGGCCGCGTTCGTCGCCGCCGGCCATCCCGACCGCGTGGCGCGCGCCGTCGAGCGGCTCGGCGCGATCCTGCCGGCGCGCGCCGCCGGGGGGGTGACGCGGATCGCGAGCCGAGTCATCGGGGGGTTGGGCGGCGGCCGGGGCCGGTGGGGGCGGGGGGGGGGAGGGGGAGCCGATTCATCGAGGGGTTGGCCGTCGTCCGCAATCGTCGGGTGCTGGCCGTGGCGGGCGTCTGGTCGCTGGTGCACTGGGCCGCGGCAGCCGCGGTCGTGTGGCTCGTGACGGTGGCGTTCGACATCGCCCTTCCGGTGTCCGGGGCGGCCGTTCTGATGGCGTTGACCGTGGTCGGGGTGTCGCTGCCGACGCCGGCCGGCATCGGGGGCTATCATGCGGCGTACCAGGTCGGGGCGACGTTGCTCTACGGGGCGCCGGACGCGGCCGCGGTGGCCGCCGCCCTGGTGCTGCACGCCACGTCGTTCCTGCCGGTCACCGTGGTGGGGGTCGTCTGCATGACGCAGGAGGGCGTTCACCTGACCGCCGTCCGGTCCTTCGGCGGAGCCGGGGCGGAGGAGAACCGGTCCGCTGCCCCGGCGGACGAGTCTGCCGTCGCGGCATCCGCCGCAGGGGGGCGACGGACGTGAAGTGCCCGTTCTGCGGTCACCTCGACGACAAGGTCGTCGATTCTCGCGAGAGCCGGGAGGGCGAGGTCATCCGTCGCCGCCGCGAGTGCACCGGTTGCGGCCGTCGCTTCACGAGCTACGAGCGGATCGACGAGGTTCCCTACATGGTGGTGAAGAAGGACGGGTCGCGAGCGCGCTTCGAGCGCGAGAAGGTCATCGGCGGCCTGCTCAAGGCCTGCGAGAAGCGCCCGGTCAGCGTCGCCGACCTCGAGGCGGTCGCCAACCGGGTCGAGTCCGCCCTGCAGGAACGCCCGGACAAGGAGATCTCCACCGAGGAGGTGGGCGCGGTCGTCATGCGGGCGCTCCGCGACCTCGACAAGGTGGCCTACGTTCGGTTCGCATCCGTCTATCGCGACTTCCGCGACGTCGGCGAGTTCATGACCGAGCTCAAGGGGTTGCTCGACGCGAAGGAGTCCTAGCAGGTGGCTCTGCCGGCGTCCGTGCTGATCGTCGACGACGAGGATACGCTGCGCTCGGTCCTGGCCAGTGCCCTCGCCGGCGCCGGGTGGCGGGTGGATGCCGTCGCCTCCGGCGAAGACTGTCTCGCGTGCGTGGCCCGGCGCAGCTACGACGCGATTCTGCTCGACGTGCGTCTGCCGGGCCTCGACGGTCTGGCGACCCTGGAGGCGATGCGCGAGCAGGGCGTGGAGTCGCACGTAGTCGTGATGTCGGGTCACGGCAACGTCGAGTCGGCGGTGCGCGCCATCAAGATGGGAGCCTTCGACTTCATCGAGAAGCCGTTCCCCCTCGACAAGGCGGTGCTGGTCACGCGCAACGCCCTCCGGCAGCGCCGCCTGGAGGCGGAGAACCGGGAGTTGCGCGCGCACGTCGACCGGCGCTCGGCGCTGGTCGGGGAGGGCCCCGCGATCACCCAGCTCCGGAGGCAGATCGAGGTTGCCGCGCCCACGAACGGCCGGGTGCTGATCGTCGGGGCGAACGGTACCGGCAAGGAGCTCGTCGCCCGCAGCGTGCACGCCCGGAGCCGGCGCGCGGCTGGGCCCCTCGTCGAGCTGAACTGCGCGGCGATCCCGGAGGAGCTGATCGAGAGCGAGCTGTTCGGCCATGCGCGGGGCGCGTTCACCGGTGCGGTGGGCGACCGTGCGGGCAAGTTTCGGGCCGCGGACGGCGGCACGCTCTTCCTCGACGAGGTGGGCGACATGACGCTCAGGACGCAGGCGAAGATGCTGCGCGTCCTCGAGGAGCAGGTCGTCGAGCCACTCGGCGGCGACACCGGCACCCGCGTGGACGTACGTGTGATAGCCGCGACGAACAAGGACCTCGCGGCCGGGATCGAGAACGGGACCTTTCGCGACGACCTGTTCTTCCGGCTCGACGTCATCCGCATCGCGGTGCCGCCCCTCGCCGCGCGCCGCGAGGACATCCCGCTGTTGGCCGCGCACTTCCTGCACATGTTCGCCGGCGAATACGGGCATCGATTGAAGACGCTCGACGCGTCGGCCCTGACCGTGCTGAACGCCCATCACTGGCCGGGGAACGTCCGCGAGCTGCGCAACGTGATCGAGCGCCTCGCCATCATGGTGCCCGGCGAGGTGATCACCGCGCGCGACCTCGGGTTCCTGGTGGGGACCGCCGCCCCCGCCGCACCGGGGGCCACCGGCGACATGCGCCCGCTGCAGGAGGCGCGGGAGCGGTTCGAGCGGGACTACATCGCGCAAGCGCTCGCCGCACACGCCGGCAACGTGTCGCAGACCGCGGAGGCGCTCCGGGTGGAGCGCAGCAACCTCCACCGCAAGATGCGGGCGTTCGGCATCACCTCGGTCCGTCGGGCGCGGGAGACCCCGCGGCCGCGCGATGAAGGCGGACGTCGAGCACGCGATCCGGCGTGAAGCCGTCGATGCGAAGCCGCTCCGCGCCGGCGGCGGGCAGTGCCTCCGCGGGGACCAGTCCCACCAGCTCAGTCCCCCCGACCTCGACGCCAAGGTCGGCAGCCTCCCGCAGGACCGCTTCGAGCACCGTCTCCAGGGACGAGCGCCGGTAGTCGACGACGTTCGTCGACACCTGCGCGATTCCGCGATGCCCGAGCCGAATCCCCAGCGCCTTCACCCCTGGCAGGCCGCCGTCGCGCTCGCGGATCTTCCCGGCGATCCGGCGTGCCGCGGCGACGTCGTCTGTCGTCAGGTTGACGTTGAACGCGATGAGCGGCGCGCGGGCCCCGACCGCGCTGGCGCCGGCCGACGGGTGCGGCGTCGCCGGGCCGCAGTCCGGACTCCAACCCGGGGCGTGCATTTTCGCGGAGAGCCCTTCGAATTGCCCGCGCCGGATCGCTTCGAGCGGACGCCGACTCTCGTGGACCGCAGCCTCCTCGTACCAGAAGACGGGAATCCCGAAGCGGTCCGCAACCTCGCGGCCGACGCGGCGGGCGAGATTGACGCAGTCGTCCATCGACGTCTCTCCCAGGGGCACGAACGGGACGACGTCGACGGCTCCGATCCGGGGGTGCTCGCCCCGGTGCCGGCGGAGGTCGACGTGCTCCACCGCGACCGCGAAGAGCCGCAGTACGGCTGCCGCCAGATCGTTCGCACTGCCGGCCATCGTGAAGACGGACCGGTTGTGGGATGGGTCCGCCGACCAGTCCAGCAGATGAGCACCGCACACGCCGCCCGCGGTCGCCGCCAGCTCCTGAAGAACGTCGGCCCGCCTTCCTTCGCTCACGTTCGGCACGGCCTCCACCAGACGCGTCGGCGCCGGCGGGAGCGAAGCCTCGCCCTCGGGGGCGGGCGCGGTTGACGGTCCCGGGAGCATGCCTCCATAATGACACCGCTCCCGCGACAGCGACGAAGAGATGGTGGACAAGTTGCGCCACGGTGCCGCAAGGCCGCGCGCGGGGCGAACGCCGTCGCCGCGCGGGAGCGAGCCGCGAGGCGCGGAGCGCGGCCCGGCGTCCCACTCCGGCGCGGTGTGGTCCGACCTGCCCCTCTTTCCGGAGCCGCGGGCGCCCGAGCCGATCGTGAGGGGGAGCCGCCCGCACGCCACCCGGCCTCTATCCGTGCGCCGCCGGACGCCGCGCGTACCGCGGCGGCGGTCGCATGAGGAGCGCGTCCCCTCGAGCGCGTCCTCGGAGCTCCTCGCCGCGGACCGCGGAATCGAAGGGGGGGCGCTTCCCGCGCATGCCTCCGGCTCGCGTCCGGCTGGGCCCGGCCGCCGAATCGCGGCCGGTGTCGCGGACCTGTTCCTGCTCGGGGCCGTCGACGGTCTGGTCGTCGCCCTGACCGCCCGCGCGCTCGGCATGCCGATAGCCGCCGCGGCCGGTCTTCCGTGGTTGCCCCTGGGTGCCTTTCTCGCGCTGTTCGACCTCGCGGCCGTTGTCACGCTGACCGCCCTCGGAGGCCAGACGCTCGGCAAGATGGCGGCCGGCATACGCGTGGTCGACCTCAACGGAGAGCCGGTCACGGCGAGCCGGGCACTCCTGCGCACCATCCTCTCCGCGCTCTCCCTGCTTGCGGCAGGTCTCGGGTTCGTGGGCCTGCTCGCGCGCTCGCGCCGCGCGGGCCCCGACTCGCTCCCGCGCGCCACGGGGGGGCGGCGACTGGCTCGCGGGCACGAGGGTCGTGCGGACCATCCACTCGTAGCCCCCTCATGCCGACGCTCGCACGACTGATCGCCACGGCCGGCTACTGCGGAAACGTACCCGTCGCTCCCGGCACGGTCGGCTCGGCGGTCGGGCTGGTGCTGCTCGTCCTGGTGCGGTCGGGCGGCTCCGCCCGCCCCCAGGGGCTGGCGCCGGCGGGGGGGGGCGCGTCTGGTGGGGTCGGGCCGCCCCCGCGGCCCTCGAGGCGCTGGCGCTGGCGGTGCTGGTGCCGGTCGGCGTTTGGGCGGCATCGGCCGTGGAGCGGGAGAGCCGGCGGACGGATCCCCCGGCCGTGGTAATCGATGAGGTGGCCGGCATGATGGTCACCCTCCTGTGGCTGCCGGTCGGCTGGGTCGGCGGTCTGGCCGGCTTCCTCGCCTTTCGCTTCTTCGACATCGTCAAGCCGTTTCCGGCGGCCGCCGCCGAGCGGCTGCCGGGGGGGTGGGGCGTCATGGCGGACGACCTCGTTGCCGGCGCGTACGCCGCACTGACGGTGCGCGTCCTCGCGTGGATGGCTCCGGCCGCGATGCTGTCATGACGCCGCAGCGGCGTTCGGCGCCGGCGAGCGCCGTCATCATCGCCGTCGGGTCCGAGCTGCTGACCCCCCACAAGGTCGACACGAACTCGCTCTACCTCACCGAGCAACTCGACCGGATGGGGGTGGCGGTGCGGAGGAAGCTGGTCACCGGCGACGACGCCGGCGAGATCGGCGCCGCGGTGCGCCAGGCGCTGCGGCCCGGGGAGCTGATCATCCTGACCGGCGGTCTTGGCCCGACGGACGACGATCGGACGCGGGAGACCGTGGCCGCGGTCCTCGGCCTGCCGCTGGCCGAGGACCGCGCCATCGTCGCCGATATTCGGGCCCGTTTCGCGGCGCGCGGTCTCGAGATGCCCGATCTGAACCGCCGGCAGGCGCTCGTGCCGGCCGGGGCCGGCGTCCTCGCGAACCGCAGGGGCACCGCCCCCGGGCTGTGGATCGACCACGAGCAGGCGGTCGTGGTGCTGTTGCCGGGGCCGCCGCGCGAGCTGCGGCCGATGTTCGAGCAGCACGTCGCCGCCCGGCTCGCGGGACGCGCCGGCGTGTCCGGCATTCACCGCCGGGTGCTGCGCATCGCAGGCCGGGCCGAGTCCGCGGTCGAGGCCGTGGCCTATCCGGTCTATTCCCCCTGGCAGACATCCGAACCAGTGATCGAGACGACCGTTCTGTCCACCCTCGGGCAGATCGAGCTGCATCTGTCGACCCGAGCGCCCAGCTCCGAAGAAGCGGAGCGACGTCTGGATACGGCGACGGCCGAGCTGGCCGCAGTCCTGGGCCGGGACCTCTTCAGCAGCGACGGGAGCTCGCTGGAGGCGGTGGTCGGAGCGCTGCTGCGCCGGCACGGGCTGCGGGTGGCGGTTGCCGAGTCGTGCACCGGAGGGCTCGTGACCTCGCGCCTGACGGATGTGCCCGGGAGCTCGGCCTACGCGCATGCCGCGTGGGTGGCCTACAGCAACCACGCCAAGGTCGCTCATCTCGGGGTCGACGCGGATCTGCTGGAGGCGAACGGGGCGGTCAGCGAGGCGGTGGCCGACGCGATGGCGCAGAGCGCGCGGAGCCGTGCCGGCGTCGACGTCGGGCTCGGCGTGCCCGGGGGGGCGGGGCCCGGCGGCGGGTCGGCGGAAAAGCCGATGGGCACCGTCTGGGTTGCGCTCGCGGGGC
>MKWU01006281.1_pt1 | contig 12213 bp, 10 predicted proteins | sample 809101 | NCBI WGS metagenome assembly MKWU01 (sample SAMN05860141, study PRJNA318959) | sponge metagenome | host: Aplysina aerophoba | place: Slovenia: Piran, Adriatic Sea, Gulf of Piran | collected 2013-05-07
CGTTGCACTATTACAATCTGCTGTGCTACATGAAATGCTCCACATCACTACTGACATTCAAAGCCATAGCAACACGAGCCTCTACCACATCATCCAATTAATTAAGGATGATTGACACAGTAGAAACGAATACAAGCTTCTGCCACAGCCCACAGCAGCAACACAGCTCAGCTGCCTGGTCTACTCTTGTCATTTCTCAGCATCTACGTACACTGAGTGAGTGTGACATTTACTTGTGCACTTACGTACAAGGCACGCCAACACACACTGTAGGCAAGCCAAAGAAGACTTTTAAACAAGTGAACATGTCAATCTGTTCAGTAATGGTAACCACCCCAATAGGATTGTGCAGCAAAAGTGAGTGAAGAAACACAATAGTGGCCATAGACTGCACTACATACACAACACTGACGGTGACATATTGCACAAAACACAGCACTGACGCTGACACATTGCACAATACGCAACACTGACGCTGACACGTTGCACAATACACAGCACTAACGCTGACACATTGCACAATACTCAGCAGCGACGCTGATACATTGCACATTATGCAACACTTACGCTGATAAATTGCACAATACACAGCACTGATGCTGACACATTGCACAATACGCAGCACTGACACTGATAAATTGCACAATACGCAGCAGTGATGCTGATACGTTGCACAATACACAGCACTGATGCTGACACATTGCACAATACACAACACTGACGCTGATAAATTGCACAATACGCAGCAGTGATGCTGATACATTGCACAATACACAAGACTGACGCTGATATATTGTACAATACACAGCACTGACGCTGACACATTGCACCAGATGTGATTATTGGACAATTGCCAATAACATGACTTTGGTGTTCTTTTGGCAGACTACATTTTGGCAGTTTAATAACACCCCATATAGGCAGTTCCTTGGTTCTCGAGCGTAAGACACATGGTGGATAGCTTCACTTAGCAAATCTGTTTTGTACCCCTTTGCAACTGAAGAAGGCCCTTTTGGGGCCGAAATGTTTTGCTAAGTGAAGCTATCTACCACGTGTCTTACGCTCGAGAACCAAGGAACTGCCTATTTATAGACGTGGTAATGAATCTTTACTCTATCAACACCCCACATGTGTATGTATAGCAACTGTTCGAGACGAAACTTCTTACACTATGCTATTTTGTGGATTTTACTGTTGATACTATAATAATTGCTCAAAACATAACATATACATATTGAAAAATAGTAACCTGCAAAAAGCATTCATTTTCATTTAATTAAAGCAGACTTACATACACAACAAAACAGTTTCTATGAATGAATGAATGAACGCCATACTTTAAAAAGGGCACATAATAGTAGTTCGCAAGCTACGTACATACAGTGTGTATACCGTATGGACCTTAATTTTCGCGGTACTAAACTTTCGCGGATTGAGAATTTTCGCGTTTTTTGCGTTTTTATTTTCGCGGATGGCGTCCCACTATATTATATTGAATATATATCTGTACTAATATGTGCTTCGCATATAAGCCATATACGAAGCCTGTCCAGGCTGCGCGAGGAGTCGGAGAAGCTATAGCAAAGCAATGACGCTGTTCACCGCTACCCTGCTCTGCGTACTTGTCCCTCGTCATATTCGGCCCATTCCAACTTCCTCTGTAAGGTCTGGCGTAGAAACCCACCGCGGGTAAATGTCAATTGTTGTTCACAATTACGAAGACGTGCAAAAGTTGTCGTTTCTAAGATCGTTCAAAGGATGTTTGAAGTCGCGAGTCAGAATTAGTCACCACAGAGGCGATTCGACGCTACGCCACACCGGTGTTCGCTACGCCCAAACACTGTAGCCTTTTTATAGAATTGTGACGTAACTGTTCATCAAAATGGACGTTATTCGCTGCCCAGTAAGCGCTGGTCTAAACTTTCGCGGATGGCTGTCGAACCGCGAAAACCGCGAAAGTTTAGTACCGCGAAAATTAAGGTCCATACGGTATTAAAGCATCAATACAAAAGTAGTTATATGAATGGCAAACTACAAGATACAGCCTTTATTGCACCCATAACAAGTAAAGTACACACTGCAGTTGGTTACTGCATCACATTATCATTATCCAGCACTTGGTATCCATTCCACCTATGTCTTGGAGGGTCGTTATCATCCTTCACACCACCAAGTGACCCACGCATCCAAACAAGAATGAACCTCTTCAAACCTAAGCTTACCACACCCAGAAGAATAGGAGCGATTAGAGACTTGATTAACATGGGAAAACTGTTCTGTTGAGTTGCAGTATCGACAAACTTACTACTGAAAACAAGTACTACACTAAAGCAGAAGACTGCCAACAGAAGAGGGATGAGCATTGCATCACGAACTGCAGAAACGCAGTCAGCCCTACTCCTGAGACACTTTCGGGAACCAACAGATGCACAAATTGTAAACACCAATGCCATGATGTAAGTGAGACACATCAAACTCAACACAAGCAGCATCACATTCACAGTAACAGCAAATGGTGCTACCAAAAAGGCATACACAACAGACACACCATGACCAACCAAGAAATTGGCAGCAACCAAGTCAAACCAAAGGGTCACTGAAAGAACCAATGCTCGAGCACGTTTCTCACTGCAGCAGCACAGGAGTTTAGCCGGAAGGAGGTAGACATACGGAATGGGAAGGTTAAACTTGACACCAAAGTAAATGGCCACAGGTGCACAGACTATCATAGGTAAAGTAAGGACAAATGGCCACATGTATGTCTCATACTCTGAATGTTGAAAGGCAAAGGTGAAACTAAACAAATGTGTGATGTCTTCATACAGGAGCACCATTAGGGCTGGACAGAGAATGGCAGACATTCCCCAGAACATCCCATAAGAGTCAAAAGAATAATTGGAAGATTCCATTTTCTGTAAAAGAGCCTTAAGAAGTACTTGGAGTAGTGCAAAAGACGCCATTACATTAAAAATACATAAAAAAGCAACGCCAATTACGCCAATAGTGCGAATAGTGCGATATACGCAAACTGCTGAGCTTGTACTTTCTACAAATATGCCTTTGTTTGTGACACACACTTGGTGGGAATATCCCGTGTGCCCTCCCTTTAATCTCTCTCCCAAAGCATATGCCTGAAGCTGGGGAGATGAGGAACAGCATATTGTGAATCACGCACGGCTAACAAGGAACCTCTTCGTGTGCACAGGAGAATACACAATGTACATTCATTGTACCACTTACTGAAGTTGTCAGTAGTGTTAGAAACTCTTCAACCATGGCTGAACAAGGTAGAGGTGTTGCAATGGTAAGTTGTGGGGGTAACCCACTGAGTGAAGTGGTTCAGGGTATAAAGAGCTAAGCGATTCAAGTTTGTAGCATCCAAAAGGAAGAAAGTGGGAGAAGATACTGCCACACTTGTCTATCAGGGCAGCTGGGGTCAGTGGAGATGTTGACCTTAGTTCCATTGGGAAGAACAGTCTGGTAGGTCACTACCACTGAGTAAGGGAAGTGGTCATTGGGAGGATAGAACGTTTGGTACAGCTTCAGCCAGTTCTCACTGTTGTTGCCAAAAGTCTGCTCCTCAAAGTCTAGGTAGTTGTCCACACAGCTACTGCCATCATCTGAGAATGCCAAAGTTGACAGTTGCAGGATGATCAGAAGACCCAGATTAATCTTGAGCATTTTTCTGAGTTACCGAAGGCACCCCACACGAGCTATTTATAGTTAACTTACCGACTAGAGCAAAGCAGAAAATGAAAAAAAATTTCAGAAACGAGGAAACAGCATGCCCTAAGTGTACACAAGTGTGGTATCAATATATAAGACTGTATGTATATATGGTAGGTTGATTACTGAAAGGACAGTCCAGCATCATAAAAGTTCTGAGCTCTCATGTTCGGAGTGATGCACTATTGTTGGGTTGTAACAAGTGGGAATTAGTAGACTTAGTTTGTGTAAGCTAGGCTGGTTGTGGTGTGTCAATGTGACCATACAGTGAAAGTTTAAGTACAGGCTATAGATACCTACTGAACGTGCTGCACACTTTTGATAGTGTATTGAGTTTACTGCACTTACAGGGACTTGTCCAGCAATGAACGTGCATAGTGGATTTTCACAATGTGAATATTGAGAACATGCGCACGTATATACGTACATGGGTATAGTTAGTTAGTGCTGGCAAACCTACTGTCTCTACATACATCCTCTCAGTGATGTATTTTGTTTACTGGACTTACGTACTCTCAGGTGTTGAGCAGCAAAGTTTGCATTATGCCATTGAAAGTGTGTAGTATTTGAGAAAACACAAGGACAAAGTTTGATATATAGACAGTAGCTTGTGCAGATACAGTTTCAGTTTTTGTGGACTTTCAGATGTTTGTACTGTATCAGGATTAGTGAAAATGGTCAAGAGCAGAATATCAAACAGGACCTTTCCGACTTAGTCTACGTGTGATGGACTATACTTTCTGCTAAAATAGACAAACTTTGCAAATTGGAAGCTTTCTACTGGACGCAAACAGGCACCTGTAGTCTGACACACCCATGGATGCCACAGAGTAACAAACACAAGCACACAGGAACAATGTAACACACCAAACAGAATCCTGTGTGCTGCGGAGAAGATTGATGCCACATTCCTCTGTTGTATGGCTACCATAATCCCTTGAAGAACGAACCGGCAGGAACAGGGTTCACCTATTCCTGCCTAGATATGTCCACCCATAGGGAGGCACCCTCAGAATTGCCCAAACCACAATACTTGAATATATTATATTATGTACTTACACCGCCTACAGAAATGCTTGTGCCATTGCTTGTACAAAATCAAAAACAGCAAACTTTACTGCAGAACATTCTGCAAAATGAACAGCTGAACTGCTGTAAAATAGAAGCCACACAATAGTAGGAATTACAGTACAAACAGCTTCTGTCAAACCAACAGCACGAGCTGTTGCTAGAGAAATTCAAGAACATTATGAACAGAAGACAAGGAAGGAAACAAATTGCACATGTCTCCTACTGCATTACTCATATTGTACTGGTAGTGACTGACCGGTTTACCACCTCCATAACAGCAGATGACCAGTGAAGGCGAAAGAACCCCAGAACAGTTTGTATTTGCCAGAACTTGTATGTGCAGCATGTTCTTTATATTGTGCGATGACATGCTAAGCAATGACACTCCTGCACACAAAGGAGACTGCTATGAAAGCAGAGTCTACGATTTAGGATAATCTCTGTCACTTGTTGCAGTATTTACCCCATTAAATATCAATGCAATTTTAGGTCAAATCTTGAAGGTAAACCCAGTAAGGCCAAATATACATTTAAGAGCAATATTTGTTTCACTAAAGCACACTTCCATACCTTGGATAAACCTATTTGAAGCAATGGTGGTCAGAATTGTTTAAACTCTCTGTCACTGATGAAGAAGAAGACTGATTTGAGCCTGTTCGCTGATCTCTTGAGCTAAGGGTGCTTTGAGCATGCAAAATGTTCGGAACATTATGTACATAAACACAGAGCACCGTCAGCAATTATAATGCAGATTGATCATTAGTGATGACGAACACTCTAAACATGTTGCCATCTGCTGAGTGACTTGTGCTGTTAAGGCAAGTACAGTACTAAAGCTACCTGGAAAGTGTGTGCTTTAAAAAATGCTTGGGATAATATCATAGCTATTGCAGCCAATCGTGTAATAAGTAAGTGGTATAGTTAAGACATTGAACACATTTGTTAACATAACTTATACACACAATCTGCTCAAATACAATACAATGCACATAGTAGTCATCGCTATAAGTCAAGTTGTAAACAACAGCTACGTACATCTTTTGCAAACAAACCATGGAGTCATTGCTACAAATTATGATGAACATGAAGATTAAGGCACACATTCGCTACTCCACAGCTACATCATCTAGAGCTTCGTATTCGTTGCGCCAATTGCCACGGACTGAACTGAGAGCACAACCATCCTTCTCACCACCAGGAGACCAGTGCATCCACACAGAAATGAACCTCTTTAAATACAAGCTCATGGCCGCCAGGAGTACAGGTGTGAACAATGCCTTAAGAAGTACATGAAGGCTGTTCTGTTGAGTTGCAGTATTAACTAATTGGCTATGAAAAGCATCTTTAAAGCTGAAAAAGATGACTGCCAACAAGAGAGGGATGAGCATTGCAGCACGAACTGTAGCTACACAGTCAGCCCTGCTACTAAGACACCTTCGGGAACCAACAGATGCACAGATTGTGAAGACCAATGCCATGATGTAAGTGAGACACATCACACTCAATACAAGCAGCATCACATTCACAGTAACAGCGAATGGTGCTACTGGAAAGGCCTTCAAAACAAATAAACCATGACCAACAATGAAATTGGCAGCAACCAAGCCAAGCCAAACGGTTAGTGAAAGAATCAATGCTCGAGCACGTTTCTCACTGCAGCAGCAGAGGAGTTTAGCAGGAAGAACATAGACAGAGGGAGTGGGGAGGTTATACTTGACACCAACGTAAATGGCCACAGGTGCACTGAATATCATAGGGAAAGCAAGGACAAATGGCCACATGTACCTAACGTAACTTGTCTGTTGGTTGCCAGGATTGAAGGTGCTTTCTGACAAATATCTGATATCTATGTATAGCAGCAATGCTACAAATGGGCAGAGAATGGCTGACAATCCCCAGAACATTCCATATGAGTCCAATGAGTAGCTATCCATAGTCTGAGATAGAGACTTAAGGGGTGCTTGAAGCAGTAAAACAGAAGCCATAGAACCGAAAAGCCATACAAAAATAAAGCTGACTACCCCGAAAAAGCCATAACTGTGTAGAACTAGGTTTCCCTCCCTTAGATAAAAAATGACTACACCTCTGGTACACCCTTGGAGGGAATATTCCAAATATTTTCCATTTGACATCTCACCCAATGCATATGCCTGAAGCTGGGGAGATGAGAACAGCAACAAAGTGAACCACACATGTACAAACAAGAAACTTCCTCAGTGTGTACAAGAACACACTGTAAATTCATTGTACTACTTACTGAAGTGGTCATTAGAGTGAGGAATTCTTCAGCTATGGCCGAACAAGGCAGAGGTGTTGCAATGGTAAGATGTGGAGGAACCCACTCAGTGAAGTGGTTCAGGGTATACAGAGCTAAGCGATTCAAGTTTGTAGGATGTATATTGAGCAGAAAAGGAGAGGATAACCACAGCCACACTTGTCTGTCAGTGCAGCTGGGGTCAGTGGAGATGTTGACCCTAGTTCCATTGGGAAGAACAGCCTGATAGCTCACTGCCACTGAGTAAGGCAGGTGATCATTGGGAGGATAGAAAGCTTGGTACAGCTTCATTCTGTTCTCACTGTTGTTGCCAAAGGTCTGCTCCTCAAAGTCTAGGTAGTTGTCCACACAGCTGCTAACATTAGTTGATAAAGTCAGGGTCCACAGTTGAATAAGAAACACAAAGAGTTTCATCTTGAGCATTCTGTCTCAGTCGTTGAAGGCACCCACAAATGAGCAATTGCAACTGCAGCTTTGTTTGTATACTTACATATCCACTAAAAACAATGAAGAAAATGAAACTTGTTTCATTGTCAATATTGATAGTGGAAATGAAAGCCATTTCTAATCCCAAATTCTATGTACTGTCCCAAATTTGAGTTTACACATGGCACTGTGTACACTATACTGTGTGTAAATATGTTATATATATATATATAAACTACACAGACACTTTAGCAATTTGCACTGTGTGGTGGTATATATATATATAAATTGTACACTATACTGCGATGCCATATATGGTGTGCAGTAGCGATTGTCCCAAACTGCATGGGAGCTTTCAACACTCACAGTGGTATACGTCATGTTGAGACTGTAGCGTGAGGCAAGTTCTTCCTAGCATACCTAACCAGCCACAGTTTGGGAAAAGTGCTTGTTTGTTTGGAACGCACGTTTCTCAGTTGATTATCAACTGAATTACCATACATACTTAATTCGTTGGTAGGTTCTTTCCAGTGTGATTGGTTCGAGCTGCTTTTATGTATTCGCTATCACTTCACAAGTAATAGTCAAGTTGGCATGTGTGGACATGTAGCAACAGTTCTCTACAGTTCAAGAATACAGTACGGTACCGTAATGACTGTACATATGTGCAAATTAGCCACACACTGTCCATAGCTGAGTTTACTATTTTGCATGTAGCTGTACTGATGTAGACAGGCAATGCATGTACAGTAATATTGTCACAGTAAAATGCTACATTGGTGCAGTACTACATGTGTACATACACACTACATTTTCATTTACTGCTTAAATTAAGGATGATTGACACAGTAGAAACGAATGCAAGCTTTCTGCTACAGCCAACAGCAGCAACACAGCTCAGCTGCCTGGTCTACTCTTGTCACTTCTCAGCATCTACACTGAATGAGTGTGACATTTACTTGTGCACTTACGTACAAGGCACGCCAACACACACTGTAGGCAAGCCAAAGAAGACTTTTAGCCAATGAACAAGTCAACCTGTTTGGTAATGGAAGCTACCCCCAATACGATTGTGCAGCAAAAGTGAGTGAAGGAACAACAGTGGCCAGAGACTCCACTACACACGCAACAGCTGACACATTGCACTGAGAGAAGATATGATTATTGGACAATTGTCAATAACATGACTTTGGTGTTCTTTTTGCAGACTACATTTTTGCAGTTTAATTGCACCCCACATATGTATAGCATATGTGTAGCAAATGTTCCACACAGAATTCTTACAGTATGTTGGATTCTATTGTTGATACTACATCATCGTGATACAGTACATTACTTCTTGCATCACACCACAGTGGATGCCTTGTTCTGCAGTGAGTCTACAGAGATTGTGGTTGTCCTCATAACACTGTGTTCCTTGATGAGTTGCTCGGAAGCTTTCGGTTGCCAGCATGGGGGTCAATGGTTTGAGCATTACTACAACTGGGCCTGTGCCAATAGTAGCTAGATCTTAGCCAATATCCTTGATGCAAATGTTGCTCAGATAGTGCAGCATTCACTTCATGGCGTGAACACCACAACACATACATACTATTATTTGCAGGTTGAGGGAAGAAAGGTTCAAGAAGTTGAGACTTCGAAAATTACTGTCATACCTGTCACTCATGTGCAATACCTTTAATTAATACCCATTAAAGGTAATTGCGTTCATGTCCATGTCATGTGTGAATGCAAATTCTTACCTGTATACTGTTGACTCAATGAATCGACGCTTCTTCACTCGTAGGGCTTACCTGTGCACACTGCTTGAATACAGGCTGGTTTGCCTGTTTGCATTGTTCACTTGAAAGCCACAGTGATTTCGCAGTACACTGCTTAATCTCTGCAGTACTCCAGTTCAAGACAGTATTAGTCGCTTCTTGTTCTTACATTTTGCTTGGAGGTGCCACTGTCTGTAGGTGACGTTTCGATCTACGTACAACTTATCATCTTGTATGCACCTTTTTTATTCCATATGCCACGCGTTTTGTGCTCACTCACATATACGTACGTACGTCGCATATACAGTACATACCTATGTACGTAGGTATGTACTGTTGTCTACCTTTGCTCACCTTGCCTTCTGTGAAAGTTGTTCTCCATGAAATTGTGCACAAATGAGGCTGCTGTTTGCCGGCTAAAGGTGAGCTTCTTCACTGATTCTGTGCTGGAGAAGTGAAGGGCTGCAGAGGCGCAGAATAGGGATGCATTTACAGCATCAATTACACTTTAAAGATCTCTGTGTGGCTAGGTGCACTCACACTTGGCAATGTGGAGTAAGTTGGCCTAGGGATTGGGACAGATATCGCTTGCGAGTTTATCACTGATGAAGACCCCAGATTGGGTTGAAATGCCTGACTCACTACTGACAAGTGACATCTGTCCCAATCTCCTGGCTAGTGGAGCTATACTAAGATAGGAGGAGTTGTCAGTCTCAGTGTTGATATTGCCTGTACATTCAAACACCAGTACATCGGACTAACCTCTGCCTGCCAAGAAGTTGTTGATGGTGGTGGTTTTCCCGGCACCACTACATCCAACAAGTAGCACATGCTGACCACTTCGGTGGGTCAGTTCTAGCAGTGTCTTCACACATACCTACGTACACACATATATATGCAGTACATAGACACAATAGCATATGTATGCATTTCACACATATACATACATACATCAGTACATTCAAACAGCAGCAACAAAAGGTCATAAAATATAACTCCCTCCCAAGAGTTGTACATATTTGTCAGAGTCAAGGTACGTAAGTTGTAGAATTTTACAGTGTAGTGGCTTTTCACATGGACTGGTTGCTTCTTCTGTCCCCACGGTGATGTACATAGTGACATACATTACAGATGTTGCCAAAGGAATGTGCTCCTTAAGTCACATTATATACGTAATTACTGGCTGGACAACTTTTCTCTACCAGAGATATCGAAGTCTGGGCTAAACAACCCTGAAATCTAACGTACGTATGCCTGTATGACTATGTATGTACAGTATGGCTAAGAGGGACTAGGTAGGTATTAATGAAAAGGACTACACCCCTCCCCTAACAGACAAACACTTACGTACATACACGCTTACATGTATTCAAACACACATGTGTGCACACACACACACAGCACTCACAGTCTGTGCTGTCTCCACAAAGAGACCATTAATAGGGTCCAGTTGAGTCGAGTAGTCGACCTTGGGAACACTGCAGGACACCAACAAAACAGCCAACTGACTAGCATACCTTCCCCACCAACCTCAAATACAAGTATACAATCATTGATGCTACGTACGTACACTATAATTATACCACGCATGCACTACTGTACGTCTCATACCATGTCTGCCAGACGTCCCACTCTCCAGACTCATCCACGTAGTAGTCAAAGACAGACACTGCAGAGTCGTCATCAGGCAGTCCAGTGGTGAGACTTTTCAGCAGGTTGCTGAGGTCCATCTGCTCCTCGACCCCGAGCGCGCCACCAAAGCCCCAGATGACAGCAAACAAAAACAGCCTCTCCACGTGGTTCTCAGAGAAGACTTCAGCTGTTTCTGCATAGCCCTGTGTACAGTAAAAGGATTGAAAAGGTGTCATGAGATGAAACTAACACATTATACGTACAGACATACAGTACACTGTAAGTAATACACAGGTTCTGATCTGGTGGCCTAAATAATTCAACATCCCTCTCAAATCCTGGGCCAATGGCTAACAGTAATAGGCAGTTACATGTACAAGTACAATACTGGAATAGAACTAGCCAGTTCTAACCCATGATATGTATGTGTGCTGACACAATGGCCACTTTGATAAATATACACACATACGTATATATACGTATGTACATACAATGAATTACAGTATAATACACACATTACCAATGGGTGCGTGCACCAGCTTGTGGGAGGGGCAATGAAGCAGAATGCGTAGAACTGAGAAGTATTTCGTCAGCTGATAGATCAGCCTATTAGCTGACAAAGGCCACCATGCCAAAAACTTTTGAACACTTTCCTGAGCTCCTACAGTAGGTTACCTTGCTTACAACCCAGTGCATGCACACTCTTTGCATCCTACAACACATGAGTCTCAATCATATCCACTTTCATCAATGATAGAAGCACTAGTAGTGGGTGGCTCACATCGAGAAGAGCAGTGAGGTAGCTGAGCATGGACTGAACAAGTCCTGTCTGGCAATAGGCTTGGCCAAGCTTCTTGAGTGCAAACTGGCACACTGGAGGGACAATGCTGTCAAGAAACCGCCTCAGACACTAGCACACATTGAATAGAGGTGTGGGAAGCAGTGGTAAAGGAGAGGAGGACACGCACATACATACATTACATATTACATGCATGTTGAGGGGAGTTGAGTGTGGTAAACTTGATGCACTAATTTTTAATTGCATACAAAGCATATCATCAGTGCCTTGGTCAATGAACCTCAACACTCACAATATAAAGACCTTTAATAATGCATGGAAGTGTACAAAGGCATACGTACGTATGCATGTACAGTACATGATGTAACCATAAACATAAGCGAGCATATAGTACGTATGTATGTACTACGTATGTGCTATGTACGTACATAAATTTACATACATACATGCGTAGAATGCGGAAGCAACTAAATCGCAGTGCAATGCAAGCATTAGAGACTAGTACAGCATCCTCTCCAAGATCC
>MKWU01006282.1_pt1 | contig 12213 bp, 9 predicted proteins | sample 809101 | NCBI WGS metagenome assembly MKWU01 (sample SAMN05860141, study PRJNA318959) | sponge metagenome | host: Aplysina aerophoba | place: Slovenia: Piran, Adriatic Sea, Gulf of Piran | collected 2013-05-07
TCCCCTGCGGTCGTGCGGCGTTCCACCAGGCCGCGCCCCTCGAGGTTGGCGACGATGCGCGAGGCGCTCGGCACCTGCAGGGCGGTGCGCTCGGCCAGCCCGGTGAGGGCAAGGCGGTCGTCGGCGGCGGTGAGGGCGCGCAGGACCCGCCACTGCTGCTCGGTGAGATCGTGGGCGGCCAGCAGGGGGCGGAAGCGGCGCATGGCCTCCTCCCTCGCCCGCAGTAGCGCCATCGGCAGCGACTGGCTGAAGGGGCGCATGCCGATGGCGTCGCCGGCCAGGACGTCGAGCTGTCGCTGGCCCTCCGCCTGCGGCAGCGGCTCGTCGGCGATGGTGTTGCACAGCGTGCCGATCTCCGGCACGGACACCTCCACGACGTCACCGGGCCGCAGCCAGACGGGTGGATCCAGCCGTGCGCCCGCCCCGGTCGGCGTGCCGGTGCAGATCACGTCGCCGGGACGCAGCGTCGTGAACGTGGAGAGGTAGTGGATCTGGTATTCGATGCCGAAGAGCATCGCTGCGGCGGTGTCGTCCTGGCGTACCTCGCCGTTGACGCGGGTTGTCAGGTGCAACGAGTCAAGGTCGTCGATCTCGTCGATGGTCACCAGCCAGGGGCCGATGGCGCCGCTGGCCTCCCAGTTCTTGCCCTGGGTGACGTTGAAGCGGCCGTGGCGCACCCAGTCGCGGATCGTGCCCTCGTTGGCGAGCGACAGGCCGGCTATGTGCCCCCTGGCCTCCTCGACGGGGATGCGACGCCCGGCCGTGCCGATGACGACCACGATCTCTCCCTCGTAGTCGAGTTGCTCGCTCTCCGGCGGGCGGAGCAGTTCCTGTTCGTGTCCGCAGAAGGAGTCCGGGAACCGCACGAACACCGACGGGTAGGCGTCGTCGCTGCTCTCGTTGTACTCCCCCGCCCGGCCGCCGTAGTTGACGCCGATGCAGAAGATCTTCTGCGGGTTCGGTATCAGCCGCTCGAAGTTGATGTGCTCGAGGCGGTGGTCGGGCGGGTCGCCGGCGAGCCTGCGGGCGTCAGCGAGCCGTTCCTGGCTCAGCAGTTCGCCCAGGTCCCCCACGCCCGTCAGCCGTCGGCCCAGATCGACCACTCCCGTCCTGTCGGCGCTGAGCAGACCGAAGCCCGCCTCGCCGTGGATCGAGTAGGACAGGAGCCGCATGACGATCGTGCCTCCGTGCCTGTTCGGGGGACTTTCGGAGAGATACTATACATGATAAGCAGTTGCTGAATCTGTGAAGTACCGGGGCGGCGGGCCGGCAGGCAGCGCCGCTCCCGAGCCGGCAGAAGGAGCGAGGGCCGTGGCCCACATCACCATCGAGCACTCGGCCAACCTGGCAGACCACCACGATCCCGATGCGCTCGTGGCGGCGGTGCACGGGGCCGCGGCGGCACACGGTCTGGCGCCCCTCGACGGGCTGCGCACCCGTGCTGTGGCGCGAGCTCACTACCGCGTCGCCGACGGTGACCCGGACAACGCCTTCGTGGCGATCGCGGTGCGCGTCGGCCCCGGCCGCGACGACGGCGCCCGCCGTACTTTCCTGGAGGCCATCCTCGACGCCGCCGAGGCGCAGATCGGTGCCACACCGAGCCCGCTGGCAGTGGCGTGGTCGGCCGAACTCACCGAGATCGATGCCGACTTCCGCATCAACCGCAACGCCGTGCGCGCCCGCATGGCCGAGCGCAACCGGCAAGGCCCGGGCGGGCACCGATGACTCACCCGGCGCGGATGGCCCCGGACCGAAGGCGCGCCCGCCCGGCCCGACACCACGTCCCCGGCGACAGGATCCGCCCCCGCACCCCACTCCCGGACCGCGGGCGCGCCCGCCCGGCCCAACTCCACCGCGGCTTGGGCCGATGACCGCGCCGACCACCCTCGCCGAGACCCTGGCCGCCGCCGAGGCGCACCTGGCTCGCTTCGCCGCGGAGCCCACTCCGCATCTCATCGCCGGAGAGAGCGTGCCCAGCGCCTCGGGCACCACGTTCACCAACCACTCCCCCATCGACGGCGCGGCCCTCGGCGAGATAGCCGCCGGTGACGCCGCCGATGTCGACGCCGCGGCACAGGCCGCGGCCGGGGCGTTCGAGACGTGGCGCGCCATCCCGGGCGCTGAACGCCGGCGACTCCTGCACGGCGTCGCCGACCTGATCGTCGAGCGGGCCCGCCAGATCGCCATCACCGAATGCATCGACACGGGCCAGACCATCCGGTTCATGCGCGCCGCCGCGCTGCGGGGTGCGGAGAACTTCCGCTTCTTCGCCGACCGGGCGCCGGGCGCGGCCGACGGCCTGTCGCTCCCGTCGGTGCACCACGTCAACTACACCACCCGCCACCCCATCGGCCCGGTCGGAGTCATCACGCCGTGGAACACCCCGTTCATGCTGAGCACCTGGAAGATCGCCCCGGCGCTGGCTGCCGGCTGCACCGTGGTCCACAAGCCGGCGGAATGGAGCCCTCTGACCGCCCATCTGCTGGGTGAGATCGCCGCCGAGGCGGGTCTGCCAGCCGGCGTGTTGAACGTGGTACACGGAATGGGCGAGACGGCAGGGCGGGCTGTGACCGAGCATCCCGCCATCCGCGCAATCGCCTTTGTGGGCGAGTCCGCCACCGGCTCGCTCATCGCCGCCCAGGGCGCGCCCACCCTCAAACGCACCCACTTCGAGCTCGGCGGCAAGAACCCCGTGATCGTCTTCGACGACGCCGACCTGGACCGGGCCGCCGACGCCGTGCTGTTCATGATCTACAGCCTCAACGGCGAGCGCTGCACGAGCGCCAGCCGCCTGCTGGTCCAGCGCTCGATCCACGACGACTTCGTCGCCCGCCTCGCCGAGCGGATGCGGCGCATCCCGGTAGGCCACCCCCTCGACCCCGCCAGCGTGATCGGACCGCTGATCGGTCCCGCGCACTGCGCCAAGGTGCGCGGCTACCTGGACATCGCCCGGAGCGAGGGCGCCACGGTGACCGAGGGCCGGTCGTGGACCGAGGCGCCCGGCGGCGGCAGTTGGGTCGCCCCCGCCCTGGTGACCGGCGCCACCAACACCATGCGTATCGCCCAGGAGGAGATCTTCGGGCCGGTGCTGGTAGCCATCCCGTTCGACGACGAGGCAGACGCCACCCGGATCGCCAACGACTCTCCCTACGGCCTCGCCGGCTATCTCTGGACCGGCGACGTGGGGCGGGCTCATCGCGTCGCCGGCGCCCTCGAAGCGGGCATGATCTGGGTGAACAGCCAGAACGTGCGGCACCTGCCGACCCCGTTCGGTGGAACCAAGCGCAGCGGCATCGGCCGCGACGGAGGCGACTGGAGCTTCGACTTCTACATGGAGACCAAGAACATCGCCATCGCCCTCGACACCCACGCCATCGGCCGCCTCGACGCCGACGCGGAGACGCCATGAGCCTCTACTACGTGCAGAAGTTCCTCTACCACCTGAACCGCGACCCGGCGCTGCAGGAGCGCTACGCCGCCGACCGCCGGGGCGCCCTGGCGGGCTACGAACTCACCGGCGAGGAGGTCGAGGCGCTCGTCGACGTTGACATTGGGCTGCTGTTTCACCTCGGCGTGAACGGCCAGATCCTCATGCACTTCGCCGCACTGCACCGGATCGAATGGAGCGACTACCTGCAGCGCATGCGCGACGGCATCACCCGCCACGGCCCGGTCCGCGAGGGCGTCTACGCCATGGTCGGCTACGAGGGCACCGAGGCCCACGCCGCCCGGCTCGGCCAATCCGGGACGCCGGGGGAGCCCGGCGAGGGAGGGAGCTGAGGTGCCGCTGGTCTACGCCGGCGTGTGCAGCCACGCGCCCGGCATCACCGGCCGGGCCGAACGGGCCGACCCCGAAGTGCGCGACCGCTTCTACGAGGCACTCGATGCGATGCGGGCGAGAATCGAGGCCGCCCGGCCCGACGCCCTCCTCGTCGTGGCCGCCGAGCACTTCGCCAACTTCTTCATGAACAACATGCCCGCCTTCGCCATCGGCATGGCCGAGGGCTACGACGGCCCCATCGAGGACCCCGACTGGCTGGGAATCGACAAGTTCCGGGCGCCGGGAAACCGCGACCTCTCGGGGCGCATCATCGGCGAAGTCATGCAGACCATCGACGTGGCCTACGCCGAGGAGTGGCTGTTCGACCACGGCATCGCCGTGCCGCTGCACTTCCTCACCCCCCACTTCGACGTACCGATCATCCCCGCCAACATCAACTGTCAGGGACCGCCGCTGGCACCTCTGCACCGGGCCTGGGCCTTCGGAGAGGCCCTGCGACGCGCCGCCGACGCCGCACCCGAACGGATCGCCATCATCGGCACCGGCGGCATCTCGCACTGGCCCGCCACCCCCGACTCCGGGAGGATCAACGAGCCCTGGGACCGGGAGTTTCTGGACCGCTGGTGCCGCAACGACCGAGAGGCCCTCTGCGGCTACGACGACGCCGAGGTGTACGCCCGCGCCGGCCAGGGCGGCTTCGAGATCCGCACCTTCATCGCCGTCAGCGCCGCAGCCGAAGGCACCCCCGGCGCCGTCCACTTCTACGCCCCGATCCCCATCTTCGCCGTCGGCTGCACCGTCGCCGACTACCAACTCACCTGAAACCCCAACAGGCGTCAACACCGTCGCCATCAGCACCCGCGGCGAACTCCAATTCCCCCGCTCAACCTGACCGGAGGGCCTCCGTGACGTGGAGCCCCGCCCACATCTTCACTGTTTCATACGGGCTGTTCGGATTGAGTCTCAGCCTTACGGCCTGATCGCTGGAGGTCAGGCCAGGAGGGCCTTGGCGACGATGGTCTTCATGATCTCGGAGGTCCCCCCGTAGATGCGGGTGACTCGGGCGTCGGCGTACGCGCGCCCGATGGGATACTCGGTTGTGTAGCCGTAGCCCCCGAAGAGTTGCAGGCAGCGGTCGACGACCCGGCCTTGGACCTCGGTCGCCCACATTTTCGCCATTGCCGCGTCCACGGCGTCGAGTTGCCGATTGCAGTGGCGCATCACGCAGCTGTTCACGAAGGATCGGGTGACCGCGACTTCGGTCGCGACTTCGGCCAGGACGAACTTGGTGTTCTGGAACTCAGCGACGGGTTGCCCGAACGCGGTCCGTTCCTTCACGTAGTCGACGGTCCAGTCGAGGGCGGCCTGAGCGACGGCGCAGCCGAACACGCCGATGGAGAGGCGCTCCTGGGCGAGGTTGGACGACAGGTACCCGAAGCCGCGACCCTCCTCACCGAGTCGATTCTCGACCGGCACGCGCGCGTCGGTGAAGAAGAGCTCAGCGGTGTCGTTGGAGTGCTGCCCGATCTTGGCGAGGTTCCGACCGCGCTCAAACCCGTCCATGTCGCGCTCGACCACGAGGAGCGAAATGCCTCCTCGTCGATCTGAGGGGTTCTGGGCGGTCCGGCACGCGACCACGACCAGGTCGGCGTTGATGCCGTTGGTGATGAACGTCTTGGCGCCGTTGAGGACGTACTCGTCGCCATCGCGGCGGGCCGTCGTCGAGATGGCGGCGAGGTCCGAGCCGGTCCGGGGTTCGGTCATCGCCAAAGCTGTGATCAGCTCACCCGAGGCGATGCCCGGAAGCCAGCGCTGGGCCTGTTCTTCTGTGCAGTACTCCACGAAGTAGGGGGTCACGATGTCGTTGTGCAGCGTCAATGCAAGTGCCGCGCCACCCATGCCCGCGTGAGCCAACTCCTCACTGATGATCGCGTTGAACCGGAAGTCGTCGACGCCGCCACCGCCATGAGTCTCGGGAATCGCCATGCCCAAGAACCCGTGTGCCCCCGCGATCTCGAAGATGGCTCGCTCGACGATGCCGTTGGTTTCCCAGCGCTCGTAGTGCGGAACCATCTCCTCAGCTACGAATGCGGCGAAGCTCTCGCGGAACAGCTCGTGGGTCTCGTCGTAGATCGACGGCGCGGCGAGCATGGCCTTGCCAACCCGTGTGGCACGGGCCGTGTCGGGCTCCGATCCTCTAAACGCCGATTGCGCTGGTTCGCTCCTTGTCGGGTGGAGGCATGTAGGTCGTGCGGCTTGGCTTGAGGCCCATCGAGTGCATGGTCAGCAGCATCCCGAGGGCGGCGCCGGTGGGATCGACCACCGGCACGCTTACACGCTCGGACTCAAGCCGGGCCTGTAGTGCCGCCGCGACGCCGAGCATTCCTGTGCATCCGAGCACCAGAGCGTCGGCGCCGGCGGATAGGGCTCGACACGACGCTTCGAATAGGCCCTTGAGGAGCATCTCGCCGTCGTGCAACTCGAGGACGGGCGTGTCTATCACCTCGACCGACGCCATGCGGCCGGCGATTCCCATGCGGGTCGCCAACCCCGAGATCATCGGCACGACGTTCTCCAGAACCGTGACCACCGAGAAGCGCTCGCCGAGATTCAGGGCAGTCGATACCGCGGGTTCGAAGCCGCCCACGACGGGGATGTCCACCAGTTCCCTGGCAGCGGGAACCGCTGGATCGCCGAAACAGGTGATGAACACGGCGTCCGCTCCCCCGGCCGCGGCCTGCACCACCTCTGAGAGGATCGCGGGGCCGGCCAAGACCTCGTCGTAGAACGACTCGATCGAGGCGGGACCGTACCGAAGGCACGACACCTCCAAACCCACGTCGTCTCCGAGAAAGCTGCGGGCCTCCTCGGTGATCTGGTCGTTGAAGGAGTCAGACGTGATCGGAACGACGATGCGGATTCTCATCATTGCGCCTTTCGGGTTGTCGGGTTGAGGGCGGGTGTCGGGTCGAGCTAGGTGCGCCTGGCTCTTGACCAGGCGTCGGTCGCGACGGCCAGCAGGATCACGAGGCCTTGGATGATCCGTTGCCAGATCGGGTCGATCTGATGGAGGTTGAAGCCGTTGATCATGAAGGCGATGAAGAAGGCGCCGAGCAGCGTCCTCCACACCGCGCCGGTGCCGCCGGCGATGGAGGTGCCGCCGACGACGATGGCGGCGATGACGCCGAACACGAAGCTGAAGTCGTCAGACGGCGTGGCGCTGATAGTCCTGGAGGCCGCCACGACGCCCGCGAGACCCGAGGCCAGCCCCGACAGGGCGAAGACGGTCACGACGACCAGACGCGTGCGCACCCCGGCGAGCCTCGCGGCCTCCGCGTTACCGCCCGTGGCGTACACGTGGCGGCCGAAGCGCGTGCCGGCCAGCAAGATCCAGGCCACAGCCACCACCGCCAGCGAGATCCATGTGGCGGTGGTCAGTTCCGCCAGCCGGGTGCGGGCAACCCTTTGGAAGCCGTCACCATCGGGCCGCAGGATGCTGCGCTCGCTCGCTACGTAGCCGATCCCGAACACAACGAATGACGTGGCCAGGGTTGTGATGAAGGAGTTGATCCGGGCGAAAGCCACTATCCAGCCGTTGGCGGTCCCAACGCCCAGACCGAACAAGCACCCCACGAGCAGCGCCGGCGCTACCGAGCCGGTGGCGTTCTCAACCCGTAGAGCCACCAGCGGTGCGACCACCGCGACCGCCGAGATCGACACGTCGAAGCCGCCGGCGATCATCGTGAGGGTGGCGACAGAGGCGGCAATGAGCAGGGTCGCCTGCTGGTCGAGCACGTTGCGCAGGTTCGGCCCGGTCAAGAATCCGTCAGTGGTGACAGCGAGCAGCACGAACAGGGCAAGGGTCACCCAGACGATTCCGTAGCGGGCCACGACAGCCAGGTACCGGCCAGGCGTCGGCAAGCGTGATTGTGTGGTCGGATCAGTCACGAGATCTGTGCCGCGGCGGCCTTCTCGCCGAAGGCATGCCGCAGGATCCGTGCCTCGTCGAGGTCGGGATGGCTGAGTTCTGCCACGAAGCGTCCCTCGCGCATCACCATCACGCGGTGACAGAGGCCGACCAGTTCCTCGAGTTCCGAAGAGACGAGCAACACGGCCAGCCCGCTTCGGGCCGCTGTCATCAACAGGTCGTAGATCGAGCGCTTCGAGCCGACATCGACTCCCCTCGTGGGCTCGTCGGCGATGAGCACCTTCAGGCCCGGTGCCATCCAGCGCGCGAAGAGGCTCTTCTGCTGGTTTCCCCCCGACAGCAACCGCACAGGAGTCTCGACAGTCCCGCCTCGCACGTTCGCGTTCGACGCTGCGGTCGCGACAAATTCGCGCTCGGCGTTGCCGGCCAGGAGGCCCGCCCGCGTGACGACGCGGAGGTGCGGGAGGCTGATGTTCTCGCGGAGGCTGCGGTCCATGACCAGCCCCTGGTCCTTCCGGGACTCGGGGATGAGGCCCATCCCGAGCGCGATCGCCCGCCGAGGTCTGTGGCGACCAACCTCGCGGCCCGCTACCTGCACGTCGCCGGCAAGTGCGGTGTCGGCGCCGTAGACGGACCTCACGAACTCGGTACGGCCCGATCCGACGAGGCCCGCGATCCCGACTATCTCCCCGGCGTGGACGTCGAGTGCAAGCCCTGCGGGCTGCGGCGTACGAGGTGGCGATTCCGAGCGTCCCGAGCGCGGAGCCACGAATCCCTTCTGCCCCGCATGCTGGAGACCCCTGACCCTCAGCACCGGGACCTGGGATGGATCCGGGCGGGGCGGTTTGGGCGGGAAGTTGGCTTCCAGCTCACGCCCGATCATGGCATCGACGAGGGAGCCCGCCGTCTCCGACGCCGGTTCAGTGTGTCTTACGACGCGCCCGTCGCGCATGACGGTGATGGCATCGGCAAGCTCAAGAACCTCGTCCAGGAAGTGCGAGATGAAGAGAACGGTGATCTGTTGATCTCGCAGAGCGCCGATGAGGCGGTGCAGTTGACCTCGCTCCTGCGCTGAGAGCCGTGCCGAGGGCTCGTCCATGATGACGAACTCGGCTCGTCTCGCCACGGCCCGCAGGATCTCGACCCACTGCTGGTCCGCGACACTGAGTGTCCGCACGATCGCGGTCGGGTCGATCGTGATCCCCGTCCGCTCCACGAGTGACCTGAACCGCTGCAGCATGTCCTTGCGGGCTACGAATCCCCAGCGTGTCGACTCGACTCCCACGAATACGTTGTCGACCACGCTTCGATCCGGAACGAGCGCCAGTTCCTGGGCGAGGGCCGTGATGCCTGCAGCGAAGGCTTGTCTCGGCGATCGGAACCTGTGCCGGCGGCCGTTGAAGATCACCGATCCGCTGTCTGCGGCGTAGACCCCGGAGATGACCTTTCCGACGGTTGACTTTCCGGCGCCGTTCTCGCCGACCAGGGCGTGGACAGAGCCTCGCCGTATGACGATGTCGGCGCAGTCGATGGCCTGGGTGGCGCCGAACCGTTTGGAGACTCCACGCAGTTCCAGGTGGGCAGCTACCTGCCGGGCAGGATCGGCGCCCTGCGGGTCAGCCATCCCACTCCGCGGTGAACTGATCCACGTTGGCCGCAGTGACCATGCCCTCGTCGACGAAGCCGCCGTTGGGGTCCACGCCGCCGGTGTACGTGCCGTCGGCGAGAGCGGCGATCATGGCCTCCATGGCGAAACGGCCTTCGCTGGCCGGCGCGTAGAACACCGTCGCGAACCACCGCCCGTCTCGCACTCCGTCGATCGCCGGTGACGACCCACCGAGACCGATCAGGGCGACACCGTCCAGCTTGCCTTCGTCCGTAAGCACAAGCTCGACGCCCTGCAGTGACTGGTCAGCGCCGACTACGACATCGAAATCGGGCTGGGCTTGCATGATGTCCTGAATGGCGTTGATCCCGCCTTCGGGGCCGAGGTACTGGCCCTCACCCTCGGCAACAATCTCGATGTTGGATTCGCTCGCCGTCACATTGTCGAACCCCTGGCGCAATGCCACGTCCAACGGGAAGCCGCGGATGCCGAACAGGTACACCACCCGGCACGGGTCGAGGCCGGCGCACGCCCCGATGGTGAGCCGTCCGGCCCGCTCGCCGGTGATCACCGGTGGGGCAAGAATCGACGCCGCAATCCCGTCCACCTGCGGCTCGTTGGTGGACAGGTCGTCGCCGACGATCTGGTTGAACAACACCACTTCGAGCCCGGCTGCGAGCGCCGCCTCGACATCGGGAACGAGTCCGGGACCGTTCAACGCCACCAGGATGATGCCGTCGTACTGACCGCTGGCCACGGCGTCCTGCAATTGGGTGGTCTGCAGATCGGCATCGAACTGGGCGTCGAACTCGACGAGCTCGATGCCGTGCTCATCCGCGAGCCGTTCCATCTCGCCCACCGACGCCAACAGGAAGGTGTTCGCTGAGCTGGCGGAGAGGTAGGCAATCCGCTTGGCGTCTGCCGGTTCGGTGGTCGCCGGCGTCTCAGCCGCGGGCGCCGATTCCTCAGGCTCGGGCGCTTCTGCCTCATCGGACCCGGTCGATTCTGCCTCGTCGGACCCGGCCGTTTCGGCCTCGTCGGACCCGGCCGTTTCGGCAGGCTCGGTTGTTTCGGCCTCGGCGGGTGTGTCGACTCGAGCGGCCTCGTCCTCCGACATTGCCTCGTCCTCGGGCACCTCCACGTCGTCTTCCGGAGGCGGAGTCTCGACCGTGCTCTCGACGTCGGCGCCCGCGGGCCCCGATGGAGCCTCGTCATCGCCGCACGCGGTGGCCACCAGAGCCAAGATCAGGATGATGCCCAAGAGCCTCGTTGCACTTCGTACCTTCATCGGTTCCCCCTCGCGATGGAATCATGCGGGCCTGAGGAGGCACGGTAAGAAGGCGCAAGTTGGACCTCAAGAGACAGATCGCTGCGATAGAGGAACGAAGTGGTGCACTTCTTGCACCCTGGGGCGAGGGTGGAACTGCAGCGGTCTCGGGACTAAGAACGTGCGCGGGTAGGTGACGGCCATCGACGGTCTTCCACTGTCGGTTCCTGTTGGAGGCCCGCCCGGCAGCTCGAACCACTTCGACAACCGAACACCAAGGACCTTGTTCGGGGCCTATCCGCTAGCGCTCTTAGCCTGGATCCACCGAGGGTGTGGGGGTGTGATATGCGGGGAGGTGCCGTCCTGGCAGTGGGGGGATGCTCGGCCGTTGCCCGGGAACTGCCTTTCGGTCCGGGCCGGCTGTCGGTGTGATCTGCGGCCCCTGCGACGGGGTGTTGTGAGTCGGGTCCGTGGGGCTTTCGATCGGGGCCGGCTGTCGGTGTGATCTGCGGCCCCTGCGACGGGGTGTTGTGAGTCGGGTTCGTGGGGCTTTCGATCGGGGCCGGCTGTCGGTGTGGCTTGCGGCCCCTGCGACGGGGTGTTGTGAGTCGGGTTCGTGGGGCTTTCGGTCCGGGCCGGCTGTCGGTGTGGCTTGCGGCCCCTGCGACGGGGTGTTGTGAGTCGGGTTCGTGGGGCTTTCGGTCCGGGCCGGCTGTCGGTGTGACCTGCGGCTCTTCGCGGGCTGGCAAGGTGTTCCCGCTCATCTGCACGCCCGGCGTCCCCGCACTGAGTTCATGGTGCGGCGGCCGGCGGTGATGACGGTGAGGATGTCTGAATTGTTGAGAATATGTTTCCGATAATCAACGAACGGATGTTGTGAGTGTCGTAGGGGGTTGGTAGAGTTGGGGTACCGGTCACTGACCTCGATCGCAGCGGGGTCGGTCTTCCCCGACCGGCTCCGCGACCGGAGGCGACCCCAGCCCCGCCCCTCGCGCGCGCCGGGCAGGGCGCCCCTGGGGCGGACCCCGCTGTCATTGCCGCCAGCGGCGCCGTCGGGCGCCTCGGCGGTGTCGGGCAGGGTGCCCCTGTGGCCGATCCCGCTGTCATTTCCGCCAGCGGCGCCGTCGGGCGCCTCGGCGGTGTCGGGCAGGGTGCCCCTGTGGCCGATCCCACCCTCATCGCCAGCAGCGGCGCTGTCGGGTGCCTGGGCGGTGTCGGGCGGGGTGTCCCTGTGGCCGATCCCACCCTCATCGCCAGCAGCGGCGCTGTCGGGTGCCTGGGCGGTGTCGGGCGGGGTGTCCCTGTGGCCGATCCCGCTGTCGTTTCTGGTAGCGACGACACCGACGGCACCTCGGCGGTGTCGGTGTGCGGGTGTGGGGGTGTGAGCGCGTCGGCGGCTGGTGCGGATCCGGGGGGTTGGTTGTCGGCGGTGTTGGGTGTGTTGCGTGAGGGGTTGGGCTCGTTGGGCGGTGATCGTCTCGATGAGCGGCTGGGTTTGGTGGGGCGCGTGGAGTCGGCGGCGGCGGCGTTGCGCGCCGAGACCGTCGCGGCGATCGCCGGTCGGCGCGGGGAGGCGGAGGCCGCGGTGGCGGTGCGGGACCGGTTGCGGGAGTCGCGCTCCAAGGCGAAGC
>MKWU01006284.1_pt1 | contig 12211 bp, 6 predicted proteins | sample 809101 | NCBI WGS metagenome assembly MKWU01 (sample SAMN05860141, study PRJNA318959) | sponge metagenome | host: Aplysina aerophoba | place: Slovenia: Piran, Adriatic Sea, Gulf of Piran | collected 2013-05-07
CGGCGCGTGGTCGTCGGGCGCTTCGGGCGGGTCACCCCGGATCAGGCGCGCCGGCGCGCGCAGGAACTGCTCGGACGCGCCGCCGGGGGCCGCGACCCGGCGGGTGAGCGGGCGATGGCCCGCGCCATGCCGACGCTGGGCGAGGTGTGCGACGACTACATCGAGTCCGGGCGCGGGCGCGCGGCAGTGACCCAGAGGTCCTACCGGCGCTACGCCACGCTGTATCTGGGCGACTGGCGCGCCCGCCTGATCGACGCCATCAGCCACCGCGACATCGAGAACCGTTTCCGCCGCATCACCGAACGCCACGGCTGGGCGCCGGCCAACCAGGCGATTTCGTTCCTGCGCTCGGTGTACCGAAGAGCCTGCGTGGATCACGAGGCGCTGCGCAATCCGGTGGAGCTGTGGCTGGCCGGCGGCGGCCGCTACCACCCTCTCAGGCGGCGGCGGATCTCGTCGCCGGTGGAAGTGCTGGCGAAATGGCGCAAGGGCATCGACGCGGCGGTGCGCAACCCCGTGCACCGGGACCTGATTCACTTCGGACTGTACACGGGCATGCGCCGGGGAGAAATCATTTCCCTTCGCTGGGAGCGGGTGGATCTTCAGGCGGGGCTGTTCCGGGTCGAGGAGACCAAGACCGGGGTGCCGCTTGAACTGCCGGTCTCCCGCCAGCTCAGAGAGATCCTCGTGCGCCGCCGCGCCCACAGCGAAGCGATGCCGGAGGATCTGCGAGAGTGGGTGTTCCCGTCGCCGTCGAGCCGTTCGGGGCACGTCGAGGAGCTTCACGCGCACTACGCTCGCATCGGCAAGGCGGGCGGGGAGAAGTTCTGGTTCCACGGGTTGAGAAACGCCTTCATCACGGTGGCCGAGCGGGAACTCATGCTGCCGATCTCGCTGGTCAAGCGGCTGGTCAACCACGCCCGCCCGTCCGACGTGACCGAGGGCTACGCGGCGGACTGGACGGTCGAGCAGCTTCGGGAGCCTGCGCAACGCATCGCCGACCGCATCGATGAACTGGGGAAGCATTGAGTTCGACATTTCGCCGTAACCGAGAGTTCGTCAAGCCATGGAGACGCCTGTCGCGGTGTCCGAAGCGCATCGGCCTGCGCGGACGGCCCGGGCGGGCGGATGGAGTAGCTGCCGCCGCGGCACGTCTGCCGGCAGCAATCTGAAAGTGCGCTGACAACGACAGTCGGAACAGGCCGTATTCGTCACTGGCATCTGCATCGAAAGCCTTCCCTGAACCGCCTGCGAGACCGCCAGTCATGCGCGCCGGCCGAAAGATGCTGACATCACTCTCGATTGGGGCCACCAAAACACCCTTGCCAAAACCTACAATCCTGGAATGGCGGATTCAGTTCTATTTCGCACTGGTGTCGGTGCCTGCTCGCCAAACACGCCCGTGCCGGACAGTGCTGCGGCCGCGCGCGTGTTTCGCGGTGGATTGCAGATCGACTGGGGAATCGTCCGGGCCGATGTCCGGCGTGGCCGTGCCTGCGCCGGGCAGCCCACCAAGCGGCATGGTTCCTTGCCCCGCCAAGGCGCGGAGCACGCCGTCGATGCCATTGCCGCGGCGGTGGACGCGGCGAGATATCCCGTTGATGGCTTACGTCGACAGCGGAACGCGCCAGCCGTGCTTCGGGTTTGCGCAAAATCGAGGCGGACCCGTCCGATTCGAGCGGATTTTTTCTCGCGTCTCCTGACATGTCCGGTCGTATCCGGGCGTATCAATGTCGGAAACCGTAGGTCGGTGAGTCCCGTTTTTTGTTGCCCCGCCGCGGCATTGTGCCTATGTTCGGGGTCATGAATGGACAGAACACTTTGCATTCGCATGTGCCACAAGGCCGGTCGCCGGCGTCGTTCGACGCCGAGTTCCGGCGTTCGCTGCGCGATTTTCTCGAGCGTGATCTTTTCGAGCGCGAGGGCACCGGTCCCTCCCGGCTCGGGCGAATCGTCGTGGGCGACCCGGGGTTCGTTCGCCAGTGCCTTGTGGACGGCTGCGACGTGCAACTGGACACCGCCGGCGGGGTGCGCGTCCTGATCGGCGAAGCGCCGTTGCGGCCGCAATTCTGCCGGGAACTGGAGCGGTTCATGGCACTGACAGGAACGAAGCCCTGGGCGATGGGGTGGTGCTCGGTGCGCAATGCCTCGTTCGTGCAGCGGCTGCAACGCGGTTCCTCTCCGAATCTGAGCATCGTGGACCGGGTTCGCGGCTGGATGCATGCGCAACTGCGCGGCGGACAGCGCCGTCCGGTTGCCCGGCGTCAACCGATTGGCTGGCGCCAGCCGTGAAGCGGTGCGTGCAACCGCATTAGGGATTTGCAGGGAGAATGAGATTGATGAACGGGCAAGCGACGCTGCTGACTACGGAGCAGGCCGCGAAGCGGCTCGGGCTCAGCGCACGGACGCTGGAGCGATTCAGGGCCTCGGGAGAGGGGCCTGAATTCGTCAAGATGGGCCGCGCGGTCCGGTACACAGTGGCGAAGCTGAACGAGTGGCTTTAGGCACGCAGTCGCTGGTCCACCTCCGACGATGGGAGCCGGCAACGCTGCATGCGCATCGATTGTCCGCGTTGATCCGGGCGCTGCGGGTCATGGCGATCGGCGTCCTCGCGATGTCGGCGCTGGCCGCCATGGGCTGTCCGTGCGAGCTGCGGTTTGATACGGACGTGGCCGGTGAATTCAATATCGCTGCGCAACGGTGCTACAAGGAAATCAGGCGCTTCGAGAGCAAGTATTCACGCTATCGAACCGACAGCGTGACGGCCTCGATCAACCGGTCAGCGGGCTGCGTTCCTGTTCCCATCGACCCCGATACCGCCGCTCTTCTGCAGTACGCGGCGGTGTGCCATGAGCAGAGCGACGGCCTGTTCGACATCACTTCCGGCGTGTTCCGCCGGTTTTGGCATCGGCAGCGGACAACCTTGCCTCAACAGAACGAGCTTGACGCCTGCATCGAGAAAGCCGGTTGGGACAAGGTGCGGTGTTCCGACAAACACGTCTACCTGCCCGTGGAGGGGATGGAATTGGACTTCGGCGGCGTGGTCAAGGAATACGCAGCCGATGCCGCGGCCGTAATTGCCGGAAAAGCCGGTATCCGCCACGGACTGGTCAATCTCGGCGGCGACATTCGCATCGTGGGGCCGCAGCCTGATGGACGGCCCTGGGCGGTGGGCATAGTTCATCCGCTCAAGACGGATTCGGCCATCGCTACCGTTTCGCTGACCGAAGGCGCGTTGACGACGTCGGGCGGCTACGAACGGTTCATACAAATCGGCGGCAAGCGGTATAGCCATCTGATCGACCCCCGCACCGGCTGGCCGGTGGAGGGTCTGTTGAGCGTCAGCGTCGCGGCGGCACAGGCCATCGTCGCAGGCTCCATCGCCTCTATCGCGCTATTGCAACGACCTGACGCAGGCCTGGCATGGCTGCAACGATGCGGCGTGCCGTATATGGCTATCGATACCCAGTTGAAATGCCACGGTCACCTGCTGGATGGATAACCATTCGCTCACGACCTGAATGACCTGTCGTAGGTCGGCTCGGCGGCAGGCGGGCGATATCTGCGCGTCTTGGACTTCTGCGCGTCGACCGGATTGATTGCGAACAGACCTGTCAGCATTTCCACTCGGTCGAGTCGCAGTCGCAGGAGCCCATAATGACCGGATGTATACTGTAAAGTCCTGTTTGGCAAGGCATGTTGGCCGGACCGTGTCCTGAATTGGCCCGATGTGGATTGGCATATGAACGTTGTTGCCCGGACCCTGGCCGCCGCTGCGGTCGGCGCTCTGCTCGTCCCCGCGGCGACGGCGCAGGACCGTGACTGGTGGCGCGAGACGGCGGCGCGGGACGCGCAGCGAGTTCGGGACGCGCAGAGCGCCGAGCTGATACGGGCGCAGTACGAGCGCAGGCGCGCGGCGGCGCACGCCCGGCTGCGCTCGGACCAGAGCAGCACCTTGTACGCATCGACGCTGAGCCCGGCGGATGTGCAGTTGTCGTGTCCGGTGGAACCCGCCCCGGGCATGGGCAACGTGATCGAGCTGGTCATTGACGGTCGGCAAGACAACCCGGTCTCGATTGCTGGGGGCGTACCGGGCCGGCCGGGCTTGGCGGCCCCGTTCGACTGGCCGGGTATTTTCTCTCCGGTCGTCCCGCAGGCCGGCCCGGGATGGGACTTCGACACCGTCCACGGCGCACACCCGGTGTCGGAGAACCGGGTAGCGACATCCTCGGCAGACACCGCGGCGGCGCACGGACTTCCGTTCCTTCCGTCGGCTTCGGACGCCCATGGGCGCCAGGGCATCGCGCATGTCCTCAACCGCTCCGCCGATGCGGGAGAAGTGCGCATTGTGGCGGTCGACGACAGCGGCCGGCGCTACGGTCCGCTGAGGTTTTTTCTGGAGGCGAACGAGACGGTACAGGTCAGTTCCGACGATCTGGAGAACGGCAACGCGGCCAAGGGGCTGTTGGGTGCGACGGGCCCGGGTGTGGGCGACTGGCGGTTGGAACTGTACAGCGACCTGGACGTCGAGGCGCTGTCCTACGTGCGCGCGTCGGACGGGTTGGTCACGGCGATGCACGACGTGGCGCCGAGCGAGGGGACCGGGCACCGGGTGCCGTTCTTCCACCCGGCGAGCGACTACGAGCAGGCGAGCCGGCTGAGGCTGATCAACCCGGGACACGCGCCGGCGGAGGTGGCGATCACGGGCATCGACAGCCGCGGAGAGACTCCCGGGGACGGGGTGGCGTTGACGCTTCCCGCGGGCGCGTCGCTGACGTACACGGCAGCGGAACTGGAATCCGGCGGAGCAGCCGGCCTTCGGGGGTCGCTGGGCGACGGTGCGGGAGAGTGGCGGTTGGTCGTGGAGTCCGAACAGCCGTTGCAGGCGATGAGCCTGGTCTCGAGCCCGACGGGCCACCTGACGAACCTGTCCACGGCACCATCGAGCGAGGCGCGAGTAGACGCGCATCAAGTGCCGCTGTTCCCGGCCACGTCGGACCCGTTGGGCCGCCAGGGGCTCGTGCGGGTGGTCAACCGCACCGACACGGCCGGGCAACTGCGCGTCAAGGCGCACGACGACACGCAGTGGGACTATGCCCCGCTGGTGCTGCCGATCGGCGCGGGAGAAACAGTGCACTTCGACTCCAACGATCTGGAACAGGGCAACCCCGGCAAGGGTTTTTCGGGGGGCACAGGCTCAGGACAGGGTGACTGGCGCCTGGAGCTTTCGAGCGATGTCGACATCGAGGTGCTGTCGTATGTCCGCGCCTGGGACGGGCTGCTGATGCCGATGCACGATGTGGTTCCGAGCGAAGCCGAAGGGACGCTGCACCGGGTGGCGATGTTCGATCCCGAAGGCAGCCCGGAACAAGAGCGTGTGCTGCGGCTGATCAATCCGGGCAGCGAGTCCGCCGAGGTCGCAATCACGGGTATGGACGCACTGGGCCGGTCGCTTGGGGACGGGGTGGCGGTAACGCTTCCCGCAGGGGCATCGCGGACATACACCGCGGAGCAGCTTCAGACAGGCGAAGGGATCGGGCTGCGCGGGTCGCTGGGCGACGGGACGGGCGAGTGGCGGTTGACGGTCGAGTCCCACCAGCCGCTGCAGGTGATGAGCCTGTTGTCCGCACCCACGGGCCACCTCTCGAACCTGTCCACGGCGCCGGTGCTCGTTCCGAAGACGCTGCCGCCGGTGTTCGCAACGGATACCGAGACGCGCGGCGAAGAGACCGCGGAGGACGTGTTCCGCACGGAGGTCTCGCCCATCGTGCAGGCCCAGTGCGTCGTTTGCCACAGGTCGGGGGGGTTTCCGGCGGACGTGCCGAACTCCCGGCTGCAGTTCAACCTGGCCACGGTGGAGGGTCATGTGGCGCTGAACCTGGCGGTGATCGAGGCGTTCCTCGCCGTATTGGGGGATGACGAGGACATCGAGGATCCCGTGACCTACATTCTGAACAAGGTGCAGGGCGTGGGGCACGGTGGCGGCTTGCAGTTGACGGCGGGGACGGACAATTACGCGAGCCTGGAGCGGTTCCTGGGGTTGCTGGGCGAGGCGGTGGCGCCGGTGGGGATCACGCCGGAGACGCTGTTCGAGGGCGTGACGATGGAGTCGCTCCGGAGCACGCTACGGCGCGCGGCCATCGTGTTCGCGGGGCGGGTGCCGACAGATGCGGAGTATGCCGCCATTGAGGGCGCAGGCGACGAGGAGGCGAGCGAGGAGGCGTTGCGTGCGGCGATCCGGGGACTGATGACGGGGCCGGAGTTCCACGAGTTCCTGATCCAGGCCAGTAACGATCGGTTGCTGACGGACAGGGACGACATTCAAGGGGTTGGAGTTATAGACCCAATCTTTGGCTACTTCGTCGACTATAACAACCTGAACCACGAGAAACGGGTCGCGGGCGACCCAAATCACAACCAATGGCGTGGTGAGGTCGAATACGGGATCAGACGAGCACCTTTGGAACTGATCGCTCACGTTGTCGAGAACGATCTGCCCTATACGGAGATTCTAACCGCCGACTACATCATGGCGAACCCAATGGCCGATGAAGCGTACGGTGGCACGGCCGAATTCGACGACCCCAGCGATGTGCGCGAGTTTCGGCCTTCTGAAATTGCGAGTTACTACCGCACCGACGATAGTAAGGAGCAGGAGTACACGATCCAGTTCGGCAATTACGTTTCGGAACCAGGCAACCTGTCAACTGTTTACCCGCATGCGGGCATCCTTAACACGACGGTGTTTCTAAAGCGCTATCCGACGACGGCGACAAACCGCAACCGGGCGCGTTCTCGGTGGACCTACTATCACTTCCTCGGTGTGGACATTGAAAAGTCCGCACCTCGGACGACTGACCCGGTCGCGCTGGCCGACACGAACAATCCCACCCTAAACAATCCGGCTTGCACAGTCTGCCACACTGTGATGGATCCGGTTGCGGGTGCATTCCAGAACTATGACGATACCGGTTACTACCGCAGCGCTTGGGGAGGGATGGACTCACTGGACGAGTTGTACAAGAGCGCCGGACCTGCGGGCGCTGAAGAGTTTGAGATCACAGGACGTAGCGAACAGGATCGCCAAGTGATTTCGGTCCTTGCTCACCTGCAGGAGGGTAGCAACAATCTCGGATTTCAGAACGTCAATCAGTCAGAGAGTTGCTGCACAAACATCCTCATCGACAGTTTCGCCATTAGAAGCAATTCGGGCGACTTGATCGCGCAGTATGAGATGGAACATATAGCGGACTGGAACGATGCTGAGTGCGGCAACAGATGGGACGATGTTGGAGTGGACGTCTTTTGTCGCGTTGTCGTTTCAGTAGAAATCCCGGCTGCAGCGGAGTACCAGATCGACATATCTGTGTGGATCGGGTATCAGAGCGATGAAGCGCAAGAAGATACAGGGGAACTGCGAGTGTGGGTCCCCATGCCGGACGACTTTTACCGCGACGGCGATACGTGGTACCGGGATATGAGGGCACCCGGCTTCGATGGAACGGTGCCGCCGGATACCAGCGCTAGCCTGCAATGGCTGGCGGAACAAATCGTTGCCGACCCTCGCTTTGCGAGTGCGACCGTAAAGTTCTGGTGGCCAGCGATCATGGGGAACGAAGTTGCGGAGCCGCCTGAAGAAGGGGACGTAAATTTCGATGGTCGTCTGCTTGCATCAAACTCACAGGCCGCCGAAGTGACGCGGCTAGCTGCCGGTTTTCGGGGCGGTTTTGGGGATGGCGAAGCGTACGACCTCAAGGACCTATTGACCGAGATCGTGCTTTCGCGGTGGTTTCGGGCGTCCTCGACGACGGATGTCGACCTTGTTCGCGCTGAAGCGCTGTCGGTCGCTGGCGGGAAGCGTTTGCTTGGGCCAGAAGAACTGGCGCGCAAAACGCTGGCGGTCACCGGGTTCGGTTGGCAGCGGCGGCGTCCTTCTTATCCACGGTGGAATGATGGTCTTTTTGAACGCTCGGACTGGGCTGACCGGGACTCTTACGGGCTCATTTACGGCGGAATAGATTCTGGCGGCATTGCGGAGCGTGCCAGGGACATCACACCCGTTATGGGGGGGGTCGCAAAGCTCCATGGCGCAGCCATCGCTTGCCCAGTAGCAATGAAGGACTTCTATCTGGTTGACGATGGAGCACGGCAACTTTTCGGTGGTGTCAACCGAAACGTGTCACCCGCCTATGAGTTCGGGTCGGTTCTCGACGTTGAAGCAGAATCGCGGGAATACAAGGGGGTTTACTCAGTGCAGGGGACATTGCAGGAGGGTAGAGCCAATGCGGTTGTCTCGCTGACGAACGAGCTGTGGGACGCGGAGGCGCGACAGCATTTGCGGCGGCTGAACCTCGACAAGATAGTCATTCGCGACGACACTGGGAATGCAATCGAGAATCTGGAGCAGGAGTGTGCATGGAACGCAGGCGATGCGATTGTCTTCTGGGATGCTTGCCCGGTTGGCGTGCCGTTTGATGTACCGGCGACCGGATCGTACGAAATCGAGGTAACAGCTTGGGCTGAGCACAATGAAAACGCTATAGAGATTGCCGGCGACGAGTTTGCCAAGCTTGAAATCGTGGTGGAGGGTGATACCGGTACATCCGTCGGTGCAGGCGCCATCAAGGCGAAGTTGGCAGAACTGTACGGGAAGTTGCTTGGCGTTTCCGCAGAAACAAATGCCCCAGAGATCGAAGCGGCATATGAGTTGTTCGTCGAGGTCTGGGAAAGTAGCTTGGACTCGTCGGGACCGGAGTTTGACATGCGGTGTGATTGGCATTCGGACCAATACTATTTTGACGGCATTGTCGAGGATGCTTGGTTGGACCCGGCGACCGGTGAAGAGTGGGATTGGGATCGCCACGGTTGGGACCGCGATCGAGTGCAGGCCTATCTGGATACCCTTGATTTGTCGGACCGCCAACATATCGTGCGTACTTGGGGCGCAATGCTGGCTTATCTACTCACCGACTACCGGTACTTGTTTCTCTAGGAGTTTGCCGTGAAGCGACGTGCGTTTCTAAATGGTTTGGCGCTAACAGCAGTGAGTGCGGGCGCAGGCTTCCGCTTGCCGCTCGCGAATGCAGCGGAGTACGAAGGAAAGCTTTTCGCCTTTGTGCAGGCAGACGGCGGGTGGGATCCAACCAGCTTCTGCGATCCGAAGGCAAATACTCTTGGAGAAAGGGTCATTAACCACTGGGCAGAACGCGACGAGATTCGTCAGGCGGGAAACATCCCTTACGCGCCATTCGCGAATAACGAGACTTTCTTTGAGAAGTACCATTCGCGCATGCTGGTGATCAACGGCGTGGACGCGCAGACAAACTCGCACACGGTTGGCGTCGTTCACAATTGGAGTGGGCACAACGCGGAAGGGTATCCGACGCTCGCCTCTCTACTGGCCTCGCAGTTGGGGCCGGCGCTGCCAATGTCGTACGTTAGCTTTGGCGGCTATTCGGAGACAGGCGGGTTGACACGATATACTCGCTTGCACAACCCTGAATTCTTGCGTTCAGTCGCGTACCCAAGGGACGAACTCAGCCCTTACTTCGACCCATACTTCTCTGAAGAGGCGTGGCACGCGATGGCGACGCATCGAGAGGCGCGCGCCAAGCGGCTGGCGGATGCTGGTGGTCTGCTATTGGGCGAGGCACGTAATCTTGCCTTCTACCAATCCGCAATGGCATCGAGTGACACGATGAAAGCGTTTGCGGACGCGATTCCGTCCGGAGAGCTATTGGAACAGCCTGCGGAAGCGCGGCGGGGTAACGATGTATTCCGAAGCGAACTCCGGCGGCAGGCACAGCTTGCTGTGCTCGCATTCAAGACCGGGGTCGCGGTCAGCAGCGACCTTTATCTTGGCGGATTCGACACTCACGTTCGCAACGATGAGGGGCAGGAATGGCTGCTTGGAAACCTTACGGATAGCGTAGACTTTCTCTGGGACTATGCCGAAGTACACGGTGTCGCGGACCGCATGGTGGTAGTCATTGGCTCGGATTTCGGCCGTACAAACTTTTACAATTCGGACGACGGCAAGGACCACTGGCCGATAGGCAGTTACGTCGTCATGGAGAAGAACCAGCCGTGGACCAACCGGGTGGTCGGGGAAACGGACGAGTTGCATTTCGCGAAGAAGATCAACCCGGCGACGCTGGAGCGCGACGATGCCAACGGCACGATCGTCTATCCCAAGCATGTCCACAAGGCGCTGCGCCGTTACCTCGGTATCGAATTCTCCGCAGGCGCTCTGCGGTTCCCGTTCAGCAATACCGAGGACTTCGAGTTTTTCAGCGCAAGCGTCGAGAAGGAAAGTGCGTAGGTAGCCGTCGAGATCGAAGCTTCGGCCACGGAGTAGCCGCGGTCGGCTATCTGTCGGACGGCCTCGTCCTTGAATTCCGGGCTATGTATTTTGTTTTTCGTGGCACTTCTACGCTCGAAACATAGCGCGGAGGTGTCTACCGGATCGGGAGTACTCCATCCAAAGGTTTGGAGCCTCCGGGAAGCATCCCGGTACGTTTCACCATATGCGCCGACCTGCACGTCGGCGACCATACATGTCAGCGGTCCCACTCGACAGCAAGAACCCATATTGACCGTCGGGCTGGACATCAGGTTCATCACCTGAAGCGATTGTTCGGACTCGATGACGAGCCGCCACTCGCCTGTCCCTTCGCCGAGCGATCCCCGCATGCCCGCTCCGTTCCCGGTCTCCAGTTCCGCCGCCGTGTAGGTCAGCGAAGCGCCCGCGGGTATCGTCACCGAAACGCCGCTTCCGGGAGACTGTCCGTGGCTGTCGATCCCCATGATCGTGATTGCCGCCGGCACGTCCCCAGGATTGATCAGCCTCAGCCGGCTCTCCTGCTCCCATTGGCTCGACGGATGGAAGATTGGCACGTTGTGACGGGTGCCCTCGCTTGCCACAGTGTCGTGCATCGGCATCAGCGCTCCGTCCCAGGTGCGAACGAACGACTGCGCCTCGATCTCCACATCGCTCGACAGTTCCAGGCGCCAGTCGCCCACGCCCGGACCGGTCCCGCCGTAAAGGCGCTTGTCCGGGTTGCCGTTCTCCAGATCGTGGGAGGTTACGTGAGCCATCCCGTTAGCCTCGAGGAACAGGCTCAGCGGGCCGTACTCACGGCCGCTGTCGTCCACGGCGACGATGCGCACTTCCCCCGCCCGGTCAGACCCGTTGCGGACCTGCACAATGCCCTGGCGCCCGTGGGCGTCCGACACCGACGGAAACAACGGTATTGAGTGAACCGTTACGCCGCCTGCAGCCGACTGCGCGTCCCAACCTGGCGACGCCAGCAGACCTGCGTGCGCGGCGGCGAATTCCGGCCCGGTGCCTGAACCTCGGAGAATGGGTGCCAGCCGGTCCGGCCACCACGGCGGGGCCGCTCCCAACGTCCGCAGACCGATCCCCGACGTGCCATCGCCGATGTCGATTAGGAGCGTGCCGTCACTGCGCTGACTGAAGAAACGGTCCAGCACACTACCGGTGTCCGAAACGGGCAGCGCCGGACACGACAGCTGCGCGTCCGTGGAACTCGGCGTCGACGCGAACAGGCTGCTGTCGTCCTCCAACCGCATCCGCGCGTGGGCCGCCGACCGGCGGCGCTCGTACTGCCGGCGAATCAGCTCTGCGCGCCTCACATCGGCCGCCCGTCGCGCCTCCCGTGCCGCCTGCTCCCGCCAGATGGAGTCCTGCGCCGACGACCCGTCGGACAGAAGAACGCCGAGCGACAAAAGGATGGTCGCGAGCCTGTACCTAAGGCAGAAAGTCACTTGATGACCTGAATTTCACTGACGGTATCGTCATTCTTCTTACACTGTGCACCCAAGCGGCAACGCCGCGTACTATCCATCTCCCAAGAGCGTTAGCCGAAGAATGCAAAGTCCTCGGTGCTGCCGAACGGGAACCGTAACGCACCCGGCGAATTGCTAATGCCGAGGTAGCGGCGCAAGGCCTTGTGCACATGTTTGGGGTAGATGATCGTGCCGTTGGTATCGTCGCGATCGAGCGTCGCCGGATTGATCTTCTGCGCGAAGTGCAACCCGTCGGTCTCGCCCACCACACGGTTTGTCCAGGGCTGGTCCTTCTCCATGATCACGTAGCTGCCGATCGGCCAGTGGTCCTTGCCGTTCTGGGAGTTGTAGAAGTTCGTACGGCCGAAATCCGAACCGATCACCACGACGAGCCGGTCGGCGA
>MKWU01006285.1_pt1 | contig 12210 bp, 14 predicted proteins | sample 809101 | NCBI WGS metagenome assembly MKWU01 (sample SAMN05860141, study PRJNA318959) | sponge metagenome | host: Aplysina aerophoba | place: Slovenia: Piran, Adriatic Sea, Gulf of Piran | collected 2013-05-07
CCGGGAGGGAGGGCCGGATGGTCGCACGGCGTGACGGCGACCTGCCGATCTTCGTTGCCTGGCTCGACTTCCTGGCTTGGCTGCTGCCGACGACCGCGAGCCGCCCCCGCCATGTTCGTCATACCTTCGCGAACCGGATCGACAATCTCGGTTTGGACGTAGCGGAAGATTTGGTGGAGGCGCGGTACAGCCGGGACAAGGCTCCGGTGCTGGCGCGTGCCAACCTGCGCCTGGAAAAGATGCGGATCCTGCTCCGGCTTTGTCACGGGTTGGGGTACTTCCCGCACGCGCGTTGCGAGCACGCGATGCGCAGCATCGACGGCATCGGCGCCATGCTCGGTGGCTGGCGCAAGCGCCACAAGGCGCGATGAAGCGGCACGGGCATCTCTTCGAGCAAATCGTGGAGTACCATAGCCTTCTGGCCGCATCTCATCGCGCCCGACGGGGCAAGCAGGCCCGGATCGAGGTGGCGCGATTCGTCTTCGATCTGGAGCGCAACCTGCTGGCCCTGCAAGCTGAGCTTCGATCCGGCACCTACCGGATGAGGCCCTACCGGACCTTCGTCGTTCGCGAGCCGAAGGTGCGACGGATCTGCGCGGCACACTTCCGTGACCGTGTCGTGCACCACGCCGTGTGTTCCGTGCTGGATCCGGTTATCGAGGCGGGGATGATCGGCGACACATTCGCGTGCAGGCGCGGCAAGGGAACGCACGCCGCCGTGCGGCGGGTGCAGGACTTTTCTCGCAAGCTGCCGTATGTGCTGTTGTGCGACGTCCGGAAGTACTTCGAGACGATCGACCAGGAGGTGCTCAAGGACCGGCTTCGGCGCAAGCTCAAGGACAGGGCGCTGCTGGCATTGCTGGATCGCATCATCGAGCATCCGCTACCGGGCGGGAAACCGGGCAAGGGGGTGCCGATCGGGAACCTGACGAGCCAGCATTTCGCCAATCTCTATCTCGGGGAACTGGACCATTTCATCAAGGACCGGCTGGGCCTTCCCGGATATGTGCGCTACATGGACGACCTCGCCGTCTTCGCGCACGCCAAGCCGCTCTTGCGGCGAACGCTGGACAGCATGCGCGAGTTTCTCGGAGCGAGGCTCCGGCTCGAACTGCGCGAGGAGCGGACGCGCATCACGCCGGTAACGCAGGGCGTGCCGTTCCTCGGCTTCCGCGTGTTCCCCGGGGTGATGCGGCTGGATGGCAGGAAGTGGGCGCGCTTGCGACGCCGGGTCCGGGCCCGGGAAGCGGCGTACCGCCTCGGCAGGATCAGCGAGGACGATCTGGAACGGTCAGTGCGGAGCATGGCGGCCCACGTCAGCCACAGCGACTCATTGCAGGCGCGCAGGGAGCTGTTTGCGCTATCCTGCCGTCTGGGATGACCGCCGGAACAGGCTCGAACCGGGTGAACCGGGGCGGCAGTTGGAACAACAACGCTCGTAACTGCCGGTCGGCGAATCGCAACAACGACGCCCCCGGCAATCGCAACAACAACCTCGGGTTCCGCCTCCTGAGCACACGGCGGCGCCGGAAGGGCGCGGTTCACGGATCGCGCTCGCGTGCCAGCGCCGTGTCCAGGCGGTTGGTCCCGATCCGGCGCGTGGCCGGACAAACAACAAGAGCCTGCGGCGTCTGGTAGGCCAGAAGGCGCGAAGGCCGCCGCAGGCTGCCCACTCGGGATGCCTTGAGCTCCGCAAGGCCTGTCGGACGCCTTGCTCGGTGGAGTCGGCCCAGAGCACTGATCGAGATGCCTCCGGGAGTAAGACAAACAGAGGCGCTGGAGGGACGGGGCCGAAAGAAAAAGCCTTCCGACGCCATACCTCTTCAGGGAGGGTGCTGGAGACAATGGGCCCCCTTGACACGCGGGGTGAATCCCGCCAGCACGTCGCCTGTCATCTTGACGAGAGCGAGAATTGGCGCGATGAGCAGCATGATCGAGCACGGACACGCAAGGCTGACGCGGGTCGGCTTCCGACTCCTGAGTGCTAGAAATCGAGCAGTGCCTGGCGGAAGTGGCATCGGTGCCCGACTCCGGTCTACAATGCGGTTGGTCCGCAGGATGGTAACCGAGTTGCAAGTCCGAGCTGACAGGAGGCCGACAGAAATGCTGGCAGCAGCGAGGGGAAAGCGTCGGCGGCGAGCCGCCATGAGCGTCGGGGTGCTGGCGCTCGCTTCGAGCACTGTCGCTGTGCAGGCCCAGGATGGATCGAAAGCCCTGAAGCCGGTGCTGGTGGAGGAGAAGCGGGCGTTGCTGATCGGCAATGCCGACTACACACATAGCTCGAAACTGGTCAATACGATACCGGATGTGCGGGCGCTGGAACGCGTGTTGCGGGAGGTGGGGTTCGACTCGGTGAGCCGCGAGGAGAACCTTTCGATGATCGAGATGGCGAGATCGCTGGATGAATTTGCGGGGTCGCTGGGCTCGCGGGACTTGGCGTTCTTCTATTTTTCGGGACACGGGCTGCAGGTTGACGGGGAGAACTATCTCTTGCCGGTGGAGTTTGAGCGGAGTGTCGCAAGCGAGGTGCGGTACACCACGCTGGCGGCGAACAGAGTGCGAGAGCGGCTGGAAGGGACGGGCGCGGAGGTGCGGGTGATGGTGCTGGATGCGTGCCGGAACAATCCGTTTGGCGAGGGACGGAGCGAGGCTGGAGGTCTGGCGAAGATGGAAGTGAGGGCGAAGGGGACATTGATCGCATACGCGGCAGGTCCGGGCCAGCTCGCGAGCGACAACCCCGGGGGAGCACTAGGGTTGTACATGACGCACTTGGTTCCGGAATTGCAGACGGCGTCGATCGAATTGCAGGGGGCGTTCGAGAATGTCCAGGCGCGGGTCTTGGATGCATCGAAGGGAAAGCAGTTTCCGGCGATCGAAGACGCGATTGTCGGGAAGGTGTACTTGCGGGGCGGGCCGGATGACGATGGGGACGATGGAGTGACGATCACAAAGGATGTGGCGGCGTGCAACGAGCACTGGGGGGAGGTGCGGGGGAGCGAAGACCCGGGGGAGTTCGAATGGTATTTGCAGCAGTGTCCGGAAGGGACTTACAGCGGACTGGCGCGGACGCGGTTGGCGCGACTGGGGCGGGCCGCCGTCCGTCCTCCGGGAACTAAAGAGGAGGCGGGGATACCGCCGTCGCACGAGAGAGCGGAGCGGCGGGCAGGGGAGCAGCAAGAGTTTGACGGGATGGAGTTCGTCTGGGTGCCGGCGGGGGGGTTCCGGGTGGGCTCGACGGGCGCGGGAGCCGACTCTATCGAGCGGCCGGTGACGCGGGTGCGGATCAGCCAGGGGTACTGGCTTGGTAAGCACGAGGTGACCCAGTCCGAATGGCAGGCGGTGATGGGAACGAACCCCTCGAACTTCTACGGCTGCGGGCGCTGCCCGGTGGAGAATGTTTCCTGGGATGACGCGCAGGGGTTCATCCGCCAGCTGAACGGGCGTGCCGGAGGGAGCCGCTACCGCTTGCCGACGGAGGCGGAGTGGGAGTACGCGGTGCGGGCGGGGACGGCCGGGGACCGCTACGGGAACTTGCACGCGATCGCGTGGTCGTACAGCGACAGCAGCGGGAATCGGACGCATCCGGTCGGTCAGAAGGGGCCGAACGCGTGGGGGCTCCACGACATGCTGGGGAACGTGTGGGAGTGGGTGCAGGACTGGTCCGGGGCCTACCCTGGAGGGTCGGTGACGGATCCGGCGGGTCCTGCGACGGGCTCGTACCGGGTGCACCGGGGCGGCAGTTGGTACAGCTACGCTCATCGCTGCCGGTCGGCGTATCGCCGCGACGGCAGCCCCGGCGATCGCAACAACGCCCTCGGGTTCCGCCTCCTGAGGACCGAATAACGCTTTGCTCTTTTACCCTGTTACCCTGGGCGGCGCGAAGCGCCTGGGGCGGGCGGGAAGCCGCGAAGGCGGGCGCATTGGCGCCCGAACCGAGCGGAGAGCCGCACGCCCGCGTTCCAAGGCGGGAGTGTCACTGCTGCGGGAACGGTTGCGAGATGGGTTGAGATGGGTTGGGGTGCGCGTCAGGGTCGCCGTCTTCGAGGCACTGTGGCGCGCTCTCGCCTGTCCCGGCCTGTTGCACCGTGCGGGAGTTCACTTCCGAACCCCGCGTCCCTTTCTTTCGAGCGCCCGTGGCCGGCATCGATGGGCTCGCGCGAACAGAATAGGAATCGGTGTCGTACCTCGGTCGGCTCGCTTGCGGGTGCAGTCCCCTCCGTCCACGAAATCATCGCCACTCCACACGCACCCTGTACATTTCATGCAATCCCCATAGCGCAGTTCTGTAGCGGCGATTTAGCCCAACTGATTCTTTGCTCACCGGCGCGGCCTGCAGCCTCCGTCGCCCTCGTCCCTGCACCCGCCTGCCGCGCCACCGAGCAACAAATCCTCTTCGATATGCCCAGCTCGGCATATCAAGAAATCCCGCTCGATCACCAGCTGCCCGATCTTCTCGTGCAGCTTGCGGATCTTCGCCTCCCGTTTATCCTGTCCGGCCTGTGCACCCCGCGCCAAAAGCTCCACCGGCCCCTCGCTGGCCTTGCGCTTCCACTGGCTCACCTGGCTACTGATGTCGAGCGAGGGCGCTCCGACGGCGGAGTGGGCGGAGCAGATCGCGAGCTGGAACGGGGAGCGTTGGGGGATCGAGGAGTTCCGCGTACTCAAGAGGGGGACACGCATCGAGGCCCGGCGGACGCAGCAAGCGGACGCGCTGGTGCAGTGCTTGGCGTTCGACCCGGTCAAGGCGTTGCGAGTCTTCAATTTGGGGTGCTACGCACAGGACGAGCCCGCAACGCTGACAGCGGACACTCTGACCGACGGCGAGCGCAAAGTGATCGGGATCGTGGCGCGGGCCGATCGGCTGCTGCCGCCGGAGGAGCGCGACCGGCCATTTCCGTCCGAGATCGGGAACTGGGTCATGCTGCTGGGACGGATGACGGGCGGGCGGAAACTTCCTGGCAGCGAGGTACTTTGGCGTGCGTATGTGCGCCCGCATACGATGGTGCTGGGAGCTACAAACGCTGCGCGGTCCTTGACCGAGTTTGCGCAGCGGTGCCCCCGGCGAGACCCCTTCAGCTAGGAGTGGATCTCGGCACGCAGCTATTCCCGGGCGTACTCTGGACCTTGATCGCCATCTGCGCCGCCAAGGCTGGCTGCCAGTAGCAGCGCGAACCAAGCTCGCATTCATGTACGTTCTCATGAGCTCTCCTCTGCTTCTGTGACAGTCCCTCCGCCCCCCACGGTCACCTTGCAGGGTTCGTTCTGCTTCCACTGCAGCACGACAACGCGGTCCCTTTGCGGATCCCGCTTCGGATTCGTCTCCGCCCCATCCGAGTTTGGCTCCGGCCCATCCGGCTCCGACTCCTGCGTGCCGGGCTGGGGTACCAGCTTCTTGCGCTTCGCGCGTAGATCGCTCCACCGTTGTTTTATGGCCACCTCCGTATTCTTCGCCGGTAGCCATCGCTCAGGTTGCTTAACGATCAGCCATCCGTCGTCGACTTCGGGCAGGCCCGAGAGCGCCTCGTAAACGGCGCTGGCACGATGGTCTGCCACTTCAAGGTTTTTCCGGTTGCTCCCAATCCCCGAGGGGCCGAACTCCTCGTCGCTATCGAACCCGTCAAGGGTGACTGTCGCATGGCAATCGCGCCCGAGTTGCAATCGACCCACAGTGCGCTCTAGCGCTTTCCGGTCTGCCACCGCCAAGAGAGTGCCTTCGGGGGCGAGCGTGTCGCTCGGGCCGCTCCGGGCCTTTTCGAAGCGGACCTGGTCCGTTACGGGCTGAATAAGGTACCGAACCTCAACTTCTACATTCCGCTCGATCTTGACCACGGGCTGCATCCTGGTCGGCACCACTCCAATGGCCTGGCAAATTGCTCCGAGCGGAAAAGAGGGTAACACCAACAAGACGTTTACTTGCAGTAGCGCCCAGAGGGTTGCACTCGAGCGCTGGTTGTTCTTGCCAAGGACGAAATCGGAACCCTGCGTCAACGCTCTCCTCAATGATTCCCTAAACTGAGCCGTCACATACTCCCAAAGCCTCACGGTAAGGATGGTCGGCAAGGTAAGAAGCACCACTGCGATGACACGCGGAATTTAAGACCAATTCTCTTGGAGATCCGGAAGTAGAATCGCAATTTGCCTCTCGCCAACAATCTCCGCACTCAGGCCCGTGATCAGCGCAATGAGGACCATCGCCAGAGCGATCACTATCAGCCCGAGCAGCCAGACCAAGCGCCAGAGGCTGCCTCCCATTTTCAACCAATCCATGTTTCCTCCTCACTTCACGGCCCATCTGATACAGTGCAATGTCGCGGGACACAATATCAAATTGTTTCCGGGCTGTTGTGTCTGAACCAAGGGCTCACAGGCAAATATATGGTTCGCTCCCGAGTTGTCTACAGCAGCCGACCCGACGGAGGTTGGTCTGCGCAAATATATTCGCCCTCTGAGTGGAACCATGCTGGCTCCGGGCCACGATGGGGTCCGCACGCCTCGGCCCACATGATTCAACCGACCTCGAAGGGCTGTTGCCTAGTACTGGTTTCCGATGCGCCGGTGCAACCTCTTTCTCCCGCTTGACGAAGGGCTTGACGTATTTCGGCGGCATGAGCCTGACGTCGTGTGCCCAACGACAACTCGTTATAGGGTAACGGGCATTGCCGATCAACAAGGCCCGCTTTTCCAGCACTTCCACTGGCCGCAGTGCCCTGGATTGCTCCTGCGCCCGCGCTCCGCTCACGCACAGTCCGATCGCCAGCACAGCCATGCCAACCGCGATTGCACGACGACGCCCGGCAATGATCCTTGAATTCATGGATTCCTTCCTCCGACTGCGACTTGATTCCCTCTCGCCAAAGCAACAGAATTCTACCGCGACCGGGCCGCTTCCGGCATGCCTTCAACCCGCAGACGCGAGTCCGGCAATTTCCAGTCCCCGTCATTCTCCTCTTGCTGCCGGACCCTTCCCAGGCCTGCAGTGGGAGCGCCGCGCACCCGAAAGGGTCATTTCCTCTATTGCTCGTCGGTCCAAACGCGAATGGCTGGCAGCGCTGCCTCGTCCACAAGTATCGTTCCCACCCGTGAACGCTGCTCTGACTTCCACCGCTCTTGGTAGTTGAGCCATGGTTGACGATTGCCCTTCGGACCAGCACGCCCGTAGCGCCGCAGCCAAGCTCGCGACCCGCTCCGTCCTACGGGTCGTCAAGACGGAGCCTGCAGCGTCTCACAGAGGCAAGCCGGTCGCCGGAGGGCCCGGACCTGGATCGCACCCAATCAGGCTCCGTCAGCGGTTCGATTCCTGTCTGACGGGCCGCAGAGCGAATGTCGGGCATTCAGCCGGCATGCACCAATCACTCCCGCCTCCCCTGCCAGCCGAGCACCTGATACTGCCGCTCGACTGCAATTGGACCCTGCCGCTCAACTGTGCCCGTCCCGGGCGGATCGGCGTCCGGCGGGAACACTAGCAGCCTCAGTACATATCGACCGGGAGGGCCTGCCACCAGTGAGTAGCCCTGACCCGCGCCGGGCACCAGGACCCGCTCGCCAGCCTGCACGAGCGGCGAGGAATGCCGCCGGCCGGGGAACAGCCGTGTTATCACGCCCCGCGGGCACTGCGAGAGCAGTACCACCGCTGCGTCCCGCTGCACCCGAAAACCGATCCGCATCTGGTCGCCCACCGCGTAGCGCGGCACCTCGCCCGGCCGGTTCAGACCGAGTGCGACACCGGACGCTCGAACAGGGCGGACCCAGCCCCACAGACGCTCCACGGAAGTGCCCATGAGTCCGTCGGGAGCAATCGGCCGCACCCCGGTTGGGAACTCCTCGATCGCGGCTGACTGTGCAGCGGGTTCGAAGCAGCCAGACGGTTTGACGGGCGGTTGCGATTCGAACAGCACGGCGGCCGCGATCCCCAGAGCCGTTCCCGCCGTGACCAGTCCAGCAGGGCGCCAGGACCGGCCCCTGACCCAGGATGCCAAGCTACCGGACGACCGCTCGTCCAGCTCCCTTAGCCGGCGCTTGACCCGCTCGCGGAACGCTCGGTCCGCCAGCGCCTCCCGCAGCAAGTCCTCCTCCGCCAAGGCATCGAAGAGGGTCTGGTCCTCAAGCGCCGCCTCGTGCAATCGCCGCGCCTCGGAAGCTGGAATCGAACCAACCGCATAGCCTCCCAGCAGTTCCCGCAAGTCAATTCCCAGCATCCCGCCTCGTCCGTCAAGGCCGTGGGCAACGCCCGCGGCCCTCGCGTTCCGACCCTCTGGCTCGAAACGCCTCTTAACGGGAACATGACGGCCGGGCGCTCGATCTTTCGCGCCCGGTCCGCCGAGTCGCATGCGAATTCCACGCATCCCTTCCGGGATTGCCCCATCGATGGATTGATTGCGTGGGAGGCAGCCGTCCGCCCAGCGCCTTTCCCGTGGAACGCCTCGGCTCTCCACAAAGGGACCCTCGCTGCTCCCTTCCCGCCTCGGCCGGAATGGAATGCAGGGCTTTCCCAGGACCATGGTTCGCGAAGCTGTGCGCCGCCTCAAACGCACCCGCTTTTTCTCGTAGTCCGGTCAAGGTAGCCACCCGTCCACGAGTTCCGAAGCCAGCTTGCACAGGGCCGCACTCTCACAGCGCTCTCCACCCGGCAACCAAGTCCATAACGCCCAGCGCGGGTAGGACGGCATCCCGAGATCGAAAATGTCAGGGACCGCAGCCTCGCCAAGTGCCACAGCCTCTTCGGCCCGCATACCGTTGCAGCCATCGCCCGGGCTCCTCCCGCCTCCGCCCAGTGCCTCGCGTCCCGTCCTCCTCCCGAAGATGTCACGCATTGTCAGGTCCTTGCGATGCCGAGACACTGTGATCACAGGGCTGCAAGCCGTACGACGCTCCCGCTTTGATCGGAGATGCTGGTTCTTCGATGTTCAAGCCGGTGCATCGATGTTCTCGGGCTGTTTGCAGCAGACAACACCAAGTCCCATGAGCCCTCGCAATTCGATGCAGGTTGGGCGAGCAGGGAGACATTCTGAAAATGCTTGGCTACACGGCTGGAAGCGCCCGTGGCTGGGCATGGACGTCGCTACCGCAAACATACGTCACGGTTGTGTGGTGCCGGTCCGAGAATCCTGCGCGGAAAACTGACGCTTCAGGATCGCTTCGCGAGTTGCGGGCACTGCGGATATCGGTGAGACCGGGATATCAAAGCGGTAAGGAACATTCTCTTCAGTGGCCGTGCTGCGTTCGATCCGGGTTGGGAATTCCCCGGAACAATTACATTGCGGGCAAACCTCCTGACCCACGCTCCTTCGATGACCTCAAGTCGTGAGGCTGAGTCACTCCATGAACCAAGACTGGCATCCCGCGCCGGAAGGGCTTACTTCACCGGAAATGGTGACGCAACCCGCTGCGGTAACGCCATGCTCCAGACCGCCTCTTCTGCCGCCAGGGATTCGACTGCGGCTACCGGCAGGAATGCGTAGAGCTGAGTGGCGAGGCCGACGATGACTTCGCCTCCCAGTTCCTCGACTCGCTGGCGAACGCTTGCCACCTGCGCCTCGTCGCTGACAGTGACCCCCACGCGCAGGAGTTCATCCCGCATCTCGAAGCCCTCGGAACTGACGAGTGCCTTGACTGCCGTGTCCCCGCCTGCCTGGTATGCTCGGACCAGCGCGATCAAGCTCCCATCCAGCTTGACCTCAACTCCCTCGGCCGGCTCTACAACCGGCACGTCGAACTGGACCCGACCGCCGGGCTCGGCTGCGTCTTGTCCAGGATCCGCTACCGCGCCTGGAGGGTCGCCGGACGCCGGAGGGGCCAGCCCCACGTCGCTCCTGGTCGTCGTCCCAACAGGGGTCCGATTTCTGCATCCCAAGCCGCATAGCAGTGCCAGTGCCGCGACCGCCAGCCATCTTGCGCCGATCATTCCTAACCTCCTTGCGTACCCACTACCAGATACTGTTGCTCAACGACGACCGGGCGCTCCCGTTCGGCCGCGCCCGGTTGCAGCGGGTCGACATCCGGCGGGAACGCCAGCAGTCGCAACTCATGCCGTCCGCGAGGTCCCGCCACCCGCGAATAGCCCTGCCCCGCACTCGGAACCACCACCCGCTCGTTGGCCCTCACCACCGGGGAGGACCGCTGGCGGTTCGGGAAGACCTGCGTGACGGCTCCATCCGGACTTCTGGACAGCAGCGCAACGGCCGCGTCCCGCCGCACACGGAATCCGATCCGGATCGGGTCGCCCAGCGCGTAGCGAGGCGTCCTCCCCGAACGGTTCAAGCCCAACTCCACACCACTGACCTGGCTTGGGCGAGCGCTCTCCCACAGCCGTTCCAAGGAAACGCCCTCGGGCCCGGACGACGGAGGAGCCGATGGCAATTCCTCGATTCCGCTAGGCAGAGTGGCCGGTTCCAGGCCAGTCTCGGGTCCGCCGGGTCGTTGCGTCTTCAACAGCACTCCCGTCCCGATCACCAGCGCCATGGCCGCCACCGCCACCCCGGCCAGCACGACAGGCTGTCTGAACCAATCCGCGAACTTCGACGCGAGGCCACGGGAGGATCGCTCGTCCAAATCCCGCAACCGGCGCTGGAGTCGTTGCCGGAACGCCGGGTCCGCCAGTGCCTCGCGCAGCAGTTCCTCATCCGCCAGCGCGTCGAAGAGTTGTTGGTCGTCCAAGGCAGCCTCGTGCAGCCGCCGCTCCTCTGCAGGCGAGAGGGTGCCCGTTGCATACGCTCCGAGCAAGAGCCGGACATCTATGTCCCGCATGGCGCCCTGTCCATCGAACTGACCCTTGCAGCCGAACCTTGTTGAGGGATGCCGCAACTGTCCGGCAAGCCCTCTGCGCGTCGGCTCGGCGATCCACCGCTCATTCTTTCACGTTCTCCCAAACGGCGGCTTCCGCAATGCCTCGTAAGCCTGCTTGAAACTTTTTTTGCAGCGATTGATCGCAATGTAAGCTGCGTTGCGCGTGGGGAGATTCAACTTGTTGGCGATCTCCTCCCCGGACAAACCCTCGAGCTGCCACAACAGCAGTTCCCGGCACTTTCGGCCGAGTCGGCCCAAAGCGGCATGCACCGCCTCCTGAAGCGCCACGACTTCTTCCGGATTCGCCCCCATGCCCCCGTCCTTGAGCTGGACGTCGTCAACGGCGACCGAAACGCTCTCCCGTCGAGCCACCTGTCGCCGTCGATGCTCCGAGATCTTCCAGCGCATGATGCGGAAGGCCAAGGGCACGGCGTCGGCCTCGTCCTTGTCCGCGTACTTTCTTGCTAGAACGAGGAGCGTCTCCTGCGCGCAATCCTCGGCGTCGGCTGAATCCAGCCCGCGAGAAATCGCAAAGCCTGTCAAACGGGCACTAAGCCTGCGGAACTGGGATGCTTCCAAGCCCATGCAAGAACCAGTGGGAGCCCTCCTTCCGGCGGGCAAGAAGTACAGCGTACCATCGAAGCCCGAAGTTCGACGAGCCGGGTTCTCTAGCTTCCATTGCTAGAAACCTGGCATCCGAACGTGCCTTGGGTTGTCTGGCTAGCAGGATGAATCCGGGAGGATCCTGAATAGCCGAGAGCCTCAAGTCGTGCTGTCCGATCCGCGGCATACGCCAGTCAGCCCGCCCGTGCAGCAGTCCGACCGCGCCAACGGATCGCAGGTCCGATGCCGCTATCGGGGATCTCCAGGCTCGCCCTCATGGCCAAACCACACGAGGGAGGAGGACTGCGCAGGAATGGCAAGACAGCCTTGCCGACAGCCTCTCTATCGACCTGGGGCGAGCCCATCGTCCCAGGACGATGCCAGCGATACCCCTCCGTCGATTCGGTCAAACGGCACACGGACAGGCGGTCCCAGTGCCCGTGACCTGCGGACTCGCGAGCCGTCAGTCCGATATCGAGCACGGATCCTTGCGTTTGGCGGCCCGCGGGATCCGAGGAAAGCACTTCGGCAAAGGTCTTGCTCCCGATCGACAATCGCCGGCCGGACTCAGTCCGCAAGAGGTCGGAAAGCCAGATGACGCTCGGGCGGAAATGAGATACTCTCGGCAAGCCGGGGAAACCGAGCGATTGCAATGGGGCTTATATACAATCCTAACCAAAGCAACCAATTTTGCTTGTAGGAAAAAACCTGCGCAATCCATCTATAAATCATTGATTGCGCTTGACTTGTGAAGCTGTATTGGTTACCATAGTAGGGTTATGAGAACACGCCGGAAACACGACCATCCGGGCCCGGGCAAGGCCC
>MKWU01006287.1_pt1 | contig 12194 bp, 10 predicted proteins | sample 809101 | NCBI WGS metagenome assembly MKWU01 (sample SAMN05860141, study PRJNA318959) | sponge metagenome | host: Aplysina aerophoba | place: Slovenia: Piran, Adriatic Sea, Gulf of Piran | collected 2013-05-07
TCGAGACGCCCTCGCTCAACACCATCAGCGCGGACTGGCACGCCGAGGGCGGCGCGATCGCCTCGTTCGCGCTCGACCAGACCGCGCCGGACGGCTAACCGACGCTGGGCCCCCACCAGCTCGACCTCGCGCTCCTCGCCGACCCCAAGGGCTCGCTCGACGTGGCCGGTGTTCCCGTCTCCGTCGAGGGCGAGCGCAGCGAGGTGCCGGCGGCCGTCGGCACGCCCGAGCCGGTGCTCGTCATGCCGAACCTCGGCGACCACGGCTTCGTGAAGGTCGCCATCGACGACCGCTCGCTCGACTACGTCCGCGAGCACATCGAACGCGTCGAGGATCCGTTGCTGCGCCAGCTGATCTGGCAGGCGCTGTGGAACATGGTCCGCGACCAGCAGCTCAAGTCGACCGACTACCTCCCGCTCACCGCCTCGAAGGTTGCGGGCGAGGCCGACATCGAGCTGGTCGAGACCGCGCTCGCCACCGTCACCGCCGCTATCGCGCGCTACGTCCCGGACGACCAGCGCGACGAGCAGGCGCACCGCTTCTCCGAGCTCGCATGGAGCGCGCTGAGCGAGGGAGCTCCTGCCGCCTCGACGAGTGACGGGCGGATCATCTGGGCCCGCACGCTGATCGGGCTGGCGATCACGCCGGAGGACATCGCGCGCGTCATCGCGCTCGCCGACGGCGAGCTGTCAGTGCCCGGACTCAGCATCGACCAGGACATGCGCTGGGAGATCGCCACGCGCGCCGTCGCGCATGGCCTCCACGGCGCAGCGGACCGTGTCGCCGCCGAGCGCGAGCGTGACCCCTCAGACCGCGGGGACCGCGCCATGCTGCGCGCCGAGGTCGCCGTGCCCGACGCGGCCGTGAAGGCCGAGGCGTGGCGGCGCTTCCACGATGAGGGCTACGGCTCGCTGCACCTCACGGCCGCGGCGATGGCCGGTTTCCACTGGCACGTCCAGCGCGAGATGCTCGAGCCGTGGACGATGGAGTTCTTCGACCGCGTCCCCGGCGTGTTCGAGACCGGCGAGAACCAGTTCACCCGCTCCTACTTCGCCAGCCTGTTCCCGCACGGCCGCGTCGAGGAGCGCGTGCTGGAGCGCTCGCGCGCCGTGCTCGCCGAGCTCGGCGACCGCCAGCCGCTGCTGCAGCGCTCGCTGCGCGAGGCCAACGACGACCTCGAGCGCGCGATCCGCTGCCGCGCCTTTGCCGCCTCGTGAGCCACGCCTCGTGACCGCCGGGGCGCCTGAGCGCCCGCGGATCTTCTACGGCTGGTGGATCGTCGGTGCGGGCTTCCTGACGCAGCTCATGCTCGGCATGCTGATGTTCCACTCGTTCGGGACGTATGTCGCGCTGATGCAGGCCGACTTCGGCTGGAGCCGCACGACGTTCTCGATCGCCTTCGCGATGCAGCGCGCCGAGAGCGGCATCCTCGGCCCGATCCAGGGCTGGGCGATCGATACCTACGGGCCGCGACGGATCATGTACGTGGGTATGGTGCTGTTCGCCATCGGCTTCATCATGCTCAGCTTCGTGCAGGAGATCTGGACCTTCTACATCTCCTTCATGCTGATCGCGATCGGCGCCTCGCTCAGCAGCTTCCTCTCGCTCGTCGTCGCCGTCGTGAACTGGTTCCGCCGCCGCCGCTCCTTCGCCCTCGGGATGCTCTCGATGGGCTTCGCGATCGGCGGCTTCGCCGCGACGCCCATGGCGCTCGTCATCGAGAGCATCGGCTGGCGCACCGCCGCGTTCGCGTCGGGCGTCCTGGTGCTCGTGATCGGCCTGCCGCTCGCCCGCGCCGTGCGCCGGCGCCCCGAGGATCACGGACTGCTGCCCGACGGCGCGACCTCCTACGCCGAGCTCTCCGACGACCCCGACGAGGAGGAAGAGTGGGGCATGAGCACGGCCGACGCGCTGCGCACCTCGTCCTTCTGGCTGATCTCGCTCGGCCAGGCCTCGGCGCTGCTCGTCATCGGCGCGCTGATGGTGCACCTCGTGATCTACATCCACGAGGACCTCGGCTACAGCCTCGCCCTCGCCGCCTTCGCGATCACGATCCAGACCATCGGCCAGATCGTCGGCCAGCTCGCAGGTGCCTACCTCGGCGACCGCTGGCCCAAGCGCCCGCTGATCGTGGGCGCGCTGCTCGGCCACGGCTTCGCGATCTTCCTGCTGGCGATCGCGCCGGTGCTGTCGATGGTGTACCTCTCGGTGGCGATCAACGGTGCGGCGTGGGGGCTGCGCGCGCCGCTGCAGATGGCGATCCGCGCCGACTACTTCGGCCGACGCTCGTTCGGGACGATCATGGGATTCTCATCGCTGGTGATCATGTCCGGGATGATCATCGGCCCGACGTTCGCCGGGATCATGTACGACCAGACGGGGAGCTACCGCGCGAGCTTCCTCGTGCTCGCCTTCTTCGCCTCGATGGGTGCGATCTTCTTCGCCTTCGCGCGGCCACCGGCGGCCAGCCTCGCCGCCCAGGCACCAGCGACGAGGCCGCCCACCCCCGAGCCTTCGACGCGCCCGGGCGCCCCGCCGCCCCCTCGGAGCCCGCGCACGCTGGAGCCGGCGACGGTCACCCACGCCCTCATGGGCGCGGAGCCCGTCGCGTCGCCCACCGCGACGCGCTGAGCGGCGTCGCGACTCCAGCCCACACCACACTCGCTAGTAATGCTATACTCACTAAAGTAATGCATAAGGTCATGTGGTAATGGTAGAATCCGGAATCACTGCGAAAGGACAGACCACGCTACCAAAGGCTGTCCGTGAGGCCCTGCGCGTGCAGCCCGGTGATCGCGTCCGATACATCATCGAGGGCGACGAAGTGCGCATCGTGGCCGTCCGTCCCATCAACCGGCTCTTCGGCGTCCTGAAGTACGAGGGTCCGCCCGTTACGCTTCAGGACATGGATCAGGCCATCGCCGACGGAGCGCGCAGAGCGTGATCGCGGTAGATACCAACGTCCTGGTGCGCTACCTCGTCCGGGATGAGGAGGAGATGTCGGAATCAGCCCGGACACTCCTCGAGGGCTTATCGGCTGTCGAGCCCGGGTTCATCTGCCGTGAGGTGGCGATCGAGTTGGTGTGGGTGCTCGAGCGCTCGTACCGGCTGGCTCGTACCGATATCGCGGACGTGCTCGTCCAGCTCACGACGACCGATAGCCTCGTGATCGAGGCGGCGGAAGACGTGTTGTCTGTGACACACCGATACCAACAGGGTGGCCCCGACTTCGCCGACCTCATGATCCTCGCGGCTGCTCGTCGCGTGGGCGCTTCGCACCTCCAGACTTTCGATCGGCGCCTCTCCCAGGAGGATGGTGCGGTGCTGGTGGGGGCGTAGTCGTGCTGGTGTGCGACCCATCGCGGCGCTCGGAGTGCGTTGCGGACGAATGAACGCTCCACCAGAGACATCGATGCAACCGGGTCGTCACTCCTGTTCGTACCTGCTCGACCTCGCCACAGGCCCCGAGCTGGGCCCGACCTTCTGGCCGTTCCCGCCCGGGTGGGGCGTCGAGGGCTACACGTACGGTCAGAAGGCAGGCTACTGGACCTCGCCCAGGCCGACCGGCTATCGCGTTTCAGCCGGCTACGCCCGCCCCTCGAACGGCACGAGCGAGGGCTACGTCTTCGCGTTCCTGATCCGCGCGGTCCGGCAGGACCTCGCGGGCTGGTGGCAGCGCCCGGTGTTCCCGCTCGTGCGGGACTTCATTGTGGGGGAGTTGGGCGGAGCGGCCCGCGATGCCGACTAGGGTGTCCGATCACCGAGTCGCTGCGACAGGTGCTGGGCGGCGCGCGCGACCGAGGCAAGCGCCCGCGCGAATCCGCGCTCGTCGGTCTCGAGCAGGATCTCCTCGTCCTCGACCCGTACGCCGAAGGACGACTCAATCGACTGCAGTTGCGCCTCGAACGCAGAGCTCCCCCGCACCTCATGTGCGCTCATCCGCAGGTAGTCGATGGTCTCGCCGCCATCGGTGATCACGAGCTGACCATCCGGTTGCACATCGATCCGCACGACTACGGGGTCGTTGTCGCGACGCAAGAATGGCGTGACGACGAAGCAGGCCCCGGCCCGCTCATAGGCGTCGAACTCGGCCGCGAGGTGCTTCCTCGCGAGGTCCAGCCGCGCGTCGCGGGATTGCTGTCGCGTCAAGCGTCGCCCTCGATCCCGGAGGGTTCGGATTCCGAACGCTCTGTCCTCTCTATCCTAATCCCACACTCAACCATGAAGCTGTCGAGGATGCTGTCGCGTGAAGTCGTGTCGATGTCATCCGGCACGTAGGCCCACCGGTCTTCGTGCGTCTCGTCCCACCCGTGCTTGTGTGCGCCCGGGATGACCTCACCATCCGGATTCCGGTGTGGCCCCGCGCTCTCCCATCGTCGGATGCAGACGCCGCTGTAGATAAAGGCGCACTTCGTTCGGTATCGGTCGGAGGTCGCCACGATCCTCCCGACAGCTCTCGACTGTGGGTCCTGCGGAAGCCGAACATGCACGGCGAACTCGCACTCGTACTTCGGCGTCCGTCCGGGCCGGAACGTCCACTGGATGTCCTCGGTGACGTGCTTTGGCGCAGCCAGCACGCGCCCTACTTCGTCGTCTGTGAGGCTCACGAGATCGGCTGCGATGCTGAGCGGGAGCTCGCCTCTACTCCTCCAACAGCCCCCGCAGCACGTACTGCAGGATCCCGCCGTGGCGGTAGTACTCCGCCTCCACCGGCGTGTCGATGCGGCAGCGGGCCGTGAACGAGGTCTCGGCGCCGTCGGCGGCGACGGCGCGGACAGCGATGTCCTGGCCCGGCTGCACTCCGCCCTCGATGCCGGCGATTTCGAATGACTCCTCGCCCGTGAGGCCGAGTGAGGCGGCCGACTCGCCCGAGGGGAACTCGAGCGGCAGGATGCCCATCCCGATCAGGTTGCTGCGGTGGATGCGCTCGTACGACTGCGCGATCGCGGCGCGCACGCCCAGCAGCGACGGCCCCTTCGCCGCCCAGTCGCGCGATGACCCCGAGCCGTACTCGCGGCCCGCGAGCACGATCAGCGGCACGCCCTCGGCGCGGTACTGCTCGGCGGCGTCGTAGATCGGCATCTCCTCGCCGTCCGGGAGGTGGCGCGTCCACCCGCCCTCGCGCTCGACGAGCTGGTTGCGCAGCCGCACGTTGCCGAACGTGCCGCGCACCATCACCTCGTGGTTGCCGCGGCGCGAGCCGTACGAGTTGAAGTCGCGGCGCGCGACCTCGTGCTCGGCCAGGTAGCGCCCGGCCGGGCTGTCCGAGGCGATCGCCCCCGCGGGCGAGATGTGGTCCGTGGTGACCGAGTCGCCGAGGAGTGCGAGTACGCGCGCGCCGTCGATGTCGGTGCGCGGCGACGGCTCGCGCTCCAGGTCCTGGAAGTACGGGGCGTGGCGGACGTAGGTCGACTCCTCGACCCAGCCGAAGCGCTGGCCCGCGCCCGAGTCGAGCGCGGCCCACTGCTCGTCGCCGGTGAAGACGTCGGCGTAGCGCTCGCGGAACATCTGCGAACGGATCGAGGACTGGATCACCGAGGCGATCTCTTCCTCTCCCGGCCAGATGTCGCTCAGGTGGACCGGTGCGCCATCGGCGTCGGTGCCGAGCGGCTGTGTGGCCAGGTCGACGTCCATGTGCCCGGCGAGGGCGTACGCAACGACGAGTGGCGGGGAGGCGAGGTAGTTCGAGCGCACCTGGTTGCTGATGCGCGCCTCGAAGTTGCGGTTGCCCGACAGCACGGCAGCCACGGCGAGCGGCCCGCCGTCGACGGCGTTCGAGACCGCCGGCGGCAGCGGACCGGAGTTGCCGATGCACGTCGTGCAGCCGTAGCCGACGAGGTTGAAGCCGAGCTCGTCGAGGTACGGGGTGAGCCCCGCCTCGTCGAGGTACTCCGTGACCACGCGCGAGCCGGGCGCGAGGCTGGTCTTGACCCACGGCGGCGTGCGCAGCCCGCGCTCGACCGCCTTCTTCGCCAGCAGACCAGCGGCGACCATCACCTCGGGGTTCGAGGTATTCGTGCAGCTCGTGATCGCCGCGATCACAACCGAGCCGTTCGACAGCTCGTACGAGTCGCCGTTGGCAGCGACGGCGACGGGCGTTGAGCTGGCGCCGGCCTCGATCTCCTCGGCGATGGTCGCGCGCGACGAGGACTGTGCCTCGTGGAGCGCGATGCGGTCCTGCGGGCGCTTCGGCCCGGCGAGGCTTGGCTCAATGGTGGCGAGGTCGAGTTCCAGCACGTCGCTGTACTCGGGGTCGGGCGTGTCGTCGGTGCGGAAGAGCTGCTGCTGGCGGCAGTACGCCTCGACGAGCGCAATCTGGTCCTCGGAGCGCCCGGTGAAGCGCAGGTAGTTGAGCGTCTCGTCGTCGACGGGGAAGAAGCCGACGGTCGCGCCGTACTCGGGGCACATGTTCGCGATGGTCGCGCGCGCGGCGAGCGACAGCCCGCTCAGGCCGGTGCCGAAGAACTCGACGAACTTGCCGACGACGTTGCGCTCGCGCAGCAACTCGACGACGCGGAGCACTAGGTCCGTGCCGGTCGCGCCTTCGGGCAGGCTGCCGGTGAGCCGCACGCCGAAGACCTGCGGGATGAGCATCGAGACCGGCTGGCCGAGCATGGCCGCCTCGGCCTCGATCCCCCCGACGCCCCAGCCGACGACGCCGAGCCCGTTGATCATCGTCGTGTGCGAGTCGGTGCCCACCAGCGTGTCGGGGTAGGCCGCGCCGTCGGCGGAGAACACGACGGGCGCGAGGTACTCGAGGTTGACCTGGTGGACGATGCCGGTCCCGGGCGGGACGACCCGGAACCCCTCGAACGCTTGCTGGCCCCAGCGCAGGAACTGGTAGCGCTCGCCGTTGCGCTCGAACTCGCGGGTGACGTTGAGCAGGAAGGCGGCGTCGCCGCCGAACTCGTCGACCTGCACAGAGTGGTCGATAACGAGGTCGACGGGCTGCTGCGGGTTGATGCGCGCCGGGTCGCCGCCCAGCTCGGCCATCGCGTCGCGCATGGCGGCGAGGTCGACGATGGCGGGCACGCCGGTGAAGTCCTGGAGCAGCACGCGCGCCGGACGGAACGCGATCTCCTGTGAGGGCGCGGCCTGCGCCTCCCACGCCCCGACGGCCTCGATCTGCTCGCGCGTGACAGCCGTGCCGTCCTCGCCGCGCAGCAGGTTCTCGAGGAGGACGCGCAGGGTGAAGGGCAGCCGCGACAGGTCGCAGCCGAGCGCGGCGGCGGCGCTGTCGAGGCGGTAGATGGTGTGGGTGGCGCCGCCGGCCTCAAGGCTCGCGCGCGCGCCGAAGCTGTCCAGCGACTGGATGGGTGTGGGCATCCGGGGCTCCATTCCGTGCGACGCCATGGTAGCGGACGTTGAGGTGCTAACGGCAGGCGTCGACGGCGGCCGCCCAGAGGCCGATGCCCAGGGGCGACTAGTCGAGGATCGCCTTGATGCGGGGGTCGAAGACTGCCTTGAAGTTGAGGAGGTGGTCGAACATCCAGGCGCGGATCTCCTCCAGTTCCTCACGCGAATCGTGGATCGCCCCGTCGCGCCTGATGCTGATGCTATGGAATGCCCACCGGTCGTACCTGCGCCAGCGCCATTCAGGAGCGGTGGCACGCGCGCTGGTCTGCTCGCGGCCATCGAGCAGCTCTGCGAACTCCTCCTCTATCTCCTCACGCGCGGCCTGGAGTTTGTCGAAGACTCGGTTGGTTTGCTCCACATCGTCCATGCGGACGTGGAGCGTCACCCACGCATCGTTCTGTCCCTGGAGAGACGCCGCGTAGCCCATGCCCTCCGCGATCCCGGGTGTGAAGAATCGCCCGGTGCGGTCGAAGTGTTGGCGGGCTCCAGTGGCGAAGCCCGTCCGCACGATTTCACCGATGAGCGGCCGGAAGAAGTCGTTGTAGAGACGGCCTTCCCCGGACTGGTCGCCGTCGCGCACCGTTGCGTCCTCGTCCCAGCCGCCGGGCCACACCACCTTGCGGAATGACGCCTCCAGCTCAGAGGAGTCGTCCCTTCTGACGACCTCGACCTTCACGGCGAAGAAGCTGATTCCGTCCTGTGTCCATTCGTTGAGCCGGTGTAGGGACTCCGCGAGTTGCCGGCGGAACTCGGGCGCGACCCACACGGCCACGCGCGCCTCGCGACCCGTCGCGTAGGTGAGCAACTGGCCGAGGTGGTGCAGGTCGCTCCACTCGAGCTGGTTCTCGATCGCCACTCGCACTTCCTCATCGTCGTCGCCGGGTGTACTCGCCAGGATGTCGAGGAAGTACGGGCCGACTGGCACCTCCTGTCCAACAAGCGTAAGTGTCAGCCCTACGGCATCGCCCAGGACATCGAGATGCTCGGCCAGCCATGGCGTGAAGTCGTATGCCTCGTTGGCCCATTTCGAGCGGACATTGCCGCGCTGCTCGCTGGCGCCCGACGCGGTCATGACGGTCTACCCCTCTCGCCGGCCGCTGTCGCCTGCGCGCACGACGAAGTCGCGGCGGTCGCGGTAGAGGAGCGCCCGGTTCAGTACGTAGTCGTCGGCATCGAGGTCGATGTCGGCGCAGTCGGTCATCGTCCAGTACTTGTGCTCGCCCAGGAATAGGTACTCGCGGGCCTGCCCGAAGAAGTGGCCCTCGACGCCTTCGCCGCGCGCAATGCGCGCGCAGAACGCGGCGAGCAGCGCTTGCTGCCCATCCTGCTTGATAACGACGTACTCGTGCGGCCATGTCTCGCGGTACGTGACCGCCTCACGCCATGGTGCGTGCGCGATCAGCGCCGTGATGTCGGGGACGGCCTCCCCGGGGGCCCCGAGGTCGTTGCTGCGCTGCATTCAGCCTCCGTGGACTGCCGCCGGGTGGCGCCGCCTTCGGTAGCTTCCGCCACAATGGTAGCGAGGGGCGGACCAGGTATCCCTCGTACGCCCGGCGGAGGCGGACGGTGGCCGCGATGGACATCGAGGAGCGCACGCAGCAGCTCGGGCGCGAGTTGCTCGCCGAAGCCGGGCGCTACCGGCCGGGTCCGGCTGAGCGTGTGCAGGACTGGCTGCTCGGCCTGACCGCCGCCAACGAGCGGTTCCGCGGCCGGCTGCTGCGCTATCTCGACGTGCTCGCTTCGGTCGACCACGACAGCAGCGGCGCCGAGGCCAAACGGCTGGCCGCCGAGTACTTCGGCGACGAGTTCCCGGAGTTGCCGCGCGGCCTGCGCTGGCTGTTGCGGCTGGCGCGCGACGAGCGCGTACCCGCGCGCGTCATGGGCGAATCCTCACGTCGCGCGGCCGAGCTGTTTGCGAGGCGATTCATCACCCCGCCGGGCACGGACGCGGTGCGCGAGACGACCCGACAACTGCGCGGCCACGGCCGCTTCCCCTCGTTCGACCTGCTTGGCGAGGCCGTGCTCAGCGACCGCGAGGCCGAGGCGTACCTGGCGCGCTACCTCGCACTCATCGGGCAACTGGGCGACGACCCGGCGGCGGGCGAGGTGACGCCGGGCGGCGTCTTCGCGCTCCAGGTCTCGCTCAAGCTCTCCTCGCTGACCGCACACTTCAGCCCGGTGGACCCCGAGGGCACCATCGCGCGCGCCCGTCCGCCGCTCGAGGCGATCGTGGAGGCGGCCGACCGCGCGGGTGTCGGGGTCACGGTCGACATGGAGCAGTTCGAGTACCGCGACCTCACGTGGGAGCTGTTCACGCGCACCTTCGCGCGGGGCGCGCGCTTCGGCGCCTGGCCCGGAGCGGGGATCGTGCTGCAGGGCTACCTGCGCGAGGCCGCCGCGCACGCGGATGCCATGGTGGCGTTCGCCCGCGACCGAGGCGTCCCGTACCAGGTGCGGCTGGTGAAGGGCGCGTACTGGGACTACGAGACGATCGTCGCAGACGCGGCGCGCTGGACGCCGCCGGTCTTCACCCGCAAGGCCGCGACCGACGCCACGTTCGAGGCGGTCCTCGCTCGCCTCGTGGGCGCGCATCCGGCGCTGCACGTCGCCGTCGGTAGCCACAACGCGCGCGCCCACGCGCTGGCGGAGGCGCTCGCCGAGGCCTCGGGCCTGGCTGAGCAGGCTGTCGAGCACCAGACGCTGTTCCGAACCGCCGAGGGCACCAGCCGCGCGCTCGCGCAGCTCGGCTGGGCGGCTCGCGACTACGTGCCGTCGGGCGAGTTGCTGCCGGGCATGGCGTACCTCGTGCGGCGCGTGCTCGAGAACTCCTCGCAGGCCGGCGTCCTGCTGGCGGGCCGCACCGGCGCATCACCGGAGGACCTGCTGCGTCCGCCGCCCGCGCTCGATCCGCCGCCGCCGCGACCATCCGACGGCTTCGAGCGCGCGCCCGAAGCGCGCTGGTTCGATCCCGACTTCCGCGACGCGTTCGACGCGGCGCTCGACTCGGCCCGGGCTCGCTGGGGTGATCGCTTCCCGCTGCGCGCCGGTGGTGCCGAGGCGCCCTCGAACGAGACGGTCGCGGTGCACAGCCCGTCGCACCCGGGTGGTGAGCCGGTCGGCTTCGCCGAGTTCGCGGATGCCGAGGGCGCACGTCGCGCGGTCGCCGTGGCTGCCGGGGGAGCGGCGGACTGGGCTGCGACGCCTGTCGAGGAGCGCGCGTCGGTCCTGCGTCGTGCGGCCGACCTGCTCGCGGAGCGCGGCCACGAGTTCGCGGCCTGGATCGTGCACGAGGGCGGCCGTGACCGCGCCGGCGCGTGGACCGAGGTCGAGGAGGCGGTCGACTACCTGCGCTACTACGCATCGCAGGCTGAGGCGCTGTTCAAGGACTTCGGCGACCGTATCGCGCCTCGAGGCGTCGTGGCGGTGATCCCGCCGTGGAACTTCCCGCTCGCCATTCCGTGCGGGATGACCGCGGCAGCGCTGGCCTCCGGGAACGCCGCGATCCTCAAGCCCGCCGAGCAGACGCCGCTGCTTGGCCACCGTCTCGCGGCGCTGCTGCACGAGGCGGGCGTACCGCTCGCTGCGCTGATCGCGCTCCCCGGCCGCGGCGAGACCGCGGGCGCGACGCTCGCCGGGAGCCCCGATGTCGCGACGGTGGCCTTCACCGGCTCGCGCGCTGTTGGCACGCTCCTCCATGACGTCGTCTCGTGCGTCGAGCCATCCGGCGAGGTGGCGACGAAGACGCTCGTCGCCGAGATGGGCGGCAAGAACGCGATCGTCGTCTTCGCAGACGCCGACCCCGACGAGGTCGTCGACGGCGTCATGCGGTCCGCTTTCGGCCACGCCAACCAGAAGTGCTCGGCGGCTTCGCGCGTGCTCATCGCCCAGCCCGTGTACGAGGCGATCCGCGACCGCCTCGTCGAGGCCGCGCGCAGCCTGCGCACCGGGCCGGCGGACGCCCCCGACACCCAGATCAACCCCGTCATCGACGCCGAGGCGCGCGACCGCCTCATCCGCGACGCCTCGACCGCCCGCTCCGAGTGCGGGGTGCTCCTCGACCGCTTCGAGGAGTCTTCGGGCGACGGTGACTTGGCGCTCGGCCCGCTCGTCGTGCAGCTTTCGGCGTCGCGGGCGCTCGACGCCCGCACCACGACCGAGGAGTTGTTCGGCCCGATCCTCGCGCTCATCCCGTTCGCGACGGAGGAGGAGGCGTACGCGGTGGTGAACGGCACGGACTATGGGCTGACCGCCGGCATCTTCTCGCGCAGCCCCGCGACCATCGAGCGCGCCGCGCGGGCGATCGAGGCGGGTAACGTCTACGCCAATCGCGCCATCACGGCCGCGCGCGTGGGCGTCGAGCCGTTCGGCGGGATGAAGATGTCCGGCACCGGCCCGAAGGCCGGCGGCAGCGACTACCTCTGGGCCTTCGTGCGCCGCACCGACGCGCCCGAGGACGCCCCGGCCGTGCCAGCGCCGATGTCCTCGAACCGCACCGCCCCGGCGCCCAACCTGCCTGCGGGTGGATGGGATGCGCCGCTCGAGACGCGCGTCGAGGTGGTCGAGATGGCAGCCGTGCTGCTGGGCAACGACGGGCGGTATGAAGATGCCGGCGCACTCCTCGCGGCGGCGCAGGCTGCTCGCCGCGAACTCGGCCGCCCGCAGCCGACGATCCGCGTCGCCGGGCAGCGCACCGAGCTGCGTTACGACACCCCGCGGGGCGTCGGGCTGCTGCACGCGGCCGGCCGCGAGGCGGCGTGGTGGCTCGCCGCGCCGCTCCTCGCCGGGAACAGCCTCGCGCTCTTCGATTCGCGCGGCCTCTATCCCGTCACGGCGGCGCT
>MKWU01006288.1_pt1 | contig 12193 bp, 11 predicted proteins | sample 809101 | NCBI WGS metagenome assembly MKWU01 (sample SAMN05860141, study PRJNA318959) | sponge metagenome | host: Aplysina aerophoba | place: Slovenia: Piran, Adriatic Sea, Gulf of Piran | collected 2013-05-07
AGCGATGTGCAGCTTCCTTGAAGTTGGCTGCATTCATATTGGATCCCCTGTGTTTGTCGTATGGTTTAAAAAGACGTTGAGTGATTAGCCATAAAAAGATACCCTATTTCTATCAGCGTCGCTATTATCTCCCCCACTCCTCTTCCGGCACCTCCGAATAATCCTGTGGCTCGTACCCAATCGCCCTCTTCCCATGCTCGACGTCGTAGAGCGGCCAGTTGCTACCCGACACTCCAAAGACGATTTCAAACTTGACGCCCGGATGAATCAGCGCCTGCTCAAAAACTCGCACGCAATCGCCGTGGCTGAGGTGATGCGGGTGTTCGGGCTGGTCGCGCTTGAGGTTGAAGTTGCCGATGCGCACGCAGACAAATTCCATGTCGTGCTGATGGGCAAAAGAGTGGGCCAGTGCCTCGGCGAAGACCTTGCTAACCGTGTAGATGCCCACCGGGGTGGTAGTCATCTCGACCGTGCGGCGGATGCTGCGCGGATAGAGCGTTAAGACCCCGGCACGGCTGGCATAGGCGATGCGCTTGACGCCGTTTTGGCGAGCGGCCTCAAAGACGTTGTACGTGCCGATGAAGTTGCTCTGTAGCATGGGCTCCCACTCGTTGCCGCCGGGCAGGCCTCCAATGTGGGCAACGGCGTCCACACCGCGCGTGGCCTCTAGCATAGAATCAAAGTCGGTGAGGTCAGAAACGACCGTATCCGTGAGATCGGGCATAGGCACGCGGTCGTGGCCGCGTACCTCGTGGCGGTCCTTGAGGCCGCGGGCCACGTTAGAGCCGACGCTGCCGGCCGCGCCGGTTACGAGTATGCGCATGGTAGTTTCCTTTCGCTAAGAGTCATTTTTAACACTCCTCGTGCTGTTTGGAACGAGGGCAACCACAAGGATTGTCCCTACGCTCGGTGCAGGGTGATGATCGGGGCCTCGGGCGGGCAGCCAAAGCGGAAGGGCAGCCAGTGCCCAACCCCGGCCGTAGTGTAGAGTTGAGTGGTCCCCTTTTCGTAGTGTCCCCAAATGTACCGCTCGGGAAAGAACGGCTCAAAAAAGCTGCGGCCGGCCATGCCTAGCTGAAAGCCATGCGTGTGGCCGGCCAGAATCAAGTCAGTGCCGCCGAGCGGCGCAGCGTAGTCGAGGGCTTGCGAGCGGTGGCTCATTAGCACAGTGAAGGCATCGCTCGGCGACGCGCTTACGGCCTTTTCCACTGAGTTGCGGAGTTGCGCGTAGGACGCCGGACTGCGCAGGAAGCGCGGATCGTCAACCCCGCCGAGGTAGAGCGTCGCCGCGCCCACCGGCACCGTTAGCCCTTCGTTCACGAGCAAGGGAATCGCAGTCTGGTCGAAGTGTCGGCGGATGCGGCGGATGCCGCGCATGTACTCGTGGTTGCCCAAACTGGCGTAGGCTCCGAGTCGAGTCGGTACGCTTTCGAGCAGGCGCAGAGTCGCCAAGTAATCCGGGTTGTGGTCGCATACATCGCCGGTAATCGCGATCAGATCCGGTGCCGCTTGAGCCGCGCGTACGAGCAGGGCTTCGAGGTCGGCGAGCTGGACGTATGGCCCAATGTGCATGTCGCTGAGATGGAGGATCTTCAAGCCCTCTAGCTCGGCAGGCAGACCGGGATAGTGGAGCGGCACCACAGGCATCCGCGTGCGAGTGTAGGAGGTGTAGATGCCGTGGCTGACACTCACCGCCCCAAGAGCGGGCACCACAGCGAGGCCGCGGCTGAGAAAGCGCCGCCGCTCAAACGAGTTAGGTTCCTCTGCCCTCCCTTGCCGCAAGCGGTCGTAGAGCAAAACGCCCAAGACAACCGGCGTCAGCAGCAGTATGGCGATGAAGAAGGCCCCGAGATAAAGAGTGAGGGCCGAGAACAAGCTCGTGCCGACGGTCCACAGCCAAGGCACATCGTAGTAGCGGCTCAGGACGCGGAACACCGCGCCTAATAGAACCAAGGGAAACTGCCAGTAGAACAGGCGGCGAAACCAAGCGACGCGCCACCAGTGCCGATGCACCCCAGCGACCAAGGCCAGCGTTGTAAAATAGAGGATGACATACGCCGCCGTGGCAAAGATGAGAAAGCGCGGAATCCCCGCCACTAGGCGCTCAAACGATGTCCACAGCAGGGCGGCGTGGGAAATAAGCTCCATCATCCCGCTTTAGGACGCCTCGCGCTCCGCGCCCAAGCGCCACCACAGACAGAAGACCACCACAAGAGCCAGCAGCAACAGAATACCGGCTTGTAACTGATAAGCTGGAGCGGACAGCGCGCCGAGGCTCTTGACCGCAGAGAGCACCGAGACAAACCCCAATAGCACATAGGCGAGGAGGTTGTTCCGCAAAATCAAGACGATGGCAGCGACGACGAAGCCAATGCTAGTGACAAACGTCAACAACTCAAAGAGGAACTCGTCGAAGTGGGCGGCGTTGCTGCCGGACATAATCAAGCCCACCCCCAAGCCCGCCACGACTGCGTAGAGCCTCTTTTTGATTACGACGCGACTATAGTAGAGTGCCAAGCCAGCGATAATCGGGAGAAAGATGGCGTTCGTTACGCCGTCGGACAGAGGATTCCAAAAGGGCAGATACTGGTCCAATCCAGAGGGTAGCCCAAAGCCGAAGGTCGGGTCGGAGGCAATGAATCGGCTCTCTACATAGCCGCGCAAGTGCTGCCACGCCTCTCTGGCGACGAGGACCAGCGCGACTCCGACAATAGCGTCGCGGAATTCAGGCACGCGCCGCGCGGCCCGCAAGCGCGCTGGCCAGTCTGGATAGAGGCTAGTGGCCAAACCGAGGGCCGCGAGAATCATCAAGCCAACCCCCAAGCTGCCCAAAACGAAGCTAAGTATCTGGGTAATGGTAAAGATCGACAGCGTGAAGCGGGTGTCATAGGCGCGTTCGACAACCGACAGGCCATTGAGAAAGTCGAGTAATAAGAGAGCCGCACCAATCGCGGCGATTTTGACCAGCGGTGCCCAAACTATGCCCTCGTTTCGCACGCGGCGCACGAGCAGCCACAGGCCGTGCAGCACCACCGCGGCAACTAAGACGATGAGCAGGCCGGAAAGCGCGGTTTTGAGCGTAGTGCCCTCCTGGCGCGCACGTCGCCAATCCTCGGGCACTTTGAGAAAGCGATAGATAGAAACCGGCTCGTCGCCGGCCACGTTGACCCGCACTCGATAGCGCAACTCATCGACGTTGCGCGGGTCGCCTTCAGCGGCTTCAAAGACGAAGCGGTGATCGCGGCGATTGGGGAGCTTTTCCGACGAGGATTCCTTCAGTTCGAGGAGATCGACTTCAAAACCGTAAGTGCGCAGGTGATCGACAGCTATTGCCTGAGCTTGTGCCTCTTCAAGGTCGGCACCTTCGGCCTCTTCGGCCAGCAGGTGGTTTATGCTGTAGAGGGAGCCGTCTTCTGGATGGACGGCGACTCTGTATTCGTCCTTTTCTCCATAGCGGAAAAATCGCGTCACCCACAAGCTCGCCAAAAGATCTTCTTGGTATAGGCGATTGACGACGGCCACCGAGTCGCGCTCTAAGATGTACCGGATCGCCATCGCGTCCGGCTGGTTTTGATAGTAGGTGACCACCTCGTATGTCGAGGCATCTGCGCCGGTCGCTTTTAGATGCTCGACGGCCTTGGCCTCGGCCTCCAGCCGCGTCAACTGAACATCGACAAAGTCGAGCGGCTTTTCGTAGTCGAGAGCAAAGAAGCCCAGCGAGGCCACGACCACCGCGGCAGCCAAACCCATGCGCCGCTTAGAGAGCGGGATATAGGCAAACGTCGGGGCCGGGGCTGCGGGCTGTTGCGCTGTAGGCTCGTCCGCGGCGGCTTCCGGGGCGGCGAGCGCAGCGCTTTTGTTGAACAAGGGTGTTGGATCGGCGAAGCGGCGCTGCCGCAAGTAGAGGACGAGGGCCACCACTAAGGGCAGGAGCATCAGGCCCGCGGACAAGGCCGCTGAAACGATGAAGTAGCTATTAGAAGACCGGAAGAGGATTAAAGATGTGTACAGGGCGTCAATCGTATAGTGCCACACGAGAGGAGCGAGGATCCCAAAGCGGAGAAAAATATAACCGACGACAATACCGGCGATGCCCACCTCAATGCCGCGAATGTAAAAGGGCTGCTGCGGGTAGTTGGCATGGGCGAAGCCCCATATAAGGCCCGCGACGACGACCGCAACCCAGCGGAATTTGAGGTATTTGTGCAGGAAGGGAATCGAAAACGCCCGGGAGATGAACTCCTCGGAGACTGCGGGCATAAAGCCGATCAACAGCACCATGATCCACGGGATGTACGTGTTGACCATCTCGCTGTAGGGAATGTCCGCCGGGCCCCAAGCGCCGACCAACTGTTCGGCCGTGATGTAAAAGAGGACTTGGTAGGCCAAGAAGGCGGGGGTCATGGCCAAGCCGAGAATGGTGCCGAGGAGAAAGCGCTTGGTGCGCAGGCCTGCTGGCGTAAATTGGCCCCCGATCTGGATTTGGTTCGCGTAGTAGCGTCGGTACAAAGGCTCGGCCGCCGCGGTGAGAAAGAAGATGAGGATGCCTTGGGCGGCGGCGGCAAACAGACTGTTGAGCAACTGACCCGTCAGAAAAGACCCGTATGTATCGGTCGTGTCGTAGCTAAACGAGGTCAGCGGCAGGTTGTTGAGTTCGGCCAAGAGCGTCAAAACCGTGGCGATGGCCCCGAAAATCGCCGCGGTCTTCCAGCGGATATCTCGGGCGCGAACGCCGCTAAAGAACGAGACCAGCATCGCTAATATGGTTAGGAGCAGTAAGGTCCCGGCCACCAAGCCCGTGGTCTCGTTGAGAGACCGCAACTCGGCGAAGTCGCGCTCCCAAGCCTCGGGGATTTTGAGATACTCGCCAAAGCCGCCGATCTGGTCGCCTTGCAGGCGCACGTAGAAGCGGTAGTAGGCATCGCCGACGGCAAAGTCGCGCAGCTTCCAGCTAAAGGTGTGGTCAATGCGGTTGGGTCGTTCCTGAGTCTGGACTTCTACGAATTCAAGCGCGGCGAGGTCGCGGCCGAGCTCAGCGGTGAGAAAGGTCTCGGCCAAGCGGCGGGCTTCGGCTTCTGCGAGGCTCGCGCCGGGCGCTTCTTCCTCAATCAGATGGCTAAAACTGACGAGCTCGCCAGCAGTCGTAACCGTGGCCTGAAACTCCTCCTTTTCCAACTCTCGTACCCAGCGGTTGCTCCAGCGCCACAACTGCACGGGACCGCCAATGACCTGCGTGGCCCCCTCCAGACCCAACTCGCGCTCGAGGAAGGTCTTGGTCTGGTCGTCGTAGAGGAAAATGGCGCTGTGGCGGTAGTCGGCCAGATCAAAGCCGCGGGTGGCGATAAAATCGGCCGCCTGCTCCTTGGCCTCGTCGCGGGTGACGCGGAAGTCGATGGAGGCTTCGGGAAAGGCCCGGTAAAAATAGTGGACTCCAACGACCAAACTAACAGCGGCAACGAGCACGCAGCCGCCGATGAAGGCGAAGTCTTTTCTCGTTAGTCTTGTTTCCATCTGTCTATGAAGGGTTTTAACTGCGTAGAGGACAATTTTATTCCGTTCAACATACCAAAAGACTAGGACTCGGACAAACCAGCCGCATTGAGGCACAACAGGGCACGGCGCAGCTATCGGTGGGCGGCTCGCAACGACAGCCGAGGCGTTGAGCAAATTGCCCGATAGCCCGCAATTGCAGCCGAACGCGCCCAATCCGTTCAACGCCTAGACGGTAATCGCCTAATCCTGCCGGAACCTTCTTGACAATATCTAAAAATTCGGCTATGTAGTACTCGCTCGTGCCAAAAGAAAGGATCTGTGAGATTCTTGAACTGACGTCAAAACAGATTGCACAATCTCGAGTGATCGCCAAAGGCAACCGCATCCGCGATGTTCGACGTTTAGTTCATACTTATGGTGGTCGCGCATCCCGATGGGTCAAAAAGAGCAGTCCCCGTTTTGAAATTGCCGGACATCAATACGAAATTCACTGGTATGAACATCCCGATATCGGTCGCATTGAGCTGAAGCAAAAACGAGTTAGTCCGCCATGATTGTCCAATTTAGAGAACAGATTAGAGAACAGAATATCGCATATCCCGATCTCACGCCCAATCAACATTATGTTGTAATTGGGATAGAAGCCGATGACTTTAGAATCTTGAACGACGCGGGCAGGCCCTTTCTCTACGATGATTCGTTGTTTGAGGTGGTCGATTCCACAGAACCTGACGATTGGATCACAGAGATTGGCGAAGATGGCGAGCGTTATGCCTATCCATTGCCGTTAAATGCAGTTGGTTTTTTTGAGGATTTTTTTGACGGAGAGAAAGAAGCGATTGTCGCGTTTTGGCAGGTTGTGAATCATCAACTTGCTGCTGCATCGGGAACTGCCTGAAATAAAGAGCGCGGACCTCGGCCAGTGGTCGTCGAGCAAGCGGCCACAGCCCCGGTACTTCGGTATTGGGGCTTTTTGTGTGCGCTCTGGAAAGCGAGGGCTTCTGAATCTGGCCAGCGGCTACGGATTCGGCCTAGGTCGCGGACAAACCAGCCGCATTGACGCGCACAGCGGCATTTTGCAGATTCGCGGCCTCAAACCCTTAACAGAGGAGCACACGGTGGCAGCAAAAAAACAAGAGCACTTCCGCGTCGGTGTCATAGGCTACGGCGGCGCATTCAATATGGGTCAGTTGCACTTGACCTCCATGGCCAAAAACGAGGGCGTAGAAGTGGCCGCTGTTTGCGAGCTAGATGCCGAGCGACGTCAAGTAGCCGACGAGGACTTCCCCGGCATCAAAACCTACGGCCGCGTCGGCACCATGCTGCGCAACGCGAACTTGGACTTGGTGACGATCATCACCCCGCACAACACGCACGCCAAGCTAGCAGTACAGTGCCTCGACGCCGGGGTCCACGTAGTCTGCGAGAAACCCCTCGCCATCACCAGCGCCGAAGTCAAGCGCATGCAGACGGCAGCTAAAAAGAACAAGGTCCTGATCTCGACGTTTCACAACCGGCGCTGGGACGGCGACTTTGTGGTGCTGCGCGATCTAATTCTCAAAGAGCAAATCATCGGTCCCGTCTTCCGCATTGAGGCCGGATTTTACGGCTACGGCGAGCAGGGGACTTGGTGGCGCTCTAATCGCAAAATCTCCGGCGGAGCCATCTACGACTGGGGGGCGCATTTTACGGATTGGATTTTGAATATCGTCCCGGAAAAAATCACCTCGGTCAGCGGCTATCAAGTCAAAAATCCCGCGTGGAAAAAATACGACAACGAGGATCACTCCGAATACACGCTGCGCTTCCACAGCGGCTGCACCGTCACCCTGACCATGTCCAACTTGTCGATGAGTCCGCGGCCGCGCTGGCGGGTGCTGGGCACGAAGGGCGCAATCGAAGACGTTGGCGGCAAGTACCTCGTCAAGACGCTGATCAACGGCCGCCAGATGAGCACTGAGGTACCCTTCGCCGAGTCCAATTGGGACGCGTACTACGAAAACATTTTCGCGCATTTGCAGGGCCGCGCCGACCTCGTCATTACCCCTGAATCCGCGGGCCGGGTAATCGGCGTGCTCGAAGCAGCCAACATTTCGGCGGCGCGCGGGTCGGTGCCCATCAAGCCAGCCTTTGTCTGAGCAAGAGCTACCCCGCCTCAACCCAACTGCGCAACTGTCTGCGCTCTTGGGGATCGGTTGCCGCTCGGGGGCCACGGTCGTCGGCCTGTCGGCTGTGCGTCGCGCCAAGGGGCTGGCTCTTGTATTTGCCAGCAGCGGCCTAGCAGAGCGGACGTTGCGCGAACTGGCTCGTTTAGAGCGCGGGGGTACACTTGTATTTCAAGTACAGGCAATGGAGGTGCTGACTCAGGGCTTTGGTCGCGAGGACGCCCACGTGATTGGCGTTTTGCGCGGCGATTTGGCCCGTGGGTTGGTCAAGCACATAGAGGAGCAAACGCCATGACCATATCGGTAGTTTGTGGGACGGAAGACAAGGATCGGATGATCGACTCTCTCGACCGCACCGCTTCCGCCTAACCGATGTCTTGGGAAATCGAGCGCAAGTACCTCGTCGCCGATCTCTCCTGCCTCGACCAGTTAGAAGGCGTCGCCTTCCGCCAAGGCTACATTCCCATCCAAGACGGCGGCGTGGTGCGCGTGCGCATTGAAGGCGAGCGAGCGGTACTCACGCTCAAGGGGGCGACTAGCGGCATCGCGCGCCGCGAGTACGAATACGAAATCCCGCGCCAAGACGCCGAGAGCATCCTAGCAACTCTGTGTCAGCGGCCACACATTGAAAAGACGCGCTACACCTTGCCTTGGGCGGGCAAGGTCTGGACCATCGACGTGTTTTCTGGCGAAAACGAGGGGTTGGTGCTCGCCGAAGTTGAGCTGAACAGCCAAGACGAGGCCGTGGAGAAGCCGCCCTGGGCCGGCGTCGAAGTATCGGACGATCCGCGCTATTACAACGCCAACCTCGTGCGCAATCCCTATTGTAAGTGGCGGGACGGCTAGATTATCCGACCGCTCCTATCCCTCAAAAAGCATACTCAAATCCAACGCCGGTGCCGAATGCGTCAGAGCACCGATCGAAACAAAGTCCACTCCAGCGGCAGCGGCATCCCGCACGGTCGCCAAGGTATAACCGCCAGTGGCCTCAATCTCAATGGCGGGATTGGCGGCGCGGATGAGCGCTACGGCCCGGCGCAGGGTCGGCGCGTCCATGTTGTCGAGCAGAATGCGGTCTGGGCCACCCGCAAGAGCCTCCTCAACCTCCCCTAAATTTTCAGCTTCCACGTAAATCGGTGCCGTTTGGCCCCGTGCCTCGCGGATGGCAGCGCGAATGCCACCCGCGGCAGCAGCGTGGTTTTCCTTGATCAACACCGCGTCGTACAGGCCCATGCGGTGATTGACGCCGCCGCCCAATCGCACGGCCCACTTCTGTAAGTGTCGCCAGCCCGGAGTGGTTTTGCGGGTATCGGTGATGCGCGTAGCCGTGCCGCTCAGGGCCTCCACATAGCACCGGGTCAGAGTGGCCACGCCCGAAAGCTGTTGCAGGAAATTGAGCGCCGTGCGCTCGCCAGCTAAAAGCGCGCGTGCGCGGCCCTGCAAGCGGACGAGAGTCTGGCCTTCTGCAACCTCGTCCCCGTCGGCGACCTCGGCCTGCATGGCAATGCTCCCGTCGAGACGGGCAAAGACCGCGCGGGCAACCTCAATGCCCGCGACGACGCCGGCTTGGCGGGCGATGATGCGAGCGCGAGCCTCGGCATCGCTCGCCACGGTCCAAGCAGCGGTCAGATCGGCTTCTACATCTACAATGCCGAGGTCTGCCCGCAAGGCTAGCTCGATGAGCTGGTCATAAGCGGCGGCGGGCAATGGAGCGGAGCGATTTGTGGCCATCTTGTCTCCCGAAAAAAGTTGCTGATTTGCACTGCGTGGCCTAAGTACACGACAGTAGTGCGGTATGAGATGCTGAGCGGAGCAAAGCGGAGTCGAAGCATCTTATTCCTCGATTCCCGTGAGCAACGTCGTTGATTAGCCAGCCAGTAACTGCAGCGCGGTTTCCATGTTCAATAGCGCCGCGTCTTCCTCCCGTTCCAAAAACGGACGCACATCGGCCGCCACCTGGTCCCACGCCAGCACCCTTAGCCGGCTGCCGACCACTTCCCGCCAAGTCCGCTCCGTCAGTGCCTCGCCGGGCCACTGCGTCTGCTGCAACGCCGCGTTGAGTAGGGACAGATTGGGCGCAGGCCATGTCCGGTCACTCAAGTACCATATCAAGTCGTACAGATCCCGCCCTTTGGTGTAAGGGCGCTGTAGAATCGCATGTAGTTTGCCGGCTAGCAGGGAAGCTCGGTCGTGATGCTGGAGCCGCAGTGTCACGTGCCGGCGCACCAAACGAGTCTCCAGCACAGCACCGGGTGGCGGGTTCGTATCGACCTCGATGCGCACGGAGAGAATTGCGTCTTGATGCGGAGAGAGACCGGCCTCGTACAGCAGACCCTTGAAGCGCACAAACGCACGATGGACGGTCCACTGGTCGTTTAAGCCGAGTCCGACTTCGTACCCCTCGCGAGCAAATTCCGCGCGAATGGCTGCTAAATAAGCACGCAAATCGTAGGAAGCCGGATCGCCTTCGAGCGTAAAGTCGAGGTCTTCGGAGTAGCGCGGTAGCGCAAAGAGGAAGCGCAGGCTAGTCCCTCCCTGAAACGCCAGCGGCACCATCGCCCCCGTGCGCTGTAAAGCATCCAAGATGCGGGCCTGCAAGTATTCGCGCAGGATGTTGCGCCCCTGCAAGGGATCGGCCGCCTGCACGAGTTGAAACAGGTGATCCTTCATAGCTGTTCGTAGCCCAACACCGCATCTTGGGCTAGTGCGCGAATGCGCCGCACGGCTCTAAGCAATTTGGGGCGGGCGGCGATGGCAGCCAATCTATCCAGTTCCGCTAGGTCGAGGCTCCCCCAGTCGAGGCGCAGTTCGTTGATATAGGCGGGAGCATCGCCATTCGGCTGTAGATAGATCAGATCGAGCAGTGCCTTTTCCGGCGCAGCGACAAAAGCCAACTGGCCATGCACCAACTCCACGTATTGATACCCGTAGAGCAGATCGGTCTTGAGATGGCGAAAGGAAAAGCGGCCTAGCGGCGTCTGGCGGAGCTGAGGACGCCCAGCCGTCGCGCTGGTCACTTCCGCCACGTACTCGGGAATCACGCCAGCGTGGGCCAACGCCGACAGACCGCTGACATAAGAACCGCGCACCAGTCGATTGGCGACGAGGAAGGGATGGGGCGCGGTTTGGCGGTAGGGCGATGCCAGCGCGTAAAGTCCGCGCCGTAGTTGGTGCAGTCGTCCGGCTTGGGTCCAGCGCACGAGCTGTCGCCGCATATCGCTTGGGTTTACGGGTCCAGCCAAGAGCAGGCCGGTTTCAAACACCGGCTCATCGGCCACAATAGCGAGCAATTGATCGAATTTCATAACAGTAAATTACCTTTAATAGCAATTTATTGCAATAAAACTCGTTTTATCGCCGTTCGCGGGAGCTACTCCTCCGACGGCACCAAGTGCTGCGTCGTCTCCGCCCGCTCGCGTATCTCCTGCCAATCCCACAACTGAGGTATGAATTCCACATCGGCCCAAAGCCGGGCTTGGTCGGCGTAGTGTGGGCTAGCCGGGTGGCCAGAAGCCCCCAGCGGCGAGATCCAGCGCGAGCGGGTCCAGTCGGAGGGATCGAAGATATAGCGGTTGACCGAAAGACCCGTAACTGTGAAGTCGTCGAAGGCATAGCTGCCAGCTAGGGGCGTATCGCCATCGCCGTGGACGGGAAGCGAGGGTGGGTCGAGGAAAGAAGCGGCCTCGGGAAAAACCGCAGAGAATGGGTGCTGCGGCTGGGTGCGATGCAAGCGACCCCAACGCCATTGGTCCATGTCGTCGCCGAGAGCCTCTTTGAGCGCAGCGAGAGCGCCGGTCAGAGCCTCTGTCAGAGCTTGGGGCCAAGTTTGGCCGGGCGGCAGCAGCGCCGTATCGCCGCGCTCGATGGCGAGAGTTGCTTCGAGATTGATGAGACGCCAGTGGGCGTCGCCGCCAGCCTCCGCGAGCAATCAAGCCATCGTGTCGCGGAAGGTCGTCCCGGCAGAGGCGTCGGCGGAGGAAATCTTGCCGATGTTACAGTGGTGCGATATTCCCTATGGCACAGTGGCGATCTCCAGCATGGTTGGCGCGGACGAGGAATTTGGCGAGATGATCGTCCAGGTTGATAATTTTGTGATGAGCATGTACCCGGTGACCAACGCGCAATTCGATATTTTTGCCAGGGCGGAAGACGGCTACAAGAACGCGCGCTGGTGGGACTTTTCCGAGTACGCGATGCGCTGGTTCAAGCAAGGCAAAGGCATCGCCGAGTCGCGCTTCGCCGGGGACGATCGCCCGCGAGAAAATGTCAACTGGTACGAGGCAAGCGCGTTCTCCAACTGGCTGGGCAGCCTGCTGAAGATGAAGGTATCGCTGCCGACCATCGCGCAGTGGCAGCGCGCCGCCAAAGGCGATGACGATCGCTATTTTCCCTGGGGCGACGACTATGATGAAGAGCATTGCAATACGCTGGAAAGCGGCTTAAAGATGACGACGCCGGTCAACCGCTACCACAAAGGGGCGAGTCCCTACGGGGTTTACGATATGGCGGGCAATCTTTGGGAGTGGACGCTGAAC
>MKWU01006290.1_pt1 | contig 12191 bp, 8 predicted proteins | sample 809101 | NCBI WGS metagenome assembly MKWU01 (sample SAMN05860141, study PRJNA318959) | sponge metagenome | host: Aplysina aerophoba | place: Slovenia: Piran, Adriatic Sea, Gulf of Piran | collected 2013-05-07
TGGGTTGTTCCCCTCTCCCACATCACATGGTCCATTGGGGCAGGTCCATGTGTAGCTGAGCTGTGTTCCAGAGGCCACTCCCCCCACCCTACAGACTAGGACCACAGTTGTCCCCAGTGGTACCGTAGCAGGGGAGGACAACACAGAGGTGGGACTGTAGGCATCTATCAGGGAGGTGCCTGGGGTAGGAGTAGGCGATGAGAAGAAAGGGGAGTGTCCAGATGTGTAGCAGCCCACAGTAAGCTTTAGTTAGTGGATAGCTACTTACAATTCTGTCCCTGTCCCTGAAGCCAATTCCCTGCAGAAGGTCCCATAAAGCAGTATTGAGCTACCAGAACACATGAGTGTATACAGCATGTTAATGTGATTCCACCACTCACCCAGGAACAGGAGAAGTACAAAGAGGGCTGTCCAGTAGGCCATTTTAGTGCTGTATTCCAGCACACGCACACTGACTGTGGTAGGTGTGTCCTTTCCCAACAGAATGTGTTTACTTTCCTACCCTACCAAAATTATGCACAATAGGTGCATTCATAACCCAAACAAGATTCAGTAAACATATTCATGACCCCTAGGGGTGTTATGGGTCCTCCTATTGCAAGAACAGGCAGGATTGGCTGCTGTACTGACCAAAACAGATACTGTTTGGCCATGTCTAGCCTCTATAGCAACTTTTACCTCTACTTTTAATTTCAATGTGTATGTACTGTATGACATTCTACTTATTGCAGTGCATCATGCTCTGACACTGCACGTGCACCTCGGTTCGGTTCGCTTCGCTTAATTCAGTGTTGTTTTTGTATCGGTTTGTGAATGCATCTCGGCTTAAGGTTATTTTTTATCACTAGTGAATCACTTATTGTGTTTGTATCACTTCAAGGTTGTCCATGCATCACACACACTTTGGGGTCGTTGTTCTCATCACTTCAGTGTTGTGTTTGGTTCACCTCTGTACTTACCACAATGTATGACTAGAATTGTTTAGTTTGTTACAGATACATACTGTCTTTGTCCAAATATCAAGGCCTGGATCTTTTTTTGCCACAGTCAGTTTAGACCTGTACTCCAAGCCTGGCTTCTATAAAATTATGCATGAAACCTATGTACGTATACATACGTATATATATATGTACCCTTGGAACCTGTATAAGAAAGTCTACTGTACATGCTTCTGGGTGCTTTCTTCCTAGCCCACATGGTCACTACTTCATGAATGTCCCTTCTTATTCAAGACATCTAACCCTCCTGCACCACTCCAGACTTTAGTTGGTATCAACGACCCTGGAGATAAAATGTCAAAGTTCAGACCCAGCGGCTCTGTTACAGCAAACATCTCAGCTGACCCCTCACCTCTAAATCTTAATTCTATATTATGGGAAGTACAGTATGGTTAGAGCTTGACTACCGTATGGACCTTAATTTTCGCGGTACTAAACTTTCGCGGATTGAGAATTTTCGCGTTTTTCGCGTTTTTATTTTCGCGGATGCGCGTCCCACAATATTTTATTGAATATATAGACTATATATCTATACTAATATGTGCTTCGCATATAAGCCAACGAAGCATGCTGGGCTGCGCGAAGAGTCGGAGTAGCTATAGCAAAGCAATGACGCCGTTTAGCGCTACTCTGCTCTGCGTACTTGTCCCTCGTCGTATAATCCTTCGTATTCGGCCCATTCCAAATTCTTCTGTAAGGTCTGCGTAAAACCCACCGCGGTTAATCGTCATTCACAGTTACGAAGACGCGCGAAAGTTGTCGTTTCTAAGATCGCTCAAAGGATGTTTGAAGTCGCGAGTCGGAATTAGTCACCACAGAGGCGATTCGACGCTACGTCACACCGATGTTCACTACGCCCTAAACCACGATAGCCATTTTGGAGAATTATGATGTAACTGTTCATCAAAATGGACGTTATTCGCTGCCCAGTAAGCGCTGGTCTAAATTTTCGCGGTACTAAACTTTCGCGGATGGCTGTCGAACCGCGAAAACCGCGAAAGTTTAGTACCGCGAAAATTAAGGTCCATACGGTATGTATGTAGGGGAATAGTACACTCCTATATCCTACGTATGTGTACGTATGGAGTCTTCTGAAATTCTGTTATACGTACCAGACCCACATAAGAAAGTTGTTCTCCTTTGCAATGGGGTATACATGTCCATGGTCACACTGACTGGAGGGGCTACTTTACATAAATCCATTGTAGTCACAACATCAGATGTATAGATTCTCTTTGGGCATGATTTCGCAGGTTAGACTATACGAAGATGATTCCACACATTTGCTAGCATAATAAAATTTATAAACTAATTTATGTAATTACATTTCAGTAAATTTTGTACTCTTGCGAGAAGTTTTTTTCCATATGAGTACAGAATATCTAATACAATTTTACCTACATCAGTACATGTCGAATTTGCATAATTATAATATTATGCACAGAGTTATAAAAATGGTATCAAGAACAAGCAATGGCGTGGTTGGTCATGGTGGTTACCCTCATACAGCATGTCGAAGGGAAGGGGGTTCTGCTATTGTTGAGTAGTGAGAAGCAAGCATATAGATTGTCCAAACACTGTTTATGCACGCTAATGATGCAACAGTACACACAGGTCATCAACAGACAGTATATGAGCGATGCTATACTGATCACAAACACAATTAGCTCACCCTGAACATCTCTACACTCCCGTGTGCTCGAATCTCCAATAGTTCCACTGTTACAGCTGACCACACAAACACCGCTTTGCAGGTATGTCCCGAAGATACAAGTTGCTACTGTAAAAATGAAAGCAAGAGCAGGCAGTACAATGTAAATAAAATTATAATTTTTACTTTAGAGTGAACCATAGGTTTCATTGGCATGCATTCAAATGCATCCACAAGCACAGCTGATTGGCAAGTCCACCTTTCATTCCTGCCCCTTCTACCAATTGAAAGTCTAGGTCAGTAATGGCATTATCTAAAGGTCTTAATAATTAACCTCGTCAATTGGTCCTTGGACTTGATTACTTGGAGTCCCAACCATTTGACTCCCAGCTGTGATTCGCTCATGATTGTCCCAAATCAACAATGCAACAGCTATATAATGCACCCCTAGCTGAAATGGCTAGACAAGTATATATAATACTGTGTAAACGTATGTATACCACTTACAGACAAACAATACAAAGTTTCAGATATTTCACTGTACCAGATAGCCTGTGCAACCGTACCAATTTCCTGCATTTATGTGCACATATGCATTATGAAAGCTTAAGTTCTGATTGCAAATCCAGGCTTAATTATAGCACTTTTATTAGGCTAGTTTAAGCATGCTTTACACAGCTGTAATCATTACAATTATTAACACAGACTGTGTCACCCACTTACCAGGGCATACACTGGCAGATGGCAGGCAGATCACGGTGCTGCTTGCTTCTCTACTAGTTGGACCATGATACATGATCTCTTCTGTGCTGACATTAAATTCCCCATCCCAGGCATAGAGGAAGTACACACACTGCTCCAGTGACACATCATTGGGGTCACCTGTCACCCGCTCTCTTCTAAAGGTAACAGTAGTCACCCCATTCACAAGGGCTGCTGATGTCGCTGTTATGTCCTGTGAGGTATCAACTGTGGGTGCAAACCGACCTCCTGTGTACCTGAAGGGGATAGGTATGTGTAGTTGCATTGCTTAGCAAGGATTATATTGTGTTAGGGCATGTGACTTCTCCATTAATTGTTGCCACTACAAACTCACCCATCAAAGACAAAAGACCCCTGAGAATTAGCTGCTCCAATAACCACATCTGAGTTAGGCTACAGGTAAGAGGATGTATAGACGATCATAAAGTAGATGCCAAAGAGGCTCAAAGTTGTAATGGTAAAATCCACTGATATATTTTCTTAGCATGAAGTATATAACAAGCACTTGATTAAAACACAAAGACCTTGAAGCGTCCTGCAATTTTCATTAGCAGAGCTGTGTTTTGCTCTAATACCTTTCTATCATTAGACTGTGATCTAATTCCAATCAAATGAGACAATCCCTATAGTTACAAGTGCCTTACCATGAGCTGGTCGTGGGAGAAGCCAATGCCAACCCAGCCAGTAGTCGTGGCTTGTAATGCGAAAGTGATGGTCTCCCCATTTACAGCATACGTCATACTGTACACATCATCCGATGAGAATCTAGTCCCAGAACATGAATCTGTATATAGCAGATGTACAAGTAGTAAATTACAGCTTCCATATTGTCCAGATACTTGTAGGTATGTACAAGACCCACCAGTGCACATCACAGCAGCATCCATGCTGTGCGAGCAGTTCCCACCAACAGCGACATCAAATGTGCACTGTTGGAGGATGGTCTCAGCTCCTGTACACTGCAGGTCTTCCAAAATAGGTCCACTGCCCTCCCCAAAAACGCCACCCTGACCGAGGTAGGCCTCCTCTGCCCTCAGGTAACCTAGCTGTACACACACCAGATTAGCTTCAACAATGTTCCATGCGTCCACACAGATGGACCGCCACACACCAGACGTGAACACCTCAACTCTGCCACGGTCAGCGGATGGACCATCTTCTAGTCTCACAGTCCCCTCTGAAAAACGTACATGCATACATAGATACATACATTATATGAAATTATAGTATTATAGTATTCTACATACAAGTACAAATGAAGCACTAAAGTGCAGAACCTGAGTGTGTTATGCAACGAACTTTGCTGGCTAAATTAACATTGTTGCAGATTCTTGTATCCACTATATAAGAGTCTAGTGTAGAAGCTCCACATATGCATGCCTATTTACAGGACAGCTTTCTTGTCCTCTTTCAATGTTATTTACATAGCCACACAGGAAGTGACATCATATATATGGATACTTTATACACGAGGCAGGCGTAGTCACAATGCCTCAAAGTACGCAATAATAAATGATTTCTATCTGATTACGTAGTGTAGAGTATCTATGGTGGAGCTTGACGATTATAGGTTCGTATATACTCACACCGCCCAGCGCTACCACCAGACGCCGCAGCGAGGGCTCGCACCGCCAGAGTAGAACGCTGGACTCGGCACCTCTTGATTATATCCTGCCATTGAGCACAATATAGTCGTTCTCGGAAAGAGTAAGCCGCATATTGGTTTTCTCGCTTTTTTCATGCCATATCTCTCAAACGCAGTCATTTCGAGACAATCGCCTTTTTATAACTTCCTACTTTGTTGTTCTGAATCCACTGGTGATGCTCATAAGTCGCCTCGTAGCCTGCAGTGCCAGATTAGACTCGGACACACACACACACACACACACACACAGACAGACCAATTACTGAAGCATCTCACTGCGCTACACGTTGGCGAGGGTTAACAAGCACTTTGAGACAACACATGGGGCTGCCACCCAACTCAACTATTCGCTCTCTTAGTGGCTGGTTGGCTATACATGAGAATTACGTGTCAAAATATATATTAGTGCATAAAGTACATACAACGAACAGACACATATGTATGCAACCTCACACGAGTATAGGCACGCTGACACACATGCACACTGTGCATAAACATTGTGAGCAAAGAAAACAAACAGAAAGTATTTATATAACATGCGCATGTGAACATATAACATGTACAGTCAGTCACACACGCGAAACACACAGCTCACAGAGACATACATACACATGCGCAGTACCATGTTCTGGTGCTGGCAAGTGGTGATTCGTTCAACTACAATGCTGCGCACAATTGTTCAATTAAAAAAATTCCAGTGTGTGCCACGTTTTCCTGCGCTAAAGACGTCTGGCAAATCTTAGCGTAGATGATTTGCGGTCTTCACCTAGCTTGGCATTGCTCTCGTCAATCATCCTCGACAGCACTGAGAAGACAAAAAGTCTAAAAGTTCAGCGTCACCCTTAGTTTGTGTAACCTTGAGTTTAAACACCATAGAATGCAATTTTATGGCCAAGTCGACAACCAACGGCGACCAGTGCTGTTCACTTCTTTATGAAGGATAAGAAAATGGCTGCCTATATACTTAATTGTACCAGTGTAGCCAGCTGAGAAGCACCCACTTCACTGAGAATAATAAAACTATAGGGGCTGCTGATAATAACATATGAAACAATAATAGATTGAAACAAAAGGTTTACAGTAATACAGAGGAGGAGCCATTCTTACCTGGTGGTTGACAGGGTCCAGCTGGATCCCCAGCCACCGCAAGACTGTCGTCATTGCAGGAAGTACATGCTGTGGAGTCATTTCCTCTCAAGCAAGACTTACAAGATGAATGACAGTCTGTATGGGAGATAGAAGGTCCATAAGTCGTATTGTGTAGGTTTGCATATGCCAGTATAGGCTAATACGGAAGCAAAGGACTTACAGTCAGTGGAATCGACTGTAGCATCACTGTAGATGCCACGCACATTGCAGAGATAACCACACCACAGTGCTCCCCCAAGAACTGGACTGCCAGATGTGGCATTGATTCCTTCTCCATCCATTGAGCAAGTGTAATCAACTGATAACCAGTAAGAGACCAAAGAGACATTAGGCATACATGCTACAACGCATAACATACTGTGAAGGAAGCATTGCACAGCACTCAGTCATACTCACCGTCTAAGACAGTTGTTACATCATCTGCAGCAGTTTCAACTGCATAACGGTGGTTCATGCCATCAAAAAATGGATGAACTTTGTAGCAGGCAGCAGTTGGATCAGAGAGTGGTTGGCTTGGAGTACTGCTGGCTGTGAAGAAGGATGACCTGAAGCAGAGAGACTGCTCACCAGCTACCTCAAGGGAAGCGTCTTGGACTGAATTGATGAGAAAGAGATGGAGACAATGAATCAGTTGGAAATCATTCAGTTGACTGATTGACCCTTACTGTTGGCTGCTGTGCTTCTGCAGTCTGCATTTACAGTTGTGTCTGGCATGGGAATGAGGCAGCCATCAGTAGCAGGGTGCTCCTCACACACAGCCTGCATGTGGGGTTGGACGGAAGTGTATATAACACATCGCTATACAAAATCCTGTGAAAGGTGTACCTTATGCACTCCATCGAAGGAACACCAGTCTCGACTTGACCCAGCAGGAGAGCAGGCATAGGGGAAGGCCTGTTCATTCAAACAGTCGCCATAGACAAAGGGACAGCCGAAGCCTGCAGAGATGCGAACTTACAGGGATCAGCCTTGACTATACAGCATGTACATACATATAATCTTGTGTTTTGTTGGCTTGGCATTGGCTCCTTGTGCCTGATTATCCTTGCTGGAACACATACCCGCACCCACACACCCACACACCCACACACCCACACACACACACACACATACACCACACCCACACACCACACCACATCCACCTAGCCACACACACACACCACACACACCTTTTCCATACAGCAGTGGTATTCCATCACCATTGACAGTTCTTTCTGCTACTGTATAGTTTGCCTGGTACCATCCAGAGTCTTCCAGCAGAGCAAGAGTGAACCCACTCAGTACTGAGTACGCACTGCAGGAGTGTGGACAGGAATGCACACACACAGTTGGACAGGGCCTATTCACTTCCTCCATACACAATAAACTTCAAAATGAACACATGGTCACTATATACTCTTGTGTGCATGGACTTACGGATAAAATTGTCGTGTCATTAACTCCGGCAGTAAGATTCTTGTATCCCAGTGACTGTATAGTACAATACACAATTACCTCACAGATAAACATACTGAGAAGGATATCCCAGTAGAATATACACATAGTCATACCTCGAAGAGTCTTCCAGGAAAACGCCACCAAGTGTGTCACATTGATAATAGTTCTTGGCATACTCCACAACCTACATAAATGGGGTAAGTACGTATAACTGAGGAAACAAATCTGTAATCTCAACATAATTATACACTAATACTTACTTTCGATGAGACGACAGCCCGTTGGCTCACTCCCTTGTATACCTGCACTCCTAAAACTGTTTCCCCATAACTAAGTCAGGACCAGTAAAGTGCACAATACAGTTGATGATGCCTCTAGTACATAGCATGAACAGTACCACAGGTAGAAACAAACTTGCCTGGGAAATAATTTAGCAGAGAATCCAAGTACATGCAGCACTTCACGAGTGAACAGTCTCATTAGCTCATTAGGATCAGTAGTTGGGATGTTCTGCAGAGACACAAATGCAGAGGAAGTCATGAAGCACAAGAGACTGGTATCATCGAAGAGAGGCTTACCTGAGGACACACATTAAGGTATCCAGCAATTGGTGTGCCATCAGGATGCACAGCGCATGCTGATGCATAGGTGTACGTATTCAAGTTTTCACTGCATAGATCTGACAGCAGGTGTGCAAGGAATGGAGTCGAATGGGTAGCATATATTTGGAATATGCACCAATCCATGGACAGTGTATCGCTTGTCTTTACCTGTTTGGAGTGCTGTGACGTAAAGTACAAAGTCCGTGTCTGCCAAACCAGCCCCATTGGGACCAACTGTTACACACTGCTGATTAGCTACATCGCAAATTTGTGTCTCTGCAGTGCCAATGTGGCCATTTGGGAAGGGAACTTCAGCGCACACCAGAGAAGGCAGAATAGCGGTTGCTGAGTCACAGGTGCATGACCCTGCTCCTGCAGCTATGCAGATTTCTGTTTCGTTACCGCAGCTCACGGTAGGCTTAAAGACAAGGTTCCCTTGGAGCCTCCACACAGACAGGGCCTGTGATAAGAGGTTCAAGCCTTGTTCCAGTGGTCCTCCTGGACCAAATACTTCAGTGGGCAGACTCGCATCAATCCTGTCATTTACAAGGTAAGGAGTGATTCTAATGGGCTGGAAGCCTGCCTCTCTTTCAACCCCATTGTCCAGAGGTATGGTCTGAATACTGAAGGTCAACTGCGGAGCGAGAGGGGAAAATCTCTCCGTAGACACATGTAATACCATAGATACTCTATGCGGTAATACAAAACCTATAGTGCGCAAAACGGATCTCGTGCAATGTACTCATGCAGTAACTTCTTTAAGTGACGAGTAATCACGCAGAGAACGCACAATACATCGCGATCGTGTATAGGTACTTGCGATTGTTATTCAGCTATACGTAGTTATTTAGCTACAGTGCCATCACCTAGCCACGCCACGGACACCGCGTGTCTGCTGCCAGCTGTATGTCACAGTTGCCTAGTGCGTCGGCCCTTTCCCCATTTGCTCACCTGGTCGTGTATGCCTTGATGGTTGATCTGGCCGGAGACGAGGCCCGACGCCACAAGGGCGAGTAGTAGCAAGCTCCACTTTCGCGCACGAGCCATTGCTTCGTGTCACAAAGCACTGTGCCAGCGCAGCTGGAGATACTCTGAGAGGAAGTTCTGAGAGCCAACAAGTCCGAGGATTCGCTACGAAGACTTGTTGAATCTGCAACTGCGTAGTCTACTACCGCTACATACAGCAGAGGGCGTAGCCAGGAATTTTCGAACAAGTAGATATTTCGAATTCGCAATAAAAAAAAAACTCGTGGGGCGCCAGCGCGCCGTACTTAAACAAAGGAGAATACAAAAATGTACTTGGATATCAAGTAGGCACTTATAGCTACATAGGTACAGGAGAGTTCTCAACCACACTACAAATGGGTGGTAGGATTGTAGTCCTCTTCGGCAGGGCTGACCATGAATAGGCCATAGTCATTCTCAAAGGCAGATAAAGCTTGTTTGTTGACTATCGTGGATAGTTCACTCAGAGGGTTCTCTGTGGTAATTATGTACCTGGATTGGTCAGATAAATAGAAAGTTGTGGTTTATAATCACATTTTTAGCCACATTTAATACATTGAGCATACATATAACACAGAGAATCAATAAACTCACCGTTTTGATGCCTGTTTGTGCCAGGCACAGCAGAAAACACAGCACATCATAAGGATGACTACTGCCAGGACAATGAGCAGAGCCCCCAGAATGCCCACCACGATGACTGCAGTGAGGTCGTCAAGGAGCTCCAAGGAGGTGGTAGAAGAGGGTGGTGCAGACGTCTCTGTCATTCCACACTCAGGGTCCAGGAGCGAGCTGACCACCGGTTGGCAGGACCCATCCACTACCAGGATTCGACCTCCGATGAGAAGCTGAGGGCTGGTAGAGGTCCACTCCTGAACGGCAGACTTTATTGCTTGAATAGTTTCTGCCGACTCCAGGATGGGGAGACTCAGAGTGATCCTGGCATGAAAAATGGCTGCCGTGGTGTCAGTGGCAGAGCAGGAGTAGAAAGATGAGACAATATCTGAAGATGTAATAGAGCAATTAGTGCCACATTCGCTCCGGGTGGCTAGTGTAATTGAAGCCTTTGCTTCATCCTGTTTCTGGCTGAGATTCACTTGCTGTAGAAAAACAGCATGCGAACACAAATCACCATGCATGCATACCACACTGGTAGTCAGCTTAACTCACAAGCCAGGATTCACAGTCGATGGAAATCCCTTTTATCCTCAGCTGAAAGAACAAGGACACAACTTCCTCTGCAAGAGAAGCAAAGGTGCACCAGGTACTGTAGAGGCAGCACAATGCTGAGCAACATAGTCCTTGTGTCCACGGCTATACATGCTGGTGCTGCTGACTGTGCTGCTTACCAATGATGCTACAAGTGGTAACCCCAGTATATCCTTCCAGACATTGACATTCATGGGTTGTTGGCGTCAGCCGGGAACAGCTTCCATTCCCACATGGTCTGTTATAACATGGGTCTCGGCCGTCAGCTTCACAGAATGATCCTGTAACTTGGAATGGGCACAAACAGTTGAAAGTACCATTTTCATTGTTGCACGTCCCTCCATTTTGACAAGGATCATCGAGGCATTCGTCAACATCCACATGACAGTTTGACCCTGTCCACTGATCGGGGCAAGTGCAGCTGTAGTTTCCATCTGTATTCGAGCAATTCCCACCATTGTGGCAAGGGAAACTGAGACACTCATCAACATCAAAATCGCAGTCTTGTCCAATCCATGTTTCTAAGCACAAACAAATATAACTGCCATTTGTGTTGTTGCATGTCCCTCCATTTTGACAAGGGAAAAAGTCACATTCATTAATGTCTTCGTCGCAGTTCATCCCAGTCCAGCCACTGTCACATGTGCAACTATATCCTCCGTCAGTGTTGTTACAGACTCCATTTGCACAAGGGTCACTTGTGGTACATTCATCCACATCCTCTTCACAGTCCTTCCCCGTCCATGTCTCTAGACACAGACACTGGTAACCCCCTAGTGTGTTGTTGCATGTCCCTCCATTCAGACAAGGACTCTGAAGGCACTCATCAACGTCTACATCACAGTTAGGTCCATTCCACTGAGCCATACATAAACAACTGTAGCTGCCTTCTGTGTTGTTGCACGTCCCTCCATTCAAGCATGGATCTGAGGAGCATTCATTGACGTCCTCTTCACAGTTCATTCCTGTCCAGCCTTCACGGCAAGTACAACTGTAGGTGCCGTCTGAGTTATTGCAGGTTCCTCCATTCTTACAGGGATTCTGAAGGCACTCGTCAACATCCACCGTACAGTTCACTCCCCTCCAGCCACCGCCACACATGCAGTTGTAGCCACCATCCGGAGTATTGCTACAGCTGGCTCCGTTCTCACATGGAGCAAACACGACGCAAAGGTTGAAGAGCTCTACAATGTAGGAACATCAGAACAGGTAATGAAAACGGAGTTAATGCTGTATGTATACGTACCAGAACAAAGGTGCATGCATGTGAGCATATGCAATTCCACTCACCACAGTTTGCACCGTAGTACTCTGTGGTGCAGGCACAAGCCAGAGATGTCTGGTTGAACTCGCCACCATTTTCGCACTCTGCAACAACAGATGGTGGTTTAATCTCAGAATACTCTAGTACATACCCTGTGCATGTCACTTACGACATGATGGTCCTCTGAAGCTGGAGAGGCAATCACAGGTTCTTGAGAGAGAGTTGCAACTTCCTCCATTCATACACTCAGGACATTCTAGAGACGTTGAGTACAAGTGCACTACCAAAATACACACAGTATGTATGCTATGCATGCTGAGAACAAGTACCACAAAACATCTATGTATAGGGAGGTGGTCGAGGACACAATCTGTGGTGTTAATGGACGTTAAAGAGCATCAGTGAGTCTTGGGCCAGAGAAATGTGGCTTGCAATGCAATATTCATGTGTGTGTGTGTGTGTGTGTGTG
>MKWU01006291.1_pt1 | contig 12191 bp, 13 predicted proteins | sample 809101 | NCBI WGS metagenome assembly MKWU01 (sample SAMN05860141, study PRJNA318959) | sponge metagenome | host: Aplysina aerophoba | place: Slovenia: Piran, Adriatic Sea, Gulf of Piran | collected 2013-05-07
CCATCAGCAGCACCTCCAGCCGAGAGCTCGCGGTGTCGCGGTGTGGTCACTCTATTGAGTCGTTTCAAGGTTCACTGGTTCGGGGAACACCCGGTCCCTGTCCTTGATGCGGGGAAGCGAAGCGGTCAGCCTTGCCGCTTCCGGCCCGAGACAGATCTGCGCGACCGGGTCGCCGAACTCTGCCCTTGCATCCGGCCGAGCCTCCAACCTCGTTCCGTTCAGCCCATCAGCTCGTCCTTGGGCGCGACGATTCGTTGTGCGCGCTCGCGGAGCTGCCCCACCGTCCAGTCCGCGGCGGCTCCCGCCGCCCGCACATCAGCGGCGTCGTGCATCGCGCCACTCCTGGGGCGGGACGAACTGGCTCCTCCAAAGCCCACGTCTTTCCCTCCGTGCTCGCGCCTCTTGGACAACATACGCATGTGAATAACGCCGGTACGCCAAGGCCCAACCCTCTTCGACCATCCACGCGTTGATATCTCGTCCGCCAATGCTGCACGTGGCGACGTCTCGGCCATAGACGTCGCGGTCGCGCACTTCGCACACAACCTGCTTACCGTAAAGCTGGTTGGCGAGCACCCGCTTGGCTTCAACACCACAGAGCCACCGCTGCCGACGGAACCAACAGGGCTGGTCGTGCTCAGGAGCGTCGATGCCGTGCAAGCGAACGCGCACGCCGTTCACTTCAAGGGTGTCCCCGTCGATGGCCTGTGCCAACCCCGAATGCCTTTGGGGGCCGCTGCCACGGAACACTCGAATCAACGGCTGCTCTTTCACTTGAACGGACAGCCGTTCTTTCCCATCAATGCCAAACCAGTCCGCAACGCGCTCCGCAACCGGTCGCACCGCTTTCGCCACGTTGGTAAAGAGCCCACGCACTTCGTCATCGGCCCCGGGCCACACCCACGGCAGGACCAACCACGCGACCAGCAGCAACAACGCGACGAACCCGACACGAATCACCCCCCCCACCCCGCGAACCACCGCGCCACCCCCGCCCCCACCCCCCCCCCGCCCCCCCCGCCACATCCGGCGCTTCAGACGCCACCAATAGTAAAAGCGACTGTACAAGGTCTCGCGATTAAACCGGAATGAACCGGCACGACACTCGGTCTACCAATCGAATGAAACTGCGGGATCGTCACCGCCGCGTCCCGGCCGAACCCAGCAGCCCTTTCCACCAGCGACGGCACCAAGCTCACGCTGCCTCCGGCGAGGGCGTAGACGATCCCCAGTCCCACGGTCCACAGGTGTCGTCCAGGCCACTTCACGGGCACCACCTTGATGCGGAGGCTGTGCGCCATCTTCTTGCCGAAGGAGATGGGGCTGTCGGCGAACTGCACGGTCGGGTGTGGTCCCGAGCGCGGTCTCGATGGTCGCTTTCCCTTGCCGCATGCAGATGGGTTTTTTCCGCCGGAATCTCCCTTCCGGGCGAAGACGCACTCGTACCAACCATCGGCGACGTTGACAACCCATGACTGATGACCCAAGAAGTATGACCACGGACAGCCGCTCCGGGTGGGACGGTGGCGAGGACCCTTCTCGTGGGGGTCTAACCCGTGGCAACGGCCTTTGGTGGGCGCGGCGGCTGGAAGCCCATGTGATTGCCTCCCTGAAACTGTAACCTTCGCTGGACGCATGCAAGACTCGACTACCGTAGCCTCGCAACGTGAACCCCACCTTTCGGTCGGACGAGGCGCACTCGCGTCGATCCTGTTCGCGATCATTCGTCCGTCGGATGCCAGGGCTGCCGTGCTCAGCGGGAAATTCCTGACGCTGATCCATCGGTCTCGGTCCGTGAAGCTCCCGCTCGAGGAGATCGGGATGGTCGTGTTGGAGGACGGATGGCGCTGGGGAGCCATGCGGATCGGCATCGCCACTGGGGAGTTGGTCGTATCGGGGTTGTCGCGGAGCGATGCCAAGGCGTTCGCCGAGGCCCTGGAATTGGAGCGTTCACGGGACTTCTTCGACAGCGTCGAGGCGCGGCCGCTCACAGACGAGCAGCGCCGGGCGGTGGTCGTCGATGAGGGCCGAAACCTGGTGGTCGCGGCGGCCGGTAGCGGCAAGACCTCCGTGATTGTCGCGAAGGCCGGCTGGCTTCTTCATCGGGGGTTCCGGCGCCCGTCGGACCTGCTGCTCCTGGCCTTCGCCAGAGATGCCCGGACGGAGATGGAGCAGCGAATCCGCGGTCGTCTTGGTGAGGAAGCAGCCCGCGATATCGCGGTTCGCACGTTCCACAGTCTGGGCATGTCGATCATCGGCGAGGTCGAGGGCAAGCGTCCGACCCTGGCCAAGGTGGCCGAGGACGACAAGGCTCTGTACGACCTTCTGAAACGCATCGTTGGCGACCTGCTGGCTGATCGGGCTTTCTCCGGGATCCTGCTGAAGTGGTTCCAGGATCGATTCGCCCCGTACAAGAGCGAGCATGAGTTTCAGAGCTGGGGCGAGTATTGGGACTATGTTCGGCGTCACGAGATCCGTTCCTTGAAAGGAGAGAAGGTCAAGAGCTTCGAGGAGTGCGAGATCGCCAACTTCCTCTATCTCAACGGCGTGCCCTACGAGTATGAACGCGCCTACGAGCACGACACCGCGACGCCTGACAGGCGGCAATACCAGCCCGATTTCTATCTTACCAAGGCCGGGATCTATATCGAGCACTTCGCGCTCAACGCGAAGGGGGATACCCCGCCGTTTATCGACAAGAAAGAGTACCTGCGGTCGATGGACTGGAAGCGGCAGCTTCACGCCGCCCACGGCACCACTCTCATCGAGACCTACAGCCACGAATGTGCCGCCGGGGAGTTGACGGAGAAGCTTGCCAAGAAGCTGGCAGCCCATGGTGTCACCATGTCTCCGATCCCTTCCGAAGAGGTGTTCGCCATCCTGGAGGGACAGGGCCGGATCGATCCCTTCACACGCTTGGTGGCGAACTTCTTGGGGCACTTCAAGGGGGCCCGATTGTCCTTCGAAGAAGTGAACCAACGAGCCGCAAGGGCCTCCGATGCGCCGCGTGCGAGGGCGTTCCTTTCCGTATTTCGAACCATCTTCGAGCGCTACCAGGGAACGCTCTCCCAATCGGGACAGGTCGATTTCCACGACATGATCAACAAGGCGACGGAACACGTGGAAGCACGGCGCTACCTTAGTCCGTTCGCCTACATTCTCGTGGATGAGTTTCAGGACATATCGCCCGGAAGGGCACGGCTTCTGAAGGCGCTGCTGGAGCAGTCGCCAAGCACCCAACTGTTCGCCGTGGGCGACGACTGGCAGGCCATATTCCGGTTCGCCGGATCGGATATCGCCATCATGCGCGGGTTTGAAGAGCGCTTTGGCGCTGGCGCGCGTGTAGACCTGGAGACGACCTTCCGCTGTCCAGACCGCATTGCAAGGGTCGCGACCGAATTCGTCCTGAGGAACCCGGTGCAGATAACCAAGAAGGTCCTTTCAACGCGGCAGGCGAGCGGACCGGGCGTGCATGTCGGTCTTGCCGAACGCGCGGGCTTCCTATTGAGGGAGACGCTCAACCGGGTCGCTTCTAACGCCGGAGAGTACGATGGAATCTCGACGGTGTTGTTGCTGGGCCGGTACAGGCACACGCGGCCACCGGACATGTCCGCTCTCCAGAAACAGTATCCCCGCCTCCGTCTCTCCTATATGACCGTGCATGGGTCAAAAGGGCTTGAGGCCGACTACGTCGTGGTGCTCGGGCTTTACTCGGGCAAACACGGCTTTCCCACGGAGATCGCGGACGACCCGCTACTGGATCTGGTTCTGGCCGAACCTGAGGGGCATCCGAATGCCGAGGAGCGGCGTTTGTTTTATGTTGCCCTTACCCGTGCAAGGCGTCGAGTCTTCCTTCTCGCGGAAGGCGGCCCGCCTTCTCCCTTCGTCATGGAATTGATCGATGGCGGGTACGACGTGACCGTCTTCGGGAGGTTGAGTCAGCATGAAGTATCCTGTCCAACGTGCGTCGAGGGTCGCCTTGAGAAACGAGAAAACGCTCGCAACGGAGGCATCTTCTACGGTTGCTCGAATTGGCCCTATTGCGCTTACATACAATCGTCGTGCCCGTTGTGCAGAACGGGGTTGCCCGTCAAGGGGGACGGCGCATTCCGTTGTCGCGAGTGTGGCCAAACCATTGAGAGCTGCCCAAAATGCGATGGCTGGCTGCAGCCCAGGACCAGCAAACACGGTCCGTTCTTTGGGTGCTCGAACTGGCCCGACTGCAACTACGTCAGGGACGCACGGCGGAAGCTACCGGCGAGCCGCGTCTCTACCAAGCTGTCAATATAGACCCTGACCGGAAGGTAAGGACTTGAGTGGGTTCCACCGCGGCATAGCTTCGATCCACCAGACACCATCATAAGGGATATCCGCGAATGCGGTGAGAAACGCATCCAAGCCGCACGGTTACGTAACTGTGTGTGAAGTCTGTTATATGGTTTCAACGTCTTGTTGATTGACCCGGCACCATAAGGGCGCCTACGCGACCACTGTAGGAGGCCGCTATGACAGGACCACGAAGACGTATTGAAGCCGGGACCTTGGCGGCATGATCGATCATCCGGACTTACACCTTTCTGCCGCCACCCTGTCCATGAAAGTAGGACCACCTCAATCTGCCGGCGCGCCCGTCATGTTTCGTGGAAGGAGTATGGCATGAGTCACTGCCTTGCAATCATCTCCCTGACCTGTTTCTTGGCCGCCATACCTTGCCACGTGGGCGCTCAGGACCATCGTGCCCACGAACTAGTGGCAGAGATGGAACTGGAAATTACGATCCGGGAAATCAGCAAAGAGACCCGGGACAACGCTCTTGAACTGGCTCGGGCGAGTGTGAAGAAAACGACCCTCTACGCCAGGTACAAACGAGCTGACGAGGATCGGAAGACCGCCGTTCCCGAAGAGCTGGCCAAGGCGGTTGATAAGGCCCGAGCCGCGTGGAAAAAGGCTTCGGCGGAGCAGGCGGCCAGGACCCGACGAGCACTAACCCTTGCGGAAATGCAGGAAGCTCTGGCGTACCGGCAGGATGATGAGCTCTGGGACAAGCTTCGGAAACTGTTGGACGAGCAGAACAGAATATCTACTGAGGCTTTTGAGCGCTTTTCTGCTCTCGCCGACGAGGTCAACTCCTTGGTGGATCATTTCGCCCGGAAAATTTACCGACGGGAGATGAAGAAACGGCTGATTGAGTTAAAGATCAAGATTACCGAGAAGGTGCTCAAAGAGATCGAGCACTCCTACCAGCGTCACGAAGCATGATGCCCGCTCAGAGGACGCTATGCCCGTCACCCACATGCCCATGCACGGCGAGCAGATCCGGGTGGAAGAGAGAAGGATTGACGAAGCGTAACCACGCCTGGCTGGACGAAAGCTCGTCGTCTTGAATCAGCAACAGGCGCACCAGCTAGTCGACGACCCCAATGAGGTCATGCGGCCGCACTGGAGGCCAGAGAGAATGAAGAAGCCGCGACAGGCGAAGAAATATTAAGAAGTGAGGAAAGGGGTCATCTCCGTTTAGAGGCGTCGCCGTTCGCGGCTTCCTGGACGACTTCGTGTCGTGACGGCGTTCGCTCGGACGGAAGCGAATTAGCCATCATTGACGTTAAAGCCAGTTCTCCTTCTCCGTGATTGCAGAAAGAGTTTCATGTGTAAGTTCTTGTATGTCTGCGGCTGCCGAAATTTCTGGCCATCGTGCCCCCACTGACAAAGCGTCTCCATCTGCTCGATCGGTTTCATCGGCGGCAGTTCAGGGTCATCTTGATAACTCTGTTCGATATGGACTCTGACGACGTTGCTGACAATGTACTGCCTCCGACGGTGCCACCGTAGGCGAAAATCTGGATGCCATGTCCACTGCTGGTTTGACAGGCCGACCAAGCCCTTGACCAAGCGAGCGAAGAACTTAGTACCCGCCACGACATAAGGCCGACCATATTCGTGATCCCGAGCACTATAGTGTGTCCATCGCATATTCTTGCGCTTGGCGTCGATACCAGTCTTGTAGTAAACGGCGTCTGCTTTCCTCAGGAATTCTCTAAACGTTCGAAATGGAAGTTGCCGAAATTCCGTTATCTCATCCACGCCCGATGAAAGGGAGCCGGCAAAATCGGTGTGATCAAGCGTCAATTCCGCTCCGTCAATCATACTACGCTTGTTGTGCTCAAGAAACGGCTGATCATCGCCAAACAGATACGAACTCTGCAATTCGTCGTCGAGGTAAAGGTCGGTGACGCCCCGGTGGATGGCGTCGTGATAGACCTCTTCGAATGCGCCGTCTATGTTTCTGCCCGTGAACTCGGACCTTATTCGATCGTATAGGCTCGCAAGGTTGTGGGTTTTTCGGTCACTGTCGAGTTTCTTCATGTCCATGCCCGGATAGTCCCGCCCCATGATACGATCAGTCCCACACGCATATATGATATGCATCGCAAGCTCAAGGGCACGGGCCGCATGAAACGTTATCTGTGCTTGACACTCGCGTATCTGAGCGTCTAAACGCACCTTGCCATCGCCGGTATCGCCGACATAAACTGTTCGGCCGACACCATGCGACAACACGTCAAGCTTTGCATGCTGCGAAAACATCAGTTCAAGTTCAGCATGGACACTCTCTGTCATGCCGTATATCTGATCCCAGCCCGCTCGGCCAACCGGGGTGTCAAATACGTGCATTTCCTACGATCCTTTCGCTACGAAACAGAAACCGTAGAAGGAAAAGGCAATAGTCCAACCACTCAAGGAATCTACAGCACTGGCTCCGCACGCCGTGGCGGCTGATTGGGAACGAATCCCCCTCGGACCGCAAACTTCCCCGTGTGACTCCCCGAAGCCGACCGGCGACCGTCCCACGCCACCGCCTCCAAACGCAGCCCGCATACCAATAGGGTCGGTCCCAACGATACGTCCAATCGCCGAAACTCAACCCGAAGTGGAAGTCGTCGCCCAAAACTGTGCGGCTAGTAAGAATCTCCTCGCTTCATGTCACGAGTCGCGTGAAACGGACTCGTACACCCCTACCACGTCTCCCCTCGTATTGTTGGCCAGCCAGCAGTTCGGGAGATTCGGTGCCGTCCGGTGCGCGATCTCCTACTCGTGCCGAAACACAAGCCGGTTGAAATAGATCCCACCATCATGATCCAGGGTAACAAACCCAGTTTCGCCTTGCTAGGTTGAGGTCAAGAGGGATAGCCAGCATGAAACCCAGACCCCGATCCGGCGCCTGCGCGGCGGCGGGAGCGCCCTCGGGTGGACACGAACCCAAGCAGGCAACAGCCGGCGGAGTTGGCTGGCGAAAACAATGAGCCGAAGGACATGCGGGGACAGGAAGTCGTAGCGCCCGGATAATAATGCCGAAGGCGGGAACCCTGGCCATTGGGACCCGCTAGAGGGAAGCGGGGCGTCATCTGAGCAGACCCACTGTAGGGAACCCTGAGTCCACCAGGTCGCCCGCATCTGGCGGAAGTGGCTCGCGCGCGGCAACCGCTTCCCGCGCTTGAACTGAGACTCGATGAATGTACTCCTCAAGAGTCATCCCCTGCCGTCAGTCACGTTTACGCGCTCATGGCAACTTCGTTTCTTGAGCGAACCTGTCAGGTGGAGGAACCGAGTGCGTCAGTCGCGCACGCTCGGATCTGTGGGCGGAGGGGCTCGGTAACCGCCGTTCCTACCCGGCCCATCATTGCGTCACTGAAGCACGTTCGTGCGCACGGCCCGGATATGAGTTGGTGCCTAAGTGGTACCTGGCCGTTGAACACTTCCCACACTTCAGATCAAGAACATTCTTAACCTATTGTTTTATCGTCAAAAAGTTTGGCCGTTTCCCGACGCTTGAAACACCGAACCTTACACCGACATGGTGCTGGTCCACGGCGGCGGCCCCGGCGTCGAGCGCATCGCTGCAAGCTGGGCCGATCAGCGCGGCGTCCACCAGGTCGTCTGCAAGCCCGACTGGGACCGCCACGGACGGGCCGCTCCGTTCCGCCGCAACGACGACCTCCTCAACCTCCTGCCCAAGGGCGTCATCGCGTTCCCCGGCAGCGGCATCACCGACAACCTCGTCGACAAGGCGCGGCAGCTCGGCATCCCGGTCCAGAAGGTGGCGGCATAGGCCGTACACCGCAGGGGTCGCGTCGCTTCGGCGGCGCGGCCCCCCCTTTTTTTGGAGAACGATATATAATCGCAACCAAAGACCCGTTCCCGTTCAGGGAATGTTGCCTGCCGCCAGCCGAGATACCCGACACGGAGGCAATCACCGACCACTACCTGGACGTGACGGCATGCATGCTCGAAAGGAAGGACGGAGGGCAACTCATGGAACACGTTGTGGAACTGAATCTTGGTCCTGACGATACAAATCGACTGCTTCATCTACTGGAGGACTGGGGTTGTACAAAACAGGACTTCGTGACCGCGGCCGTGGTGTCGCAGTTGGATTTGTGGGATTTCGAGAGGTTCATGTCGCGGCATCAGGTCTTTGGCAAGGGGTCGCCTGTGGGCCGCAAGCTGGACCCCGAAGAAGCCGAAAGGTTCAAAGAAAAGATTCGGTCGGCCATCCATCAGTCTTCGCTGCCCGGCTAGTTCTCAACGCCTTCCTGAGCTGAAACGTCCCGCCACACATACGGCTCGCCCCATCCGCGTCGCCGGCGCGCTTCGCACGTCTCAACTCCGCATCGTACACTTGCCACGCTTCAATGCCGTCCACCTCTGGCGCTCGCCCGCGGCACGGACCCCCCGCCACGGCCCATGTCGCCGAGGACCCGCTTCGCGCCTCCCCTGCGCCACTCGGCGACATGGGCCTTCCCCCCTCCATCGGACCACTCCGCTCCCTCACCGGTCTTCGCACCACCATCGTTGCCGGTGACGCCCGCCTTGTTCACCATGCCGATGACCGCCACGTGACACGGCTCGCCGCCCTCTGCGACCTCGCCGCACTCCCCCCCGTCCGCTCCCCGCCCCCCGCCACGGGACCCGCCTCGCCGCCTCCGGCGACATCGCCGCCCTCGCGCCGTTCGCCTCCCTGCCCTCGTCGTCGGCACGGCCGCTCCGCGTTCGCGTCGCCGGGTGCGCGCTTCGCCCGGCACCCGCTTCCGCATCACCCCCTGCACTCGTGTCCACACCACTGCGGACGCCACTGCCGTCGTCTCCGGCAGCGTGCTTCGCACGCCTGCCGTCAGCTCCTCCGCACTGACCGCCACTCAGTCGCCGTGGCGGCTCCCGTCCGCCGGGTCCTCCGGCGTCCATTCCCCTTCGCTCATACCGCTGGTTCTGCCGTTCCTGACCGCATACGCGGGCTCTGGTTCTCACACCCCACGCATCCCCGATGCTGGTGGCGCCATTCGCACCCTTGGCCCCCGGCTCTCTGCGCAACCCCCGCCTTCCGCCGCCAGACTCTTGTTGGACCGAGCGTGTGTCGCACCGATACACGCCGACCGTCCTGCCCCTGGCCATGCGGGGCTACGCTTGTCCTACACCGGTACACGGGCGGTACACGCTTCTCGCTGCCGAAAACACCGACCGATACACGACCGGCATACGCCCAATGGTTCGCCTCGGCCCCCGCGGCAGCGTTTGCCCCAGGCCCATGCACGCCCCCGAATACAGGAGCCTTCGCCGACATCCCAGAGCGCGAACCGTATTCGGCCTGTCCGTAGAACTCTCAGCGATCACATCCGGGCTCCACACAACCCGAAATCGCCACGCCAAAGCCGATCTGGTAGTAACGACCGTAAGGGGGCGATGTGCTTCGTGCCCACAGATCAGACGCTCCCGGGCTCAATTCTGGAGACGAAAAGGAGTAGGAGCGTGACGAAATCCCACCGAACCGAACCCGAATCCGGCGATGCACCCACTGCAAACCAGGGCGTTGCGCGCAGGACCAGAGGCATCCGCTTCTCCGATTCCGAATGGGAAGGGGTCAAGGCCGCTGCCGAACTGCATGATGTCCCGGCCGCCGAGTTCGTCCGCAACAAGATTCTCGACGCCGCCCGAGGCCCCGCCGGCGCCACCCCGGCCTCGCTCGCGCCGCTGATCGAGCGGACGTTCCGCTATGCGTATATCCTCGCAACGCACAGACACGACGAACTGATCCGCGAAGGACGCGCCGAAGAGATGGAAAAACTGGCCAAGGAGGCCCAGGCACTCCAGGACCAGTTGCAGGGAGGTGTCTCCAGTTGAAGGGGTTCACGTTGCACGGATTGACCATTCGGCCCGCGGGCGAGAACGACCGGGACGCGTTGGTCACCCTCGCCATCTGCACGGCACGGACCAACTACATCCCGTTTCTGGGCCGCGACGCGATCGAGAGGTGGATCGCTGGCGGGGGAGTCACGGACCACCTGGACACGCACTCGGGAACGTGCCGCGTCGCGGAGCGAGACGGCGACATCGTCGGCTTCTGCGTCACCAAGGGGCCGCTGATCGAATTGCTGATGGTGGCGCCAGCGCACCAGAGACGCGGCATCGGCCGCGTGCTTCTGGCAGACGCCGAGGCACGCTTGTTTGCGGAACACGCCGTTATCCGGTTGGAGAGCTTCGCCGACAACTCGGCCGCCAACGCGTTCTACATGAGCCAGGGATGGCAGCCGGATGGGATGGCCGCGGGTCAGGACACCGGCTTCAGGACGATCGGTTTCGTGAAACGGAGGGCGGCACCCGGTGCCATGATACCTCCGGAGGGAATGTAGACTTCGAGTTCGGGGATGCCGCCAATAGCTTCGTGGAGAGGCGGAACCTGACCATCCGCACGTCGGTGAAACGGTTCGCGCTGGACCAAGCCGCATTCCAAGAAGCTCGAGAACCACATCGCCGCGGCCAACCTCCACGTCCTCCACCATGACTGGTGCCGGCCCCCACGAGACGGTCCGCTGCACCCCGGCCATCGAGGTCGGGCTCGCCAAGACGCTGCACGATGTGGAGTGGATCGCCCAGATGGCCGATTCCGAATATGCGAACTGAAGCTTGATGGCGCCGCCAGAAAAGGAAGGAACAGGAAAGGAGACGTGCGTGGAAGAACAGAAAGAAGCAAAACTGAGGCGTGGCCAAGCAATCGCGATGCAGTCTGTAGCTTTCTTACTTATCGGCATTGCGAGCGACATTGACAGGGCCGCCGTGAAGAGTCTTTTGAGGGACGCGAAAACGATATCGGGTGCTGATCCTTGGCGTCATACCATGTTAGGCAGTGCTTGGGTGCTTCACTTCGTAGCCGCCTTTGGTATCGAGTTATCATTGAAGGCGTTGAGAGCAAGAGAAGGATTTTCTCCTCGCCATTGCCACAATCTACTGACGCTGTTCAACGATTTGTTGCCTGCAACGCGATCAAAGCTCGAAACCCAATTCCGCCACGACACACAGCATACGAGACCGGGAGTCGCACTCTCGGATTTCCTCCGTGAACACCGTAACGATTTTCTTGAATGGAGATACCTCGACAAGCCCAAGTCCTTAACCTCCGGGGATGCCGGTCTTTTGCAACTGGCAATGTGCGCCATGCTTGAGACCTATGAATCTCTCTCCTGAGATTGAGATTGACGATGCTGCTCAGCCTAGGCATCCCGCCATTGCGGAAGGGATGGCAGGATACATGGAGCATGTAAATTGGGTGCTTGACATGGTTCACCTCCCGACCCCCGGCCGCATATTCTGATTCTGAATGCCCCTTCTCCACCCGCCGGCGCCCCGCAACGCCGGGAGTCCAAGGCCGGGCCGTAGGGGGCGAGGCCGGCTGTGCGGGAGCGAGTCCCCGCGCGCCTGCCGAACGTCCCGACGGGAGGAACCCATGTGCATCTACGCAAGAGACCACGCCTGCGGTTTTCGCTACAGCCGAGCCGCCTGGGGCGCGTTCAGCAACTTCCAGCCCTTGGCCGTGCCCATCGCCGCCGGACCCTGGAAATTCTGTACGTCCGAGGCGCTGTATCAGGCCGGCAAGTTCGCCGCGCACCCCGAGATTCAGCAGCGCATCGCTGAAGCGCCGACGCCGAGGCAGGCCGCCGCCATCGGCCGCACCCCGGGTCTCGGTATCGACCCCGGCTGGACGGCGCAGCGCGTCGACGTCATGCGCTGGGTGCTGCGCCTGAAGCGCGAGGCCAACGCGGCCGAGATCGACGCGGTGCTCGCAGCAACCGCAGACCGCCCCATCGTCGAGGTCTCCACGCGCGACCCCTGGTGGGGCGCCCGTCCCGTCGCCGACCGCTACG
>MKWU01006292.1_pt1 | contig 12184 bp, 7 predicted proteins | sample 809101 | NCBI WGS metagenome assembly MKWU01 (sample SAMN05860141, study PRJNA318959) | sponge metagenome | host: Aplysina aerophoba | place: Slovenia: Piran, Adriatic Sea, Gulf of Piran | collected 2013-05-07
AGCTCGGGGCGGTCACGAGGGTCCGGTCGCACCCGGGCCCTCACCCCACGTCTGAGTCCGCTTCAACCGTATCCGAACGCCCCCGTTCCTTGCGAGCACAGGCGTCGCCGTGACTCCGTCCGCTCAGCCACGGGCGCCGACGACGAGCCGTCCAGTGTTCGGCGTCAATTACTCTGGCCGCTCGTGTTGCCTCATTTGAGGATGTTACCCGCCATCCTCAGAATGATCGTACCCGCTGTCTCGGACGAATCGCGAGCAGGCGGCACCGACGGGCGGAGATCCGGCCGCCCGGAGGTTCACCCTGGACCGGAAGCACGCCGCGGCGCGTGGCGTGCTCCCGGTCCCGAGTCCGGCAGTCCGCCGCGTCTCGTGAATCGTCGTCGACGGCCGGGGTGCCGCGGTTCAAGGCGGGCCTCAAGGCCATAACTGCTATCGGAGCGAGGTGCGACAGTCGTTATTCTGGCACTTTCCCAGGAGAAGGCTGACAAGGCTCTGCCAGGAATCAGTGGTGATGCTACGGCCATTGTCGGTGACGTCAGCGACCTCAAATCCCTGAAATCGGCGTTTGACGCCATCCGGGAAGCTCATGGCCGTATCGATATCCTGATGACGAGTGCCGGTATCGTGCCGGTATCAGTGTTGGCTGAAACCGATTTTCGACGATATTTTTGGCGTGAATGTGAAAGGCACCTTCTTTGCTATCCAGTATGCCATGCCACTGCTCAGCAAAGGCGCCTCGGTCATATTGGTCTGCTCATGCGTCCACGAAATGGGTTCCCAGGGCTATGCCCTGTACAACGCGACGAAGGCGGCTGTTCGCTCCCTTGCCCGCTCCTTGACCCCGGATTTGGCGCCCATGGGAGTCAGAGTCAACGTGCTCAGCCCCGGACCAATCCACACGCCAGTGCTCGAAAACTCGGGTCTTTCGACCGAGAATATCGAGGCGGTTCGTGAAACGTTCAGTCAAAGGCTCGCGGCCGGGCGGGTTGGCCGGCCGGAAGAAATGGCGAAAGTGGCACTCTTTCTGGCGTCGGATGACTCTTCGTATATGTACGGTTCCGATGTCCAGGCCGATGGTGGCATGAATCAGGTTCGTTGGTAACTTCTTCTCGTCACGTCTCATGCAGCGGAACGTGCCGGGGCCGTTGGTCTCCAAAGGGCACGTGGCCACCCCGCTCGCTCGGATCTGTGGGGGCGAAGCCAAATGGTTGAGCTACCCGACCAACCCCGCATGCGGGGGTCCGGCTCCGCCGGGTGGCCAACTTGTCTGTCAGGCCGAAGGGATCGCCCGGCGCCCCGCCACGTGTACGCAGCGGACTCGCGGTCTCCACATCCAAGTCGACGAGATCCGACGTCGACGCGCCGCCGGCGAGGACCAGATTTGGGGCGGAGAAACTCCCCGCAACATCATCCCTGATGCGCACGGATCTCCCGGTGCAGCGCCCGCAGGGCCTGCAGCAGGTCTGCCTGCTCGGCGACCGAGCCTCCGCATCGCTCGCGCAACCCGGCGACCATGGCGCCAACCAGTTCGGTCCCAAAGCATCGCCTAGTCATGTAATTGGCGTATGGATCTCCTTGTTTGACATCCAGCGATCACATTCTTGTGAGAAAATTACATAGTGTGAGGCTCAACAACGAACGGCAGCACGCTTCCTCGCCGCGCTCATGATCTTCTTGATCACCGGCATGAACGGCAGGATCGAGCACCGGGATCGATGACGTGCGCGGCGAACTACGGGGTTTCCGTACCGAAGTGAACGCCGCATGGAGAGCTTCGACAAGCGGAAAGGGAGGTTCAGATTGGGTACCCCACGCCTAGCGCTGGTCGGCGCCTTCGTCATGGGCGGGCTGCTGCTGTTTGCCGTCGGCCTATTTATGATCGGCGACCGCCGTCTTTTGTTCAGCGAGCAGTTCGAGATAGAGGCGGACTTCGGTAACGTGGCCGGGGTTGAGATCGGTACCGGCGTGCGGCTGTCCGGGCTGCCCGCGGGCGAAGTGATCGGCATCGAGATTCCCAAGGCGCCGGGCGGCAGATTCGTGGTGCGGATGCGTGTCCGGGAGGAGCTGCGCGCGCTGGTGCGCACGGACTCCGAGGCCGCGATCTTGTCCGACGGCCTGCTCGGCTCGGCGTTCATCCAACTCCGCGCCGGTAGCGAAGTGGCGCCCCTCATTGCCGACGGTGGCGAGTTGAGAGGCGTCGATGTGGTGGCGATTGCCGACCTGATCGCGGAAGCTCGAGAGACGTTTCGAGTTGCCGCTGAGGAGATCGTTTCGGTACACGCGCAGGTATCCGAAACGGTCGATGCCGTGGGCGAGACAGTCGGCAGTACGACCCGTTTCATCCATGCCGTCGGGAACGACGTGCGAAGAGTGACCGCCGCAAGCGTAGGCCTCGTCGACGAGACGCGGAGGATGATCGGAGGGATGCGTGTGGTTCTGGACAATCTGGGTGAAGGGCATGCGGCCATTGAACCGGTGCTGCAAGAGATCGAAGCAACGATGCAGGCAGTGCAGGCAAGCGCCGATCGGGTCGCTGGGGCGGTGGAACGCTTCAGCGGCCCGGGAAGTGTAACGGATCGCTTGGTGACCGACGCCGGTCAGGTCATGCGTCACACGCGGGACGTGATGGCCGACGTCGCCGACAACACGGAGGCGCTGAAGCGGAACTGGCTGTTCAGCGGTTTCTTTGCCGAGCGGGGGTTCTTCAACCTAGACGAGTTGTCCGTGGACGAATACCGCACGCTGCTCCGCGACGATCGATACACTCCTCTCCGGATCTGGCTCAAGGCGGAACTTCTGTTCAACGAGGTGGGTGAAGATGGCACCCTGACGTTGCGACGCGATGCTGGAAGCCGGATCCAGGAAGCGATGAGTGAACTCCTCAAGTACCCTCGGAACAGCCCGCTCATCGTTGAGGGGTACGCGATAGGAAACCAGAGCGGGCACCTGATGAACGATGCTCGCAGGCGGGCCGAATTGGTCCGGGACTACATCGCACGCGAGTTCCGCCGCTCGTTGGGTACAACCGGTACGATGACGCTCGGAACCGGGGCTGAAGAGGCTGAAGAGAGCCCGTCCGGCGACGGGCAGTGGGATGGGGTGGCGTTGACGCTGTTCGCCGATGCGGACGAGATGGGGCGCACGACCCCGCAGCAGTGATTCCCGCCCTCGTAACGCGGGTGTGGATGCCGTGTGGATGCCCGCCGTGCGAAGGCGCGCCGTTCCTCAGCGGACTTGCAGAGAAAACCACTATGGCCTTCCGCAAAGACCTTCGGTTTCGCCTGATGCTGGTCGGCATCGGACTGATTGTCGTAATCTCGCATGTGGGAATCTCGCTCCTCAGGGTTTCCCAGTGGTTCGATGCGAGCGTTCAGGAAGCGTCATCTCGCGGGACTTCGCCAGTCAGTTCCGCACCTGGCCGATCTACGCGGCAGAGGCCGACACGAACGAGACCAGCCGGAACATCCTTCGATCTTGGCCCGTTCGGCGGACCGCCGCAGCCGCGCCTGCAGCAGGCGATGCTGCATCGGCACCAACCGGTTGTTGACCGATCCCGGCTCGGCGTAGCGGCGTCCGCTGCCGGCGGGCAAGGCAGCACGGGCTCGGTCTTCGCCGGCGTGACAGGCGTGCGGCGCTTCGTCTCGACCGTCCGGCAGCAATCTTGCCCAGGCGATCGGCCGCGCCGCCATCCAGGCGCTCGCGATCGGCGCGACCACGACCATCTTCTCGATCGTCGACGCGGTTCTGCTGCCGCCGCCGTTTCCGGAACCGCACCGAGTAAGCACCGGTATCGAGCAACCGGGAGGAGTGGTCAGGGATGAGCAAGCCATCGAACCTCGTCCAGGGGACGCTGGATCTTCTGATTCTGAAGATCCTCGACCTGGAGCCGCGGAGCGGATGGGCCATCGGCCAGCGCCTGAAGCAGGTCTCGAACGACGCGCTGCAGGTGAGCGACGGCTCACTCTACCCGGCGCTGCACAAGCTGGAGCAGCAGGGCTGGATCAGTGCGGAGTGGCGGAACACCGAGAACAACCGGCGCGCGAAGATCTACTCGCTGACGCCGCCCGGACGCCGCTACCTCAGGCAGGAGGCCGCGAACTGGGAGCGGCTGTCGCAGGCCATCACCCACGTCGTGCGCCTGACCGAGGTGTGAGGCATGTCCTGGGAGCGGTGGCTGTACGCGTGGCGAGCTCGGTTGCGAGTGCTTCTCGACGGCGACCGGGCGGACCGCGAGCTTGACGACGAGCTGCAGCATCACCTCGCGCGGGAGATCGAGGTGCGGCGCGCTAACGGCCTGCCGGCAGCGGAAGCCCGCCGGCAGGCGCTGGCGGCCCTCGGTGGCCTGACGTCGACCAGGGACCACGTCCGTGCGTCGCGTTTCGGAGCATCTCTGGAGGCGGGGCTCCGGGACGTCCGCCACGGTTTGTGGTTGCTGCGCCGGCATCCCGGTTTCGCAGCGGCCACGGTGCTGACCCTGACGCTGTCGGTCGGGGCGACGACGGCCATCTTTTCCGTCGTCGACGCCGTGCTTCTCCAGCCGCCCTCCTTCTCCGACCCGGAGCGGCTCGTAACGCTCTGGCAGACCGATCCGGACGATGGGAACCGTCCCGTGCCGGTCGGTCCCGCGGATTTCCTGGACTGGCGAGATCGGGTCCGGAGTTTCGAACGCGTGACGGCGATAGAACCCTGGTCGCTGGATTTCACCGGCGCAGGCGAGCCGGAGATACTCACCGGATCACTCGTCTCGGAAGGCTTCTTCGAGATGCTGGGCGTCAACGCTGTTCACGGTCGCACGTTCCTGCCGGAGGAGTACCTGCCGGGCAGCGGCGTCATCGTCCTGACCGAGGGTCTCTGGCAGCGCCGCTTCGGGGGCGAGGTGAACATCATCGGGCGCTCGCTGGTGCTGGAAGGCGAGCCGTACACCGTGATCGGCGTGCTCGGTCCGGACTTCGAGCTGGGCCTCGACCGACGCGGGGAACGCGACTTCTTCCTGCCGAAGACGTTCTCGGAGTACGAGACATCGAGCCGCGGCCCCGGCTGGTGGCGCGTGATCGGACGGCTGCGCTCGGAGGTGACGCTCGCCGAAGCACAGGCGGAGATGGACGCCGTCGCGGCCCGGCTGGCCCAGGAGCACCCGCGCACGAACGCGGATGTCGGCGCGCGGGTCATCCCGCTGCAGGCACGGCAGGTCGAAGCGGTGCGGCCGATGTTGCTGCTGCTGCAGGGCGCGGTGCTCTTCGTATTGCTGATCGCGTGCGTGAACGTCGCGAACCTGATGCTGGCCCGCTGCACGCGACGCGCTCCAGAGTTTGCGGTGCGGATGGCGGTGGGCGGCGGACGCGGCCGCCTGCTGCGGCAACTGTTGACAGAGAACGCCGTGATCACGGCTCTGGGCGGCGTCGGCGGCTTTGTCTTCGCCGCTGCCTCGCTCGAGGCGGTCACGGCGTTCATGCCGGCCGACGTTCCGCGTCTGGGACAGGTCGCCGTGAACCCGCGGCTCCTCGGGTTCGCCGTTGGCCTCGTCGGGGTGACGACCCTGGCGTGCGGGATGGCGCCCGCCCTGCACGTGGTCCGGCAGAACGTGCACGACCTGCTCCGCGGGCAGCGCACCGGCGCCAACGCGGTGCAGCAGCGGCTGCGCCGCGTACTGGTGGCGACGGAAGTCGCCCTGGCGCTGGTGCTGCTGGTCGGCGCGGGCCTGCTCCTGCAGAGCTTCGTGCGTCTGGTGAACGTCGATCTGGGCTTTGCCCCGGCGAACACGGTGACGCTGCAGGTGTTTCATTATCGCGACGACGGGCTGGCGGCCACCGCCAACTTCTTTCGCGAGACCCTCGACGGCATCCGCGCGCTGCCGGGCGTCACCGCCGCCGGGGCGGTATCGGCCTTCCCGTTGGGACTGGCCGACGTCACCAGGCAGAGACTGCTGCAGCTTGATGACCGGCCGCCGTTTCCGCCCGGCGAGGAGCCGTCGGCCGCCGTTGCCACCGCGACGCCCGGGTACCTGTACGCAATGGGCATCCCTCTGCGGGCGGGCCGCTGGTTCGACGCGCGCGACGACGCAGAACAGCCGTCCGTGGTAGTCATCAACGAGGCGCTGGCGCGGCAGCACTGGCCGGATACGGACCCGCTTGGCCGGCGTGTGTCCCTGTCCGTCGTGTTCAGGGGAGACATCAACGCAGAGATCATCGGCGTCGTGGGCGAGATCCGCCCCGGGGGCTACGACACTCCCCCGCGCGCGGAGCTGTTCGTCCCGCACGCGCAGGTCCCGGACGGCTCGATGACCTACGTCGTGCGGACAGCCGGGGATCCGGGGGCCAGCGTCGCGGCCATCCAGGATGTCGTCTGGGACGCCGACCCGTTGCAGACCTTCTACAGCGTCGCCACCGTCGAGCAATTGTTGTCAGACACGCTTGCGGCGCGCCGGTTCACCACGACCTTGCTGACGCTGTTCGGCGTGGCGGCCCTCGTGCTGGCCACCCTCGGCATCTACGGTGTGATCGCGGTCGCCACGGCGCAACGGACCCGCGAGATCGGCCTGCGTCTGGCGATGGGCGCCGAGCCCCGCCAGGTCGTGGGGATGATCGTCCGCGGGGCGATCGGTCTGGCCGGCACGGGTGTGTCGATCGGCCTGCTGGCGTCCCTGTTCGTCTCGCGCTCCCTCAGCAGCCTGCTCGTTGATGTCGCGCCCTTCGATCTCGCGACGCTGGCCAGCGTCTCGGCGCTGCTCCTGCTCGTGGCTGCCGGCGCCGCCTATCTGCCCGCGCGGCGCGCCGCCCGCGTCGACCCGCTCGCCGCCCTGCGGATGGACTAGGCGGACTCCGTCGTCACCGACCTCGTTTGACCTCGCCGGGCTGGGTGTCGCGCCCTATGCCTTGACAGTCCATGGGAACCGTCTATACTTAGACAACGTATGCATAGATAGGAAGGGAGAGGTAAGGCATGGTCCAGCGGAATCCGGAGATGTTGCGGGGCACGGTCGAGTTGCTGATCCTGACGACGCTGCGTGGCGGTCCTCGCCACGGCTTCGGCATCGCGCGCTGGCTGGAGCAGACGTCTGATGACGAGCTGCAACTCGAGGAAGGCTCGCTCTACCCGGCGCTGCACCGCATGGAGCGGCGCGGTTGGCTGGAGTCCGAATGGGGGATCTCGGACAACAACCGGAAGGTGAAGCTCTACCGGCTGACGTCGCGCGGCCGAGCTCGGCTCCAGAGCGAGACCGAGGGATGGGCGGCATTCGCGGCGGCCATCGGCAAGGTGCTGCGGGCGGCGGAAGCTGTCTAGCGGAGGTCTGCAGATGGGGCGAACACCGATGTGGCGGCGCTACCTCCGGTTCTGGGGATCCGACGTTTCCGCAGACGTCGATGCGGAGCTCGACCATCACCTGGGGGAGCTTGTCGAGCTGCTCGTGCGCGAAGGCCACCGCCCGGCCGAGGCCAGAGCGGAGGCCGAGCGGCGCTTCGGCGACTACGCGGAGGTCAAGGAGGCATGTGTGGACATCGATCAGTCGTGGGAACGGCAACAACGGTGGCAACGGCTCCTGGCCGATTTCTGGCAGGACCTTCGGGTTGGCGCCCGCACGCTCGCCAAGAACCCCGGGTTCGCGATCTCGGCCGTCCTCGTCCTGGGTCTCGGCCTCGGCGGGGCGACCGTGATGGTGAGCGTGATCAACGCAGTCTTCATTCGCCCGCTGCCCTTCCCGGAGCCGGATCGGATCGTGAGCGTGGTTCGCCACGACTCCCGGTTCAGGGGAGCGAACGAGTTCCACCCACAACGAAACGTCGCCGTTCTTCGCGACCGCAGCAAGGCCTTCGAGGCGCTCGCCGGCATCGGCATCAGCCCGGGGATCAACCTCGTCAGCCAACACGGGTCGACGTTCATTTCCAGAGTCGAGGTGACCGCAGATTACTTCCAGGTCTTCGAGGTCGCGCCACGGCTGGGACGGGCCTTCTCGCGCGACGATGAGGTCGCTCCATCCACGGTGGTGCTCAGCCACGACGTCTGGGCCGGTCATTTCGGAGGCGATCACGGCATCATCGGTCAGGTCGTACGGCTCGGTGGCCGGCCCCACACGGTCATCGGGGTGATGCCGTCGGGCTTCTGGTCGTTCGAACAGGCGGATGCCTGGACGCCGTTCCGCCCCGATCCCAGCGGGGGCGACCAGAACTATCGGCTGATTGGCCGGCTCGGGGCGGGATGGACTCCGGCGCAAGCGCAGGCGGAGCTGCGGGCCGCAAGCACTGACCTGTACGCCGACCTGCGGGAGCCGCGCGACGAAGCACGGCTCGACGTGCAGTCTTATCACGAGTCCGTTGCGGCCGGGACCGGCGGCCTCGTCTGGTCCCTGACCGCCGCTGTCGGCGCCATCCTCTTGCTGGTCTGCGCCAACGCGGCGGGGCTGCAGGTGGCCCGCACCGTGGGACGCCGGCAGGAGCTGGCCCTCCGGGCGGCGCTCGGCGGGCTTCGCGGGCGGCTGCTTCGGCAGCTCCTGACCGAGAGCGTGTTGCTGGCCACGGCCGGAGGGGCGGTCGGCGCCCTGGCCGCGGCAACGGGTGTTTCCGGGTTGGTCGCGCTACGGCCGCGCCTTGCGATCTGGGACATCACCGTCGATGGGCCGGTACTGTTCGGGGCGGTCGCGATCGCGGTCTTGACCGGCGTGCTCTTCGGGTTGTTGCCGGGCGCGCTGGCAGTGCGCAGCGAGGCTGCGGACACACTTCGCGGCGGCCAGTCGCGCAGCGTGACCACGGCCCACGCGTCCTGGATGCGGCGGTCGCTGGTAGTCGCCCAGGTCGCCCTCTGCACGATGCTGTTGGTTAGCGCCGGCGTGTTTCTGCGTACGTTCGCCGGACTCAGCACGTCGGATCTCGGGTTCGATCCGGCCAACGTGCTCACGGCCCGCGCGTCGCTGGAAGGACCCGCCTACGGGTCACGCGACGCCGTTGCGGCACTCTATCGGCGCACGTTGACGGAACTGGCGCAACTGCCCGGGGTCGAGGCTGCCGCCGTGGCGAACAACCTGCCGGTCGAGCGTGGTCTGCAGATGCTGCTGCTGCAGAGACCCGACAACCGGATGGAGCCTGCGGAAGCGGACTGGCGCTACGTCGCGGGCGACTATCTCGATGTCCTGCGGATTCCACTGGTGGCCGGCCGGGCGTTCAGCGCGGCCGACCACCGCGCCGCCGCACCACCGGTGGCGCTGGTCAACGAGATGTTCGCCAGCCGGTTCGGGGGCCGGGCCGTCCTCGGCACACGCCTGCAGATGACTGCCGGCGAAGTGGACGACCAGATGCGCGAAGTCGTCGGCATTCTCGGAGACGTACGAACGCGCGGCGTGACTGCGACCCGGCCGACCGTCTTCGTGCCGGTTGAGCAGGTGCCGGATGACCTGCTCGCGGAAGCCCACGGGTTCTTCCAGGTGAACTGGGTGCTACGTACTCGACAGGGGGCGACCGGTCTGGTCCGGTCTGTCGAGCGGGTGATCGGCGAGGCCGATCCGCTGCTTCCAATCACCGCGATTCGCACGATGGACGAGGTGGTCGGCGCAGCGATCGCCGCGACGCGCTCCCGCACGTTCCTGCTGGGTCTGTTCGCCGTCGCGGCCCTGACACTGGCAGCCGCGGGTCTGTACGGCTTCGTCGCCTACACGGTGGCGCAGCGGACGAAGGAGATCGGCATTCGTCTGGCGCTGGGCGCTTCGCGCGGACGGGTCACGGCTCGCCTCGCGCTCCAGGGGGTCGTGCTCTCGGCAACCGGAAGCGTGCTGGGAGTAGGCGCCGCGGCACTCTTCACAGTGGCGCTGCGGCGCATGACGCCCGACGCGCTGCCGCTCGATTCGTGGACGGTCGCCGGTGTCGTGTTCGTCCTCGGCGCAGTCAGCATCGCCGCTACCGTGGTGCCGGCGGTCCGCGCGACGCAGGTCGATCCGGCGACGACGCTCCGCGCGGAGTGACATCGCACACGCGAGAGGGACTGACTTGTTCCCCCTGCTTACCGAGATAAGCCGTTGACAGCCTTGCAAACCGTAACCGAGAGGAGGTCCTCATGGACATCGCACGCCCCGATCTCGCCCGGAAGAAGCAGATGCGACACAGCCTCTACAGCGTTTCGGCGCTCATCGTGGTCGCCCTGGTCACGGTGGGGGTCTCGCGGCTGGAGCCGGCGGCGCCAAGGGTCGATCGCGACACCGTCTACCTGGACACCGTGCAGCGCGGCCTGATGGTGCGGCAGGTGCGCGGCACCGGGACCCTGGTCCCGGAGCGGATCCGCTGGATCCCGGCCACCACCGACGGCACCGTCGAGCGGATCGTCATCCGGCCCGGCGCCCTCGTCGCGCCCGACACCGTGATCCTGGAGCTGAGCAATCCCGAGCTGGAGCAGTCCACGCTCGAGGCGCGGCTGAATCTCGCAGCGGCCGAGGCGCGCTACAGCAACCGGCAGGTGGAGGTGGAGCGCGATCTGCTCGACCAGCGAGCGACGCTCGCCACCACCGAGGCGCAGCGCAAGACGGCCCGCCTGCAGGCGGACGCCGACGATCAGCTCTTCACCCAGGGCCTCGTCTCGTCGCTCCAGCTTCAGCAGTCCCAGTCGGCTGAGCAGGAGTTCGATACGCGCTACGCGCTCGAGCAGGAACGGCTGCAGATGGCCACCGACACCGTCGAGGCACAGCTTGCGGTCGAGCAGGCCGAGGTGGACCGCCTGCGGACGCTGTACGAGCTGCGGCAGCAGCAGATGGCCGACCTGCACGTGCGGGCCGGGATGCCCGGCGTGCTGCAGCAGGTGCCGCTCGACGAAGGGCAGCGCATCACCACAGGCACCAACCTGGCGCGGGTGGGCGACCCGACGGTGCTCAAGGCCGAGCTGCGCATCGCGGAGACGCAGGCCAGGGACGTTCAGATCGGCCAGTCGGCCACCATCGACACCCGCAACGGCGTCATTCCGGGGCACGTCACGCGCATCGACCCGGCCGTGGAGAACGGGACGGTGACGGTGGACGTGGCGTTGGACGGGGCCCTGCCGCGCGGCGCCCGCCCGGACCTGACAGTGGACGGCACCCTCGAGTTGGAGCGGATGGACGACATCGTCTTCGTCGGCCGGCCGGTGTTCGGGCAGGAGGAGAGCGTGGTCAGCCTGTTCAAGGTGGAGGAGGACGGTACGCACGCATCACGCGCGCGCGTGAGTCTGGGCCGGGCCTCGGTCAACACGATCGAGGTGCTCGAGGGTCTGCAGCCGGGCGACCAGGTGGTTCTGTCCGACATGTCGACCTGGGATCAGTTCGACCGGGTGCGCATCGAATAGGGCCGCTCTGCCGCGTCGGGCAAAGGGGCGAGGTCACCAGTGAACGGAGGGAGGGAGGTCGAGATGAGCGAAGCGTCAGCCCTGATTCAGTTGGAGAACGTCTCGAAGATCTTCTACACGGACGAGGTCGAAACGCATGCCCTCGACGGCGTCGATCTGTCCATCCACCCCGGCGAATACGTCGCCATCTCGGGTCCGTCGGGTTGCGGCAAGTCGACCCTGCTGTCGATCCTCGGCCTGCTCGACTCGCCCACCACGGGCGACTACACGCTGAACGGCCAGCCGGTGGCGCAGCTCAGCCAGGCCGAGCGGGCGCGGACCCGTAACCGGGAGGTCGGGTTCATCTTCCAGAGCTTCAACCTGATCGGCGACCTGACGGTCTACGAGAACGTCGAGCTGCCGCTGACCTACCGCGGCATGCAGCGGGCCGAACGCCGCGAGCGGGTGACCGAGGCGCTCGAGAAGGTGGAGATGGCCCACCGCGCGCAGCACCTGCCGAGCCAGCTCTCCGGGGGGCAGCAGCAGCGCGTGGCGGTGGCGCGGGCGGTCGCCGGGCGGCCGTCCATCCTGCTGGCCGACGAACCCACGGGCAACCTCGACTCGAAGAACGGCGAGGCGGTGATGGAGCTGCTGCAGGCGCTGCACGACGAAGGCTCGACCGTCTGCATGGTGACCCACGATCTGCGCTACGCGGAGCACGCCAGGAGGGAGATTCACCTGTTCGACGGGAGGTGCAGCCCGCATTCCACCGCCGCGGCCCACGAATAGGGACACCCAGGACACCCCACTACCGGGTTGGACTTCCAGACTGGAGGGTGATCGTGTCTACTCATCTTCGTGTCTTCGCATTCGGGCCACTCATGGCCGGTCTGCTGCTTGCGGCGGCGGCGCG
>MKWU01006293.1_pt1 | contig 12184 bp, 11 predicted proteins | sample 809101 | NCBI WGS metagenome assembly MKWU01 (sample SAMN05860141, study PRJNA318959) | sponge metagenome | host: Aplysina aerophoba | place: Slovenia: Piran, Adriatic Sea, Gulf of Piran | collected 2013-05-07
ATACCCTGCCGTATTACCTGAACTTCATGGCCCATCTGTCCGATCACGGTATGCCGACCGCACACCCTATTGCCGACCTGCACGGTGGTTATGTGCGCGTGCTGAAAGACAAACCCGCTGCAATCGTACGACGGCTGGAAGGTCAAAATGTACTGGCACCCAACACCAAGCACTGTGCAGCCGTGGGGCATGCCCTGGCCCAGATCCACATACTGGGAGATTCGTTCAGTGGTGTACTGCCTAACCCGCGAGGGGTTGCCTGGGCAGAACGGACAACCGGGCGAATATTCCACAAGCTGTCTGCCGAGGACAGGCAATTGCTTGAACATGAGATCCAGATGCGCAAACAGCCGCTGAGTGCAGACATCCCGCAGGGTGTGGTGCATGCAGACCTGTTCCGGGACAATGTCATGTTCAAACGCCATGCCCTCACAGGCATCATCGACTTCTACTATGCCTGCAACGATTACCTGCTGTACGATCTTGCCGTGACGGTGAATGACTGGTGCAGTCGTGATGGCGGTGACCTGGATCCGGCATTGCAAGCTGCACTCATCGAAGGCTACCGGATGGAACGTACCTTTCACCCCCAGGAATTTGAAATCTGGGGATACATGCTGCGTGCCGCCGCGCTCAGGTTCTGGCTGTCACGCCTGCATGACCAGATCTACCCCAAAGACGGGGAAATCACCCATATCAAGGACCCTGACGTTTTCAAAAGGATCTTGCAGTCGCGTATCCGGCACACGCCCGAGCTGGACTCCTGAACCGACCCGATTTTCTTGGAAACCGGTATAGAAAAACTGTGCAACCGTATTGATGCGTTCAATGAACGCGTCGGCACTCTTGCATCCTGGATCGTGCTGGTCATGGCAGGCATTACCTTCCTGGTAGCAGTGATGCGCTACGGTTTCAACTTTGGACGAATTGCCATGCAGGAGTCGATTACCTATCTGCATGCCTTTGTATTCATGATTGCCGGCGCCTACACACTGAAACACAACGAGCATGTACGCGTGGACATCTTTTATCAGGGCATGTCAAGGCAGAACCGGGCCAAGGTGGATTTCCTGGGGTCCGTATTCCTGCTGCTGCCCTTTGCCGGGTTTATCATGTGGACCAGTTTCGACTACGTCACCAACTCCTGGAAATACCTGGAGGCCTCACGTGAAGCCGGGGGACTGCCGCTTGTTTTTGTTCTGAAATCCCTGATCCCTGCCATGGCAACCCTTCTGTTCGTGCAGGCGGTCTCCATGGGTGGTCGCGCCTGGCTGGCATGGCGTAAATAGGAAAACATGGAAATCATTGCCTTCATACTGTTCCTTGCCGTAATTCTGGTGCTGTTGTTCGGATATCCTGTGGCATTCACCCTTGCGGGCGTGTCACTGGTGTTTGCCGTGGCGGGGATAGTGGCCGGTGTATTTGAACCGGCCCTGTTGCAGGCCTTCCCGAGCCGCCTGTTCGGTATCATGACCAACGAGACGCTGATTGCCGTGCCCCTGTTTGTATTCATGGGTGTCATGCTGCAGCGTTCAAGAATTGCCGATACCCTGCTGGATACCATGGCGTCCCTGTTTGGTCCCCTGCGCGGAGGCCTGGGAATATCCGTCATACTGGTCGGCATGCTGCTGGCAGCGAGCACCGGTATCGTGGGAGCCACGGTGGTGACCATGGGCCTGCTGTCATTGCCCACCATGCTCAAAAGGGGCTACCAGCCGGAAATCTCAACTGGCATGATCTGTGCCTCCGGCACGCTCGGACAGATCATTCCGCCCTCCATTATCCTGGTGCTGCTGGGCGATGTACTGTCATCGGCATACCAGCAGGCACAACTCAGTCAGGGTAACTATTCGCCCGATACCGTCTCGGTGGGTGACCTGTTCGTGGGGGCAATCATTCCAGGCCTGTTGCTCGTGGGGATGTACCTGTTGTACCTGATCGCAATGGCCTGGTTCAGGCCCCAATCGATGCCCGCCGTGAAACCGGAGTCAGACATCGATTTTCCCGGCTGGATCAGAAAGGTCCTGCACGCACTGGTACCGCCCATTTTGCTGATCGTTGCCGTACTCGGTTCCATTATCCAGGGTATTGCCACACCCACTGAAGCCGCATCGGTGGGGGCCGTGGGCGCACTCTTGCTGGCACTCTTTTACCGCCGTCTTGATCTCGATTGCCTGCGCGATGTGATGCGCAGGTCGGTACGCATCACCTGCATGGTATTCATGATTTTCATCGGGGCATCGGTGTTCTCGCTGGTATTCCGCGGATACGGGGGGGACCACGCCGTGCATGCGCTGCTGATGCAGCTTCCAGGAGGTACATTTTCCGCTGTACTGGTGGTCATGGCCCTGATGTTCCTGCTGGGGTTTATCCTGGATTTCATCGAGATTACATTTGTGGTGGTGCCGATCGTGGGGCCGGTATTGCTGAGCCTGGGAATTGACCCGGTATGGCTAGGCATCATGATTGCCATCAATCTGCAAACTTCCTTCCTGACACCACCATTCGGGTTTGCCCTGTTTTACCTGCGTGGAGTGGCCCCTGAAGCAATACGTACCCGCCAGATTTACCGGGGCGTTGCACCATTTATTGCCCTGCAGATCCTGACTCTGCTGCTGCTGGCATACTTCCCGGCCCTGGCCACCTGGCTGCCGCACAAGATTTACTGAACCCCCGAACGAGATGCGAGGGTGAATAGATCAATCCCAGTCTCAGCCGGAACCGACCGAAACCAGGTACATTGAACCCGTATTACTCGTACGGGGAAAAGGTAGGCACCAGCGCAATGTATGCATAGATGATCAGCAGTGCATATCCGATGCCGAAACCGAGCATGATACCCCGGTTCAGCGCAGTAGAATCCTTGCTCACTGCCCGAAACGGAAGCCATGCCACATACACTGCAAACGCCAGGTTAAACAGAAAGAATAACTGGGTGGTGTATTCCTTGGCATCCCACATGGTCCGCCATTGGACAAAGAGATCTTCCACGTTTCGACTCCTTTTTGGTCTTTGTTATGGTACTTATACTACATTGTCGGAGTACAGTTGTATTCTATCCTGCACGCAAGTTCAAGTATGCACGCTCGGAAATATTCAGCCAGGCACGTGATTTCTTGAAGAAATTGCTGTAGGAATCAAAAATTTCCCGTGCCAGGGCATCTACTGAAGCCAGTTCCACTGTAACTTCCTCCGAGAGCTTCCCGAGAGTATCGATAACTTCCGCCGGCAACTCCCGCAGCTTGACATTATGCTCATTCACCAGCGTCTCGAGCGCATCGTTGTTGCGGGCAATGTATTCAGCCAGCATGTCCTGGTTCGCCACGCGGCAAGCATTCAACACGATGCTCTGCAGATCTTCCGGCAATTCCTCGAATGCGGCCTTGTTGATGAAACATTCCAGCGTTGTACCCGGCTCATGCCAGCCTGGATAGTAGTAGTACCTGGCAATCTTGTGAAACCCGAAGGCCAGATCATTATAGGGTCCAACCCATTCCGTCGCATCAATCGTGCCGGATTGCAGTGACGTAAACAACTCGCCTCCCGGAAGATTGACTGGCGTACCGCCTGCACGCTTCAACACCTCTCCCGCCAGGCCAGGTATACGCATTTTCAGCCCTTTCAGATCTTCCAGGGAATTCACTTCCTTGTTAAACCAGCCCGCCATCTGCACACCGGTATTCCCCGATGCAGCAGGCACCAGGCCAAACTGCTCATAGGCTTTCTGCCATAACTGCATGCCACCCCCGTGGTACAGCCAGCTGTTCATCTCCATGGCAGTCATGCCGAAAGGTGTGGTGGAAAAAAACTGCAGGGCAGGGTATTTGCCTTTCCAGTAGTACGCCGAACCATGTCCCATTTGTGCTGAACCGCCTGCCACGGCATCAAAAATCTCAAATGCCGGCACCAGTTCACCTGCACCATATACCTCCACATGAATCCGCCCACCCGACATCACATTGATCTGTTCTGCCAGAAATTCTGCCCCGGTACCCAGACCCGGGAAGTTTTTCGGCCAGGTGGTGACCATTTTCCAGTCCCAGATGCGAGTTACTGCGGGTGCAGACGGCTTCGGTTCAGGTGCGTCCCTGCAACCGGCCAAGCCTCCTGCAAGGACCGCACCTGCCCCTGCGTAACGTAAAAATTTTCTTCTTTGCACAGTTAATTCTGAAAATGTACCGCGACCCAGTATAAGCTACTTGCAGGAATACTACTAAACCCGGTCTGCATGGTTGAGGGAAAACCTGTATGGCACCCCATCAGCCCTGGTACCGGACAGGCAGCCTGAAGGCACTTGCCGTGCCCGGTGTATGACGCTGGCCTGCCAGGTATCATGCAAGCTTGGCGAGATTCGCATAGGCCAGGACCAGCCACTTGCTTCCTTTCTGTTCGAAGTTCACCTGCACCCGAGCACTGGTTCCTGCCCCTTCGCAGTCGAGCACCACGCCCTTGCCAAATTTTGCGTGCATCACGCTGTCGCCGACCCTGATTCCTGTATCTTGTGCAAAGAGACTGGTCTTCAAATTGTGGTGCACCGGTGTTGCGATCATGGCACGGGGCCGCACTTCGGTGACCAGTTCAGGCGGCATTTCGCCAATGAACCGGGAAGGAGAATTGTAATAACTATCAGTTCCGTAGCGCCGCCTCGACTCCGCGTAGGTGAATACGAGCTGCTGGCATGCACGGGTGATGCCCACGTAACAAAGGCGGCGTTCTTCCTCCAGCCGGCCCGGTTCCTCCAGCGACATGCCGGTTGGAAACAGCCCCTCCTCCAGTCCGACGATGAACACCAGAACAAACTCCAGACCCTTGGCAGCATGCAGCGTCATCAGTTGCACACAATCATCCCATTGCGCCCCCTGTCCTTCCCCGGCCTCCAGGGCCGCATGAACCAGGAAGGCGTCCACAGGCTGCATGTCTGCATACAGTTCGTTGTCCAGGTCGAACCCTCGTGCCGTGACCACCAGTTCCTGCAGGTTCTCGACACGTGACTCGGCTTTTTCGTTGCCCTCGCGGCCATGATGCCGCATCAGGCCGGATGCCTGAATGATGTGATCGATCTGCGCAGCCAGATCCAGATCCTGTATATCCTGCTCCAGCGCCCGCATGAGCTGCAGAAACTGCTGCAGGGCATTGGCAGCACGTGCTGCCAACAGGTCTGACTGCTGGATGTTTTCTGCGGCCTTCCACAGGGTGATCCGGGATCGCACGGCAACCTCGCGTACCCGGGCCATCGTGCGCTGGCCAATCCCGCGCGGGGGCACATTGACGATACGTTCAAAGGACGGGTCATCGTCCGGGTTTTTCGCCAGGCGCAAGTAGGCCAGGGCATCCCTGATTTCGGCGCGTTCAAAGAAACGCAGGCCCCCGTACACACGATACGGGATGCCCTGGGAAATAAAGACCTCCTCGAATACCCGGGATTGCGCATTGGAACGGTACAGCACGGCAATGTCATCCCGGCGGGTCTTGCCGGCTTCGACCCATCGCTTGATTCTGTCCGCGACAAAGCGTGCTTCATCCTGTTCGTTGAATGCGGCATACAAGTGGACCGGCTCTCCTGCAGCACCGTCTGTCCAGAGCCTTTTCCCCATACGCCCCCGGTTGTTGTCAATCAGTGAATTGGCAACCGACAAAATCGTGTTCGTCGAACGGTAATTCTGTTCCAGCCTGAACACCTGCGTATTCTTGTAGTCCCGTTCAAAGTTCTGAAGGTTTTCGATGCGTGCCCCCCGCCATCCATAAATGGACTGGTCATCATCTCCCACAGCAAAAACCGGATTTTCTTTCCCGGCAAACGTTTTCAGCCAGGCATACTGAATGGCATTTGTGTCCTGAAACTCATCGACCAGGATATGACGGAATTTCTCCCGGTAGTGGGCAAGGATTTCGGCATTTTTCTGCAACAGTTCCAGGCTTCGCAGCAGCAGTTCCGCAAAATCCACCGAGCCCGTGCGCTCGCATTCCTGCTCGTAGGCAACGTAGGCACGAATCAGCTGTCGCGCCGTGCGATCACCTTGGTCTTGCAATCGTCCGGATCTCAGACCCTCTTCTTTGCGGGCGTTGATGTAGCCGCATACCTGCTTGGGAGGCCATTTGGAATCGTCCAGACCCAGGTCCTGGATAATCCGTTTCACCAGACGCAGCTGATCATCGCTGTCCAGAACCTGGAAGTTTTCCCTGAGACCTGCCTCCTGCCAGTGTGTACGAAGCAGCCGGTGCGAGATGCCATGAAAGGTCCCGATCCACATGCCTCCCACCGCATGGTTCAGCAGGCTTTCCACGCGTGCACGCATTTCTGCTGCCGCCTTGTTGGTAAACGTGACTGCAAGCAGGCTGAAGGGAGAAACGGATTCCACCTCACACAGCCATGCAATCCGGTGCACCAGCACACGAGTCTTGCCGCTGCCAGCCCCTGCGACCACCAGTGCCGGGGCATTTCCCGAGGTGACGGCTGCGCGCTGCGCATCATTTAAAGGATCAAGGATCGGGGTAACGTCCATCGGTTCACAGGGGAAGTTGCGGCCAGTCAGGCAAACTGGAAATACCACAGCCCCAGCAGGGCTGCGAGCAGAACCAGTAGCAAGATAGTCATGACATTTCGGTTCGATTTCCTGATTTCCCACCGGAGATCATCAATTTCCCGGCTGTACTGTGATAACCGTTCCTGGTTCTGCTCGAATTTCTTGACGCTCGAGTACACCAGGTCCGGGATATCAGGCAGGCGCTCTGCCATGCGGGGCAGCTGCCTGCGCATCCCCAAAGCCAGTGCCCGCATGCCAACCTGCTCGCTCATCCAGCGTTCCATGAACGGCTTCGCCGTATCCCACAGGTTAAGCTCCGGGTCCAGCTGCCGGCTCAGGCCTTCAATATTCAACATCGTTTTCTCCAGCAGGATCAGTTGGGGCTGTACTTTCATATTGAACCGCCGCGCGGTCTGAAACAGTCGAACCAGCAAGTTGCCAAAAGAAATCTCACTAAGGGGACGCTGGAAAACAGGCTCGCATACAGTACGGATGACCGATTCGAATTGCTCAATCCGCACATCAGAGGGTACCCAGCCGGATTCCAGATGCAGTTCGGCAACCTTGTGGTAGTCCCGGTCAAAAAATGCCATGAGATTTTCCGCCAGATATCTTTTGTCAGAGGTTGTAAGCGTGCCGATAACCCCGAAATCGATGCTGATAAATGTAGGGTCCTCCGGGTGTTCGTAGGAGACAAAAATATTGCCGGGATGCATGTCGCCATGAAAAAAGTTGTGTTTGAACACCTGCATGAAAAAGATCCGGCAACCGCGTTGCGACAGTTTCTTAAGGTCGACGCCATGCTGCCGCAGGGCTGTTGTATCACTGATCGGGATGCCGTAGATACGCTCCAGTACCATGACGTTTCGCCGGCACAGGTCAAAATAGACCTCCGGTACGTACAGCTCGGTAGAATTTTCAAAATTTCTGCGCAGCTGGCTGGCATTGGCAGCTTCGCGCAGCAGGTCGAGTTCATCCAGAAGGACCTGCTCGAACTCCCCTACGACTTCCCGGGGCTGCAGCATGCGCCCGTCTTTCCAGTAACGATGCAGGATGGACGCCAGGACGTGCAATAGCTCCAGGTCCCGGCGTACCTGTTTTTCAACCCCGGGCCGCAGCACCTTGACCACGACTTCTACACCGTTGTGGAGTTTTGCAGCATGTACCTGGGCGATTGAAGCGGACGCCATGGGCTCAATGCTGAATTCCGCAAAGGCCACACTGACCGGTTTCTGAAGAGCCTGTTCAATCTGCTGCCGGGCGACTTCTCCAGAAAATGGTGGAACCTGGTCCTGCAGCTTGGCAAGCTCATCGGCAATCTCCTCAGGCAGCAGGTCCCGGCGTGTAGACAGGGTCTGGCCAAATTTTACGAAGATCGGACCAAGATCTTCCAGGGCATGACGGATCCTGGCACCGTGGGCGATTTCCACCTTGCGGAACCAGTGCCACGGCAGCAGGAAAAGCAAAAAACGGATCGGGCGAAAATACGGAACCGCGAACAGAACCTCTTCCAGCCCATGCCGGATCAACACCACATTGATGTGCGAAATCCTGAACAACAGGCGTATGTAGCGCATGGTTCAGTGCGCTTCCGTCAGTCGCCGTACGCGGGCTTCGAGGTAGCCGATACTGGCTTCCAGCTCGTCTGCATCATTCAGGAACCGTTCCATTTCCACCCTTGTGGGTACGACCCGTGATTCTTCCTGCAGGTACTCGCTCACATCCATGCGGAAATTCTCGAATGAACGGTGCCTGTACTCCTTCACACGGCGCAGCCACACGCCAACCTGGTAGGCCGGCAGATCTCCCGCAAATGCCGCAGCCACTTCTTCCCAGTCAATTTCCACTGCGGCAAATACAGATCCGACCTGCCGTACCAGGCCCGAGTCGCCCTGCACGAACAGGGTTCCATCATCCAGCATCGATTGACACTGCTTGCTCCGTGCGACCCTAAGCAGCACCAGGACATCGGCCTCGACCCTGGCCGCAACCTCCACAGGCCCGTCATCGCTGTGTTCGGTAATGGTGATACCGTCCTGCCGGAGCGCAACAAGAAATTCCTTTTCCATGTCCGTCAATCTCAGCAGCAGATTCTTGTCTTCAAATGCGCTCAGCCGTTGTGCAACTTCGGGGTCACAATCAAGATATTTCCGAACCAAGAAATTGATGAGCCTGATCAGCATGCGTTCACTTATGCAGAAAGTTTGTACCCGCGGTGGATACAAACGACCCCCAGGTTGAGATCGAGGTAATCACATTTCTGAAAGCCGACCGCTTCAAGCATGGACTGCAAGGTTTCCTGGTCCGGGTGCATGCGGATCGATTCAGCAAGGTACCGGTAGCTTCGGGCATCCCCGGCTATCAGCTTGCCCATCTTCGGAAGCACCCCGAATGAATAGGCATCATAGGCCCTTTGCAGCCATTTTTCGGGCTTGGAAAACTCCAGTATCATGACCTGGCCACCCGGCTTGAGCACCCTGAACATCGACTTCAAGGCCAGGGGTTTATCCGTGAAGTTGCGCAAGCCGAAAGCCACCACGATGCGGTCAAAGTAATGTTCCCGGAATGGAAGAGCTTCAGCCATGGCCTGTACGTAATCCAGGTTTTTCACCAGCCCCCTGTTGACCAGTTTCCCCCGCCCGTGTTCCAGCATGGCGTGATTGGAATCGCAAAGCGTGACCCCGCCCTGCTCGCCAAGTTTCGGGGCCAGCAGGGCCGAAATGTCTGCGGTGCCGGCGGCGAGGTCCAGTATCTTGAAATGTGGGCGGATGTTTGCAAGGTATACAAAGTAGCGCTTCCAGGCCCGATGCAGGCCCAGTGACATGATGTCGTTCATCAGATCGTATTTCCATGCCACGGAATCAAAGACCGCACCGACTTTCTCGGTTTTCTCCTCGGGGCTGACGTCCTGGTAGCCGAAGTGGGTGTGTTTTTGCTGCATGGCGCGTATCGATGACTATGTGCTGAAAATCACTCTGAGGCGGGTGCTGCACTTGCAGGGGAAACTGCTCCAACGGATTCCGGTACAGGACGGGCCAGATTATTCACCCGGAGCCTTGCGCTGATAGCCTGCCTCTTCCAGCCGTTCCAGATACCTCTTCCACCTTTGTTCCTGGTGAATACCGAGTTCATATAAATATTCCCAGGAATAGAGACCGGTATCGTGGTTGTCATCGAATACCAGTTGAACCGCATAATTCCCCACCTGCTCAATGGCATTGATGCCGACATCTTCTTTGCCGATCTGCAGCACTTCCTGTCCGGGCCCGTGTCCCGCCACTTCAGCAGAAGGTGAATACACACGCAGGTACTCGCATGGGAACTCAAAACGCCTGCCGTCATCAAATGCAACTTCCAGCACCCTCGATTTCTGATGCAGCTGGATTTCAGTGGGGACCTGTTTACTCAAAACCCGATAACCTTTCTTTTTTCAAATACCTGGATTTCCCGTCAGGCACTACAGTATATAACGACTCAGGTCTTCATCCTTGACCAGTTCACCTATATTTTCCTCTACGTACGCCTGATCGATGGTGACAGAGGTCCCTCCTGAATCAGGCGCAGAAAACGAGATCTTCTCCAGCAACCGCTCCAGTACGGTATGCAGGCGCCGCGCGCCGATGTTTTCAGTCGATTCGTTTACATCATGGGCGATCTGCGCAATTCTGCGTATCCCGTCCTTGGAAAATTCCAGCCGCACACCTTCAGTCTCCAGCAAGGCAGTGTACTGTTCCGTAAGCGACGCGTCGGGCTCGACCAGTATCCGCACGAAGTCATCTGTGGTGAGCGCCTTGAGTTCTACACGAATCGGCAACCGGCCCTGCAATTCCGGGATCAGGTCGGAGGGCTTGGAGACATGGAATGCTCCGGAGGCGATAAACAGGATGTGATCGGTCTTTATCATTCCGTATTTGGTGCTGACGGTGCAGCCTTCCACCAGTGGCAACAGGTCCCGCTGCACCCCTTCACGCGAGACATCCGCCCCGGTAACCTCACCATGCTTCGTGACCTTGTCAAGTTCATCCAGAAACACGATGCCGTTCTGCTCGACATTCTCCAGGGCCTTGGCCTTCAGTTCCTCTTCATTGACCAGTTTGTGCGCCTCTTCATCGGTCAGCACCTTCATCGCATCTTCAATGCGCATCTTCCGCGTCTTCTTCTTGCTGCTGCCCAGATTCTGAAACATGCCCTGCAACTGGCTTGCCATCCCCTCCATGCCGGGCGGGGTCATGATTTCCACACCGACCGGCGTCACCGCAACATCCACTTCGATCTCGGTATCGTCCAGGTTCCCTTCGCGCAGTCTCTTGCGGAATTTTTGCCGCGTATCACTGGCAAACTCGTCCCGGCTGTCCACATCGGCATCCATCCTGGGTGGCAGCAGCGCATCCAGAATCCGTTCCTCGGCTACTTCCTCGGCACGAAAGTACACTTTCTCCATTTCCTGTTCGCGCATCATTTTCACCGAGGTATCGACCAGGTCACGCACGATGGAATCAACCTCCTTGCCGACATAGCCCACTTCCGTGAATTTCGTCGCCTCCACTTTGATAAATGGTGCATGGGCCAGACGGGCCAGGCGCCGGGCAATTTCGGTCTTCCCTACCCCCGTGGGCCCCATCATCAGGATATTTTTCGGGGTGACTTCCACACGCAACGCTTCCGGCAACTGCTGGCGGCGCCACCGGTTGCGCAGTGCGATCGCCACGGAACGCTTGGCTTCATCCTGTCCGACGATATGCTTGTCAAGCTCCTGGACAATTTCACGCGGAGTCATATTTGACATGAATAATCCCCTGGTACAAACGACACTACAGTTCTTCGATCGAGATCTTCGCGTTGGTATAGATGCAGATGCCGGCAGCAATATCCAGCGACCTCTGCACGATCTCCCTGGCATTTAACTGTGTCTCGTCCAGCAAGGCTCGCGCAGCGGCCTGCGCATACGGCCCACCGGAGCCGATTGCCACCAGGGAATCTTCCGGTTCAATGACATCGCCGTTTCCGGAAATTACCAGCGAGGTGTACCGGTCCGCCACAGCAAGCAGCGCTTCCAGTCGGCGCAACATGCGATCGGTACGCCAGTCCTTGGCAAGTTCCACGGCCGACCGTGTAAGCTGCCCATTGTGCTGTTCCAGCTTGGATTCAAATCGTTCAAACAGGGTAAATGCATCGGCGGTGCCGCCGGCGAAGCCCGCAATAACCTTGTCCTCGTACAGCCGCCGGATTTTACACGCGTTGCCCTTCATGATGGTTTCGCCCAGCGACACCTGGCCATCTCCGCCCAGTGCCACCTTGCCGTCACGCCTCACGCTGACAATGGTAGTGCCCTTGAATTGTTCCATAGTGTGTAATGTTCGTGCTGCTGAACGGTAGTGCCGAACCCTGCCCACCGTTACGGGCCCAGCTTATTTGGACGCCAGACTATCAAAATCTGCAGGCAGATCATACCGGTCGCATGCAGCTTATTTCTCCCGGGTTTCCGACTTGCTTCGTGACACGCCTTTTCTGGCACGCGGATGGGCGCGGTCATAGACCTGTGCGAGGTGCTGAAAGTCCAGGTGGGTATAGATCTGGGTCGTGCTGATATCGGCATGCCCCAGCATTTCCTGCACGGCACGCAGGTCATTGCTGGATTCCAGCAGATGGCTGGCGAACGA
>MKWU01006295.1_pt1 | contig 12179 bp, 12 predicted proteins | sample 809101 | NCBI WGS metagenome assembly MKWU01 (sample SAMN05860141, study PRJNA318959) | sponge metagenome | host: Aplysina aerophoba | place: Slovenia: Piran, Adriatic Sea, Gulf of Piran | collected 2013-05-07
CGGTACTGCTCGACGCGGCGAGCCGCATCGTGATCCAGGGCATGGGCGCCGCCGGCCAGCGCGAGGCAAGTGTGAGCCGCGCCTTCGGCACGCAGGTCGTCTGCGGCGTCACCCCGGGCCGCGGCGGCCAGGAGCTCGCCGACGTGCCGGTGCGCAACACTGTTCGCGAAGCCGTCGACGAGTTCGGAGCCGATGTCTCGCTGATCTTCGTTCCCGCGCCCTTCGCGGCCGACGCGATCGCGGAGGCCGCCGCCGCCGCCGTGTCCGTGGCGATCTGCATCACGGAGGGGATCCCCACCCTGGACATGGTGCGCGTGCGGCGCTACCTGCGCGGATCCGCCACCCGCCTGATCGGCCCCAACTGCCCCGGCGTGATGTCGCCCGGCGAGCGGGCGCGCGCGGGAATCATGCCGCCCGATGTCTACCTGCCAGGCAACGTCGGCGTGATCTCGCGATCCGGCACGCTGGTCTACGAGACGGTCGATCAGCTCACCAGCCTCGGCATCGGCCAGTCGACGTCGATCGGCGTCGGCGGCGATCCCATCATCGGCACGACCCAGCGTGAGGCGCTGGAGCTCTTCGAGGCGGATGCCGAGACGGCGGCGGTGGTGCTGATCGGCGAGATCGGTGGGACCGCCGAGCAGGAGGCGGCCGACTACGTGCGCGGGATGTCGAAGCCCGTGGTCGCCTTCATCGCGGGCGCGACGGCACCCCCGGGGCGCCGGATGGGCCACGCGGGTGCGATCATCGCCGGACGCGCGGGCACGGCGGCCGCCAAGCAGCAGGCGCTGCGCGAGGCGGGCGCGGCGGTGGTGGAGTCGCCGGCGGAGATCGGCGCGACGATGCAGGGCGTGCTCCACGAGCGAGGCCTGCTCTAGGTCCGCTACCGTGCGCTCCGTTGGCGCCCTTCCCCGCGCGCGGTCTAGGATCGGAGGTCCGCGGAGGGGTCGCATAGTGGCCTAGTGCGGGCGCCTGCTAAGCGCTTACCCCGGTTTCGGGGTCGTGGGTTCGACTCCCACCCCCTCCGCCATCCCCGCCCGTCGCTCGCGCCCGCCTCGACGGGCCCGGGAGGGACTGACATGGCGCGCTACCACATCTGGACGCTCGGCTGCCAGATGAACCAGGCGGACTCGCTCAAGCTCGCTGCGGGTCTCGACCGGCTCGGGCTCGCACCGGCCCCTTCCGACGCCGAGGCCGAGCTCGTGGTCGTCAACACCTGCTCGGTCAGGCAGCACGCCGAGGACCGTGCCTACTCGCGCCTGGGCGTCCTCGCGAAGCGGAAGCGCCGGGGCGAGCGTTTCACGCTCGCGGTGATGGGGTGCATGGTCGGACCCCGCACGGAGGCGCTCGCCAGGCGCTTTCCCTTCGTCGACGCGTGGGCCAGGCCGCAGCAGTTCGAGCCTATCCTAGAGGCGGCGCGCTCGGCCGGCGCTCTCGATCCCCTCGCGCTTCGCGACGTCTCGGAGGGGGAGTTCTGGCCGTCGACCTACGGGCGCCCCGAGGGTCCCGCGGCCTTCGTCCCGGTGGTGCACGGGTGCGACAAGATGTGCACCTACTGCATCGTGCCCCTGAGGCGCGGTCGCGAGCGCTCGCGGCCGGTGTCGGAGGTGCTTGGCGAAGTCGTCTATCTGGCCAGTCACGGCGTCCGCGAGGTGACGCTGGTCGGACAGACCGTGGAGGCGTACGGGGGGGACCTGGAGCCGGCGGCGGGGGCGGCGTCGCGGCCCGACCTCGCGACGCTCTTCGAGGGGATCGAGCGCGTCGACGGTATCGACCGCGTCCGCTTCCTCACCTCATACCCGCGCGACATGACGGACCGCATCATCGATGCCGTCGCCGATCTGCCGCGCGTGTGCGAGCACTTCAACATTCCCGTGCAGTCGGGCTCGGACTCGATGCTCGCCCGCATGCGACGCGGCTACACGGTCGCGCAGTTCGAGGAGCGCGTGGCGCGGATCCGCGAGCGCATGCCGCACGCGACGCTCGCCACCGACGTGATCGTCGGCTGTCCCGGCGAAACCGAGGAGGAGTTCCTCGCGACGGTGAATCTCCTCGAGCGGACGGCTTTCAACGTGATCCACGTCGCCGCCTACTCCCCTCGCCCCGGCACCTATGCTTCCCGCAAGATGGAGGACGACGTGCCCCGGGAGGTGAAGCGCGAGCGACTGCAGGTCATCGAGCGCCTCCACGCCGAGTCGGCCGCACGTCACAACCAGCCCCTCGTCGGCAGCCGCCTGGAGGTGCTGGTGGAGCGGGAGAGGGAGGGGCGCTCGAGCGGTCGCGCACGGGGCGGCCAGCTCGTGCACTTCGACGGGACGGGCCTCGTCGGCCGGCTCGTTGAGGTCGACGTGGATGAGGTGAGTCCGTGGTCGCTCCAGGGCCGGCGCGCCGACGATCTGACGCCGGCGATGCTCTAGGCGGCTCCCCCCGCGGGGGGGCGGGAGGCTCGGGGCGGCTCCCCGGGCGGGGGCGCGGGATCTCCGGGGCCCGGGCCGGGGGCTCGGTCGGAGGCCCCGAGCGCCCACGCCCTGCTCGCGACGATCGTCGTGATCTTCACCGTGCACGAGGGGAGCCTGCGCGTCCTGCTGGTCAGGCGCTCCGCGCCCCCGGCGAGCGGGAGCTGGGCGCTCCCCGGCGGGCGCTGGGACGGCACCGAGACGCTGGAGGGGGCGGCGCAGCGGAAGCTTGTCGACGAGACCGGGGCGACCGACCTCTACCTGGAGCAGCTCTTCACGACATCGGGCCTCGACGCCACGCAGCCGGCGGCCGTCGCAGTCTGCTACGTGGCGCTGGTCGAGTCGGGAACGGTGAGGCTGCGCAGCGGCGAGACCTGGCGGCCGGCGTGGCACGACGTGGCGGCGCTTCCCGGGCTCGCCTTCCGCAACGAGGAGGTGATCGCGCAGGCCGTCTCCCGGATCCGGGCCAAGCTCGAGTACACCAACGTGGCGTACGGGCTGCTGCCGGAGGAGTTCACGCTGCCGGAGCTCCAGCTCATCTACGAGGCGATCGCCGGCCGCGCGCTCGATCGCCGCAACTTCCGCAAGCGCATGCTCGGCGCGGGCATCGTCGAGCCGACGGGAGAGCTGCGCCGGAGCGGCGCCCACCGCCCCGCCCGCCTCTATCGCTTCACCACGCGCGAGCCGGTCTTCCTCTAGGAAGCGCGCCCCGCGTTGACCGCCGGGGCGACCGCGCCGTAGTATCGGGGCGCGGCGCTTTGTGTACTCGGTACACGAACGCCGGGGAGGGCGACCCGCGTGAGGACGGCGAGATGACGACGACGGCGACGCTGCCGCAGCTGCAGTGCGAGTCCGATGTCGGCATTGCGACCGTTCCGCTGGCGAGCGAGGGCGCCTTCGCGAGCTGGCAGGGAGACATCCCGGAGCGCTTTCGCACGCTCGGAGGGCCGGAGCTCGTGGAGCGTGTGCGAGAAGCTCGCGCCGCCCTCGGCCAGCGCGCGGTCGTACTCGGCCACCACTACCAGCGAGAGGACATCATCCAGTTCGCGGATCGGCGCGGCGATTCGTTCGACCTCGCGCGCTACGCGGCCTCCCATCCGGAGTCGGAGTACATCGTCTTCTGCGGCGTGCACTTCATGGCGGAGGCGGCCGACGTGCTCTCCGCCCCCCACCAGCAGGTGGTGCTGCCGAATCTGGCCGCGGGCTGCTCGATGGCGGACATGGCGGCGCAGCCCGACGTGCTCGGCGCCTGGCGTGAACTCGCCGCCGAATTCGGCGGCACCGAGGAGATCATCCCCGTCACGTACATGAACTCCGCCGCGGCGCTCAAGAGCTTCTGCGGCGAGCGCGGCGGAATCGTCTGCACCTCGTCGAACGCCGGGCGAGTACTCGCCTGGGCCCTGGAGCGCGGACGGCGCATCTTCTTCTTCCCGGACCAGCACCTGGGTCGCAACACCGCTCACGCGATGGGGATCCCGGAGCGGGAGGTGTCCCTGTGGAACTGGCGGCTTCCGTCGGGGAGCCGGGGGGGCCTCTCGACAGACGAGCTTCGTCGCTCGCGCATCATCCTGTGGGAGGGCCACTGCTCCGTGCACCAGCGCTTCTCGCTGACGCAGGTCGAGCGTGCCCGCGCGCAGCATGCGGGCGTGCGCGTCGTGGTCCACCCCGAGTGCCGCGCCGAGGTCGTGCGTCACGCGGACGCGGTCGGCTCCACCGCCTACATCGCGCGGTACGTCGAGGAGGCCCCGGCGGGTGCCGTGCTGGCGGTGGGGACCGAGATCAACCTCGTCTCCCGCCTCGCCAAGGAGAACCCGGACAAGACCGTCTTCTGCCTCGATCCCGTCGTCTGCCCCTGCAGCACGATGTACCGCGTCCACCCCGCCTACCTGGCGTGGGTGATGGAGGAGCTGGCGGAGGGGCGCGTGGTGAACCGGGTCCAGGTCCCCGAGCAGCAGAAGGAGCACGCGCGAGTCGCGCTCCAGCGGATGCTCCAGCTCGCGTAGACGGCCCGGCGGTGCCGGTGCCCGGGAGCGTGCGCCCGGGGCAACTCCGGCCCCCGCGCCCCGCGGAGATCGGTAATGGCGCAGCCGGTTCGACCCCTGGATCCGCTGGCCGTGCGCTCGGCGGTCGCAATCGCCCTCGAGGAGGATCGGGCGCGGCACGACGTCACGACCCTGGCCGTCGTTCCGGCCGCGCAGCGCGGGAGGGCGGTCCTGCGAGCGCGTGAGGCGGGCGTCGCGTGCGGGCTCGCGGCGGCGCGCGAGACCTTCGCACAGCTCTCGGAGCAGCTGGCCTTCGTGGCTCTCGTCGATGAGGGGGCAACCGTCGAGCCGGGGGATGCGCTCGCCGAGGTCTCCGGTCCGCTTGCGCCGTTGCTCCAGGCCGAGCGCGTCGCGCTGAACTTCGTGCAGCGCCTCTCGGGCATCGCGACCCTGACCCGCCGGCTCGTCGAGCGCGCCGCCGCGGGCGGCCCGGCGCGGGTCGTCGACACGCGCAAGACGACCCCGGGGCTGCGCGAGCTGGAGCGCTACGCGGTGCGCGCCGGTGGCGCGTTCAACCACCGCAACACGCTCGAGGATGGGGTCCTCATCAAGGACAACCATCTGCGGGCGGGCGAGGCGCGCGGGATCGGCATCGCCGGGCTGATCCGGGAGGCTCGCAGGGCGGTCCCGCACACGCTCCGGGTGGAGGTGGAAGTCACCGACGAGGGCGGGGCGCGCGCCGCGGTTGAGGCTGGCGCCGACGTGATACTCCTCGACAACATGAGCCCGGCGGAGATGAGCGGCGTCGTGGAGCGCCTGGGCGGCGGTCGCGTGCTTTTCGAGGCGTCTGGCGGGATCACGCTTGAGACCGCGGCCGCGGTCGCGGCGTCGGGCGTTCAGCTGATCTCCTCGGGGGCGCTCACCCACTCCGCGCCCGCTCTCGACGTCGCGCTCGACATCGTGCCCGGCCCGGAGCCCGCGTCGCGGTGAGTGCCCGGGGAGCCAGACCGTGCACCAGATAGTGCTGATCAGCGGACCGCCCGCCGCCGGCAGATCGGCCGTCGCCCGCGCGCTGTGCGAGCGCTTCGATCGCATGCTCCACGTCGACGTCGACGTGTTGAGGAGCTGGGTCGTCGCCGGTTACCGGCACCCCCGGGCCCGGGACGAGCAGGCGCTCGAGCAGCGGCTGCTGGCGATCAGGAACGCCTCCGCCATCGCGCGCGAGTGCTCCGCGCTGCGCTATGCGTGCCTCATCGACGACACCGCGCTCGCGGCCGATCTCGAAGCGTACCGGGAGGCGCTCGCCGGGGCGGGGGCGCCGCTGCACGCCGTGACGCTCCTGCCGTCGCGGGAGGCGAGGCGCGAGGGCGCCGGCGGCCGCGCCGGGGGTGCTCCGGAGGAGGCGGGGAGCCTGCACGCGGCCTTCGCCCGGGAGGCGGCATCGGGGCTCCTGCCCGGCGTCGTGCTCGACACGTCGCGGGATCGGGGCGCCCACTACACCGCCGACCGCGTGCAGGATGCCGTTGCCTCGGGAGAGTCGCTTGTGGTCGGAGAGCGCCCGACTCCCCGCTAGCGCTCCCCCGCGGCCGTCTCCGCCCCCGGGCGCCTCACCGCGTGCGCCGAGTCGAGCCAGAGCGTGACCGGCCCGTCGTTCTCGCTCTCCACGAGCATCCGGGCTCCGAAGCTCCCCGTCGCCACCTCGATGCCCTCCGCCCGCAGCGCGCCGACCACGGCGTCGCAGAGCGGCGCCGCGCGGTCGGGCGGCGCGGCCCGGGTGAAGGAGGGGCGCCGGCCCTTGCGGATGTCGGCGAGGAGGGTGAACTGCGAGATGACGAGCGCGGCCGTCGGCTCGCCGGATCGAAGCCGATCGGCGAGCGAGCGGTCGAGACGCCCGTCCTCGCCCTCGAACAGGCGCAGCTGGGCCAGCTTGCGCGCCATCCACGCCGCGTCCCCCACGCCGTCGTCGTCGGCGATCCCGAGGTAGACGAGGAGACCGGGACCGATGGAGCCGACGTCCTCGCCCGCGACGCGGACGGTCGCGGAGCGAACCCGCTGGAGGACCGCCCGCACTAGCGGCCTCCCCCGGGCGGCCGGAGTGGAAGCGCTCGGAGAGCCGCCGCCGTCGGGGCTATCGGGTGCTCGACGAGGGTCGCCGCCTGGAGCCGCCACGGCGCCTGCGGGGCGGGGCGCCCTCCTGCGGGGTGCCCTGCGCGGCTTCCGGCGGCTGCGAGCCGCGGACAATGCCCGCGGTGGGAGCGTCGGCGTCCCCGTGCTTCGTCTCTCCCTGCTGCGGCAGGCCACCCTCCGGGGGCTCGGGGCTGCGTCCCGAGGACTCCGGATCCTTCTCGGGCTTGCGGTTGTTCTTGCGGGTGTCGGTGGTGTAGAAGCCCATCCCCCGGTAGCGGAAGAGCGGCGGGTTGAAGCCGCGCCTGGCCATCCTGTCGCAGCGGATGCAGGGCTGCTCCAGCGAGGACCTGAAAGGGAGCTCCAGCTCGAAGCGGTGTCCCGCCTCGCACGCGAAGTCGTAGCGCGGCACGTCGTCCCTCCCCCCGGCGCCGATGAGAGCGCATCCGCCGTCGCGGAAACGGCCCGGCATCGACGCCCGTCGACAAGGTGGCCGTTCAGTCTACGGGGAGGTCCCATACCCGACAACGGGCACGCGCCCCGGCACGCCGCCGCTGGCCGCTTCGCGCGGGCGGACCCTATACTGGCGCGGAACCTGCGGGAGCGCTTCAGGCGCACCGCACCGTCGCTGGCGGACGGCCCTGGGCCCGGACGCCGACACCGAGCGCGGGGATCGGCCCGAAACCATTCATGAGCGCCGCCGGCCGGTGCCGCGTTTCCGTGCGGCCTCGACTGCAAGCGGCGCCGACGCTGGAGGAACCGTGGCCACGACAATGCGCGAGCTGCTCGAGGCGGGCGTCCACTTCGGCCATCAGACGCGCCGCTGGAACCCGCGCATGCGACCTTTCATCTTCACCGAGCGCAACGGCATCCACATTCTCGATCTCTCGCAGACCGTCCGCCGCCTCGATGATGCGCTGACACAGATCCGTGAGTCGGTGTCGGCCGGTGACGCCGTGCTCTTCGTCGGCACGAAGAAGCAGTCCCGCGAGATCGTGCGCAGGGAGGCCGAGCGCTGCGGCATGCCCTTCGTCAACACCCGCTGGCTGGGAGGCACGCTCACGAACTTCCAGACGATCGCCCGGCGCATCGAGCGTCTCAAGGAGCTGGATGAGCAGGCGGACGCGGAGACCGATCTGGCGCTGCCGAAGAAGCAGCGGCTCCGGCTTGAGAAGGAGCGATCACGCATGGAGCGGGCCTTCGGCGGCCTGCGCCGGCTGACGCGGCCGCCCGGCACCGTCTTCGTCGTCGATCCGACGATGGAGGAGATCGCCGTCAAGGAGGCGAACCGGGTCAAGATCCCGGTGGTCGCGATGTGCGACACCAACGCCGACCCCGATATCGTTGACTTCCCGGTCCCCTCGAACGACGACGCGATCCGGGCGATCCAGTTGATCACCGGCCGGGTCGCCGACGCCGTTCTCGAGGGACGCGCCTACAGCGACGTGGAAGAGGAGCTTGCCGCGCAGCAGCGTGCGATGGCGGCCGCCGAGTCCCAGGAGCGGGAGGGAACCGGCACCCCGTCCGGGGGCGCGCCCTCCTAGGGCTAGCCCCAGGCCGCCCCGTCGGGCGCGATCCGTGAACGGTGGCGGGCGGGACGCCCGCCTGTGCGAGGAGTGGGCCGTGGTCACTGCGGAGGATGTGAAGAGGCTCCGAGCCGAGACCGGCGCGGGCGTCATGGACAGCAAGCGCGCGCTGGAGGAGTCCGGCGGGGACTTCGATGCGGCTCGCCGACTGTTGCGCGAGCGCGGCATCGCGGCCGCGACGAAGCGCGCCGGGCGCACCACGAGCCAGGGGCTCGTCGAGGCCTACATCCACGGCGACGGGCGCATCGGCGCGCTGGTCGAGGTGAACTGCGAGACGGACTTCGTTGCGAGGACCGACGCCTTCCGCCGCCTCGCACGGGACGTCGCGATGCAGGTCGCGGCGATGAACCCGCTCGGCGTCACGGAGGAGGATGTTCCGGACGACGCGGAGGGCGATCGCTCCCAGCACGCCCTGCTGGAGCAGCCCTTCATCAAGGATGCCTCGCAGACCATCGGCGAGCTCATCAGGGAGGCGATTGCCCAGACGGGTGAGAACATCCGCGTCGCGAGCTTCGCCCGCTTCGAACTCGGCGGGTAGCCGCGGCCGCGCTCCCGAGTGCCTCAACGGACCCCGCGTGCGGCCTCCCGCGGCGCCGGTGGCTGCGCTATCGTGGAGGCCGCCGCGTCGGCACCAGCCGGCCCGGCGGGATCCCGCGCCCGGGGGGAGGGGCGATGTCGGAGCAGATACTCGACGACGCGGCCCAGCGCATGGACAAGGCGGTCGCTGCCTTCGTCAACGCGATTGCGACGATCCGGACGGGGCGCGCGAACACCTCGCTCGTCGAGCACCTCCCGGTCTCGCACTACGGTCAGACGCTCCCGCTCAACCAGCTCGCGACCCTCGCGGCGCCCGATGCCCAGCTCATCACCGTGCAGCCGTGGGACCGGGGCGCCGTCGACTCGGTCGTGCGCGCGATCCAGCAGAGCGATCTGGGGATCAACCCGGCATCGGACGGGGTCGTGGTCCGGCTGCCGATACCCCCGCTCACCGAGGAACGCCGCCGCGAGCTGGTGCGGCAGCTCGGCGGGAAGCTCGAGGACTCGCGCGTGGCGGTGCGCAACGTTCGGCGTCACGCCGTCGACGGGCTGCGCAAGGAGCTCCGCGCAGGCGAACTCTCAGAGGACGAGGAGCGGCGCGAGGCGGAGCGGCTCGAGCGCACCACGCAGGCGCATGTGGAGACGCTTCAGCAGCTTGCGGCGGAGAAGGAGCGCGAGCTCCTCGAGGTATGAACACCGGGCCGAGTCGCGGGCGGGCCGCCCGGGGTGGTCGGCCGGGGGTCGGAGGACGCACGTGGTAGCAGGCTGGGTCCCGCGTGCCACGGAGGCGCCGCCCCTCCCGGTGCTGTCGAGCGTGCCGCGCCACGTCGCGATCATCATGGACGGCAACGGGCGCTGGGCGACGGCGCGGGGGCTCTCGCGAGTGGAGGGGCACCGGGCCGGCACCCTGGCCATTCGCACCGTCGCCGAGCGGCTCTCGCAGCACGGCGTCCCGGTACTCACCCTCTTCGCCTTCTCGACGGAGAACTGGGGCCGGCCCCGTGCGGAGGTCAGGGCGATTCTGGGTCTCGCCGCCGACTTCATCGATACGCGGCTTGCCGAGCTCGATGAGGCGGGCGTGCGTCTGGCGCACATCGGTGATATCGAGCGGCTGCCGCGCACGCTCCGGGCCAAGGTGAGGAACGCCATCGAACGGACGGCCGCCAACGCGGGGCTCGTCCTCAACGTCGCCTTCAGCTACGGCGGCCGCGCCGACATCGTCGACGCGGTGCGGCGGCTCGTCGACGACGGAGTCCGCTCGGAGGACATCACGGAGGAGGCCATCGCGGAGCGCATCGCGACCGCCCACCTGCCCGAGCCCGACCTGCTCATCCGCACCGGCGGGGAGCGTCGCATTTCGAACTTCCTCGTCTGGCAGGCCGCCTACGCGGAGTACTACTTCACACCGACGCTGTGGCCGGACTTCGACGCCGGCGCGGTTGATGCCGCGCTTCTCGAGTACGGCCGCCGGCGGCGCCGATTCGGTCTCGTACCGGAGAGCTCGCGCGCTCCGGACGAGTTGGCGGCGTCCACCGGCGCATAGGCTGCACGGCACGGGATCGAGGCGCCGTGGAGCGCGGGCGAGGCGCATCGCTGCTTCGGGATTCGACCCCGCGCCCCCCCGCGCGCGGGGCGCGGCCCGGGAGCTCGCTTCGGCCGCGACTCGCTGTCGCGCTGGTGGGGCTGCCGGCCGTCGCCCTGCTGCTGGCCCTTCCGGCTCCGCCCTTCGTCGTCACGCTCGCCCTCCTCGCCGCCGTCGGCGCCGGTGAGCTGTTGCGCGCCGCGGGCAGCGGTCCCGGGGCGATCGTCTCGGCCGGCGCCTTCTCGGCGGCTCTCGTGGCCGGCCTCCCCTACGTCGATCAGGGAGCGAGCGCCGCCGCGGTCGCGGCGGGGGCGCTCACGCTCATCGCGGTGTTGCGCACCGCCCACGGCCGCCGGGCGTCGCTGCTCTGGTGGGGGGTGGGTGTCCTCTACGTGGGTGTGGGGTTCGCGCACGCGTCGCTCATCCGGATGGAGCCCGAGGGGCAGCGCTGGCTGCTCGTGCTGCTCGCCGCCGTCTTCGCCACCGACACGGGGGCCTACGCGGTGGGGCGGCCGCTCGGACGGCGGCTGATCGCACCGCGGCTCTCCGCCGGCAAGACGTGGGAGGGGGCGGTCGGCGGGCTGGTCGCCGGCGCCGCCGCCACGCTCGCCGCCGTGTGGGCGCTCGATCTCTCGATCGCGGGAGAGCGCGCCGTGCGGCCCGAGCTCGTCCTGCTCGCCCTGGGCCTTCCCGTCTCCGCGCACGGCGGCGACCTGCTCGCCTCCGCGATCAAGCGGCGTCTCGGGAGGAAGGACTTCTCCCGGCTGCTGCCGGGCCACGGCGGTCTCCTGGATCGTGTCGACTCGCTCCTGCTGGCGGGGCCGGTCCTATACTGGACGTTGGCATGGGCGATGTGACCGGGCTCGCCATCCTCGGCTCGACGGGGTCGATCGGGCGCCAGGCCCTGGACGTGGTCCGTGCGCTCCCGGACCATCTCCGGGTCACCGCGCTGGCGTGCCGCAGCGACGTCGAGCAACTCGAAGCACAGCTCGCCGAGCATCGCCCTGCTGCCGTGTGGGCGGAGGCGCCCCCGCCCGGGTGGATGCCTCCGGCGGGCGGCACCGTGGATGTCGCTCCGCTCGATGAGCTCGTGGTGCGGGACGACGTGGACGTCGTTCTGGTCGCGACGACCGCTCTGGCCGGTCTCACGCCGACCCTCGCCGCCCTCCGGGCCGGCAAGAAGGTGGCCATCGCGAACAAGGAGGTGCTCGTCGTCGCGGGCGCCGAGGTGCGACGTGCGCTCGCCGAGGGGGAGCCGGCCGGCGCGGAGCTACGCCCGGTCGACTCCGAACACTCGGCGATCTGGCAGTGTCTCTGGGGGGAGCGGGCGGAGTCAGTGGAGCAGCTGACGCTCACGGCCTCGGGCGGCGCCTTCCGCGACCTCGCGCCCGGCGAGCTCGCCCGCGTCACGCCGGAGCAGGCGCTCGCGCACCCCACCTGGTCGATGGGACGCAAGGTGACCGTCGACAGTGCCACGCTCTTCAACAAGGGGCTGGAGGCGATCGAGGCGCGCTGGCTCTTCGACGTGCCTCTCTCGCGCATCGACATCGTGCAGCACCGCGAGAGCGTCGTGCACTCGATGGTGCGATTCGTGGACGGCTCGGTGAAGGCCCAGCTCGGCGAGCCGGACATGCGGTTGCCGATCCAGTGCGCCCTGACCTACCCGGAGCGTCTGCCGGCGAGGCACGTGGCGCCGCTCGATCTCGCCGTGGCCGGGCGCCTCCACTTCGAGGCGGTCGACCACGAGCGCTTCCCGGCGCTGGGGCTGGCTCTCGAGGCGGGCCGCCGAGCGGACGGATCGGCGGCGGCTCTCTCCGGTGCCGATGAGTCGGCCGTCGCGCACTTTCTCGCCGGGCGGCTGGGCTTCACGGAGATCGCACGGCTGCTCCGCTCGGCGCTCGATGCGCACGAG
>MKWU01006296.1_pt1 | contig 12177 bp, 10 predicted proteins | sample 809101 | NCBI WGS metagenome assembly MKWU01 (sample SAMN05860141, study PRJNA318959) | sponge metagenome | host: Aplysina aerophoba | place: Slovenia: Piran, Adriatic Sea, Gulf of Piran | collected 2013-05-07
GTCGTGACCGGATGGGTTCCGGACAGACCCGTCGCTGCCACAGGCGATGGGATGGCAAAGGTCGTGACCGGATGGGTTCCGGACAGACCCGTCGCTGCCACAGGAGAGGGAAGCTCGAACGTCGTGATCGCGTGGACCTCCGATAACACGCTCTCTTCCACTGGAGAAGGGAGGTTGAACGTCGTGACCTCGTGGACCTCCGAGATCGCCAGGTCCTCGAACGGTGAGGGAAGCTCGAACGTCGTGATCGCGTGGACCTCCGAGATCGCCAGGTCCTCGAACGGTGAGGGAAGCTCGAACGTCGTGACCTCGTGGACCTCCGAGATCGCCAGGTCCTCGAACGGTGAGGGAAGCTCGAACGTCGTGATCGCGTGGACCTCCGATAACACGCTCTCTTCCACTGGAGAAGGGAGGTTGAACGTCGTGACCTCGTGGACCTCCGAGATCGCCAGGTCCTCGAACGGTGAGGGAAGCTCGAACGTCGTGACCTCGTGGACCTCCGAGATCAAGCTGTCTTCCACGGGTTCGGGGAGATCGAACGTCGTGAATTCGTGGGCCTCGGAGATCGCCAGGTCCTCGAACGGTGAGGGAAGCTCGAACGTCGTGACCTCGTGGACCTCCGAGATCAAGCTGTCTTCCACGGGTTCGGGGAGATCGAACGTCGTGAATTCGTGGGCCTCGGAGATCACGTATTCCTCGACCGGTTCGGGAAGATCGAACGTCGTGACCTCGTGGACCTCGGATATAGCCAGATCTTCAACCGGCGGGGGAACTTCAAAAGATGTGATCTCGTGGGGCTCCGATATCGCAATCTCGTCGAACGGCTCGGGCATTTCGAACGTCGTGATCTCATCCGCCTCTAATATCGCGCGCTCCTCCACTGGCGCCGGCGCCTCGATCGCCGCGATTTCGTGGGCCTCGGCCAATTCATTCTCCTCCACAGGCGGAGGCGCCTCGATCGCCGCGATCTCTTCCGGCTCCGGAGCTTCAGTTTGCTCCACGGGCGGGGGTATCCGGGTCGAAGCGATCTCTTCCAGCTCCGATGAGCCGGTCTCATCCGTCAGCGCCGGCGCCTCGACAGGAGTGATCTCCTCCATTGCTGTTGTCGCACGCTCCTCCACGGGCGGGGGCGCCTCCGCGACAACGGATATCGACTCGCCCGCACCCATGATATCGTCCCCCGGATCCCCGACCGCTTCCGCACGCTCCATACCTCCACCATCGTCCCCGGCCGAGCCCATGGCGTCTTCACCCGAATTCCCGGCAGGCCCGACGCCTTCCGTCCCTCCGCCGTCGTCCCCGGCCGAGCCCATGGCGTCTTCACCAGGATCCCCGGCCGCTTCGGCATCCTCCGCGCTTTCGCCATCCTCCGCATCCGAGACCAGGGTGTTCTCGATGATGACTTCTACCAGAAATGGGGGATACGGTGTCAGTTCGATCATGTCTTCAATCGCTGGTTCCAGGAACCTGTACCAGTAAACCGTCCCGGCCACGATGATATGGACCAGGGCCGCCATGGCGAATCCGACACCGAGAAAACGCCGGGAGAGACGTTTCAGCCGGTGGGGGATCAAATCTTCGAATTCGAGCTTCGCCAGCGCGTTCCGGATCAGTCGAGCGAACTGTCGAATAGAACGGATCATGGTTGCCCTCGAACAAGGTTCCGTTACCTTATTCATGCAACGCCAGGAACCTGGTCAGAGATTCAGTTTATTTTTAAATCGCTGGATTATTTATAAAAATAACAATCTCAACATTGAAACAAAGCGAAATACAGGCAAACCGGGTTTTACATGGGGGGCGAAGGAGGTATGGGTTTCCGGCGTCAGGGGTCTTCGGCAACGGACGCGGAAAGGAACGTTCTCCGGGGAGCATGACGCCGCTTTAAAAGGGAACGTCCGCTGAAACGAATCATATCAGGCCGCTCGCCTGTTCGCAAACCAGGGCCCGCCGCGTCTTCAAGGTCGATCGCCTTTCGGATGGCAGCCATCAACCCCGCGACATTCATTTCGACGGGCGCGACTTCCCGGCCGGATGGGTGTAAATCCGGACGATGTTGCATATCACCATCGAAAATTCAGACTCCTGACAATTCCCTCGTTTTGACTGTCCGGGGTTTTATCGTAGTTTGTTTGTATTATGAGTCAGGCGTGTAATGATTCGCATTCATCGTTCGGGGATTAAGAATGGCGTTAAGAGAGGCGCTTCCCCGGGTCCGATCGATCCGCATGTTCGAAGAGGTATATCGTTGTTATTTCAAAGGTATCCAAAAAAGGGGGCTTCATGACCGAGCGGGACGACAGCGTCGTCGTTCTTTTCCGCGGAGGACGTCTGCCGGAGTGGCATCTGCTGGACCGGGCTCAGCGGATCGATTTCGAGCGCCAGCATGTCGACCTGATGCTGTCGGTCTCCGAGCGTCACGGCCTGATCGGCATCCACGGTTACCGCCTGCTGGGACCCCGTGGCCACTGGGAGCGGTTCTGGACCATCGAATTCCCGGACCTCGCCGGCGCCGAGGAATGGATGTCGGCCGAAGCTGAACCTCCGTACGGACGTTATGGATTCTACGACTATACCCTTGCCCGGCGCGGGCGGCCGGAGGGCCTGGACTGGCTGCCCCGGAAACCGGAACCTCCCGTGGCTCCAGGCGCTCCCGGCGCCGATCCGTACACGATCCCGCCTCTGTCCGCCGATCCTTCGTCGATCGTCCTGTTGGCCTTCGGCGGCCGCCATCGCGGATCAGGACCGGTTGACCCCGGGAAGCATGACAAAGAAAGATGGCGTCATATGCGTAAGGTAGGCCTGGACCACGGACTCTTACACGGCGAGGTCTTCCGGCTGATGGGCGCCAGCGTCCACGGCGAGTTCGCCTGGATCCTGGAATTTCCCGGACTCGCAGGCGCCGAGGCCTGGATCGACGCGGAGACGGCTCCACCGCAGGCGGCCAGCCAGAGACACGATTTCCATCTTGCCAGACGCTGGGCGCCGGAGTACTTCGCCACCTGGCCGCCGGGAAGGGGCGGTTGAGGGGTGTGAAGGCCTACCCCGCGCAATGAAGGGTTTCCTGGCGAATATACTCATCAGGAGACGGGGGTACATCAGAAACGTCTCGAGATATACGCCTGGTTTTCGACCAATCCATAAGACACGGTACACTCGGAAACGTCCCATTGACGCACATCTGCGTCTCCCTGGAGGAGGACCCTCATGGAAAAAGTAAACTGGCCCATGGTAGGCGTTCAGGCGATTTCGACCATCGTGATCGTTGTCATCACGCTGCTCACCTTTACGTCTCAGGCAAATCAAGCACTCAGGGAAGAGATGAGAGCGGAGTTTACGGAAATACGCACTGATTTCAACGAGTTGCGTACCGAGTTCTCCGCACTGCGCTCCGAAGTGCACGACATGAACGGGAGGCTTGGCCGCGTAGAGGGACTCTTGAGGCTCAGTGCGAAGAGCGATGAATAGGTTCGGGAATTCCTTTTCGACAAGTACTTAAATTCGTTGGTCGAAAGTGCCCGTTCCGTAGGGATGCCCTGCGAACAAACGCATATAGAACGATTTAATCCTTGGATACAGCGATTCATAAGACCATCTTAATCCGTTGAACAATCCCGCAAACCGATCACTCATCTTCTCTGTTCAGACCACTAATGCGATCTTCACACCCGAACCCCGGCATCAGACAGCGGCTGCTCTACCTGCACGCGCGGACGCCCAGCGTTTTCTCCGATATCCTGGGATATACGCCCGTAGAACCGGTCAGGGACTACAGGGCGGAAATCACGGCGGATGTCTCCGATTGGCCTTACAACACCGTGCACGACGCGCTCGTCGACGGCTGGCAGATCGTGCAGTTTCCCCATCTACAGGCGCCCATCGACGACAGGGACCTGGACGTCGTGGGATACGAGTTCATCTTGCAGAAACTGGAGGAGGTCCGGGATGGATAAGCACCAGTTGCGCGCGGAGTCGAGGGCGGAATCGCTGCCCGCCGACGCGGAACGGCCAGAAACTGGAACAGACAGGTCCCATCTGCTCACCGATTTGGAGATGGTCGAGTTTATCGTAAACGGCTACCATCTGCTCGAACTCGATCTTCCCGAGGGACTCAACGAGCGCATGGCCGGCCGGCTGGACGGCCTGGACTACAATCCAGGCGACGCCATCGCGGAAGTCGTCCCCGACCTTTGGCAGGTGATCGAGCATCCCGCCGTGAAAGGCGCGCTCGCCAGCCTGCTAGGCGAGGACTACGAAGTGATGGGACACCGGCACTGGCATTGCAAGCAGCCGCACACCGGACACATGTCCTGGCACCAGGACAGCACCAACAGCCGGGACACCCGTATCGACCGGCTGCTCGGGCTGTTTTACCCCACCGACATCACCCCGGAGATGGGTCCGACCATCATCGTCCCGGGCACGCAGTTCCGCAACGCGCCGACGGACCGCATGGCCACCTATACCAACATCCGAGGCCAGGTGCCCATGGTGCTCAAGGCCGGGACCTTTGCCCTGACCCACTACGACCTCTGGCACGGCACCGCGGCCAATCGCACGCCGGTCAAGCGCCACATGATCAAGTTCCTGTTCAGAAGGGTCCGGGACAACAAGGCGCCGACCTGGAACCACGATCCCGACGTCATGAACGTACCCACCGCCTGGGGCGGGAAACGGGAAGACCCCAGGAACGTCCTGTCTTTTGGCAACCCGATCGGCGTCGGGCAGAGCGATCACTACAAGGAACGCCAGATACGATGGAAATGCTGGAACAACCTGCTGGGAGTTGCCAATGCGGCTGACGCTTAGCAACCATTCCTTCGAATACCTGGACCTGGAAGGCACGTTCGCGCTGGCCCGGGCCATCGGTTTCAATGGGGTGGACATCGCCGGATTCCACGACCGGGGCCGATGCAGCCTGGAACCGGACGAAGTGGGCGCCGATCCACAGGGCCACGCGGACCGGGTCAACCGCCTGTTGGAGAAATACGAACTGGAGGCCGTCGATTACTTTCCCCAGTTCGGCGCATCTCTCGACGAGCGGTCCTTCAATGCCCCGGACCCGGCGGTGAGGAAGCTGAACAGGTCATCATTCGAGGGGATCATCCGCTTCTGCGAGGCCGTAAACATCCCGGGATTCACGATCAGTCCGGGCATGCACCACCCGGATCGTTCCTTCGAGGAGAATCTCGATACGGCCGTGGAAACCATGAACGAATTGGCCGACCTGGCTGGAGAACGGGACGTCACGGTCCGCTTCGAACCCCACGTACAGTCCGTCGTCGACACGCCGGAACGGGCGCTGGCCCTGCTGGAGCGGGCGCCGCGGGCCACGGTCACCCTGGATTACTCGCACTTCGTCATGCAGTACATCCCCGAGGAACGGATCCACCCGCTCCTCGCCCATACCGACCATTTCCACATCCGCGCAGCGCGGCCCGGGAAACTGCAGTCCAGGCTCGACGAGAACACCATCGATTTCGTGGACATTGCCCGGCGGCTCGAACGGCTGGACTACGGCGGCTGCCTGTCCATCGAATTCGTGTACATGACGTGGTTCGACTGCAACCGGGTCGACTGCCTGACCGAGACCATCTTCACGAAAGACCTCATGCAGCCGCATGTGCCGGTATAACGCGACATGCCTGACCTTTACGCCGGCGCCGCCCGGCGCGTGATCAATCCCCCACGGGGTATCCGGACCTTCGGCTTCAGTTCGAGGGAAGGGGTCGTCCAGGCGATCGAAAGCGACCTGTCGGCCACGGCGCTGGTCCTTTCGGACGGAAAGGCGAAAGTCGCGATCGTCGCGGCGGATACCGGGTGGATGGACCTGCCCGTGATGAACGGTCTGCGGGAACGCGTTGCCGAAGCGGTGGGAACCGCCTCCTCCCACGTCATGATCAACCTGAACCACACCCACAGTTCGCCCGCCATGCCGGAGTGGTTCCCCGATGAACCCGAACAGATCGCCCTGCAGGCCCGTTACCAGGAGGACCTGTGCGGCTGGATCGAGGAGGCGGCGCGGGAAGCGGACGAACGGAAGGTCCCTGCGCGCATCGGCTCGGGACGGGGCGAATGCCGCATCGGGGTATACCGACGGGAAACCGATCCCGACGGCGAGATCTTCCTCGGCGAAGTACCCGGTCATCCGACAGATCCGGAGGTGGGGGTCCTGCGCGTGGACGATCTGGATGGCCGTCCCGTCGCCACATTGTTCTCCTACGGATGCCACCCGGTGACCATCGGACCCCGGTCCATGGTGGCTTCGCCCGATTTCCCGGGCGCGGCGAGGACCCTGGTCGAAAACGCGATCGGGGGGCTTTCGCTCTTTCTTCAGGGGTGCGGCGGGAACATCATGCCGCGGGGCGGCCTGAGCATGGAGGCCGACTGCAGGGACGAAAAAGACCGTATCGGGTCCACGCTGGGGGCCGAAGTCGTCAAGACCGCCGCGGCGATCCACACGCACAGGAAGCGCGGGGAACGCCGGCGCATGGGTTCGCTTTCCCGCATATCGGTCTGGCCCTGGGAACCGGTCACCGGCGCTTCGTGCACCGTTCTGGCCGCCGCGGACGAAAGCCTTTCGCTCGGGTTCATCGACCTGCCCCCGCTCTCCGATGCCCTGGCCATCAGGGCGGAATGCCATCAGGCCCGGGATACGGTCGTCTCCCGGGGAGGCGAAGTATGGGAATGCCTCGTGACCACCAGATTCGCGGACTGGAGCGACCGGCTCGTCGCCGCCGTCGAAGCCGGCGGCGCTTCGATCGAGGTCGTGGTCCAGGCCATACGAATCAACGATATCGTCCTGGCCGCGAACAGCACGGAGACCTTCTTCGAAACCGGTCTGGCCATCAAGGCCGGTTCGCCTTTCCCCCATACCCTGGCGCTGGGTTACACCAACGGATGCGTATGCTACCTGCCCAGGGCGGAGGATTTCCCGGCGGGCGGCTGGGACATCCGCAAGCGCTGGTACGGCGTACCCGATCTGCTGTTCCAGGCCTACAGCATGCCCACGGCCATCCACCCGGATTCGGAGCGGCTGGTCGTCGACCGCACGCTGGCGTTGATCGAAAGGTTGCGCTGATTGTTCGCTCGTGCCCGGCAGAGTGATTGAAGCGGTTAGCGGTTCCGGTCTCATCACGGTCGTACGGCTCAAGTGAGGATTGCACATGGGTGACGCAGAACTCGAAGCGCTTCGGAAGACCCGGCCGAGGGCCGTGGAACTGTATTCGCGCGCGATGGAATTGCTGGCCGGCGGGGTGGGTCACGACCTGCGCCGAGGCCATCCCCTGCCGTTGTACATGTCCCGTGCGGCAGGCTCACGCAAGTGGGACGAGGACGGCCGGGAATACATCGACTACGGCATGGGGAACGCCGCGCTGCTGCTGGGTCACGCTCCGCCGGATGTGTGCCGGGCCATGGGCGACGCCCTCGAACTCGGCTTTCATTTCGGGAACGACCACCCGATGCAGCTGGAGTGGGCCGAACTGATCCGGAAGCTGGTCCCCTGCGCCGAACGCGTGCGTTTCGTGAACTCGGGGTCCGAGGGAAGCATGCTCGCGCTCCGCGTGGCCCGGGCCTACACAGGAAAGAACAGGGTGCTGCGCTTCGAGGGACATTTCAGCGGATGGCACGACGGGGTGGGCAAGGGGGCCATGATCCCCTTCGACCAGCCTGTCTCGGCGGGCATCCCTCCGGCCGTGCTCGACACCATCGAGGTTATCCCGGCGGAACTCGACCGCGTGGCCGAAGTACTGGAGAAGGACCGGGATATCGCCGCCGTCATGCTGGAGCCGTCGGGCGCCTCCTGGGGCACCGGACCCCTGACCGTGGAGTTCAATGAGAAACTCCGCGATCTGACCCGTGCGACCGGCGCGCTCCTGATCTACGATGAGGTCATTACGGGATTCCGTTACGCGCCCGGAGGCTACCAGGAATACTCGGGGATCACGCCTGACATGAGTTTTCACGGAAAGATCGTGGCCGGCGGCATGCCGGGCGGCGTGGTCGCCGGCCGTGCCGACATCATGGAAGTGTTCGACTACACAGGTGACGCGCACCGGAACCGGTACGGACGGGTCCATCACCTGGGAACCTTCAACGCCAACCCGGTATCCGCGGCCGCCGGCATCGCCACCCTGAAACGCGTGGTCACCGGTCTGCCGCACGAACGGGCGAATCGGCTGGCCGAACGGCTCCGGAAGGGCATGGACGCAATCCTCCGCGAGGAAGGCGTCGCCGGTTACGTCTACGGCGACGTGTCCATCTTCCACGTCTACCTGGAGGCCTTCCCGGGAAGCGGCGCTGCTGGCCGGGAACGGCTGGTCACCCGCGACGTGAACGTCCTTAAAGGGATCCCGGCTCCCGTGGTCGCTGCCTTCCAGAAGATGCTGCTCGCCCGAGGCATCGACCTGGTCTCCTACACGGGCGGCGTCACCTCCTCCGCCCATACCGACGAGGACATCGCGTTGACCCTCGACGCCTTCGGAGACGTGATTCGGTCCCTGGTGAGGGAGCGCATGATCGCCACATTGAAGTAGGAGGATGCCAGGCTTTTGCGGTACTGCGAGGACGCCGGGCCGTTCAGGTTTCCGAAATGGAAGGGTTTACGAGGACGTGCACACTCCACGGAACCGGGCAAATCCAATTGACCAGACAAGGGAGCGACACGTTTAAACAAAGGAGCGATACGTTTCATGAAACTGACCCTGACTTCGCCGCGATCCAGAAGAGAACAACTGGCTGCCATACCGGCGCCGGATGGTTGTAACGCGCAGGTGCTTCGTCTGACCGGAAGCGGCGGCTCCACCCTTCTCGCCGAACGGGATCCCCTGTCCGCCATATACCACGCCATCCTGCCATCCATGGAAGTGGGCGAGGTCTCAACCTGGGTCGCGGCAGCCGCCGAGAACGCAGCTGTCGAGGACGCGGCAGCCGCCGAGAACGCCGTCGAGGATGCGGCGCCCCGCTGCGGCATTGAACATGTTTGCCGTGAGGACCGGGTGGAAGTGTCTCTCGGCCAATCGCCGTTCATGACCTTTAACCACGGTGCCGAATATCCCAAGCCCTTCATCAATCCCATTCTGACGCCGGGGGGCGTCAACATGCTGAGGGAACCCCTGCCGGCTTACAGCGAGGGCGAGCATCCCTGGCAGCGGGGTCTCACCCTGATGCAGGGCGCCATCAACGGGGTGGACTGCTGGGGAGAGTTCGACCGGCCCGGGTTCGGACGGACCGTACAGGACGAAATGTCGATCCATCGGGGCCCCCTGTCGCTTGTCATCGCCACGGGCAACACCTGGTACGAGGGAGAACGTCCGCTGATGTCCGACCGAAGGTGGTACCGCCTCTTCGACACCGGGCGCGACGCCGTGGTGCTGGACGTCCTCTTCAACCTCGTCGCCGATCGGGGTCCCGTCACCATCGGTTCCACGAAAGAGGGCGGGTTCCTGAGCATCCGCGTCAACCCCTCCATGAACGCCTCGGGCGACGGCCGGATGCGCAACGTCTACGGCGCGGACGACGAGACCGGTTGCTGGTCCCGGCGGGCGCACTGGATGGACTACTGCGGCCCGGTGGGAGAAGAGACCGCGGGCTTCGCCGTCTTCGACCACCCGGACAACCTCCGGTACCCCACGGCCTGGCACGTGAGAGGGTATGGACTGTTCGCCGCGAACTGCTGGATGGTCTGGGACGACCACCACTGCGCCGCGGATACGGAAACCACCTTCCGATGGCGCGTCGTCATTCACGCCGGAGATTCGTACGAGGCGGCCGTCGCGGACCGTTACCTGGATTACGTCGACGGTCCCCGTACGTCCTGGGAAGATTGACCGGCCGCAATCGTTCCGATCCGAAGGAACTCGGGTTCCTCAAGGGAATCCCGGTCGAAAGGGCCCGGGGCGGGAATCCCGGGACCGGCCGGCTGGTTCCTATTCTACTTGATTGGCGGCTTCACCCCCCTGTATCTTGACGGGCGTCGATACGGGCAGTCCGGTCTACCGGCCCCCGGAGCATCTCACACGCTCATGCGTTGCGCGGTACTAACCACCAAGGAAACATCAATGGCAGACGAACAGCGGCACGGCGATCTGGAAATCGTCGAGGAATTGCAGGAGGCGGGAGATCGCATAAGATCTGAAATATCCAAGGTCATCATCGGTCAGCAGGAAGTGGTACAGCAGCTCCTGACCGTCCTCCTGGCAAACGGCCACGCACTCCTGATCGGCGTTCCGGGACTGGCCAAGACGCTCCTGATCAACACGCTTTCCAAGACGCTCGATCTCAAGTTCAGCCGCATTCAGTTCACGCCGGACCTGATGCCGTCCGACATCACGGGAACGGAAATCCTGGAAGAGGACCGGTCGACCGGCCACCGGGAATTCAAGTTTATCCGCGGGCCGATTTTCGCAAACGTGATTCTGGCGGACGAGGTCAACCGCACGCCGCCCAAGACGCAGGCGGCCCTCTTGCAGGCGATGCAGGAACACGAAGTGACCGCCGCGGGAGAATCCATGAAACTCGACGAGCCCTTTTTCGTCCTGGCGACCCAGAACCCCATCGAGCAGGAAGGAACCTATCCCCTGCCCGAGGCGCAATTGGACCGTTTCATGTTCAGTATCTACATGGATTATCCGTCCCGCACCGAAGAGATCGAAATCGCCCGGAGTACGACGAGCGTTCAGGAGGCCGTGCCGGAACATATCCTGACGGGAGGCGACGTGAATAAACTGCAACAGCTGATCCGAAGAGTGCCCGTGGCGGACCACGTCGTCGAGTACGCCGTTTCGCTCACCCGCATGACCCGCCCGAACGAGCCGGACGCGCCACCTTTCATCCGCGAACGGGTCAGCTGGGGCGCCGGACCCCGGGCCTCCCAGTACCTGATCCTCGGCGCGAAGGCCCGGGCGGTGCTCATGGGAAACTATACGCCCACTCCGGAAGACGTGCGCGCCCTGGCGCTGCCCGTGCTCAGGCACCGCATCGTGACCAACTTCAACGCCGACGCGGACGGGGTCACCGCCGACGACATCATCACGCAACTGATGGATGAAACGACAGGCTCCTGATCCCTCTTCACGCCTGCCCATAACCATGAATACGCCCGATTACCGCAAATACCTCGATCCGATGACCGTGTCCCGGCTCGCCCGGCTGGACCTCAAGGCGCGACTGGTCGTGGAAGGTTTCATCGCCGGACTGCACAGCAGCCCCTACCATGGGTTCAGCGTCGAATACGCGGAACACAGGCAGTACATGCCGGGCGATCCGATCAAGCATATCGACTGGAAGGTCTTCGCCAAATCCGACAGGTATTACATCAAGGAATACGAAGAAGAAACCAATCTGAAATCCTATATCTTCCTGGACGTCAGCGCGTCGATGGAATTCGGATCCGCGGGTATAAGCAAACTGGAATACGGCAGGTACCTGGCGGCCGCCCTCACCTATCTCATGCTGAGCCAGCAGGACTCGGTGGGCCTGGTGCTGTACGACGAGCAGATCAGGCAATACGTGCCGCCGCGGTCGGTCCGCAACCATCTGCACGTCATTCTGCAGCGGCTGCACGCCGCGGCGCCCGGGTCCGGAACGCGAAGCCGGGCGACCTTTCACTCGCTGGCGGAACGGATCAAGCGGCGCGGGTTGATTCTCATCATTTCCGATCTGTTCGACGAACCCGGGGACATCGTCGACAGCATCCGGCATTTCCGCCATCGGAAACATGAAGTGATCGTATTTCGCCTCCTTGATCCCGCCGAGAAGGACTTTACATTCCGGCAGCCCGCCCGCTTCCGCGACATGGAGACCGGTGAAGAGGTATATACCCACCCGCATGCGATCCGCGAAGCGTACCTGGGCGACCTGGAAAAACAGGACGAAGTATATACCCGTGTCTGCCGGGAGAACGCGGCGGACTATCTCAGCCTGGATACGGGCACGCCCTTCGACCAGGCCCTGTTGACCTTCCTCGCCAAACGCGCCCACCTGGGCTGACGCCGGCTTCTCATACGGTATCGGGGGTCCGGACCGTTGGAAGGGAAAGCCCGGTGCAAGATCATACGGGAGGCCCGGGGTGAACCGGGCCGGGCGGCGCCCCGCGGTCAGACGATCGCCGCTTCATCGTCCCTGGAGAAGAAGTGGGCCCTGGCCATGTTCACGAGAAGCGGCAGTTCCGTATTG
>MKWU01006297.1_pt1 | contig 12173 bp, 8 predicted proteins | sample 809101 | NCBI WGS metagenome assembly MKWU01 (sample SAMN05860141, study PRJNA318959) | sponge metagenome | host: Aplysina aerophoba | place: Slovenia: Piran, Adriatic Sea, Gulf of Piran | collected 2013-05-07
TGGCTGGCATGTGCTCCGATCCCGGTCTGTATCGAGAGGAAGGATTTGAACAGGTGGCGGATTGGGCATATTCGCAAGCCGACGCCATGATTGCCAGACGGTCAAAGATGGCTGAACCCGAGCCGGATGGCGAACCAGCCGGCCCGGGCGAGAGAGAGGAACAGGCTGCATCGTGACGCGGTTGCCGTCGTTGGGGTAAGGCAACCCGAATAGCAGTCTGGGTCGAGGGTAGGAAACGGAGGTGAGGGTGTCAAATAATAATTTCCAAGTTGCGTTCATGCCGTATCACTTCGAGGGGTACGAGTTCGCGGACGACATGCAGGACGTTTGGAGCCGGTACAACACGGCGATCGTGAAGGTGTGCCGGGACACCTCGGCGTACCACCGGGCCATGAATACCGAGGTCACGAGTGGATTCACTGACCATTTCGCCGAAGAAGGCGAGTGGAACGTCAACCTGTTCCGGGAGGATATAGGCTTCACGGTCCTCAATGGGACGAGGTTTCAAGTCAGCCAGCCCCTGACGTGGGTTGCGACGATGCAGGTCACTCACCGCATCCATCGCCACACAATCAAGACGCTCATGCGGTCGATCAGGATTGCCGCACTCGCGGGTCGCATCCTGACCTTCGAGGGGCTCAAGGGGCAACGGAGAAGCACCGTAGGGCCGGACGCTGTGTATTCCCAATGGGTCGTGATCGGCGGGACGCTCGATACGTCCGAGCCCGAGCTCACACCCATCGTGACGGGTGAAGACATCAGGGAAACCGAGGAGGCATCGTGAAGAATCTGTGCATCGTGATTGCGGCATTGCTCATCGGGGGTTGTGGAGGCGGGGGATCCGCCAACGTTGCCCCGACTGTCGTGTACGAACCCACCGCGGTCGTGGTCGAGGAACCCACGATCGAGGCTTCCACGGAACCCCAACCCGAGCCCGAGCCTGTCGTGTCCGAACCTCCGGAGGACGACGTTCCCAACCCCTACGGGATAACCGATGAGCCCTGGGTGTGGCACGACGGCCAGTTCATTCCCGAATCCAAGGTTCCCGTCGAGCCGGAGGAACCCGAACCATCACGGTTCGACGTGTATCTCCCGTGGGGATACCACGCGAGCCCATCACTCACGACGTTCGGCCCGTGGGACGATGCCCAGACCGTCATGGCCGAGTTATCCCACGCGAGCTTCGGTGTGACCATGGTGGACGGCCAATATGTGCCGTGGTTGCGCGGAGGATTGCCCACAACGACCGTTTACGCCAACAGCGATATACGACGCACCTACGACGAATACGGCTACTGGACGGCCCAATACAGCGATTTCCGGTGGCGTGGGTCAATCGTGGGCTTCACGCCGGCGGGAAAGACCGTGACGGGTAGTGCGACGTTGAGCGATTTCGACTTCGGCGGAGAGAACCACCGCGGTCACATGCAATGGGATCCGGGGAAGGCATATCTCGAGCTGACGAACTTGGCTCACGACGATGGAACCATGTGGGGTGATGGGGACCTGGAATACGAGGTCGGTATCGGGAGGACGTTCCACGGTGGCCGGAGGTTGCACGACAATAGTTTCAGCCACCCGTTCCGAAGGTTCGACTGCGCCAGGCATGTCGCGGGATGCTCGAACGACCATTCACTGCTGGTCGCGGCGGGCGTCCGGCCCGAAGGGTACTGGTCAACCGACGCCGGCGAGGTCCGGGGGCTGTTGTTCGGGCCGAGCCACGAGAACATGGCCGGGACATTGCAGCGCGATGATCTCACGGCGGCATTTGGCGGGACCCGGTAGGGATCAAGAGGGCGGCGCCGGATCATCAGCCCAGGTGCCGTCCTCGATCCGTGCCTGGATCGCCTGAAGTTGCTCAACCGTGGTCGCGGCGGTTATCTCGGCTTTGACCGCGCGGTAGCGGACCCGGAGCCGGTCGCGTTCGTTGTCTTGGCGCGATGTGTGTCGATTGCTCAACCGTATCTGCATTTCCTTTTGCCAACTAAACCCCGCCCCATAGGCCGCCGTAATCGCGTTCTGAGTATAGGTCCTGAGTGCCGACAAGATAGAATTGCGGGCCTTAGCAAAATCGAACAAAACAACCGACGCAACAATATCTGACCATTGTGGTTTTGGGGAAGCATTTGGGTCGGGCGCATTAAAACCGTGTTCTGATCCGTCCCACGGGTATGACGTCCAAATGGCTTCCGTTATATGCTCATCCTCCCCTGGTTCAATCATGGGTTGGTGTTCGTGAGGGAATCGTACACCAGCCTCATCCGACAGGTAGATCATGGCCTTATAGAATTGCTCAAGCGACAACGTTGCCATTTACAATTTCACTCCATATACGGCATCGACATCAAAGGGCTCATTGGAAAACCAACGAAGGTACAGTGTGGTCCCCGCAGATGAACGGTAAGCATGTCCCTGGCACCCTTGTCCGTCCGCAGCCCCAATCTGGTACGCAAGGTGCAGGTTGGCGAAGGTCCTCGATGGCGCCCTGGTGCTTAACCGAGACACATCGAGACTCGTGGGCATAGTCGAGTTTATCCCGCCCTGGCCGGTATTCCGTGGATTGACATATACCATGAGGATGTCGAAACCAGACATGGATTGGCTCAAGCCGATACTGGTCCATGAACTTCCAGAAATCCCTCTCGATCCTGCCAATCTTTGGATGTTAGCGACATCCGCATCAACATGGGTGGCTGATAACGTCCCGGTAACTCGGGCCAGATTCACTGTCAAGGTATCGAATATCGCTTGCAATCCGGTCACTTTGTCAGCCGACAACGACCGTATCTGGGCGCTCTCAATGGTTGCCGCACCTATGAGGGCTTCGTTGAGCCACACCTGTCCACCGCGCACCGCGAATGGAATCTTGACGTTCCGCAAATCACTCGAAAGAACGTTGCGTGGGAGTATTGCAAAGGTGTCGGCCCGGACGTAGAAACTCACCTTGCTTCCATCATTCAGGAGCCCCACACCACCCGCCAAGTCGTTTACGCGGGTTTTGACGAGCCACCTGGCCAAAGTCCCCAAGTTGGTATTGCCATCCACATCCTCCGCATCGGACACGCGGGCTTCGAGTAGTGTCTGTGCGCTCGCATCGGCCTTGCCTGCGATGGAGGCTCGGAGTGTAGTGACGTCGGACGATATTGACGTGATGCGGCCCTCAACGCTTGTCACCCTTGAGGTGAGCGCACGTACCGCACTCGACGTTGCAGCATTGGCGATCTGGGATGCAAGGTTGGAAATCTGTGACGCTTGGGAGGTAATACGACCCTCGGCAGTCGTAACTCTCGTGGATAATCCTTGGAGAGCAGTCGCGTCAGCCTTTCCTGCCACGGTCGACATCAGGTTCGTGATCGACTCCGCGAGGCTTTCCACCTCGCCCTCGTTGGTTCTCACTCTTGCCGTGAGGGAATTTAGGGCACTCGCGTCGGCCTTGCCCGCCACGGTCGCCGTGAGTCTTGTCAGAGATTCGCTGAGACTCGTGATCTGACCTTCGGACGTCGTTACTCGCGCCTGGAGTGACCGCAACGCACTCGCGTCGGCCTTATCAGTGACCCTGGCCTGCAAAGTCGTTATGGATTCGGAAAGACTGTCAACGCGCCCCTCGGCAGTCGTTACCCGGGTGGTCAAGGACTGGACTGCTGTGGCGTCAGCCTTTGTCCCGACTGTCGCGGTGAGTCGCGTTAGGGATTCACTCAGTGCCTCAATCTCACCCTCGGAAGCCGTAACTCGTGTCGTGAGGGCTTGGAGGGCACTGGCATCACCCTTGCCATCCACGACTGATGTGAGCTGCATGAGCGCGGGCGAACTCGCCTTGCCCGCGAGTTCCGCCCGGACCTGCACATTCTCCTGCTGGATCGAAACAATATCTTCCTGCGCCAGGGTCAGGGTTGCCTCGGTCCTGTTGAGTTCCCTCTGGAGTAGTAACTCGGCACTCGCGGCAAGAAACGCAGCCCTCGAGGACAGGCGACGAATTTCATTCGTGATGTACTGAGGATTCGTGATGGGCGAAAGGAGCCATTCGGTCAGGGGGGACGACCGGATTTCCGCCAAGAGATCGGCGTGGTACGCATCGAGGTCAATGGCCGTCTTGCCCGTTGCGACGTCGGAAAACGGACCCCGAACACCCTCGGTGCTTTCAAACACGACCCAGTAGTAGTAGACCGTATCCAACTCGACCGTGGTATCGACGTAAATGGACCAATCGACGGATCCGACTTCGGCGGCGGTCGCGAGGTCATCCGTCGTGTTTCGGTAGATGTGGGCCGACTTGTGGTTGGCGTACTGCAGGAATGGATCAACCCACTCGACCATGCAAAACTCGAAGCCGCACGTCACGACGACATCATTGGGTTGGGGCGGGGTATCGACCACTCTCGGCGTAAGTGTGTTTTCAACGCCACCATCGTCCGCCGTGGCGCCCAGGGTTGTTGTGTAATACGTGGGTATCGTGGGTTTTTTGGTGTCGGTCAGAATGGCAATGATGCCAAATGTCCACTCACCATCGGGAGGGCGGTCTAGTACCTCGTATGGCGATGCGGCCAGGAGGCCCTCGTGGAGCGCAATCATGTCGGCGAAAATCGTTCCCACAACACCATACCGAATGGCGTAACCATCGGCGGGAAGCGGGTGGGCTGTCCAGGAGAATATCCGAACCCCAAGGGAGTTCGTCGTAACGGTGAATCCCCCAACGGGTATCTGGCGGGGGTCGCCAGAGATGGTTCCGTCAGGCAACGTGACCTGACTACCAGGCGGGAGCAATTCTGCAGTCAGGTCAGAAGTTCGGAAGTCGTAATACTCCTGAAGCTCATCCCGAGCTGTGAACCGATACCGGCCCTGGCCGGCAGGCTCGAACCCCGTTATACGGACCTTGATGTAAATCGCGTCACTCGGAAACAGCATGAAGCGGTAACTGTACGGTTCCTCAAATCCACCTACGTCGGTCGGGGGCGTAGGCAATGGCGCGTCTATTTGAATCGTGCGCCCCCCGGTTTTCTGGTACGTCGTTTGGATCACGGTGTCGTCGAGCAACCAGAGCCACGCGACCCCGGTGTCGGAATCGGGATCGAAGGGTATCTCCATCGAGGTGCGGTCGGCATCTATCGAGAGAAACCTTCCGCCTTGGCCGTCCCCCAGGAGACCGTTGGCCATACCGATTACGTCACCAACCCCGACCCCCGCGAACCCTTCCTCGAGCATCTCCCATGTGACGATCCGCGTGTGATAGAACTGCGCTGCCGCGGTTCGATTGACTTCCTTCGCCGCGTGTTCACCGCTCGTTATACCCTCAAGGGGTATCTCGATGGGAAACTCCCCCGTGATTGTGAGGTTGGGGACGGGGCGCCGAACGGTGTTCTCTTTGTAATCCGAATCCCGGTCAATGAACCTCCCGATGATCTCGTCCGCGAGGTTCTCATTGTCGTAACTCACGTTGAGCGTACCCGCGATGATATTCGCGGGATTCACGACCGCCGTTACGGGACGCTCGGCGTCCTCCCAGATGACACCGTATTTCCCCGTGGAAGTATCGACCCGGCCCCAACCGCATTGGGCAATGAGTGTCGCGATTTCGTCCTCGTCGCGCCCGTCCTCCAACACGACGTTGCACTCGAGACCCATGGCCTCGCAGTGCTCGGCGAACCCCTGAAGGGAATCGTGGTGTATTTCCTCGTCGGGATGGCCATAGCCCGCGAGAAGAGTTTGGTTCGGGTCGCGGAACCCCTGGTACCACTTGCGCAGAATGTCCCCCGGATTACTCGTCTTCTGGTCGCTAATCCACCCCGCACCATTCCACGACGGGATGAGTTGGTGTGCGTCGGCATTGAATGTTTCGAGGCGCCCGAACAACTGACCCGTAGCCTTGATCCTCACGGCCAAGGGGTTCTGACCGAGGAAGTCAGCCTGGCTGCGCTGGTACGCCCGAAATGACACCAGGTTGGCCACAAACGTCACGCGGTCGTCCTTGATGACCATCTCACCGTGTTCGTTGGTCCGCATTTCGATTTCCGTGACGAGCGTTGCCCTCACGTCGTATTGTCCCGACTCCGACCCATTGACCTGCTGTACAAAGCTGCGGCGAACGGCGTTCCTCGCGTCGGTACCGCTCGGCGTTGGGATCGTGTGGACGATCTCCTGCCAATCCCCCGCGCCGGCAGGACGGAACCCCATGCGGATTTCGGTATCGCGCCCTTCGAGCCTCCCCTTGTCGTTTGCCCTGAAGTGCTGGACGTTAATATCGAAACCCACCTGGTACACGTCTTGAGGAGTCGTGCGCACCAATGGGTCGTTGTATTCGAGTTCCCCGCCCTGGATCGTATCGACGTTGCCCGCGACGAGCTGAGGTGATGCTCCCATGGCGGATTGATACGAGGTCAAGGTGAACGACGCTATGCCATCATCGGTCAGGCCCGAGAGTATTCTCACCTGGCCTTCGTATTCCCCAGGAAGCCCGGTAAAACTCACGTCCTCCATCAGGGTCATGGTACCCGTGGGTATAAGCTCCACCCTTTCGGATTCCCACTCGGCGACACCAAAGCGCCTGTACTGTATCTCGACCCAGACCGGCACCCCCTCGTCAATTTGGATGTTCCCGACTCGCCCCCTCTGTTCATTTCGAGTGGCGAAGTTCCTCACGGTGAAATTGAACGCTATCCGAACGGTATCTGCCGGGGTGAATGTCGTGCGGCGCCAGAAGTCCGCACTCAACTCACCTCCGGGAAGCATGTCACTGCCGGACTCCTCGTAAAGATTTCCGATGTTCTGACCTGACATTTCAAAATCGTCGTATTCGGTCACGAGGGTTTCACCGATACGGTGATTTTCCAGCGCGAGCCTGCCTAGACCGAAATCGAATATCTGATTGACGAAGTGATCCCCTTTATCGTCGTAGTCGCTGTACTCCTGGGCTGCGTAGTCAGGGAATACCCGGTGGCTCCCCAGGAGGAGCAGCATCGGCTCATTCTGTCGGATCGAGTTGCTACCACCTGACAGGCTGTACTGGCGCTTCCTTCCTGTGGCATCGGTTTCGGGTCGCCTGGGCGGGAATAAAGCATTGACAATGAGTAGGCCGCCTGCCGTCACCCCGATCGTGAACAGCGTCGCCCCAATACCCGTAAAGCCAAGTGCAGGCGCGAGATACGGCGCGGCCACGAGGACCGCGATCGTCAGGATGACCGCGATGGGATTGGACTCACTATCTCCGCTTGGCGCGATCCGAACCTGCACTACGTCGCCCTGCCCCAGGACTATTTTGTGCCACATCTCCTGCGGGTACATCGCGCCGTTGACGCTGGCGACGGCATATTCTGCGGGATGGATGCGGCCGCGAAATATCTCGGCCAAGGTCTGTCCGGGTGACGCGATGAGGAATTCGCGGCCATCCGACGTGATCGGGTGGGGCCAGTAGTCGATGAGTGTTTTGCCCGGGGTTACTTCCAGCGGTAGAAGTTCACGACTTCGAGATGGAGCCTCGACAAGTGCGGCAGAGGTTGGAACAGGCAGCCAACGGTCTTGATCGAGTGGAGAATCCATGTGTCCTTTTGCCATATCGCACAGATTCCTATGTGGTATTCCGCCGTCACGAGGTCGCCCTGGATTCGCATGAGTGCGCCGTCAGACTCACGTGGTTGGTCGACAGGTTCGCCAAGGGTGCTGAACAGGTCAAGAATTTCGTCCGCCGACAGTTTGCGTCTCGTCAGGGCTCCCGGCACCCTAATGGCCTTGCCGAACTGTTCCGCCAACACCTTGCGCACCAGCCACGCGCAGTTGTGCCGATTGGTGTACGGGGTCCCGATGTACTTCTGGGTCCAGTGGTCGGTCATGCCACCCGTAAAGCCTCGATCTTGGCCATGTTTGCCTCGTACCAGGCGTTGAGCCGCTTCATTGTTTCTTCCGACCCCCCGACGTCCGGGTGATGCTGGCGCGCGAGTGCATAGTATCGCCGCTTGAGTTCCGCCAGGAGTTCCTGCTGTTCTTCACGTGTGATCTGAGGGATCGCTGGCGGAGGTCCCAGGAAGATGTGAATTTCAACATACCCGGTGGCCGTGTTGGCTGTCGATGTGTTGTTGGCTGCGAACGACATGAGTACCTTTCGGGGACCGATACAACACTATATCGGCGCCGATTGTGTTCCGATGGAGTACCTAAGTGGTACCACTTCAGAGCTTTGTGTTCCAAAAAACGCGAATTTTGAGCGACAACGAAATTTGACAGTCACACGTGAGCGACAACGATCAGAAAATCCCCGGCGAATTCTTGGCGTCGTGCCGCTTCTTGATGCCGGGCCTCGCCTTGCCGCTGCGGAACACGAGGGACAATTTTACCGCCTCCATCGTGATCTGCGATACCCCAACGGCGAGTGACGGGAGTTGCCACACGGGTGACGATACCGCGGTCACGGGATCCCGAAGAACCTTCATGACACGCATCTTCGCGCCACGCCCGCCCTGGGTGACTTGAAACCAATGCGTGAGCTGTCGCCCAACGTTGTCGATTTCGATACTCGCCTGGGGTACCTCGCCCTTCTTGATCGCCGGAGGGGACGCTCGGAAAGCCACGGGCATGTACGTGTGGTTCTCGATCACGTGGGGGATGCGGTCGCCAACGATCCTCGCGGGCTCGGTCAGGTTGGGATGGGTAATCTCCAAAGCGTAGATCGGCGCCTTGCCGCTGAGCGAACGCGACTCGATGAACGCTGCGACTTCGGGATCGCTTATGGGCTGAACCTCGACCCCGATAAAGTAGATGAACGACCACTCGGCTGTGCCGCCATCATTCGTCGCACGAATGCGGATCATCCCCGTCCCCTGGGCCGTTGGCGTCCCCGAGATCGTGCGGGTTTCGGGATCGAAGGTGATCCCATCGGGGAGGTCTTCCTCGACCGCGGAGTATTCGGGATCAGGGAATCCCGTGGCTTCGGGTGTGATGAATGACGGGATGGGTTCACCAACGGACCAAATCTGCACCGGGCCGTGTTGGGTTGCGAAACGCGGGGCGCTTCCCGTAACCCGGTAGTCGATAACCCACTCGTCCGAACCGAACGAGTTGACCGCACTGATGACAACACTTCCAGGGCCGAGTGCCGTGGGTGTGCCCGTGAGCAGCCGCCTTACAGGGTCGAAGTTTATGTCTTCAGGGACGCTGCGGGCGTCATAGGTCGGCGTGGGGAAGCCGTCCGCGATAGGCACGAGGATCGGTGGGATCGCTATATCAATCTGCCACTGGACCGAGATGCCCCGGGTTTGGAAAACCGGGGGTGTGTCAACAGGTTGGTCGATCTCGGGTGGGCCAGCAAAGCCCTCGATGATCCCATCGTCTTTTGAAACGGGGCGGATTGCCCGGGCGACAAAGGCGGGTCCGGCGTGACCCTCGATCGTGCCGTCGTCTTTCGAGATCGGGCGGATGGGCCTCGCAATGACAATGCCGCTCGTGTGACCCTCGATCCGCGCATCGTCCTTTGATACGGGCCGGACTTCTGCAGGCTCCTCGACGGTCGGAAGTCCCGCACGGCCTTCGATGCGCCCGTCGTCTTCGGATGTGGCACGAACCCCAGGGGGTTCGACTACGGTCGGAAGCCCCGTGTGGCCCTCGATCTGGCCGTCATCCTTCGAGACAGCAAAAACACCCAGGATGAGCGAAGTCGGTCCCGCATGGCCCTCGATTACACCGTCATCCTTCGTGACCGCCCGGACAGGTTGGGGTCCCGTGACGACCGGGATACCCGCATGGCCCTCGATCTGGCCGTCATCGTGGGCGTAGGACCGGACTTGGCCAACCTCAACCGTTGGCAGTCCCGCGCGGCCCTCGATCTGGCCGTCGTCCTGGGTCGTCGCCCGAACAGCGGGCGGCTCAACGACTCCTGGTAGCCCCGCGTGGCCTTCGATCTGGCCGTCGTCTTGGGATATGGCTTTGAGACTTTTGCCAACGGCGACCGGCCCCGCATGGCCCTCGATTACACCGTCATCCTTCGCGACACCCGTTAGTGAGCCTTGGTCCAGCGTGAATACTTCGAGCCGGTTTTGCGTGTTGTTGAGGAGCCAGACCTTTTCCCCGTTGGTCGTGATGCCTTCGTATTCATCCGTTCCTGTTGGGAGGTCGAATTCCTGAAGAGTGAGCCGGGACTCCGCGTTGAAGTCATAGACCTGGACCTTCCGGGCGGCGAAATTGAGCGCGAGTAGGATCAGGTCGGTCGCGGCCAAACCTCTCCAACTGCCTGCCCCGAGATCGAAAGCGGGCCCGGATTGATACCGGAGCTGATTGTTGTATGGCCGGAGCAGTGTCGATGTGCCATCGGAAAGGTAGATCAGGTTCCTGCGGCTTGTGAGACCGGCGAAGTCTCCTGACTCGATGGTTGACCCTGTGTTCTGCGCGAGAAGTAGGCCATCGGACAGCCTGACGCGAGTGAGTACACGCGGACGGAACGAACTCACCCCCGTTGGCGTCCCGTAATGGACCACGATGATCTCATTACCGAGGATCGTGACGCCTTCGATGTTCTCCCCGGCAAGCCGGATCGCTTTATCCTGACTGAACACCCGCTGACCATCGGACATTCGGTACGCGCGGAGTATCGGCTCAAGATTGCCTCGGTTTTCCGCGACATAGGCGTAGGTGCCGTCGTTGGTCAGGCCACCATAGGTCCCCGCGGCTAGGGCAATGTCTTCGGATTGTTCTCGTGTCGCGCCTTCGGGGGCAGGATCGGGCGTGGTGGCCTTGCCGCTCTCGGACCAGTAGGAAGGACCGATGAGGCTGACAGTGGAAACTTGGGCCTCGTATTCGGTAAGCCGTGTGAGATCGTCAGTAGTGTACTGGGTGGCCGTAAGATCAGGAACGGTTATCCAGTCGCCATCACCAATTCGCCGGTACCGGAAAGTCGAGTGTGTGATGGGGAAGGTTCCGTGGTCACTCGGAAGTTCCCATGTCCAACCAACGGTAGAAAAGTTAGTGGGTGTTCCCACGGGAGCTGCGGGTCTGTCGGGAATATTTCCTGGGGTGTGCGTGGATGGCGCGGCATGGCCCTCTATGACGCCGTCAACAAGAACGAGAGCCCGTACTGAGGGGACCACCGAATGAGGGCCAGCGTACCCCTCGATCTGCTCATCGCGCTGCGCGACGCCCCGCACAGCCCTTATGACGCTGAGCCGACTTGCACCCCCAACCGATCCCGCAAACCTTGCCTCAAGATTGACAGGAGTTGGAGTTGTTACTTGCAGACGAGAATGGCCGAGAACCTGGCCTTCGAAGCGGGCGCGGAGATTGACTGGGGAAGGATTTACTGTGACCCGGACCGTTTGTTGGTCCGAATCAGAAGTCCCATCGTTGGCGTAACGATCCCCAGTCCCTTGTACTTGAACTGAAACTGTTATCTCAACAATGGTTGTTTGAGAAACTTTGGGAGGGGTTAGGGTTCGTTGTGTGGTACCCGAAGATAAACTGCCATGCGTTGTTGACCATTGGAAACTTGATTCATCCCAATCGCCAGTAATTCTGGCACGGAGTAAAGATGTTTGATTGTCAAAAATCGTAGTAGGGGACGCGGAGAGTTGTAAATCAACATTCGCATTTGGGAGGTCGGGCTCGACGACTATACGTACTGTGTCAGAATCAGTTGCTCGGGAATGGTCACTGTCTATAACCGTTACTTCAACCGTTATGGTATATGTAGTCCTTCTTCTTACGGTTGGAGCGGTCCATGGCCATGTTCGATGACCTGGGTTGGCATGAACGTCGCTGGATGTATAAGCTCCTAAACTACCCCCTGTTGCCGATTCCCTAACAGAGAAAGCATGGTTATAACTACCACTATGCCGCTCTGTAACATTTATAGTCTCACCACTCTTGACGGTTGTTCGGCTGGCCGACACACGTACGCTTACGCTTGCAGGCATGATTTATATCTCAATCCACCGTTATGGGAATCTGAAGCTGCTTCGCGCCGAACGTGAACACGTCGTACTGCACTGGATCAACCACCTGGTCATCGAACTCATCCTTCCACAGGATATTGTTCGACGACCCCGCGCCATCTGAAATCGCAACATAAACCGGGCGCGGATGGTCCACGCTCGATATGCCGAATACCAGGTTTACGTTATTCTCGGCAGCCCTGCGTTTGGGAAATCCAGCCATCGCGTCGGCCGCGAGTGTCGCGTTGGTGAATTGTGACGCTGTGATGT
>MKWU01006298.1_pt1 | contig 12171 bp, 9 predicted proteins | sample 809101 | NCBI WGS metagenome assembly MKWU01 (sample SAMN05860141, study PRJNA318959) | sponge metagenome | host: Aplysina aerophoba | place: Slovenia: Piran, Adriatic Sea, Gulf of Piran | collected 2013-05-07
CGACCCCCCCGCCGGCATCGAGGAGCGCCCGCTCGACGTCCGCGACGGGCAGGCCGTCGCCGCGCTCGTCTCAGAGCTTCGCCCCGACGTCCTCTTCCACCTCGCCGCCCAGGCGTCGGTCGCCGCCTCGATGCGGGACCCCCTCGACGACGTGGACGTCAACGTGCTCGGGACGCTCCACGTCGCACGGGCGGCGGCCGCCGCCGGCGTGCGACGCATCGTCTACTTCTCGACCGGCGGCGCCCTCTTCGGCGAACCGCTCTACCAGCCCGTCGACGAGCAGCACCCGGCGCGGCCGAACTCCGTCTACGGGACCTCCAAGCTCGCGGCCGAGCTCTACCTCGGCGCGCTGACGGCCGGGAGTGGCACCTCGGTCTCGGTGCTGAGGCCCGGCAACATCTACGGCCCCCAGCAGGTGCACACGCGCGAGTACGGGGTGGTCGGGATCTTCGCCGGCCGAATGCTGCGCGGAGAGAGCGTCACGATCTTCGGAGACGGCGGAGAGAGCCGTGACTACATCTTCATCGACGACGTCGTCGACGCCGCGCTCGCCGCCGCGCACGGGGAGCCGGCGACCTGCCTGATCGGCTCCGGCATCGCGACGACGACCGCGCGCGTCTTCGCCCTGGTCGCCGAGGCCACCTCGTACGGTCGGCCGCCGCTCTACGAGCCGGCGCGTCCCGGCGAGATCCGGTGCATCGCGCTGCTGCCACGCCTAGCGGAGGAGCGCTGGGGCTGGAAGGCCCGCACGCCGATCGAGGAGGGGGTCCGCCTCGCCGTGGCGTGGCACCGGAGCCAGCTCTCCGGGGCTGCGGACGGCGGTGGCGCGGCGGGCTCGGGCGCCCCGCCCTAGGAACCACTCCCGGCGGTGCCCGCACCCCGTCCGGCGGCGCCTGCTGCGCCCAGCGACGCGAGGAGCCGGCTCGTCGACCGGGAGACCTCGTCGACGGCGGCGGCGAAGGCGGCCGCGTTCGCCCGGGAGGGCCGGCGATAGCCGCTCACCTTGCGGACGTACTGAAGCGCCGCAGCCGCGATCTCCTCCTCGCTCGCGGGCTGCTGCCGGTCGCCGACGGGACGCAGCGTCTTGATGCTCCTGCACATGGCCAGACGGTAGCAGACGGCCGGCCCGCCTCCGCCCGGAAGGGGAGACGCCGATGCTGATAAGGTCGGCGCGACCCGCGCGGGGGAGGGGCGAGAGATGGTGGAGGCGGTCAGCTTTGGCGAGCCGTGGCTCGCGGCCGTGGTGCAGGCGGCCGTTCGTCCGGTCCGGGACGACGCCTCGGCCCACGACACGATGCGCCGGAATGCCGAGCGCATCGCGCGCGAGATCGACGCGCTCATGGAGCGGACCGATCCGCCGCCCCGCCTCCTCGTCTACCCGGTGCTCTGCCTCACCTCCGCGAGCCGCCACCTCTCGAACGTCTCCATCGACGCCGTCGCGATGCCGGTCCCCGGCGAACCCTTCGAGCCGATCCTGGAGGCGCTGCGCCGCCACCGCTGCTACTTCGTCTCGTCGGCGCAGGAGGCGGTCCCGGAGCTGCCGGGCCGCTATTTTCACACCGGATTCGTGCTCGGACCGGAGGGCCTCGTCCTGCGGTCGCCGAAGGCGCAGGCTTACAGCGCGCCCGAGGTGACGGCGCTCCGGGACATCTACGAGGAGTACCGCGCCATCTTCGGGGCCGACGCGGTGCTCCCGGTCGCGCAGACCGAGATCGGCGCCATCGGCTGCCTGGTGGAGAGCGAACTGCTGGTGCCGGAGGCGACGCGCAGGCTTCGACGCTCCGGAGCCGAGATCGTGGTCCACCCCTCCCTGGAGCGGCAGCCGGATGAGGGTCCGCCCTACACGGCGATGCGGCAGGCGGTCGCGTACGCGAACGGGGTCTACGTCCTCTCCGCGACGACCGCCCGCGAGGTGCGCTCGGACGACCCGGTCGGAACCCCGTGGTGGGGAGCCCGCTCGGTCGTGGTGGGACCGGAGGGTCGCATCGACGCGGCCGTGGGTCCGCGGGGGGAGGGCGTCGTCGTCGCAACCATCGATCCCGGCCGCCTCGCCCAGGCCCGGGAGCGGCAGGCGCGCACGACCGAGCCCGCCGACGTGCTCTACCGCGGGCTCTATGGGTGATGCCGGGCTCGGCCTGGGATCCCCTGCAGTACGAGCGCTTCCGCGAGCAGCGCGCGCAGCCCTACCGCGATCTCGCGTCGCTGGTCGAGCCGGCGGAGTCGATGCGCGTCGCCGACCTGGGCTGCGGCACCGGCGAGCTCACGGCGTGGCTGCACGCCGCGCTCGACGCCCGGGAGACGACCGGCATCGACTCCTCGGAGACGATGCTCGCCGAGGCGGCGCCGAGGCGGCATGAGGCCCTCCTCTTCCAGCGCGCGGACATCCGCACGTGGACGCCCGCGGCGCCTCCCGACCTCATCTTCTCGAACGCCGCCCTCCAGTGGGTGGAGCACCACGAGGAACTCTGGCCTCGACTCGCCGGCCTGCTCGCCGCCGGCGGACAGATCGCCGCGCAGATGCCGGTCAGCGACGATCACCCCTCGCACACGGTCGCGCGCGAGCTCGCCGGCGAGCCGCCGTACCGCGATCGGATGGCGGGATACGAGCGGCCGTTTCCGGTGCTCCCGCCCGAGCGCTACGCCGAAATGCTCTTCACCCTCGGCTTCGAGCGGCGGCTGGTACGCCTGCAGGTGTACGAGCACCTGCTGCCCTCCGTCGACTCCGTCGTCTCCTGGATGGAGGGCTCGCTGCTGACTCCCTTCCGCGAGCGGCTGGCGGGCCCGCTCTACGAGCGGCTGCTGGGCGAGTACGCCCGTCGCCTGCGGGCGCACGGGCCGGACAGCCGCCCCTACCTCTTCCCCTTCAAGCGGCTCTTCGTCTGGGGCCGCCTGCCGACCGGGCGGGTGGCGGCGTCCGCGGCGACGCGCCGGCAGGGCCGGCCGATGCGCCCCGCCCGGCGCCCCGGGCCGATGCCCCGCGCCGCCTCGCCCAGCTCCCGCTCGGGGAGCGTGGAGTAGGCGAGGCGGATGTGGCGCTCGGCGGCGGCGCCGCGCTCCGGGTAGAAGGCGTGCCCGACGGGGAAGGAGACGCCCTCCTCGATCGCGACCCGCTGCAGGGCGGGGGCCGAGAGACGGGCTGCGAGCCGCACCCAGAGAAAGAAGCCCCCGCGCGGCGGGACGAAGTCGAGGTGGGGCGAGGCGTGCCTGCGGAGCGCCTCGGCCAGCACGCTGGCGCGTGCGGCATAGAGGGGGCGCATACGGGCGACGTGCGTCTCGAGCCGGCCTTCCGCCATGTACTCGACGAGCATCGCGTGGAGCAGGGGGCTGCCCCCCATGTCGTGGCGCACCGTCGCCATCTGCCCGATCAGCGGCGCTTCTGCGCGGATCCAGCCCACCCGCAGCCCGGTCGCGAGGATCTTCGAGAAGGTCCGCACGGCGACGACCCCGACGCCGCCCGCGAGCGAGACCAGCGACGGCGGGCGGGCGTCGTCGAAGGCGATCTCGCCGTAGGCGTCGTCCTCGATCACGAGCGCGCCGTGCCCGGCGGCGAGGTGCAGCAGCCGGCGGCGACGCTCGAGCGAGAGCGTCGCGCCCGTCGGGTTGTGGTAGGTGGGGATGGTGTAGACGAGCTTCGCCCGCCGCCCCTCCTCCTCCAGGCGGCCGAGCAGCGCGGCGAGCGCCTCGACATCGAGCCCGTCGCCGTCGACGGGCACGGTCGCGACCTCGGCGCCGTGGCCGCGGAAGGTGCGCGTCGAGCCGGAGAAGGTCGGTGACTCGACGACCACGACGTCGCCCGGATCGAGAAAGGTGGAGCAGACGATGTCGATCGCGCCGGCGGAGCCGTTGGTGAGCATGATCTGCTCGGCGCCCGCGCCCTCTCCGCTGCGGCGGGCGATCGCCTCACGGAGGGCGTCGTAGCCGAGCGCACCCGCGTAGCGGAGCGCGCCGTCGCCCGGCACGGCAAGCACCCGCCCGAGCGCCGCGGAGAGCTCGGCACGCGGGAGCGTTCCCGGGTCGGGGATGCCGCCCCCGAGCATGATCATGCCCTCGGGCGCGTCGACCGTTGGCGGCATGCCCCAGTCGGTGGCGCTCCCCGCACCCACCGCCCGCGCGGCACGGGACAGCAGCGATGAGCTCTCGTGCCCGCTCCAGAGCCGTTCGACCAGGGAGGCCGTCTCCTCGCCGGAGCCGGCGCCCGACGCCCGCACCATCTGACACCTCACGGAGCGCACCGTCGCCACGCTATCCTCATAGCATCCCGCGCCGAGGGCCACAGGGCGAGACGGGTTTGCGGATCAGCGGCGGCGGGCGGCCGTGCGCAACGCGCGCATGCTCCCGGGGCGGCGACGCGCCGGCTGCGGCGATCCTCGGCGCCCCGCACTGACCGGGTCCCGGCGACCTCCGCCCGGCTTCCCTCCGGACGCGACGGGGCCGGGATCCCCCTCGGGTATGCTGCCGCGAAGATGAGACGAACGCCCAGCCGGCTCGCGATCACTCTCCTGGCGTTGCTGCTCGCGGCCCTGGTCGGGCTGCGCGCCTGCGGGGACGCGGGCGACTCGCACCGCGTCGCGATCCACGTCGGGGCCGTGCTGCCGGCGAGCGGGTCGCTCTCCAGCATCGGCCTGCCGATGCTGGAGGCCGTCCGGCTCGCCGAGTCGGACATCCGCGCCGCCGGCGGCCTGCTCACGATCACACACGCGGACTCGGGGACGGACCCCGCCGCCGCTCCGGCCGCCGTCGATTGGCTCCTCGGCGAGGGCGTGGAGGCGATCGTGGGCGCCGGCGCCTCCGGCGTGTCGCAGTCCTTCATCGAGACGCTCTACCGGGAGCGGATCCCGCAGTGCTCCGGCTCGAACACCTCGCCCGCCTTCAGCACGCAGGAGAGTGCCGCCTACTACATCCGCACCGTGCCCTCCGATCGGGCGATCGCCCCCCTTCTGGCCGGCCTGATCACCGACGACGGCCACGGCCGCGTCGCGATCGTCGCGCGCGACGACGACTGGGGACGCTCGCTCGCCGGCGAACTCGCGCGGCGCCTCTCGGAGAGCGGCGTCGACCTCTCGGTCATCCTCTACGACCCCCGGCAGACGACGTTCGACGGCGAGATCGCCGCCGTGGCGAGCTCCGGCGCCGAGGCCGTCGTCAACCTGGTCTTCGCCGAGGGCGTGTCGCTCATCCGGGGCCTGCTCGACGCCGGCTACGGCCCCCACCGGCAGTACCTCGGCAACGGACTCGCCGATCCCGATCTCGCACGCCTGATCGATCCCGACGACGCGACGGTGGTGGACGGGTTGAGGCTCGTCCAGCCCGCCACGCGGGGCTCTTTCAACGAGCGGATCACCGTCCCGACTCCGGCGACGGCGGCCTACCCCGCCGCCGTCTACGACTGCGTCGTGCTGCTGACGCTCGCCGCGGAGATCGCGGGCAGCGTCGATGGAGAGAGGATGATGGAGGCACTCTCCGACGTCACGAGGCACGGGACCCAGTGCCGCAGCTACGGCGAGTGTTCCGACCTCATCCGGAGCGGCGTCGAGATCGACTACGTCGGCGTGAGCGGACCGATCGACTTCGACGGCGCGGGCGACGTCACCGTCGCGACGTACGCGGTCGTCACCTACCGCAACGGCGAGTTCACGACGCTCGCCCTCCGGGACGTCGCGCTCGGCCCGAACGAGTAGAGCCCCAGCGCCACATCGCCGGCGGTCCGAGCCGGCCCTCATGGAAGGTGCGCGGCGACCTCCTCCGCGATCGCGAGCGAGGCGGTGAGTCCCGGCGACTCGATTCCGCCCAGGTGCAGGTATCCGCGATCGTGCCAGATCAGGAAGTCGGCCGCCGGCTCCCCCGGACCGTGCAGCTTCGGACGGTAGCCGATCTGACCCGGAGCGATCGTCTCAGCGCGGAGCGCCGGAAGCAGGCGGCGCCCGGCGGCGAGGAACTCCTGCCGCCTGTCGTCGTTCGCGCGGTAGTCGAGCGGTGCACCATCGGCCAGCCACTCGCTGTCCGGCCCGAGGCGCAGGCCGCCGTCGAGATCGACGGTGAGGTGGACCCCGAGGCCGCCGGTGAGCGCGAGCTGCCCGCCCATGCCGCCGCCGTCCGGGGGGACCGGGTAGACGTGCCGCGACACGCTGCGCGCCAGGGAGGTGTCGACCACGTCGTAGTAGCGCCCCTTGTTCACACGCTGCCGGAGGACCGGGACGGCGTCCTCGCCGTCGAGCGGGTAGCCGGCCGACCGGGCGACGAGGGGCGCGCCGTGGCCGGCCGCGTTGACGAGGGCGCCGCAGCGCAGCCGCTGCGGGAGGGCATCCGGGTCGGCGACCTCGAGCGCGAAGCCGGCGGCGGCGCGGGCCGCCCCCCGCAGCTCGTGGCGGTAGGCGATCAGCACGCCCCGGGAGCGCGCCTCGCTCTCGAGCGAGCGCGCGTAGACGGCGGCGTCGACGACGCCGGAGGAGCCGGAGTAGAGCGCCGCCCGGGAGGGCACGGCCGGCTCCAGCGCGCGCGCCTCGGCCGCGGTCAGCCGCCTCATCCCCGGGACCCCGTTGGCGGCGGCCTGCTCCCAGACGAGATCGAGCGCCGGCAGCTCACGCTCGGTGAGCGCAGCGACGAGCTTCCCGGTACGCCCGGCGGGGACGTCGTACCGCTCGCACCACGCGTAGAGGGCGCGGTTGCCGGCGACGCAGAGCAGGTGCTTGAGCGAGCCGGCCGGGTAGTAGATGCCGGCGTGCACCACCTGCGAGTTGTGCGCGCTCGTCTCGAGCGCCGGCCCCTCACGCCGCTCGATCACGACCACGGAACGCTCCCGCGCGAGGCGAACCGCGACGGCGAGCCCGACGACGCCGGCCCCGACCACGACGACGTCGGCGTCGAGCTCCCCGGAAGCGACCATCACTCCTCCCTGCCGCGACCCGGGGCGTCGGGAGGCGGCGCGCCGGGACGAGGCGGGCGCTCCGTCAGCCGGAGTAGCTCCAGCCCGTGTAGACCGACGTCAGCGGATCCGCCGAGCGGAGCAGGCGCGCGTCGAGCACGCGGCCGAGCACGAGCTCGTGATCGCCGGCGTCGACGAACTGCTCCGCTTCGCACTCGAAGACGGCGAGCGCCTCCCCGAGCAGGGGACAGCCGCGAGCGTCGACGCTGTACTCGACGCCGTCCAGCTTGCGGTGCACGACGGCCTGCGCCCGCTCGCTCCGGCCCCGGATCTTCGCGCCCTCGCGCGGCTGCAGGAAGCGGGCCGCCAGGGTCATGCCGTCCTCGGCGAGGAGATTCACCGTGAAGGCGCGATTCGCGCGGATGCTCGCCAGGCTGTAAGAGCTGCGCTCGAAGGCGACCGCGAGCAGTCGCGGGCGGAACGAGACCTGCATCACCCAGTCGGCGATCATGCCGTTCGGCTCGCCGTCGCGGACCGACCCGACGATGTAGATCCCGTAGGGAAGCTCGTGCATCGCCTGCTGGACGAGTTCGTCGGGGCTCTTCGCGCGCGGCGACGCGAGATCGGGAGGCATCGAGGCGTCGCTCACCGTCCACCCCCGATCCGACCGCGACGGCCTGGCCCCGGGCGCGCGACGGTGTCCCACCATAGCCGAACGCGGCCGGGCGGGGCGACGGGGCGGCTCAGCGCCCGGAGCGGGTCGACGGCTCCCCGGACGGGACGATGGGGCCGAACGGGTCGAGCTGCTCCGAGATCCGGGCGGCGTCGCCGGTCACGGCGATCGTCATCTCCTCCGGCCTCAGGTGCTCGGCGACGACACGCTGCACCTCCTGCGGAGTGACCCCGTAGACGCGTTCCACGAAGCTCCCGGCCCACTCCTCCCCCAGGGCGTGGAGATCGAGGAACGCGAGCACCCCCAGCAGCCCCGGGGCGGTCGCGCCGCGCATCAGCTGCACGCCGGCGACGTAGTTCTGGATGCCGGCGAGCTCGTCGGCAGGGGGAGGCCGGGTGCCGAGGCGCTCGATCTCGCCGATGATCTCCGCGAGCGAGGCTCCCGTCACCGAGGTGGTCACGTCGGCCGTCTCGACCCAGTAGGCGCCGCCACGGAGCGCGGCGACGGCGCTCCGCGGCGAGTAGGTGTATCCCTTCTGCTCGCGGATATTGGTCGTGATCCGCGACATGAAGGAACCCCCCAGAAGCGCGTCGGCAACCATCAACGGCACGAAGTCGGGGTGCGAGGGCCCGGGCACGGGAAGGCCGATCTGGATCGTCGACTGCGGGGCGCCGGGCCGGTCGCCGAGGTGAATCGCCCGGCCAACGACGGGCTCCGGGTCCGGCCCCTCCGCCCGCCGGGCCGATGTCCAGTCGCCCAGCGCGCTCGCCGCCGCGCGGCCGACCGCCGCTGCGTCGAAGCTTCCCGCCACGTAGAGACGGCTCCCGGCCGCATCCAGCGCGCGCCCAAGGAAGTCGCCGACGGCCGAGAGCGAGAAGGAGTCGATCTCCGCCGGGTCGGCGAGCACGCGACCGTAGGGATGGGAGCCGTAGAGCGCGCTGCGGAAGCGCTCGAGAGTCAGAGCTCCCGGCTCGGAGCGCGCGAGCGCCAGCTGCCGGTCGAGGTCGGCGCGCAGCCGCTCCAGCGCCCCCGGAGGCAGGGCTGGCGTGCGGACGACCTCCGCGAGCAGCTCCACGGCGTCGGGAGCGAACTCGGAGAGAACCCGCATCTCGAGCCAGAGGCCGTCGTCGTCGGAGTCGATGTCGAGCTCGCCGCCGAGGTCCGCGACGCGGACGGCGAGGGCGGAGGCGTCGCGGGTCGAGGTGCCCTCCTTCAGGTAGCGGGCCGCGAGGCGCGAGAGCCAGGTCTCGCCCTCGCCCTCGAGCACCGCCCCGGCGCGGGTCACGAGGCGAAGCGTCGCCTTCGGCACCGTGCCGAGTGGCACCAGGGTGAGCCCGAGCCCGCCGGGGAGCCGCCTCTCCTCGAGCGGGGGGAGCCGCCAGGCGGGGGGGCGGCCCACGGCGGGGGGGTCGGCCGGGGCCACGGCGCACCCGCCGCGTCGGGGGGGGACGGGGGGGGCCGGGGGGCGGTGGGGCGGCCCACGGCGGGGCGCTCGCCGGGGCTCACGACGCACCGGTCGCGTCGGGCGGATCCGGGGAGGCATCGGGCCCCGCCCCGGCCTCCACGGCGAGCACGGCGCGGTTGCTGGAGCGCAGGTACTCTCTCGCCGTCGCGAGCACGACTCCGGGAGTCAGATCCTCCAGGCGCTCTTCGACGCCGTTGATCCAGCCCGTATCGCCGTCGATCAGCGCAGCGCTCGCGAGCAGATCGGCCCGGCCGAGGCCGGGGAACATGCCCCCTGCGGCCGTCTCGTAGAGCGCGGAGCGGGCCTTGAGCTTCGCCCTCGCGAAGTCGTCGGCGGGGAGAGGATGCTCCCGGACGCGCTCGACGACCGCATCGATGGCTCCCAGCACCGTCTCGACGCTCGCCTCCCGGTCGTGGATGAGCCACGGCGCCCAGAGCATCGGCGTGCGCCCGTTGAACATGTTGCCCAGGAGGTTCATCCCGCCGTGCAGCTCGTCGGTGAGGCCACGCTCGTGGACGAGCTCGCGGCGCAGCAGCGCGTCGTCGCCCTGCAGGAGCACCTGATCGAGCAGGCCCAGCGCGAAGAAATCCGCCGTTCCCCGCTCCGGCACGTGGTAGCCGAGCGCGAGAGCGGGGAGGTGGGCGAGCGGATCCTCCATCCGGAAGCGCTCCTCCCGGAGGCGGCGCGGCTCGGCGATGTCGGGCTCCGCGGGCGCGGCCTGGGACGGGATCTCGGAGAAGTGACGCTCAGCGAGCGCGAGCGCCTCCCGGGCGTCGGCGTCGCCGACGATGACCAGCACCGCGTTGGCCGGCGCGTAGTAGCGCGCGAAGAAGTCGCGCACATCTTCGAGCGTCGCGGCGTCGAGATCCTGCATGTCCCCGTAGCCGTTGTGCGCGTTCGCCCAGTTGGAGTACGCGCGCGCGCCCAGGTCGATCCAGGGGAAGCCTCCGTAGGGGCGGTTGAGCACGTTCACGCGGATCTCGTTCTTGACGACGTCGCGCTGGTTGTCGAGCTCGGCCTGAGTGATGACGGGTCCGCGCATGCGATCCGCCTCCATCCAGAGCGCGAGCTCGAGCGCGTGCGAGGGCAGCGTCTCGAAGTAGTTGGTGAAGTCGGGGCGGGTCGTCCCGTTCAGGAGCCCACCCGTCTGCTGAACGATGCGGATGAACTCAAGCTTCGCCATCTGCTCCGAGCCCTGGAACATGAGGTGCTCGAAGAGGTGCGCGAAGCCCGTGCGCCCGCGCGGCTCCAGCCGGAACCCGACGTTGTAGTAGAGCGCGACGGTGACGACCGGAGCCGAGTCATCGGGGGAGACGATGACCCGCAGGCCGTTCCGGAGGCGCTGTTCCCGGAAGGAGATCGCGAGCCGCGCCGACGACTCCACGCGAGACCCCTCCCACGCCTCGACCACGGCTTCCCCCCTCGTCGACGCAGGCGGAACGCGCACCCGCGCGGCCAGCGTACGCGCGCGGCCGCGCGGGCGCTCCCCGCCGGCGGCCGGCGACCCGGCTGCCCCTGCTCGCGCTGTGAACGCCCGCTGGCGCAGAATGTAGCGGCGGCGGCGAGAGGGGACCCGCGTATGGCGAGCCGGAGCGTGGACGAGCTCGGCGTCAACACCATCCGGGCGCTCGCGATGGACGCCGTACAGCAGGCGAACTCCGGCCACCCGGGAGCTCCGATGGGCGCAGCGCCGATGGCGCACGCCCTCTGGACGCGCTTCTTCCGCCACAACCCCGGGAACCCCGAGTGGCCCGACCGCGACCGCTTCGTGCTCTCCGCCGGCCACGCATCGATGCTCCTGTACGCGCTGCTGCACCTCACCGGCTACGACCTCCCGCTGACGGAGATCGAGCGCTTCCGGCAGTGGGAGAGTCGCACGCCGGGCCACCCCGAGCGCCACGACACACCGGGGGTGGAGCTCACCACCGGACCGCTGGGGGCCGGCTTCGCGATGGGAGTGGGGATGGCGATCGCCGAGCGCTTCCTGGCGGCGCGCTACAACCGCCCGGGCTTCCCGGTGGTCGACCACCGTGTCTACGGGATCGTCTCCGACGGCGATCTGATGGAGGGCGTCGCCTCCGAGGCCGCCTCTCTCGCGGGCACGCTCGGCCTGGGACGCCTCATCTACCTCTACGACGACAACGGGATCTCGATCGAGGGCGACACCGACCTCGCCTTCCGCGAGGACGTCGCCGCGCGCTTCCGCGCCTACGGCTGGGATGTCGAGGAGGTGCCGGACGGCACCGACCTGGAGGCGATCGCCGAGGCCCTGGCGCGCGCGCGCGACGAGGAGGACCGTCCCTCGCTCATCGTCGTCAGCACGACGATCGCCCACGGCAGCCCGAACAAGGCCGGCACCGCGAGCGCGCACGGCGCGCCGCTCGGCGTCGAGGAGGTGCGTCTTTCCAAGCGCGCCCTCGGATGGCCGGAAGAGCCCGCCTTCCACGTGCCGGAGGCGGTGCGCGCCGAGATGGGCGCGCGCGACCGCGGCCGCAAGCAGGAGGCGGAGTGGCGGGCGCTGTTCGAGGAGTACCAGAGCCAGCACCCTGAACTCGCGGCGGAACTGCGGGCATCCCTCGCCGGGACGCTGCCCGGGGGGTGGGCAGAGGCGATCCCCTCCTTCGAGCCGGGAGGCTCGCTCGCGACGCGCGCCGCCTCGGGGCGCGTACTCAACGCGATGGCGGGGCTGCTTCCGACCCTCGTCGGCGGCTCCGCCGACCTCGCCCCCTCGAACAACACCTACCTCGAGGGCTACGACGATCAGGGCGCCGAGCTGCCGGGCGGACGCAACCTGCGCTTCGGGGTGCGCGAGCACGCGATGGGCAACGTCGTGAACGGGATGGCGCTCCACGGCGGCGTGCTGCCGTACGCGGGGACCTTCCTCATCTTCTCCGACTACATGCGCCCCGCGCTGCGGCTGGCGGCGCTGCAGCGCGTGCACGCCGCCTTCATCTTCACGCACGACTCCATCGGACTCGGTGAGGACGGCCCCACCCACCAGCCCATCGAGCAGCTCGCCTCTCTGCGCGCGATGCCCGGGCTCACCGTCTACCGCCCGGCCGACGCGAACGAGACGGCGGCCTGCTGGCGGCTCGCCATCGCGCGCCGCGAGCCGGCGGCGCTCGCGCTCTCGCGGCAGGCCCTGCCCGTGCTCGGGCCGCAGGAGCACGT
>MKWU01006300.1_pt1 | contig 12170 bp, 9 predicted proteins | sample 809101 | NCBI WGS metagenome assembly MKWU01 (sample SAMN05860141, study PRJNA318959) | sponge metagenome | host: Aplysina aerophoba | place: Slovenia: Piran, Adriatic Sea, Gulf of Piran | collected 2013-05-07
CTTCAGGTGAGCGTATCATGTGGACCAGTTGGGGTGTTGATGACCAATTTTCATCCATCCTGCCATTTCATCCTACTTATTTGCTAACGGTTTAGGGGCACTTTGCCACTAATTGATGTAGGCAGTTGAAAGTTATGGACTGGATCATCTTAGTTGTGAAGCTGCATTAGTTAGTGTGAATACACTTAATTACTGAACCTCATACTTCAACACTGTACTGAATGCATGTTCCAAGTACAAACCTCATACTGATCTGACTCCAACTACAAATCTCTTGAGCCTGTCACAAAAAGAATAGACACCATTGTTAGTCATTATTAACTGTATGTTCACACACCATTCAAGGTCAATTAAGTTCCTTACTGAAAGATCCGTCAGTGCAGTATAGATAAACACTGACATTGGACGGTGTTGCTGTAGCACAGTATTGGTGCAGGGCAATTTCTCTAAGCATACTTCATTGGCAAAGGCAAGAGAAAGAAGCTGGTAAGACACGTGCATTGCTGAATCACTCATTACAGCCTGACACTGGTGATGTACAGACTCCAAATATGGCCTGGAGAAAAGCAATAGAGCAAGCACATCATGAGTAACCATATACAGTGAAGACATTCAAACAACATTACCAAGGTAAAGTAATTTAAAGCATCATGCCTTGCTTCTGATTCTTTAAAAGTGCTTTCAGGGAGATCACGACACCAGCTGTTAGATGGAATGCTATCATTTTGTATATAACACATTTGTGAGATAAGCCAGTTGATATCAAGATGCAGAATAAAGAGACTCAGAAAGCAGAATGGGCAGGCAGAGTATTGGGGAAGCCAGTGATTTTGAAGTTTGCTTGCAGACGTTGCATGAATAGATCATTCGCCGAATTTCAATCACCAATTTAGGTGGGAAAGGTGCTCTCTAGTGCTACTAGACAAACCACAAACCATCATTGACCCGGAACTGCTAGAAGCACAGAGTGGCGTTCGGAAGGCAGTTGACCGAATTTGGGTTACATGACAGATCATAGAGATAGCAACTAAATACCACGGTACTTAACACCTTAGTGTTATGGATTAAGGACTATGACTCCATGGACTGCTCAGAACTTGTAGCCATCATGAAACAGTACCGGGTTCCTCAAGAGTTGATCGACATCATAAAGTAGCTGTACACTGGGACGCAATGATGACATACTGGAGAGAACTGGAGGGCTACCACTTAAAGAGCACCTGAGACGGAAGAGGTTCCAGTGATTCAGACACTTGCAGAGGATGCCAGACCATCAGCTACAGAAGCAACTGCTATGGTGAAGTCTGAGAAGAAAGACAAATAGGCTAAGAGGGACTTCTTCACGCTGAGTGGATGTAATGTGACACCTAACTGAAATAGGGAACAGCAAGAAGTGGTGACAGACAGAAGCGCATGGTGAAGTTTTACCTACGAGCCCAGGGGTCAACAACCTACTGATAATCTTTGACGACAGGTAGCAACGAGATCCTGGCGACATCCATGCGGGCAAGGTACAGAAGTGTGTGTGTGTGTGTGTGTGTCAATACTCATGCCTGTGATTAACCAGCACAGTGAGGCACATGCAGTACAACTGCTACATGCATACTCCAATTAGTGCATGCTCATGCAACATCTTTTAGAGATATACTCATGTGTGTACAAGGAAATATCTACAGAGTCCAACAATTATAATACATGTACAGTATGAGCTGCAATTGTGTATTGGTGGAAACTCATATCGCTGGTATACAATTATGTGTGTCATCTGCTGGGCGATCATAATGTGGCTGGGAAATCAGCCCACTAAACTGGGAACATTTAATTCTGCTTTACAGTTAATGTGCATGAAATGCATGAAGTTAACCATTGGAGCTACAAATCTCTTCTTTGTCTTTCACAAGTGCTAATCGCCATTGTCTGCATTTGCTGTCTGTCACATCTGTATACTTTCTTGAAAAAATCAAAAAGGCAGATGGTCATTCTGTGTGCTTTCACTGTCCGCTTCTCGTGCACATCAATGCCCTTAGGACACTCTACGTAGGTGCTCCAGGTGCCTGGGAAGTTTGGTGGTGATTCAACAACGGCAGCGTGAGGAGATCGCCGTCAACTATTTTGAACTCCTCGTTACATAGATAGATGTACTGGTTGCTTGTGTCTAGAACATAATACGGACATACAGATGCCATTGTATAAATGCCTATAGCTCAATTCATATACAAAGTACTATGGAAGTATTGCAGGCTGAGCCATTAATATTGCTGATGCATTTGCGGGTTCACAGGAAAGGTCTCTAGATATCTCACCAGTACCCACCCTGCTTCTACCAACTAGTGAGCCATCTTCGCTGTCTTGTTTCTATCATGCTCTTAAAATGACCGCTGTATCAAAGGCCATGACATGTTGCTGCTGAAAAGCCAAAAGGAGAGACCCTGAACTTAGGTGAGTACTGTCAGCTTATAAATTAAGAGTTTGGCAACACTGTCAGTGTCTATAGAGTGGCAACATTGCTGCTTGAAAATTCTCTGAAAATTGCCTTCACATTTGGCATGCTCAAAGCATGTTTGAGCAAACAGCCTTCTTCGTCCTAGTACCAGCATGAATTGGCAGTTTTTCTGCATTATTGATCATTCCTGCCTGCTGCGTGTTGTATATATTGTAGAATGTTCTGCTGTGCCGGAGTTATGGCATTCATACATTATATATGTGAATTGTAAGTGCACGTTTGTGTGCTTGTGTGTTGTGTGTATGCATTTCACTGTGTGTTCACTAGCTGGGAAACCAACCTTTGTGTGGTTATCCAAGCTATGAGACAGAAGAAATTTAAACATATACATCAATATTCCACCATAAGATGATACTCCAGCTGTTACATAGAAACACCACCACATGCACCAATATATGTAAATTTATGCCTACCATCATTTAACCACCACCATCTCATAGCTACAACCACCACCTCCACATTCACAAACATACAGCTACCACTCCACAGTACCTGTTGCTCAAGTGCAAGCAGGGAAATGGCACCAGTGGTTGGAAGAAACACCACCAGTGCAAGTTGCAGCCAGTGACAACCACCATCAATATGCAAAGTGCAAGGGTCTAGACCGCAATAGGCATAACCCGCTTTTCAGGCTAACCTACTGTTCATATTATACTATTACAAAGTGGGACGACCTCCAGTATTGGAGGCACACACTGATGCTGATGCTGCTGATACTTATACAAGTGCAGACAAAGGAGAACAAATCAACATAAAGATCTGGATCAAGCTTGCACTTTAAATATATACAGCCATAATAATATCGTCATCTAATCAATATACAGCCATACTAAGGAGCCTCAAGTAATAACTCCATTAGCCCCAAATCGTGCATACTAAAATGCAGACAAACCTGACTGATGATGATATGTGTCAGTATGGTACATTACCAGTCCTGCCTTACCCAGTCTTTAAGCTGTATCACCAACATATAACATTGCACTTTTGCAACTGTCACCTATCAGCCAGGTAGGAGGTCCTCACTGATTGGATTAGACAGCTTCTGCGGTATAACTATACTAGGATTGAGAGATAACTGTGCTGAGATAATTAGATCAAACCTATCTAGATAGACACCATTAACCACAATTGCAGTAATTACCTACTGTACATACAATCTAAAAATGTATGGGTAGAGTTATGACTACACAATTATGTGCTGTGTCTTCGTCTTTGATGGTGTTATCTAATATCTACTCATCCTTGCACACATGTTACCACCTTTTAATGATGTACAGTGTAATACATGATCAACCTCCTGTATTGTTTGCTGAACATTATAAACAGGCCACTATGAGATTAATGTACTACTTATACAATGTTTAACTGGTAGATTCAAGAATGCCTAAGATGAAAGACAAGTTTGGGCTAAACATACTGATAAGACTCAACACTCATTTGAGGCTAACCCTGATGTTAGCAGATTGATTCAGAGTTGAGTTTGATACTGCCAATGTAGTGGGAGCAGTACTGCCACAGTAGATCTGACTCTGTCTGGAGCCCTATTTCATATTTTCACGGAAGTTGCATCCAGGAGAGAGGCAGTATAGCACTTTTGATCATGAAGTGTTAGTCATCTACCTCGCCATCTGCTATTTCCGCCACTTTGTACAAGGCAGACAGTTCCATTAGCTTACTGACTACAAATCACTCACATTCGCTCTTATATACCTCCCAGTGTCGAAACCTTTGACCCAGGGTGACACCTAGAGTTCATTCCCCAGCTCACCTCACACATCAGGTACATCAAAGAGATTGCCAACACGAGAAGCTCAATTAAACCAACCCACTCTCAGATGATGCAACCTCATTCTTCACACTCTTACGAGTGCCAGTCCCTACCCGTGGTATCATGCTCTTTTGCGACACATCTACTGGTGTCCCCACCCTCTCCCACCCTAGTGCTACTCAACAGTTAATCATTTTGTAGTATTCTCCTACGTTCTCGCCTCTGCACCATCATGCAACAAGTTAGGTACACACACCTGCAGCACCATGCCCACATCAGAATGTACCCCAGACTGTTTCTGTCAGGACCGTATACATGCCTGCAGTATTAATTCATTATCTTGTGTGTATATGCCGGATTGAGTGTTCTAGACACGCTCTGCCATACTTACAGTTATGTGTGCATAAAACTACGGAAGGACAATTGCACATTAGCAGGTTTTTTCAAGCTGTGCAGATTTAATTTGAAACTTACCAATATTGAAATAGCCTAGTAGTGTGTTGTAACTTTCTGCCATACCATTCTGTTCAAGGTTATGTAGCTTAAAAGGGCCGAGCGTTAGCACCATTTAATACTAGACAGTCCAACACAACTTTCATGTCACACACTGCTGGGTAGGACACAGACTTGGCAGTCGTTGAATGCAAACCAATAACATAAAAACCTTTACACCGCTGCTATGAATTGGCCACTAGAAAGTGTCTTTACTGTTGAAAATCTTTCCCCTGTGTGAAGAACAATCAATTTCATTTCTTTACGAAGCACTGGATACTTAATTGATATTCTCACCTTGAATCAAAGCCACAAGATGGCCGCTGTTAGTTTACTGCAGCCTGGCCATTACAGAATATTAGGCCAGGAGCATTGTGATAAAGGCCTTGATGTACTGATATGAGTAATGAACTAGAAAAGGCAGTCATTGCGCATGAATAGAATGAAGTGTGGCAACAATTTACATAAGTTCAATGAAAATTTCATGTGTTCTGCGCACTTTGCATTTGAATTATTGCCACATGCAACTACACTATAATTCTACAATACACTTGATACGGAGTACAAGAACACAATTGACTATTCACTTGTTTTCAGCTTTAACTATCTTACTAGTTTAACCCTTGTGCCCTCGCCATACAATTACATGTGAGCGGAAATACGTTGGTGATGCTGAAATTCTGCCTTTCTGTGTTTGTACCGTACGACGCATGGTATTCTGTGTGATTGAAGTGTGTCTCTCTGTGAATGAACTACCCAATGGAGCCTTTTTGATGTCAATAAACGAGGTTTAAGCAGCGAGAAACATTGCGGGTAAGAACAAAATGGCCGCCACTATCAGTGCAAGGCAATTGTAGAATTTCGATTGTGAGACAAAGACAAGTTCGAGCTGATAAAAGTGGCATGTATGGAGAAAGCAATGCCACAGTGTCCTCTCGATAGGCAGTGCCGATTATTATATACGTAAATGTGCACGTAAAATATAAAAAAAAACATAAAGCATGCAAATTGAAATCCTACTTTCACTTGGCGTACCTACCTGGTCTTTTCGTCGCCCGTGCGGCAAACCATTAAGTGGTACCATACAAAAGTAGCCGTCCACATTTGCACACGCAGGTGTATACATAGCGGTGAGAGTCAACAGCGACAAACAATCCTACTGGGTGACAGCTGTAGAGAGACTTACCTTCAGCTTTGCACCCCATACTTGCGTCACCTTCACGCCCATCTTCCTTGACCGAACAGGCCGTCTCCATCTTTGCTTCCGAATAATAAGAACTACCAACAATCCTAGATCACTGTCAAGCATGAGAAAATTCTCATTGTAACCGTTTTGACTCTGGGAAAGCATTAGAAAGTACAATGTGCACATACATTGGTTTTCGCCTGGCGCTGCCATTTTATCTTTGGTGTTAATGAGTTCAGAGGGACTTCTGAACCCCGGAGCCAAAAGGTTAAGTATCCAAAGCAAATATACAACAGTTTACAGAATTTATGCTGCACTACACGGTACCCACCTAAAATCAACCTCCACTCATTGAGGCAAGCTGGGATTACAGGAGCCCACCCAATCAGATGCTAGCCCAATCATCAAGCTACAAGTTTGAGAAACAAGTATATCGAGTTAAAAACCTCGTGGGGCTGCCGCCCCAACTCCAACTACTTGCTCTAGCTTTCAGTTGTTGGTTAGGGTAGTTCAGGACTATGTCATGTCAGTTTATTAGTGCATGCAATCAAACATGTATACAAACAAGCACACAGTACCAGCATTCACACATGCAGGTTTGCACAGGATTGGCACACTGTGCACAATTAAAACATGTTTGTTTGAACGTTAACAAAGTTTAATAGCTTCACCAACAGAAATTGCAAACACACACGAGACAAACACGGGTCACAAAGCATAAATGTGCAGTACCATGTTTTTGTCCTGTCAGAAGGCATTCATTCGAGTGCAACGCAGCGCGCCAGTGCCACGTACTCCTGCGTTAGAGACAGCTGGATAATCTTAGCGTAGACGATTCACGCTCTTCGCAAAGCTTGTCGTTGCTCCTGTCAATCACTCTTGGCAGCGTCATGAAGACCACTAGTCTACAAATCCAGCGAAAACGATGAAAGCAATATTCTGCGCTCACCGAGTTCAGCGTCGCTCTTGTCTTTCGCCTAAGGCAATAATTCATGTAACCTCAAGTTTGTATGCCATAGGCAAGAACACAACCAAAGGCGACCTGGGCAACTTTCGACGTCCTTTCTGTGCCGTTCTTCCCTTCACAATCGCTAAGAAAATGGACGTCTATATAAATGTTTCTCCTGCAATACTTCATCTGTACTTGCCATATAAATATCAGTGTAACACCACTACCATAGCTTCACGTATTATATATATATACATATATATACATACATACATCTTACCGTAACATGAAGCCATACAACATAACCGCAAGATGAAAACAATATAGGGGTTGCTTGTGGCAGCCCCTAAAAGTGGCGTTCTTAGCATATTTTGATGGTGAGATGAAAATTCCAGAAGATAGTGGTTTTAAAACCACATGAGGGCACGAGGGTTAAGGACATACACTTGGTCCGGTAGCCAGAGTGCCCAAACATCATACCACCTATTCCATTATACTAGGCAGATGCTTACAGCATCGTGGGGGCGAGCCTGAACAAGCTAAAGGTGCCGATGGCATGCAGCTATTTGTGTTGGACTGTATAGCGTACATTGTAGATGCTGAAACAGACTGAGTGTATGCTATGGCTAAGGCTGATGCTGATGAAAGTTGGATGGTGATGTAATTGAGCAATGTTAATAATCACATGATCTTGTCGTGTTCTTCTTAGTGTCATTCCTGTGGGAGTTGCATAAAGGAGTGATCTGCTGACTACTTCGCTCGAAGTCCTGTGAAATTCTCGAATGTGGAGGAAGATTAGTTGGTGCTATTCCTTCGTCCGATGTCTGTATCCTTGTCTGGGTTTCCGCTTCGTGTTGTATATGATTTCCTTCTCGTTTGAAGCTGTACGTGGCAAGTACTTGAGTCGCACACAAAGGGCTACGCAAAGGGTGGCCATCTTGTCCATTTGCATACGGTAAGCCGTACGTACGGCGCATATATATATATATATATAGATATAGACGCGGCAGAAGCGAAACTTGTCAGTGTGGGGCTCACTCAGGCTCACCCCAATTAGAGCAGTGGTGAATATTGCAGCTTGCAGTTTCATTACGAAGGACCCTTTTGAATTTGGGAGCAATTAGAACTGCAGTCTGTTGAACAGGATTCTTCATGTTCACTGTTTTGATCTTGATGGTTGCCATCAGTAACTTGCTGCTGATTATGCATACTATTGGTGTTGATAGGACATGTGGAATACTAATGCAAATGTATGAAGGTTTATGGCAGACAGTTTACCTCCAAGCTCACCCTATGCATCATTATGTACCCTATAAAGCATAACCGACAGTACTATTATCAAATTCACTTGTCAACACCATCATGGCATTACCTGCTCAGTCGTTTTCTCACAAACATGGCAATCCATTCATTACGAATTCTGTTAAGCAAGTTGCCATCTACCCGAGATAACTTGTGTTTTCTTTCCACCAAAGTACAGACATCCCCTGCCCGTAGCATTGGGCTATGTCTAAGTGAACAGCATGAAGAGAATCATAAACTCATAGCACAGCTGTTACATCAGACAAGCATCTATCTATGCACTAAGTCAAGACACAGGTTGCAGTTCATCAGTGTAGAATACATATACGTAGTATGTAGGGTTGAGCGATAGTGGAGACAATAGGTATGATATTCGATAGCTTCATGATAGTCTGTTTACCAATAAGGAATCTGTTAATTTGATCTGTGAAATGCTTAACACAAAATCACTATGACAAGCAAGTACTAATTGCTCACGAAATGGATAGATGTAAAAATTCAAAACAAAGTAGGGTTTGAATCGTTCAGGTACATGTGCATGCTAAGCATGGCAAATAAAATTAACAATATAGCCAATCTGCATATCAGGCATGCACTATACCTGTTGAAGTTTTAACCAACCACATTGCACATGCTCGAGTATATACAATATAGACCCTACAGTGAGAGGGTGTGCAGGCTATGTGTACAAAGGTGGAGGATTAATGACACCTTTTAACCAAATGTCACAGGCTTAATTCTTGCTGACTCATCAATGAACTTCACTAGCCAATACTTGATAAATAATGCCAACCGCTTCGACAACCATGCGGTTGTCAGTGGCTAGTACAAATCAGGTGATTCACACTATAAGGACTACAAGGTATGACAATGGCACTAATATTGACAGTGGGTGGGATGACAGGATATTTTTGACGGATGAAATGAAAAAATGTAAGAAACACAAATGAAAATTAGGGGAGTAAATTATTTCGCTGAGTAATAAAATGGGTATGCAAGTATACTGGTAGTCTAACGCTGATCTGTGATTTGATAGCTGTAGTTAATGTCCAATGTTGGGCTATTCCAGTAAATGATCAAAGTAGCAATTTACATGAAGTTCTAGTATGCAAAATACGCCACATAGCTAGATACTCTACACCAATTTTGTTGTGCACTCACTTCCTGCACAAGTAGTAAATTTGCTTGTAGGCTGTAGCACGCTAAAGCTCCAGAGAAAAGAGTTCAGGCTTGATTGATGGTCATTTGTCTCCTGTCACCTTTCTCTGTGCTGTGTTCTACAGCCTACATTACACAAGCTGTCAGTAGCTACCAGCTCATAAACACTTCTGCAGAGTTGCAATATACAGGGCATCAGACACATAGTCAGGATATGCTAGCTTGTCACGAGTTCTGATTCGTATTCTTCTGATTTAGGCCTGTTTACTAAAGCGTCGCCATAGATTATTTAAAAGCTAGCTATAATTATAGCTACTTCGAATAATTTGCATTGTTACTACTGAGAACCTGCTCTACACAAGGCGATAGAAAGAAGGGCAGCATACTGACATGCAAAATTAGTTACTTCGTTCATAAACATCACCTAAAGGAGCGGTAGGTTTCCGCTTCCTTCTCGCACACACCCACACTTGTAAAAGCCATTGACGTACATACGTAGAACGGTGTGGGACTGAGCATGCGCAGTCAATTATGTCCGCTGCCCAAATAAGGATATAGCCTTGTACTATTCGACGTGCCTGAAGCCGTATCAACTTCGAGCTTCAAGCTTTGACCGCTGAACGAGGTGGTCGTCCTTTGTCCAGGCTGCCAGCAGCCACGCCTGGCAAACATGGCAGAGGAGCTAAAGTACTTATCTGTCGATCGAAAGGATATGCACGATGCACTTGCTCAGGCGCAGTGGGCGACCAAGAAGCTGATATGGGTGCCTGATACCGACCACGGTTTCGTGGCTGCCAGCGTGAAGGCAGAGAAGGGCGATGAACTGATGGTAGAACTGGAAGGTGGACAGAAAAAGACAGTTAGCCGCGATGATGTGCAGAAAATGAATCCGCCAAAGTTTGAAAAGGTTGAAGACATGGCGGAGTTGTCGTTTCTCAATGAAGCTAGTGTGCTGCATAATCTCTCTGCTCGGTACTACTCGGACCTGATTTACGTGAGTTTTGCGGTAGGAGTCACTTTGGAATTAGTAAATAGTGTGAATGTTTAATTGAGTGAAATGAATGGAACTAACGCGCATGTGCTACGAAGGTACTTCACTGTGTGTGTATTTTTACAGCTTCAGGCACTACTGTAATTGCATTCATGATCCTTTGGTACACACTACCCCGTGTTTCACAATAATTCTGACGTTTCGGTGACTACACAGCCACCTTCATCAGTATACAAAACACTTAACTGTATATGTGAGAGTCGCCAGTAGAAGTCACATTTGAGCTCATATGACCCATTTTTAAGTAATCGTGGATTTAGGTTGATGCAGGTCTTCTGCATGCATATAGTAAGTTTCAAGTTGATTCCAGCTTCTTTCGCAGAGAAATCGTCGGTCGAAAGCACCTTGCTCACCATTTATATATACACGTAGTATAGGAAAAAAGGGCAGCTGTGCTTCAAATAATGTGGAAGTCGTATTATTTCTTTGAAATGACTTAAAGTTTGTGTCTACATTCTACAATGCCACTTTTCACGCCTTGAATGTGGCCAATTTACTGACACCATTTTTCAATAGCGGCAATATGCGCTAATCTGCGATTTCTACTGGCGACTCTCATATAAACAAGATGTGGTGACAAGGGTTTACATAACAGTGATGATGGAATGTATGAATATAATTAAAAAGGCAATAAAGTATACAAATGGGAATGGAATACACAAGCACTACAATACAGATGAATATTGATAGCCAAAATATAAGGCAAATAACCTGACTCAACCTCACTCCACCCAACTCACCAGCACACATAGGGACAATCAGTCCAGGAGTGGACCACATGGGGTTAGCCATGCACATACATGCGGCATGATCCCATGTATACCAGTGTTGAGTCAAGTTATTTACTTTACTTACAAAACTAATGTACAGAAAGAAAAAGAAAACATGGTGACAAGTATTTCGAGTTAAAAAACTCGTGGGGCTGCTGCCCCAACTCGAACTACTTGCTCTCATTCGCAAGTCGACACATGACAACATGTCAAAACAATGCAACTGCATACAGAAAGTATGAGCACACAGTTTCACACAGGCATGGGCACACAGACACACTGTGCATTAATTATCTTTTCTTTGAATTCCTTGTTTAGAGTTGTACCAAACAGTCTGGCTAGTCATGCACATGATATACTGCCTAGCCACATTATATTTCTGTGTTCAAGACATGAACACAATTAAGAATGCAGTGAGATGCACACACACAGGGTGTACGGACACAGTAGCAGGTGTTTAGTCAAGGCAGAAGAAAATTCTTTCTAGTACAAACAGCGCGCGCTGCTAGGGATTGCATGCTAAGCTTTTCTATGCGAAACAGCCAGCAAACCTACCTAGAATAGATGTTTAACGCCCTCACTCGCCCTTGGCATTACTATCCACTGTTCTTGGCAGCAATGTGAAGATTGTAAGTTGGGAAGCCACAAAGTGGACGCACTGCAAACGATACGGGGACGATTTTCAAGGATAACATCGCTCCTGTCCTTTGTCAGAGAGTGCGGGATGTTGACATCCAATGAACGCAGCATGATGTTCAGAACCATGACTTGTGCGGCTTTCTGACTTTTTGCGGCTTCCCCCTATCATGAGAGCCAACAATGGTTGCCAATATAAATGTTACCGAACGCAATACTTTGCCTGTACTTTACAATATAAATTCCAGTACAATTACATCACTGCAACACGAACATTATATATACATACGTATATATATATATATATATATATATATATATATATATATACCCTGTTGTCATGGCAACCACGGAA
>MKWU01006301.1_pt1 | contig 12170 bp, 14 predicted proteins | sample 809101 | NCBI WGS metagenome assembly MKWU01 (sample SAMN05860141, study PRJNA318959) | sponge metagenome | host: Aplysina aerophoba | place: Slovenia: Piran, Adriatic Sea, Gulf of Piran | collected 2013-05-07
CTGTACCTCGGAAGAGGTTTTCACTTCCCCGAAGGTGAGCCAGACGGCGCCATCCAGCCTGCAGAACCCCACCAGATCAGCTCCCGGTAGGCTCGCCTGCGGTGTGCGGCGATCCCGCACCGTATTCTATGGCCAGTGCATCCCATGGCCGGAGTCTTCCCGCAGCACATACTCCGCCAAAGCTTCACCGATTTCCCAGCCCTTGGGGTCCGGGACAGACCGCAAGAGACGCTCCACCTGCTCGGTGGCCATGTCCGTGGTGGCCAGCCCCTGCAGATCCGCCGCAAAGCCCGATTCCTCATCCGCCACTCGTTGTCCAACCACATCACGAAGGAACGCCGCAAAGCGCCTGCGGTCGTCCACAGCCTTGCCACACCAGGAAGCGCTCCCATGGGCACCCGTATAGCACACTCTTGATGGCAGCATGGTGGCTGGCATCAGGTGGTCTTATCCATCGGTTGGTTTGTGGCCTTGGTGTTCAGCGTGGAGAAGGGTAAGGTTTTTGAGAAATTCGATCAGTTGGCTCATTTCTTTCTTACGCTTATAGCAGGTCCATTTCCCGAAGAAACCGAGATGGTTCCTTGAAATAACCAAAAACATATTGTGAGTAACTTAACGTCAGACTCTCTTTTGCCCTAGTGATTGCGACAAAGCAATTACGTCGCTCCTCTTGAATCTCTTGACTCTTGTCACCTTTCTTGCAGGCCGCCCAGCTTGGTAACTGCCCCTCAACAAGGCCAATAATATAGACATGTTCAAACTCCATTCCCTTAGAAGCGTGAATCGTGAAACAAGGAACTGCATCCTTTGGTGGAGTTGGAGATTTAGACATGAGATCAAGCTCTTGTAGTAAGAGATTGAGCGTTACTTCTGTTTTTCCATATTTTTTGCAAATATCCGTTACAAGTTGACACCAAGTTATCTTTTCTTCCTCGTAGCTATCAAATATATCGTTCACATCATATGAAGCTTGAGAAAGTTTATCGAGATATGCTAATGCTTTTTTTTCAAATTCCCAAAAATCTAGTCGCTCAGAAAGTCTCGTCACTGATTGCTGAATAAGTTTTCTTGAAGAATCCGATAACTCGCTCCGCTCCAGCGAGGCTGCCGTCCAGGCACGGAGATAATCACCATCGTCTACACTTGATCTCACCGCAATATCTCTGGCATTTAGGTTAATTCTTTCAAGAGTGAAGAACGCTTTACAGACACGTTGCAGATGCTCATGGCTGCTCCGCTCATTTGCCAGGCGTAACATTGAATGCAGCCACTGTAGCGATGCGCTCTCAAACTCGTTCTTGCGTACAGCCAGGTAGCCCACAATATCTTTTTTATCTAGCGCTTTGATCACCTCCTCCAACAAACGCCTCGAACGAGCCAAGACCACACATTTACTACGCACCTCTGAACTACGTTCCGAGATAGATACAGCAACCCATTCTACTTCCTCGTCAAAATTCCTGAAGGACTGACAAGTCACAGAGGAAATGTCATGTCTCGACTTGTGTGCAGTTAGCTCGCCCTTCTCCACCGGTCTATCAAGGTTATTGAGAATGAGTCTATTTGCAGAATCCACTACATCAGCAGGACACCGGTAATTCTGCGGAAGTTGAATAAGATGCATGTCAAACTCTTGACGTAGGTCCCAAATTCGCCTCGGATTTGCTCCATTCCACTGATAAATAACCTGGTCATCATCAGCTACAACAAATAGATTATTCTTTTTCCGATTAACAAGGTGTCGTAGAATTTCATATTGAATTAGATTAGTATCTTGAAATTCGTCAACACAAACATAAGGATAAACACGCTGAATCTGATGACGGATGCCAGTGTGAGAACTCAATAGTCTCAGAGCTTCAGCTATTAGCTCTGAAAAACCCAGAACATTATATTCAATCATTAAGTTTCTATATTCTTTATAAATAGATATGACTTCTTCATAATGATCAAATAGTCTATTTTTTTGAAAATATTGAAGAGTTGATTCAGGGTTGACATTATTTTCAATAAGACGAGTAATCAGTGGAAGAAGCCTATCACTTGAAAATAGTTCTTCAGCTTTGACATGACTAATTGCTTCATCAAGTATTGAATGGCGATCTTCTTCCTGTACAAGTATGGTAAAGTCGGGTTTGAGGCCGATATGATGACCATGCTGGCGAAGCAAGTCTGCTGCAAATGAGTGGAAGGTGGTAAGCAGTGTACGTTCACCAGCATTCGCAACTAGTGTCTCAATGCGCTCACGCATTTCGGCGGCAGCTTTATTGGTAAAAGTCAGACCAAGAATGCGAAAATACTTCTGTGGCGTTTCCTGAATCAATCGGGCAATACGAAATATAAGGACACGGGTTTTCCCAGAACCTGGACCAGCAAGAACAAGGAGAGGGCCATCTCCCCAATGCACCGCCTGAAGCTGATTTTCGTTTAGTGTGGAGAGATTTATCATTAGCCTGCCCTCCGCGCTAAGGCTATTGCCTGGTTAATGACGTCTTGAAGTAACTTTGGAACTTGTCCGTTGCTTTCAAGAATTTTCCTCGAAACAGCCAGAGCGTTACGAGTTTTTGTATTTCTCTGTTGATACTTAACGACTTGTTCCCAGTATTCAAGATTTTTTCTATCCGCAGTTATGTTACTTTCCATTTGATTAGATATTGACTCTTCATAAATCTCACCAAATCCTTCTACACAGAGAAAAAGTTCTATTGAACCATGATTGATTATCTGAACGTGATCTTTAGCTTTACGGGTTTCAAGATTCCTTTTAGCTGATTCTGCATATGCTATTCCTTTTGCATCTTTGTCCACAAGCACAAACCACTCGATACCCAAATGATCTGCCAGCCTAATAAATTTCTCCACTCCAATCTGAGCAAATTCAATGCAAGAGACACCGTCAGCATACAGATCATGGCCCATAGCCCTCCCACACTCTGGTATAAAAGCTGCCTCGGTTTCGCCCTCGACTAGGAGCCAACAACGAGAGAATAATAAACTCCCGCGTGTTGCTCGTATATGATAATTAAGTTTTTCTTCTTCATTGTGAGATAGTATATTTTCTTCTATCTTATGAACTACAATTTTTTCATTTTGTCTTCGAAGTCGACGAATTTTATTGAGGGAAACACTAGCCAAAAGATCACCAGAATGGGTAGATATGAGCTTTTGCCCAGATATGTTCTGGAGCATCTCACTAACTGCTTTAATTGCTGACGGATGTAGATGAGCTTCTGGCTCCTCTAGGGCAAGGAGAGGCGCAGCAAATTCACTATTATTTTTCTTAAGCTGGCTTTGTAAAAATGCATCAAACAAGCAAATCACAGCTAAACTTTGTGTACCGCTCCCATGTCGTACAACTGGAATTCGGGCACCGGTTTTTGAGGCTAGCTTTACTTGTGTTCTGGACAGGATATCAAAGATCCTGGAGGGAATTACTTCAATTGAAATAGGTTCAGTATTGCTAAGCGATAAGATTTGAGCTGTTTTCTCTAATCTTTCTTTTACATTGTCAAACGCGGTGTTTTGGTCGAGCACTTTATTGTTTAAATTAAGTAGATCCTGCTCTAGCTCTGCGCGCACTCCATCATCAAGCTCAAGAGATCTAACAAACGGTCCAAAAAACTGTGATCTTGCTTGAAATTCTTGTCTGGCATCGCGGAGAGATGCAAGGTGAAAAGTGGGGACAAGTCTCTGAAGATTGATAACTTGACGAGGATTTTTTGCCTTGACAAGAGGATTTCCAGATAAATCCAGAAAATCGTAGTCTGTCATGTAATCATTGCTTATAGTGTCAAACTGACTTTTAACCCATAGCGTAATGCTTCGTAATTCATTATTGTCTATTTGTTCAGCTTCTGAGAGAAGCTGTGATATTTCATCCGGCCACTCATCCTTTTTTCGTTCCTTAAATGTGAGCGTAATTTCAATCGGCTGAGCTTTAGTAGGATCGGAAGATGTGTTTTCTAAATGATAATCATATTCTTCAAAAACAGATCCCTTCCCTGTCAAAGAACGAGTCAGACACAGTCTCAACGCATCAAGAACAGAAGATTTTCCGGAATTATTTTCTCCAATCAAAATGCAAAATTCATCAAGGATCAGTGTAAGATCTTTGATTCCTCTGAAATTGCGTATCTGGATCTTTTGTAAGAACATCAGTTTACCACCTCTATCACTTTCCCAGCCTTGCGGAGGCGTATTCCTCTAGACATGAGCTTTAGAATCAGCAGGTCACGAATTTCCGCAAGGGAACGAAACTCCAGCCCAACCAAGGGCTCAATCACAGCAACCAGACCCATAAGGGCACTATCTGGCGGACAGCTTGCCGTTGCGGCTTGCAGATGACTGCGCTGGATGTGACCTATTGTTGCGGCTTTGGAGGCTGCGATGCGCTGGAACTCGTCCAGGTGAAAGCAGACCCACCTGGCAAAGAACCAAGGTGGGTGTTGGTCAGAGGTCACTTTGAAGAGGTGCTGATTCAAGGCGCTTTCACCGCCAGTCCAAGACTGTGCCATCAGACTACCAGGCCAGGAAAAGAGAAAGTCACCATCTGTAACGATATATTTCTTAGGGATGTTGCGAGAGGCTTTGTCCGTCTTTGCTGAGATGCCATTGCGTAGCTCGGCAATTTTGATGACGGGGTAGGCTGTCTTCTGGGCTGGTGGCAGGGTATTTTTGCAGCGCTAAGCTGGTCCAGGGCATTGCTGAAGTTCTCCAGCCGTTGCCGCCAGCGAATCTCGTCGGCATTGCTCATGGTTTGGGCTACGCCTCAAGACAGCTTACCCAGGCTTGGAGCCGTCAGGCTGGCCCGATTGCCGGGCTTCTCCCATGCCGCCAGAACTCTTGGCAGCCCAAGGGGGCTTACCCTGACGGGTTGGAGCTGGTTCCTGGAGCTTGCTTGACGCCGCTTTTTACTTGCGCCCGTTGCCTGAAGTGGAAAGGCTGGGCTGGCCCTGTAGGTCGTCGACGCTGGACGACGCAAGTCATCCCCAATTCCCTGGCCACCCCTTGATTACCGATGCCATAACATGGGGACCAGCCCGCCTCGGGATTCTCTCGTCAACCCCTGAATGCCCATGGCAGTTCCCCCATCCGTGCTTGCAGACTGGATCCAGCCCGGTGCTGCGTTGACCGCCGTCTTTGGGTTGGCTGGCTTTCTGTGGGCGGAGATGCGGGGCATGAGAGCGGAGTTCAAGGCAGAGATCCAAGCCAGCGAAGCCCGACAGAACAAGCGGATTGATGAGCTCAAGGATGACTTGAAAGATATCAAGGCAGACATCAAATCCCTGCTTCCGGCCCAGGGTGCATAGAGGTCGGCAGCGGCCAGGGCCTGAGCCTGAGATGGTTGGTCGGGCAGTGGCCAGTCCTTGACTCACCGACGGGTTCTGCCACAGCAGGTTGGCGCCGTCCCTGATCTGGCCCTGTTGTGCCCCATGGGTGAGCAGCAATCGGGTTTGTCGCTCATATTTTGGCAAAAGTGATCCGTAAATGCTGTTGTGGCTCACCGGTGAGTCTCAAAACACCTAGTTCCCCTCGGTGAGGTTCAGCAGCTTGGGGAATGCCAAAAGAGCGGCCCGCCGTCCCCGTGCTTCCACCATGGTTGTGCAGATGTTGCTGTCCCGTAGGCACTTGAGGATTCGCCGGGCCGTTGGCGCCGGGATGTCCGTTTGCTTCACAAAGTCGGTGCTTTTGAAGATGGGTCGTTTGAAGATCCAGTCCAGAGCAGGAATTGCGTGCTGGGAACGAGTCAAGTTGATGACCTGTTCCTTCATGGCGTCATACAACTTGAGGATGTCCTGGGCTTTGGTCAAATTGTCTTCGGCTTGCTGTCGGATAGCTCCCAGAAAAAAGTGGCACCAGCCAGTCCAGTCGTCATCGCGGGAGACGGCCAGCAAACGGTCGTAGTAGGCATCCCGATGGGCTTCCAGATAAGCGCTCATGTAAAAGATCGGCGCCCGGATGAGGCCTGCTTGCCACAGGAATAGCGGCACCAACATGCGCCCCAGGCGGCCGTTGCCGTCCAGGAAGGGATGCAGGGCCTCAAACTCGGCGTGCAGGATGGCCAGTTGTACCAGCCGATCAGGGGGTTCGCTGTGGATGTAGCGCTCCCATTCATCCATGGCCCGGGGGAGCTGGTCCGCTGCGATGGGTACGAACCGGGCCTCTTCACGGTCACAGCCGGGCTGTCCGATCCAGTTGGGAATGCGCCGATACTGGCCCGGCGACTTGTTGGCGCCCCGTACCCCCTGCATCAAGACCTCATGGGCCGCCTTCAGCACCCGTTGACAGAGTGGTAACCGACCCCCGGTAAGCAGCCTTTCCGCCTGGCCCATGGCAGCCCGGTAGTTGAGCACCTCCTTGATGTCGTCCCGACGTCTTGGAGAGGCTGGCGCCTGTCCGGCTTCAAATTGCAGCACGTCTCCCATCGTGGCCTGGGTGCCTTCAATACGGGACGACAGCACAGCTTCCCTGGTCACCAGCGGCGCCAGCAGCAGCCGTGGATTGGGAACCATCCCCAGAAGTGCGTCGTACCGGGCCAAGGCAGCAGCAGCAGGCCCCAGAAGTGGGAGCAGCTTTGACCACACCAACCGGTCAGGCGGGAAGCGATCAGCGTGGTAAAAGACCGTGGACATTGACCCTCTCCAATTCTCAGCCGCCCCTGGTTCTGGCGTCGGTCTCGGCGTCAAGCCGATCACCTACCCCTGCCTTGTTGCTCATCAATGAACAGCAACCAATTTTGTCGCTCATATTTTGGCAAAAGTGATCCGCAAATGCTGAGGCCGGTGGATATGGACTCGGAACCTGAAGGCCAGGAGACTCTCCACCAACCGGTCCAGCTTGTCTCCCGGACCCTTGCGTTCCTCGGGCATGATCGGCTCCCGACCAAAGTGTTGCCCCCAGGAGATTGAAACACACCGCGCATCCACGTCCGGCAACACCAATTGTCCACAAGTCCTGGCCGAGCCTTGTCCCGGTGTTACCGTCAAGATCCCCCCAACCCCGGTTTATCCAGGTTGGCGGCGATGGCGGCATCCAGCCGGGAAGCTTCGGCCTCCGCCACGGTGGCGCTATAGCAAAATCCGGGGATGTTGCCATAGGGTTGAATCGCCTCCCCATTGCCGCGCCAGGCGTGGACAGTGTTGGCGATCCCGGCCACGTCTTCATCCGTCAGCACGCGGTTGACCCGGGTTTCCATTGTCCCCATTTGTCGAGCGTCAACGAACAGGGTTTCTCCCCGTCGGTCTCGACCCTGCCGGTTTTTGTCCGTCGTCAGGAACCAGAGGCAGGCAGGGATCGGGGTGTTCAGAAACGGTTGCCCCGGCAGCGCCACCATCACCTCCACCACGTCTCCACGAACCATCGCCTCACGGATGTCTCCTTTGCCACTCTGGTTGGAGCTCATAACGTGCTGTAACCAGGCGTAATTTGCATTGCCCGGGGGTCTGCCGTAGACCCAGCGAGGGTAGCTGTCGTATTTCTCTCCGCCCCGGTCGGAAACGTTAAACGGTGGGTTGGCAAGGATGGTGTCGAACGTTTGATCGGGATGCTGGTCACGGGCAAAGGTGTCGGCAGATTCGTGCGATCAGCGGCAAATCCCCGGATGGCCAGGTTCATGGCGGTCAGGCGCCAGGTGGTGGGATTGCTCTCTTGTCCGTAGACGGAAATGTCGTCCCGCCGCCCGCCGTGACTCTCCACGAACTTCTCGCTCTGGACAAACATGCCGCCCGAGCCACAACAGGGATCGTAGACACGTCCTTTATGGGGCGCCAGAACAACAACCAACGTTTTCACCACATGGGCAGGGGTATAGAACTGCCCCCCTTTCTTTCCCTCCGCCGTGGCGAACTGACCCAGGAAGTATTCGTACACCAGCCCCATGTCAGCATGGTCGTGCTGGATGCCAAGTGAAAACCATGGCAATGAAGAGATGGGAGGTTCGCTACCGCATCGGTGCTTCCCAATACCACTCCCGGATCGTTGAGGCCCTCTCCCAAGCGGATGCAAACAGGATCTTTGACGCCGAGATGCCCGATGCACAACGCTGCGGTTCCGCCCGGCTCATCGGGAATGCGTAAGGTCGTCGCTACATGCTGGGGCAGGCACAAACCGGATCAAGGGATTGGTCACGAACCCACTTGCCGCTGAGGATCATCCGGCGCTGGATCCTCATCGTCATCTACCCGCATGCGGGCAATGAAAAACTCCTCGTCTCCTACACGAACCGTCAAGTGCTCATCACCCATTGCCAACAGCAGATCGGGAAGTTGAATCGGTTCCTCGGCAAGTAGTACCTGAAGCGGATCATGAACGTACTGCTCCAGAAATCGGGCCATCGTAGGTCCGGCAAGATCCTCGAGGTGCGCCCACGCATCTTGACCGACATGGGCTTCCCCGCCAGCGTTGAGGAACACCGCTCGGAGTTCGTCCAGCTTCGGGCTCGGTGTCGGGTCCAACACGATGAGGACAGGGACATATCCACCTGCCGGCAGTCCTCCGGGAAATCCAATTCTTCTCCCCAACGACCTTGGCCGGACGCCGCGATTGTCATCCTGATCTTGATCTCGTACGCCCGGTTATCGCAGAGGCAGTCCACCTGTCGACCTTTGTTGCTGTCCTTCCGTCGCTTGACCGGACTCTTCCTGGCACTGGCGGGAACTCCCCCAATGGCCGCAGCGATAATCGGCTCAAAGAGGTAGCCGGTCTCCTGTCCAGCACGATTGTCAATGTCGAAAATCCATTTCCTCCACAGCAAGAACCCGGCCAGCATCCTCGGGTTCATGCCGCCGTACTGTAACAATCCCCTGGGACCAACTTGGTCCAGGCTTGGGACAGCCTGCGTCTCCAGAATACGCTCATACTTTAGACGCGCCTTGTGGAGAGCAGCCAAGCTCTCGAAGTAGACGTCCGCATTGGGGTCCAGACAAACAAGGCGCTCAAACATACCCAGGAACGGGACATTGGCAAGCTTCAAACGCGACAGCGGACCGGGGCTGAAAAACTTGGGAACCTCTTTGGTATTTCCGGGAAGTAGGCATGGAGAGCCAGGTCGCGTACGATCACCGCAGCGAGGTACGCGCATACTTCCTCATTCAGTGCAACGGCCTGCCCACCGGAGCCGAGAGACTGCACGCGGGCAATCATCGTCTTCTGACCCTGTGTCAAGACCATAGAGAGAGTTGCAGCCTCCTTCCAGCAGGCTCCAGGTAGCGTGATCGTACCTCTCGCACAACCTTCTCTAAAGCTGGGCTCATCCCACTGGAGAGAGTTGGAACAAAGCTCAGAAGTGCTCCTGGTTCTGCGCAGATCGTAGCTGATTGCAGGCTCTCAAGAATGGCATCAGCAATCTTTGAAGCCAGCAGTGGCGGCACCGCGTTTCCAATCAACTGCATCCGTTCTGAAGCACTCCCGAAAAACCGAAAACTATCTGGGAATGTCTGCAGGCGCGCGCACTCTCTCACGGTCAGGCAGCGATCTTCCCTCGGGTGGACAAACTCGTTGCGCGCTGCACCGGTGATGGCCTTGGACGGTTCCTCCAGGCGCAGCCGCCGAAGCCCGGCGGGAGACCCACCTCTCCTCTCCATTGGCGTTCCGTCCATAACACGTCGAAACGCCCGCCGCCGATAGCTGTCGTGCCAGTAGGATTCAGGTAGATCCTTCATTGTCTGGCCCGGACGGAGCATCCGCGCCCGTTCAAGATCCCGGCCTTTCAGCGGGATATAGTAATGATCCTCAGGGTCTCCCGGAGCAACTTCTGATGCCAACGGGAGGTTGGCAAGCGCTTCTCCCAGGGTTGGAGTTGGCGGCAGGTGGAATCCGCCCAATCGAGCGCCCGGTGCGCCATAAGCCGTGTGCGTCGGTTCCGGGAAGTGGGGATCCCATCCCAGGGCTCCAATGGCGATCACGCGCTTCCGATGCTGTGGAACCCCGAAGTTCGCAGCGTTGACCTTGCGAAGATGAATCCGATAACCCGCTACGACTAACGGTTCAAGCAGCTCGATCACCCTTGATCCGCCCTCTGCAGTTATAAATCCCTCCACGTTCTCGAACACAAACATTGCCGGGCGGAGCTGAGCAACCAGAATGGCAAACCGACTAACGAGCGTGTTGCGGTCATCTCCCCGCTTACGCAGTCCTGCGGACGAGAAACCCTGGCAGGGTGGCCCTCCCACAATCACCGTTGATGACGGGAACGCAAGATCTCCCACACCCAGGTCAAGTTCTCGGGCATGGCCGCAGAGATTCCAACGATGGGTCTCCACAGCAACAGCGCATTTGTCCACGGCCATCTCCACACTAAACCCAGCGCGAGTGAAGCCGAGAGAGAGACCCCCGGCCCCAGCAAAAAAGTCAAGAACTGATGGCCTGGACTGCTGCATGGACCAGTCGAGATTGGTAAGCTGAGGAAAAGTGATGTAGGCGGTGTGACATCGACAATGTTAGGTGACTCACTTCACCTCGTCAACTGAACCTTAAATCCTTACTCTTGATTCGGATGTCAATCGCTTCTTCCACGGCACCTGCGAGGTTCTGTAAAATCCAGTCGTACCGCTCCCTACTGCTGTGACCTTTCGGGTCGTAGCACTTCACGATGGAGGATAGCCTTGTGGATGGGTTCCCCAGGGAAATGTAATGAAACGGATTATCACCCTTGGATGATGTGCAGCCATCCTGGTCTTTCAGCCCATAGACATGGATGCCAACAACTCCCATCCGATCATTCCAGGACTGAATGATTTCGTGGTTGATCCACTTGCGATTGGCGGTGTTCGTCCCGACCAGGACGACCGTGCAAGAACGACTCGTCATCTGGTCGGCGATCCATTTCTTGATTGCACCTTCCCCGGCCTTCTTGATGGTTTCCCAGTCGTTGTCCGTTGTGGGTCTGTTCCCCTCAATACTACCGATGTTACGCACCTGCGCAGCGCGCCAGTTGTCGGGCTTGTAGTGGAAGCTGTAGAATGCTCGTCGGGCCATCGTGTGAATCTCCTTAGAAGTCAGTGAAGTGTATGGCAAGACCGATCATAGCAGCCAGCGCCCCATGGAAGACGATCAGTGTTACGGAAAATATCGCGCCAGCCCAAGTTCGGCGCCAAGCCGTGCAAAACTGGTTGACGCGCATAGAGAAGTCGATTTTGTTGACCTCTCGTGAGCGAACATGGTCGTAGAGTGCGCGAAACAGCCGCTCCTGGTACAGGAAATAGCCGTCCAGAATCCAGAAAGCCAGTACGGGAACGAAGGCCACGGGAATGTACTCAGCCCGTTCTGCTCTTGCCAGGAGGACGAACAACGCGGCAGCCAACGTCACACTCCAGTTCTTGAGCCGTGCTGAATCACCGGCAAGGCGGTTGATGACGCCTTGAATCAACTCGAGGTGCTTGAGCTTGGCCTCCATGGAGTTCGGTACTGTCTGGGGTAGCGGGCAAAACCGGCGGGAAGAGTGGCTCTGGGAAGCAATGAGGGCATATGGTTAGACTACCACGAGTAGCGGATGAGAAAGTGGAACGAGCAGCCCCATGTCAGCATGGTCGTGCTGGATGCCAAGTGAAAACCATGGCAATGAAGAGATGGGAGGTTCGCTACCGCATCGGTGCTTCCCAATACCACTCCCGGATCGTTGAGGCCCTCTCCCAAGCGGATGCAAACAGGATCTTTGACGCGGAGATGCCCGGTGCACAACGCTGCGGTTCCGCCCGGCTCATCGGGAATGCGTAAGGTCGTCGCTACATGCTGGGGCAGGCACAAAAAAGCGCCCCCCGAAGGAGGCACCGGACACCGTGGAACGGTGCAGCCTGAGAAACGTGCGGATCAGTAGTCGAAGTCTCCACCCATACCGCCGCCAGCGGGGGCGGGGGCAGCGTCTTTCTTCTCGGGCAGATCCGCCACGATGCACTCGGTGGTGAGCACCATGCCGGCAATGGAAGCGGCGTTTTGCAGGGCGGAGCGGGTCACCTTGGCCGGGTCCACAATGCCGGCAGCCAGCAGATCCTCATAGCAATCGTTGGCGGCATTGTAGCCCTCGTTGAAGGGGCGACCCTTCACGTTCTCCGACACCACGGCGCCGTTGATGCCGGCGTTGTCCGCAATGCGGCTCAGGGGAGCACTCAAGGCGGAGGCCATAATCATGGCGCCGGTTTTCTCTTCACCGGAGAGGTTCTCCGTAGCCCATTCCT
>MKWU01006303.1_pt1 | contig 12165 bp, 11 predicted proteins | sample 809101 | NCBI WGS metagenome assembly MKWU01 (sample SAMN05860141, study PRJNA318959) | sponge metagenome | host: Aplysina aerophoba | place: Slovenia: Piran, Adriatic Sea, Gulf of Piran | collected 2013-05-07
CGACGCCGAGGAGGTGGCGGTTGGGGGAGGGCCCGCCGGAGGAGACCGCCTCGACGGTTTTCGCGGTCTCGGCACCCCCGGAACCGGTGCGTGCCAGGCGGAGGAGGCTATCTCCAGCGAACTCCCGATACAGGACACTAGGAGGGTGCTGAGCGATCCACCAGCGGACTGCCAACCGCCGGCAGAATGCCTGGGCCGGCGGGCGGCAGGCCCGAGCAATCGTCATTGTTCAGCACCTTCCTAGCGGGGCGCCACCCGGGGAGGTGGGCGGCTAACTTAGGCTGGGAGCGGTGTACCAAACCGGGCGCAGGCGGCTCCGATTGCCTGCCTGCGGAGGGCGGCGAACCTTTCGACCGGAACCGACGGAGGTCAGCAGAGATGGAAACGATGAAGGCCGCACAGGTTCACGAAGACCTGAGCTTGAATGTGAACGATGTGGAACGGCGCTCCCCCGGGCCCGGCGAGGCACTCGTGAGGCTATATGCGGCGGGAGTCTGCGCCACCGATCTCCATGTGCTCGAAGGGATGATCCAGCCGGATGAGTACCCGATGACCGTAGGGCACGAAGGCGCCGGCGTGGTTGTCGAGGCAGGGGACGGGTCCACCGTAGCCGTGGGTGATCGCGTAGCCGTGTACAACAAGATCTTCTGCGGAGCTTGCGAACAATGCCTGCTGGGACGCCAGAACATCTGTGACAACGAGCCCGGGCAGTTCGGCTTCAACCTCGACGGTGTGTACGCCGAATACATCACGTCACCTTCCCGCAATCTCGTTCCCCTCCCCGACAATGTCGATTTCCCAACCGCTTCGGTGCTGTCCTGTGCCGGAATGACCGCGGTCCATGCGGCCAGGCTCTCCAACATGAGCGTCGGCGATACGGCCGTCGTCAACGGGATCGGCGGAGTCGGCTCGATGGTCCTCCAGGTAGCCGCACTGGCCGGAGCACGCGTACTCGCGGTCGCCGACACCGACGAGAAGCTGGAACTCGCCAAGTCGTACGGCGCGTCGGGAGGCGTGGTGGTACCCGACGCTGAAGGCTACGACGAGCTCCCGGACCGGATAAGAGCACTCACCGGAGGCAGGGGCACCGACCTCTTCTTCGAGTTGGTCGGCACGACCAAGACCATGCTGGCCGGGCTCCGCTCGCTGGCCAAGCACGGAAGGTTCGTCTCCACCGGGTACACGGGCGAATCCCTGGAGGTGCACCCCATCGAGTTCATCCTTCCCGAAACCGTGTGGGTCTCCACGGTGGCCGCCACCGTCGTGGACCTGTCGGACGCTATCCGTCTCGCCTCCGACGGCCACATCTCCGTGCCGATGGCCGCCACGTACCCGCTCGACAGCGCCGCCGAAGCGCTCGAGAACCTGAGGCAGCGGCGGGTGCTCGGCCGGCAAGTGCTCGCCCTAGCCTGACTTGAGGAGGTCACGGACCATGACAGTCATAGAACGCCCCACCATCGACTTCCTTACCCGCCCCAAGCGTCTGTTCATCGGCGGTGAGTGGGTTGACGGCGCCGATAGCTCCCTGACCAGCGACCCCGCCACAGGGGAAGTGCTCGCCGAGGTACCGGTGGCGAGTACCGATCAGGTGGAACAGGCGGTGGAAGCGGCCACCAACGCATTCCAGGACGGCTGGCGCGACATGGCGCCCACCGAGCGGCAGCGGCTCATTTGGAAGCTGGGCGACCTTCTGGAGGAGCACAAGGACGAGTTCGCGGTGCTCGAGGTTCTCGACAACGGGAAGCCGCTCTGGGAGGCGGAGCTGGTCGACATCGCCCTCTCCATCGAGATACTCCGGTACTACGCCGGTTGGGCAACCAAGATCCAAGGCGACGTCCTGCCGAACAGCATCCCGGGCTTGCTCAGCCTTCGAAAGCGGGAACCCATAGGGGTGGTCGGGGCGATCGCACCCTGGAACTTCCCGCTGCTCGAGATCATCTACAAGATCGGTCCGGCACTGGCCGCCGGATGCACCCTCGTGGGCAAGCCCGCCACGTGGACACCGCTCACGACCCTCCGCTTCGCGGAGTTGGTCAACGAGGCAGGAATCCCGCCGGGCGTGATCAACATCGTCACCGGCCCGGGACCGGCGGTCGGCCGGGCCATCGCCTCCCATCCCGGGATCGACAAGGTCGCGTTCACCGGCCAGACGGAGACCGGCCAGGAGATCCTCAGGCAGGCGATACCCACCCTCAAACGCGTCTCGCTGGAACTGGGCGGCAAGAGCCCCAACGTGGTGTTCGCCGACGCCAACCGGGAAGCGGCCATGGCGGGCGCCTTCGGCGGGAGCTTCTTCAACCAGGGTCAGGCATGCGTGGCCGGCTCCCGGCTGTTCGTCGAGGAGCGGATCGCGGATGACTTCGCCGCGGAACTGATCGAGAAGGCCAGGGGCGTGAAGCTCGGCCAGGGTCTCAACCCGGAGTCGCAGATGGGTCCTCTGGTGTCGGCGTCCCATCGCGAGAGCGTGAAGGGTTACATCGCCGCGGCGGCAGACGGGGGCGCCCATATAGCGGCCGGAGGAAGAGAAGCAACCGTGGAGGGTCTCGAGAGTGGCTTCTTCCTGCAACCCACCGTCGTGGATCGGGTGACCAACGACATGACGGTTGCGCAGGAGGAGATCTTCGGGCCCGTGGTCTCGATTCTCCGGTTCTCGGATTGGGATGAGTTGATCTCGCTGGCGAACGACGTGCGCTACGGGCTGGCGGCGGGAGTGTGGACATCGGACGTGAACAAGGCCCTCAAGTTTGCCGACGCGGTCCGGGCGGGCACCGTCTGGATCAACACCTATGGCATGTTCGACGTGGCGGTTCCGTTTGGTGGACACAAGATGTCCGGTTTCGGGGGCCGCGAACTCGGTGAGGAAGCGCTGGACGCCTACCTGCAGCCCAAGTCGATCTGGATCGACACCGAGGCGGTGATCCCAACGCAGGGCCAAGGCATTTCCCGCTGACCCGGCCACCGCGCTTGGTCAAGGAGACGGAACGCAGCGAGGGGCGCCGGTGGCTAGCAGAGCACGCCTGGTTGGTTTGCAGAGGGGACCACAGTGGTCTGCCTGTGAAACAGCGGTGGGATGTGCGACGGCAGCGGCGTTCCTCGCAAGGCCCGACGACGAAGGCGTACCCGCAGCGGTACGTCGAGGAGACGGAACGCAGCGAGGGGCGCCGGTGGCTAGCAGAGCACGCCTGGTTGGTTTGCAGACAGACCACTAGCGATCATCTATCGTTCCGGGACAGATGGAGGGAAGGAGATCCGGGGTGGACAAGCTCGTACAACCTGGCTGGCTCGAAGAGAATCTGGACGGACCCGACCTGCGCATCCTCGACTGCTCGGTTGTCTTCGAGAGACCGGGCGGGGTGCTCAATATCGAGAGCGGCAGGGAGCGGTGGAGCCAGGAGCACATTCCCGGAAGCGCCCATGTCGATCTGACGACGGAACTCGCCGACCAGTCTGCCGAACTCATGTTCATGATGCCTCCCACCGAGCAGTTCGTATCGGCCATGGAGTCGGTCGGCGTCGGTGAGGGAACAAGGGTCGTCCTCTATGACTTCGACATGAACATGTGGGCTGCCAGGGTGTGGTGGATGCTGCATTCTGTGGGGTTCGACACCGCCGGCCTCCTCGATGGCGGACTGCGACGCTGGAAATCGGAGGGCCGGCCTGTCACGGCCGACCCCGCACCGCGCCATCTAGCGGCGACGCTGGCAGCTCGACCGAGACCGGGTGTCTTTGTCGGGAAGGACGAAGTCCTGGCCGCAATCGAGGACGACGACACCAGCATCGTCGACGCCCTCCCAGCAGCCCACTACAACGGCGAGACACAGTACTACCCGCGCCGTGGCCACATCCCCACCGCAGTCAACGTACCGGCCGGCGCCCTCGTCGATCACGGTACCCATGCCTATGCCGAGACCGACGAACTCCGCCGGCTCGCAGCACCCGCGCTCGAAGCCGGAACCAACCGGAAGATCGCCTACTGCGGTGGCGGCATCTCCGCGGCGAGCACCGCCTTCGCGCTGTCCCTGCTCGGTGAGGCGCAAGTCTCGATATACGACGCTTCGTTGGGTGAATGGGCGCCAGACCCATCCCTCCCTCTCGAGAACCCGGCCGACGGCTGACGGGCGCCGTCCTACGCTGAGGAAAGAGACGGATGGACGATCAACAACTGGCGAAGGCAGCGATCGAGTCGGCCGACCTCGACCTCGCGGTCGATCTGTGCCGGCAGGTCTCGCGTATCCCGAGCGTTCTCGGCGAGGAAGGGTCCTTGGCGGAGTTCATCGCCGCCACCCTTCGGGATCTCGGATTCGACATGGTGGAACTCCAGCCGGTCGTAGGGGATCGGCCCAACGCGATCGGGGAGATTCGACTCGGCCCGGGCGGGCGGAGGGTGGTCCTAACCGGGCATCTGGATACCAAACCGGTGTCGCACGGCTGGACGGCGGCCGAGCCCTACTCGGGAGATCTCGTCGACGGGCGGGTGTATGGCCACGGGATCATGGACATGAAGGGAGCTCTCGCCTGCCAGATTGTCGCGCTGGCCGGCTTGAAGGAGGCCGGCTTGCCGCTCACGGGGACCGCAGCGTTCGCGGCGGTGTCGGACCACATGGGCGAACAGCGCGGTTCGATCGCATACTTCGAGGCTCACCCCGCCGATCTGTGCGTGCTCGGCGAGTTGAGCGAGAGCACCATATGCCTGGGCCATCGGGGCCGGTACTACTTCGACGTTCACGTGTACGGGCGCTCCGCCCACACCTGCCACAAGTACGACGCGGTGAATGCCAACTACCTGGCAGCGCTGGCCGTCATCGAGTTGGAGAACTGCCGGCTCGAACCCGAACTGGAACCCTGGGTGACGGACCTGTTCGGTCCGGAAACGTTCATGGCACCGGGCCGGATCTACGGGGGCCTGCCGCCTGGAGGACCCTCGATGATCCCGGACGAATGCGTGATCAGGGTGGATTGCCGGCCGCAGCCGGGGGTCAGCAAGGCAACGGTGCGGGCCGAGATCGACCGGGCCCTGGCCGCGGCGGCCGCGAAGGACGGCCGGTTCCGAGCCGACGTGGTGCTTGCCGACGAGAAAGCCGGACACCTGGTGGACCGCGATTCGGAGGTCGTGAAGGTGATACGGGAGGCGGTGCGGGCCGCCCGTCCGGGACATGAACCGGCGCTGAGGGTGGAAGGCTGGCTCGGGGACACGTCCAGCTTCGGACCTCTGGTCGAGACGGTGATCTTCGGTCCGGGCGGGGAGCCGGTCTACTCGGCGGACGAGAACCTCTCGGTGGAGGACATCCACGACGCCACGAAGGTCTACGCGGCATTCACGGCGCTGGCGCTCTCGCCATGACCTACCCGGGTTTCGATACTGTCCTTGATTCTTGCCTCCGGGTACGGTCCGGCGAGGAAGTGCTTCTCCTGACCGACGAGGGAACCGACCCCGACGTGGTGGCGGGGTTGACCGGAGGGATATCGTCGAGGGGAGCGATACCGCTGCTGGCCCGCATGCCGATGCCGTTCATCCCCGGCGCGGAACCGCCCCGGGCGGTGGCGGCGGCCCTGCTGACGACCGGCGCGGCGATCGAGCTGACCAGCCTGTTCGTGGGGGCGAGCAAGGCACGCCGGCGGGCCTCCGCCGCGGGAGTACGGTATCTCGCGATGCCGGGGGTGGAGTTGGGCACCTTCCGGGACGGCGGCCCCCTGACAGTCGACTTCGACTCCCAGCGCACCCTGGCGAGCGCCGTGGGAGCGGCTTGGGACCGCGGATCCCGGTTCAGGCTGACCAGCGAGGCCGGGACCGACCTGCGGGGTTCGATCGAGAACCGCGCCGGACGGGTGCTGGACGGGATCGCCCGGGCAGACGGCCAGTACATGGCGCCACCCGACATCGAAGCCGGCACCGCACCGGTCGAGGAGACCACAACCGGCGTGGCGGTCATCGACGGCGATCTCCTGTTCATGGGTAGGGGACCATTGCCCGAGCCGGTCGTCATGCACTTCGAGAAGGGACGGATGGTAGGGGTGGAAGGAACCCACAAGGACCGCCTAAAGGAGATGATGGCCCGTTGCGACGACGAACGGATGAGCAACCTGGCCGAGGTCTCCATGGGCCTGAACCCGCTGGGAACCATCTGCGGCGTGCCGATGGAGACCGAGTCGGCCCTCGGCACGGCCCACATCGCACTCGGCAACTCCATCGCCTACGGCGGGACGGTGAACGCGGCGGCCCACTTGGACTGCGTGATGGCCTCCGCCACCCTCGAGATCGACGGACGAGTGGTCATATCCGACGGAGAACTCGGCGGGTGAGCACGCCCCGGGTACTCCTCGCCAAGCCCGGTCTTGACGGGCACGATCGCGGTGTGAAGGTTATCGCAATGGCTTTGCGGGATGCCGGGGCCGAGGTGATATTCCTGGGGCTTCGGCAGCCACCGGCCCAGATCGTGGCCGCGGCCGTGCAGGAGGGCGCCGACGTGATCGGGGTCTCGGTGCTGTCCGGGGCCCATTTGGAACTGTGCCGCCAGTTGGTAGATGAACGGTCCCGCGCGGGCATCGAGGACGTACCGATCGTCGTCGGTGGGACCATCCCCGAGGCAGACATCGGCAAGCTCGCAGAGTTGGGTATCTCCGCTGTTTTCCCGGTCGGATCCCCGCTCGACCAGGTCGTCGCCGGGATCCTCCACCAAGCGACCGTTGGCGGCGTCTCCGGATGATCGACGAGCGGCGCACCGACTCCGGAATCCCCATCGCCCCTGTCTACACCCAGGCCGACATAGAGGGCTTCGATCCCGACGAGCATCTCGGCCTCCCGGGACACCCTCCCTTCACGAGGGGACCCTACGAAACCATGTACCGGGGTCGCCTGTGGACGATGCGCCAGTTCGCCGGGTACGGGAGTGCCGAGGACACCAACCGGCGTTACCGGTTCCTGCTCGACCAGGGGCAGACCGCCCTTTCCGTGGCGTTCGACCTGCCGACGCAACTGGGCTATGACTCGTCGCATCAGATGGCGAGGGCCGAGGTTGGCAGGGTGGGGGTGGCGATCGACACCGCCGACGACATGGCCGACGTCTTCGACGGGCTGCCCTTGGACGGACTCTCCGTCAACTTCACGATCAACGCCACGGCGCCCATCATTCTCGCCTTCTACCTGGTGGCTGCCGAACGGCAGGGCGTCCCTTACGAGAAGCTCTCGGGCACCCTGCAGAACGACTTGCTCAAGGAGTTCCTGGCTCGCAAGGCGTTCATCTTCCCCCCCGCCCCGTCGATGCGTCTGGTCGCCGACGTAGTCGAGTGGTCAGCCCGATCCCTTCCCCGGTTCAACCCGATCTCCATAACCGGATACCACGCCAGGGAGGCGGGTTGCACGGCGGTGCAGGAACTCGGCCTGACCATGTCCTCCGCAATTGCCTACGCGGAGGAACTCCTGGGGCGCGGTCTCGCTTTCGACTCGTTCGCGCCCCGGTTCTCGTTCCACTTCGCCACCACCATGAACCTGTTCGAGGAGGTTGCCAAGCTACGGGCCGCCCGGCGGCTGTGGCACGAGGTCGCCACCACCCGCTTCGGGGCGCAGGACCCGCGTTCGGCACGGCTCCGGTTCTTCTCGGGCAACTCCGGAACCACGCTGACCGCCGCCCAGCCGCTGAACAACATCATCCGGTCGACCATCCAGTGTCTCGGAGCGGTCCTTGGCGGCGCCCAGTCCATCCACGTCATGGGCTACGACGAGGCCTACGAGCTACCAACGGAGGATGCCGTGACCCTGTCACTGCGGACCCAGCAGATCGTGGCCCACGAGTCGGGAGTGGCCGACACCGTCGACGCTCTGGCGGGTTCCTACTACGTCGAGTGGCTCACCTCGGAGGTGGAGGACCGGGCCCGGGAGGTGATGGCCGCGGTGGAGGACCTGGGCGGGACGGTGCAGGCACTCGAAGCCGGCGTCCCGCAACAGTGGATCGCCGAGGAGGCATACCGCAGGGAACGGGCGGTTGCCGACGGGTCCGATGTGAGGGTCGGCGTTAACCGGTACGTGGATGACGGGGAGACTCCCCACGAACCTCGTCTGTTCACCCTGGACACCGGGATCGGGGAACGCCAGATCGCCCGCACGGAACAGCGCAAGGCGGCCCGGAGCCGGCGCGATGCAGATCGTGCTCTCGACGCCCTCCAGAGCACCCTCCGCGCCGGCGCCAATCTAATGCCGACACTTATCCACGCGGCCCGCTCGGGTGTCACCCTGGGAGAGATGAGCGATGTGATGCGGACCGAGTTCGGCGAGTTCCGGGAACCCAGCCCCTGGTGAGCGGCTCCGGTTTGCTCGACGGTGTACGTGTCCTGGACCTGACCAGATTCGTCTCCGGCGCGTACGCGTCCTTCACCATGGCCACTCTCGGAGCCGAAGTGTTGAAGGTGGAGTCCCCTACGGGCGGTGACCCCTACCGGAACCAGGGAACCGCTCGGGTGGGAGATGAATCCGTTCTGTTCATGACCCTCAACAGCGCCAAGAAGAGCGTCGCGCTCGACTTCCGCGCTCAGAGTGCGCGGCCGGCAGTCGAAGCTCTGCTTGCCTCGTGCGACGTCTTCCTGGAAAACGGGAGGCCCGGAAGTCTCACCAAGTACCGGCTCGACTACGAGTCCGTGCACGCCCGGCATCCTCACATCGTGTACGGGTCGATATCGGGGTTCGGAGACGTCGGTCCGGACGCTTCCAAGGGGGGATTCGATCTCATCCTGCAGGCCTCGGGAGGTCTCATGAGCGTCACTGGCCACGAGAAGACCGGCCCGGCGAAAATCGGCGCTCCGGTCACCGACGTCGGGGCGGGGCTTGCCTGCGTGGTGGGGATACTCGCCGCGCTGGTCGAGAGGGAACGAAGCGGGGTCGGACGCCGCGTGTCGACCTCGCTGCTGGAGTTCTCGATGGCGGCTCTTGCCACCCTCGCCACCGCGTATCTGGTGAACGGGGAACTGCCCGGATTGCTCGGCAGCCACTCCCCCACCTTCGCTCCCTACGGCGCATTCCGGGCACGGGACGGGATGTTCGTGGCGGCGGGCGCCGGATCTGAAGCCCTGTGGCAACGCTTCTGCCAGGCCCTGGGCGCCCCTCAACTGATCGAAGATCCCCGATTCGTGGACAATCATTCGAGGGTGTCGGCCCGCGAAGAACTCACCGAGGAGATCGAGGCGTTTACCACCAAGCGGAGTGTCGCAGAGTGGATCGACATCTTCGAAGCGGCTCAAGTTCCCGCAGACCGGATCAACGATGTGCCGGGGGTACTGGGTGGAGCGCAGGCGCAAGCCCTGGGAGCGGTACAGACCCTCCATCACGAGACCGCCGGTGCCTACCCGGTTCTCGGCATACCCGTCCGTATCGACCGACACCCACTACCCATCCCTCATGCCGCACCGCGTCTGGGGCGTCACACGAGAGAAGTCCTCGGGTCGGTGGGTATGGCGTCCGGCGACATCGATACCCTGATACGGAGCGGCACCGCGTCCGAGTCGCCGTGACCCCAAACGCCACCGCCATCGTCCTCGAACGCACCGTCGAGTTGGCTTCCGTCCCCGCCCCTCCCCTGGAAGAAACGGAGCGTGCTGAGATCGTGGCCGGTTGGTGGCACGCCGACGGGCTGGACCCGCTCGTCGACAGGGCGGGAAACGTTGTGGCCCGCCTCCGGAGCGGACATGGTCCCGCCACGTTCGTAGCTGGGCATCTGGACACGGTCTTCGACCACGACGTGACCCACGGAACAGAGCAGCGCGGCACCCGGCTGTACGGTCCCGGTGTCGGCGACAACACTGTCTCGGTCGCCGCTCTCTCCGCCCTGGACATAATGCTGCCTCAGCAACTCGATCGACCTGTCTGGATCGCGGCCACCGTCGGGGAGGAAGGTTTCGGCAACCTCGCCGGCGCAACCTACCTGGTGCAGGATCCCCCGGTCGGTATCGGAGCCCTGATCGCGCTGGAGGGCAACTACCTCGGCCGGGTGGTCACGATCGGTGTCGGATCGGTCCGCTGGCAGGTGGACCTGGAAGGTCCCGGCGGGCACGCATGGGAAGCAGCGGACAATCCCAGCGCCATACATGACCTGGCCGCGATCATCACCGGCCTCGACCCGTTGCTGGCCGACGCCCGGAACCGGGCTAGGTGCTCCATCAACGTCGGACACGTCGAGGGCGGCGAGTCCATCAACGCGCGCTCCCGCAAAGCTGCTTTCCGGATCGACATCCGCTCCGCCGACCCGCACGTGCTCGGCGACCTCGACTCCGCGGCCCGGCGCCTCGTAAATACAAAGAAGGCCCCGTCGGTGACGGCGAACTTCAAGGAACTGGGAAGGCGTCCTGCGGGTTCTACTCCCGGCAGCCATCCCCTGGTTCAGGCCGCCGCCGATGCCCTCCAAGCGGCGGGAGTCGAGCCCCGATACGGGGCCGCCAGCACCGACGCCAACGCCGCTTACGCGGCCGGGATTCCGGCTGTCACAGTCGGCATCACGGTCGGCTCGGACGAGCACACGCCCGGTGAGTGGATCGAAACCGCGCCGATCGCAACCGGCCTCGCCGCCCTGGCCGATACCATCGTCCGCTACGACAGGAAGGCAGGATGACGCTATGCAAACCGGTGTAGCCCTCCAGGGTCGCTATCCGCCCGGCGTGTTCGAGGACATGGTGCGGGTGGTCGACCGGTGCGGGTACGACTATCTCTGGCTCACCGACTCCTCGTTGCACACCCGCAACCCCTACGTACATCTCGCCCTGGCCGGCCGTCTAACGACCAGGCTGGTGCTGGGGACGGCGGTGACCAACCCCCAGACCCGCCATCCGGGCATCGTCGCGGTGAACGCCGCCACCTTGGAGGAACTGGCGCCGGGGAGGACCATTCTCGGGATCGGAGCAGGGGATCGCCCCCTCCGGTCGCTAGGTCTGCGTCCGGCCCGCCTGCAGGAGATGCGCGAGTCGATCGACGCCATCAGACGCCTGCTGGCAGGTGAACGCGTGACGCTCGAAGGGGAGGCTTTTCGGATGGACGATGCCCATCTGCGCTTCGGCGAGTCGTACACGATCCCCGTGTTCATATCCGCCAGCGGTCCGAAGACCCTCGAGATGGCCGGTGAGATAGCCGACGGGGTGATCTTCCTGGGTGGCCTCTTTCGGGACGGCGTCGAATACGGGCTGCGACACATTGACCGGGGCGCTCAGCGGGCCGGCCGGCCCCGCCCCCACGTGTCCGTGTTCGGCTACGGCGCCATCGACGACGACGACCCGGAAGGGGCGCTCGAAGCGGCTCGTTCGATAGCGGCGTGGTTCCCGCAGACTGCGCCCTTCTACTGCGACCTCGCCGGGTTGGACCCGGCGATCAGCGCCGACGTGAAGACCCGGTACGCGGGAGGAGAGTTCCAGGAAGCGCTCGAGGCCGCGTCGATCATGCCCGTGTCGTTCGTGAGCAAGATGGCCTTCACCGGAACCAGCGATCAGGCATTGGGCCACCTGCGGACCCTTGCCGACCTCGGTGTCGACTCGGTCACCCTGTTCCCGCTAGGGTCGAAACGGAGCGAAACGGTGGAGGCGTTCTCACAGGTGTTACAGCGGTTGTAGCCGCTGATGCCCGCTGAACAAGTGCCGGCCGCTCCGGGTCCGCCGCTGAGGATCCATCACGTCGCGTTCGCTCACGGGGAGACATCCGCTCCCCAGGACCGCTTCGAGGAGCTGTTGAATATGCCGGTATGCCATCAGGAGGGCGGCCCGGGGTTCAGCGAACGGATGATCCCGGTAGGTGACGGATTCGTACAGACCCTCGAAGCCTCCGGTCCGGGCCTGATCGAGCGGTTCGTGGGCAAGCGGGGATCGGCCCTGCACCACGTCGCGTTCGAGGTGGAGGACCTCGATCGATACCTGCACTGGCTGAGGGGAAGAGGGGTCCACCTGATCGATGAGCAGCCTCGCCCCGGCGGCATGGGCACCATGATCGCCTTCGTGCATCCCCGAGAGTTCGGTGGCCTGCTCGTGGAACTGGTGGAAACCTGCCGCTAGTGTCCTGTATCTCTGTTTCGCTTGCGTTCTCGGCTTGACGAGCCGAACACGAACCGGCCACCGTTACCAGAGGGTCGTATCTGTCACAGGCTCGTTCCACACTGATAGATAGCCGTATACACCGGCGGTTCGTTTCCGACGTCGAGCGGA